>Ga0180431_10010217_pt1 | contig 10468 bp, 15 predicted proteins | sample SS_ome_11_FD_132459 | JGI IMG/M metagenome (GOLD analysis project Ga0180431, IMG submission 132459) | Hypersaline lake sediment archaeal communities from the Salton Sea, California, USA - SS_1_MS_1 metaG | ecosystem: Environmental > Aquatic > Non-marine Saline and Alkaline > Hypersaline >... | reverse complement strand
GAGCCCCTATCTGCGGGGGGCATGTGGGCATTATTCGGATGACGGAGAATATGGCCCTGCAACGGGCCAAGAGTGCGTCGGCGTGATTTACGGTAAAACTTGAAAGAAGTGCCAACATGCCGGATTTTCCGCGAATTAGCTTGTATTGAGGCTTCTTAGGTGAGTGTATAGACCATGTTGGCGGCCGGAAGTGTTGAAATTAACATCCTAATTGTGCTTAATTACAACGATCATAATGATTTATCCAAAATAGTCGAATTTGATCTGTAGCCAATAACTGCTGAATCCGCCGGGTATTTCGAATATGTATGGTGCAATTACTAACTAAAATTGGTATAAGTTCAATCATGAAGATAGAACATATACTCAAGAGAACCAGTCAATTGACTGAGATTGAGAAGAGCCAATTCATTGAACTCAGATCGAAAACTTTCTCCGGCACCATGACCGCGGTTCAATTTGACACAAAATACACGCAAACGCCCATTGGGTATTCCTATCACGGGCTCATGATAGCCGACGATTCCATAGTCGGAGCGTGTAATATGATTCCCTGCTCCTATAATTACTTCGGCAGACGCGTCATGTTCTGCTTGTCAGTTGATACTATGATCCATGAGCAATATCGCGGCAATTACTTTGGTCTGTTGAAGACGACAAATCTTGTCATAAACGCCATGAGACAGGATGGAATCAGCTTTACCTTCGGATTTCCAAACAACAAGTCCCACGGCATCATGCGCAGAATGCTCCGTTGGCGTGACATCGGTGAGCTGGACCTTTACGTTCTACCGCTAAAGATAGGCAGTGTTTACCGGAAACTTAAGTGCTTAAACATGATGTCTCATGCTTTGACGGCCATGCTGGTTCGCGTGCCTTCATTGGGGCGGGCCGATGTGTGTAGTTTCAATATCGAGAAGGTTACAGATGATACCTTCAGAAGACGTAGATACGATTCAAGTCATCAGGCGATCAAGTTGGATGATGGAAGTGAAGTTGTGTACAAGATCATCAACAAAGAATCGGGGGCGAGAACGCTCCAGTTGATTGATGTGTGTCCGCTGACGGCAGCGACCTTTGACAGGGGCGTCAAATCTGTCCATAGAATGTTAGGCGACAGCGTAGACCTGCTCGCATTTGTTGGAAGACTCCCCTTCAGGCCCATTAACATGATCCGAATTCCGAAGGCCCTGCCGAGAAGCCGCGCGAAACGTGCATACGTGTGTGGAAAAATACTCAATCATCAAATTATCGATGATCGGGTTTTTGATCTGAGTAACTGGAATCTTAATTACTCCGATAACGATATGCCTTGAGCAGGAGAAAAGGAGTCAGCACTGGAGGGAAAAAGACGTGACTTGGGGCAGGTCCGTGCCGGCCTGTTCAAGAGTAGTAATCCCAGTAGCACGCCGAATGGTTGCATACTGCAATGGTGGGCAATGGCCGACGGTTGCAATTTGCAGTGCCATGGCGTGCTCTCTCAGGCCGCGACGGCTTCTTTCGATCTCATAATTGCTTGCCGGACAAAGCTTTAGCACTGTTCCTTTATTTCCGTGAACTTACTTGGCACGCTCCTTGCGTTGCCCATCTTCAAAGGACTATTGCAATGAAGATAGCGATACCAGTATGGCATGATCGTGTTTCGAGCGCATTTGATTTCGCCCACAGTCTTTTGCTTGTGGATATAGAACACGGCCGTGAAACAGGCCGTGAGGAGATTCCGTGGCTCCCTGAGTCGATCCCGGAAATGAAGACCTTGGGTGTTAAGGTACTCATTTGCGGTGCAATCTCACGTTCGTTGGCCTCGCAAGTTAAGGCGTGCGGAGTCAAGGTACTGCCTTACGTTGTCGGCCAGGTGGACGAGATACTGAAGGCATATTTGACAGGTAAACTGGTACAACCGCAGTTCGCTCTGCCGGGCTCCTGGCCGGGCGCACGGAAAGCTTTTCGTCGAAGACACTGATCGTCTCGTGCCCGATAGTAGCACAAAGAAAGTCCTCAGCGGCTGCATAAACAGCAAGAAATCGGATTCATGCAACCGACGGGGACGGAGTATGGACCGAACTGTGAAGAAATGAAAATTGCAGTATCCACGGCCTGAAGGATCGATATGAATTGGGCCGCACCGAAATCAATGCTTAATGTATGCACCTTACCTATGCGGGTGCAGGGAGTATCCTGAATGAGGAAGTGGCCGGGCTTGCCGTCGTATTTTGGCAGGGAGGACAAATCAAGGGCAGGGAAGAGCAATGGAACAGACACTTGAAGCAAAGCAAATAAGCGTAGGTTTTCATCCGGACGGCTACAGGATAGACAAGACGGCCTCTGCGATGAACAGGTACACCAAATGGCATACCGAGCCGGGCGGCCGTTGGCGCGAACCGGAACCGGTATGTTTCGATTCCCTGCCGCAACAGGGATGGTTTGCAGTAGACAAATTTGACTGGGACGAAACCAACGATTTTGAGGACTATGCCTGACATGCAGATAGCAATAGCAAGTGGAAAAGGCGGTACTGGCAAGACAACGATAGCGACGAATCTGGCCTGTCACATTGCCCGCTCTGGCGAAGACGTACAGTACATCGACTGCGACGTTGAAGAGCCTAACGGCCATATTTTTCTGAAACCGGAGATAAGTAAAACACAGCCGGTTACGATTGATACACCTGAAGTTGACGCGGAAAAATGTGATGGATGCGGCAAGTGCGGCCAGCTTTGTCAATATAGCGCCATAGTCTGCCTTCAGGAGACTGTGATGACGTTTGAGCAGTTGTGTCATTCTTGCGGCGGGTGTATGCTTGTTTGTCCTACGGGCGCCATCACGGCCAAACAAAGGCAGATCGGATTCTTTGATCTGGGAACCGCCGATGCCGTTAAATTTGCGCAGGGGCGGCTGAACATAGGGGATATACACACGCCCGGCTTGATAAAGCGCGTCAAGCAGGAGGCGGCGAAACAAGGGTATGTCATTTTAGACGCTCCACCGGGAACATCCTGCCCGGTAATCGAGGCCGTCAAGGATGCGGATTTTGTGCTGCTTGTCACCGAGCCTACGCCGTTTGGCCTCAATGATCTGAAATTGGCGGTTGGAATGGTAAGAGAGTTGAAGCTGCCGTTTGCAGTGGCGATAAACCGCAGTGATGTGGGAGACGATCAGGTTAGACGGTACTGTCACCGGGAGAGCATAGAGATCATCCTTGAAATACCCGACGACCGCCGAATCGCGGAGGCCTACTCGGTGGGAGATATGATCGTTGACGCATTGCCGGAATACCGTAGCAGGTTTGCAGATTTGTATGAACGGCTTAAAGTAACTGAGGGTCAGGTTTCATGACGTCGGATGACCATGATTATGCGGTAAGGATAGTTCTCGACTTGCGGGTGCGCCGCGCGGCTTGCAGGATTCTCGGAGTTTCCGAAGACGCTGAAAAGAAAGATTTGAAAAAAGCGTACAGAAGAGCATCAATGAAATACCACCCTGATCATAACAAAGACGACCCTGACGCGAATAAGAAATTTATGCTTATCAAGTGTGCATACGAGTTGTTAGCCGAGAATAAAGCGTGCCCGGAATTGCTGGAGGAAATCAATATCTGGCAGGGTGTTCCGGAGGATGACGAATATAAGCTCGATAATCCCTGGGGGCATTTTCTTTGGTGGCGTGAAAAATTTTTCGGTTCGGAAAAAGAGAAAAAGTCGAATGTCAAACGCTCTTCTTGTATTTAATAGAAACCCTTATGACGGCACGGATGTAACCTGGAATGGCCTTCGGCTTGAAGAGCAATTGCTTGGCACCGGCAGGGAATTGGAGGATTCCCTTCGTGAAGCCGGACTTGAAAGCGCCCGTGTTAGAAAAATCGAACGCAGTAACAAATCCTCTGGGTTGATGGGCATTGCGGTACGAGTTGAGCGAAAAAAAGAAGCCTTGATTATTGAAGCCTATTGAAATCGGTAGGATGAAAATAGCAGTAACCGCTGCGGTTATATTTTGTGTTGCCATACTGATGGCCATGACGGGACGTGGCGGGGGCAATTTCTATGTTCCGGTTTTGATCGCAGCGGGGGCTACGATGCACGAGGCGGCCACTACGGGCCAGTTCATTCTCGTAGCTGCTGCTGTAACGGCCTTATTAATTTTTCAGAAACACAAAACGGTGGACTGGAAGCTGGCGCTGGTAATCGACCCTCCCACGGACATCATGGCATTTGTTGGAGGTTACTATGCTCATATTTTTAGCGGCATGGCGCTAAAGCTTGTGTTTGCAGGTTTGCTTGTCTTGGCCAGTTTGCTTATGTTGCGGCCCATCCGAGAACAAACCGGCGAAAACCGAAGGGGAGCTGGGTATTGGCACCGCCGGTATAATAACTGCGAATATACCGTTAATCTCTGGCTGGCAATTCCCATAACGGCAGCAACCGGGCTTGCAGCAGGCATGGTTGGGGTGTCGGGGGGGTCGTTTAAAATCCCTTTAATGGTTCTGGCCTGCGGTGTTCCAATGCGAGTTGCAATAGGGACATCCTCAGCTATGGTAGCCGCAACCGCTTTTATGGGTTTTCTTGGACATGCTATTGGCGGCGACTTTAATCCCGCATGGGCAATTCCACTGGCATTTGCGGCTGCGATGGGCGGCGTACTCGGAGCGAAGTTCTCCATCAAGGCAAGACCCAAGAAATTAAAGCTAATCTTTGCTTATACCACGTTAGCAGCAGCGGTATTCATGTTTGCTAATGCTCTGGTTTCCATATCCAAGTGATCGAAAAACAAGCAGATGGATTTCGATTTACCCAGGTGGAAGTTCGAGCAGAAGTCGCGTTGAAGCGCCAGGAACTGACAGATGAGATTTGCGAACTCGGAAATTTAGCTGAAAAACAATGCCTGATCTCCCGGCCAGTCACTTGCTCTGTTCATTATGATTTGGAAGTTAAGACAGGATGCGAATGACCGTAATGGGACGGTTTGAATCTTGTGCAAATAGAAAGAAAGTGAGAGAATATGCCCTGGATAGATGACGATTCGTGTGTTGGTTGTGGTGTATGTGTAGACGATTGTCCGGTGGACGCCATTTTAATGGAGGACGACAAGGCAAAGATAAATATGGAAGACTGTATCCATTGTGGTATTTGCCACGGCGTGTGCCCACAGGAAGCAGTGAGACATGACAGCGAGAAAATACCGGAGGTGGTGAAAGCAAATGTGGCAGAGACGGGAAGGTTTATGCAGGCCTGTGCAAAGTATCTCGGCGATGTTGAAGAAATGGATAAGTGCTTACAGAGAATGAAAAAGCATTTTAAGAAGGAAAAGGTTATAGCAGAGAAGACTTTAGAAGAGCTTGAGAACATAAAAACATAGACGGTTTTAAGGAATAGACAGAATTCCGAGAGAGATGGAAAATACTCGTTTCAAGCTTTTCATTTTCACTTGCTGTGGCGGATGTAAAGGTAGGATGTCTTGCTGCTGTTATAGTACCAGGTATTTGGTTAAAAGGCAAACATGGAAGTCGTTTATTCTTTAGGTCGATACCACGGGCCGAGTCCAATGCATTTGCCGGGATTACAGGAAGCATTGGTTTTCTCCGGTTTACTTAGCTTGGATTTCTAAAACATTAATCCCTGTTTGTGAAAGGTGCATTTATGAAGGAATTGGTTGTTATAAGCGGCAAGGGCGGCACGGGCAAGACCAGCATCGTGGCGTCGTTCGCAGGGCTTGCAAAAAATGCCGTGTTCGCGGATTGCGACGTCGACGCAGCCGATCTGCATCTGGTTCTGGAGCCGAAGGTTAAGCGTGAATCTGAGTTTTCCGGCGGGAAAAAAGCCTCTATCGTGACTGAGCAATGTGTCGGATGTGGCAAATGCAGGGAACTGTGCAGATTTGACGCCATAACATCCAATGGATCGTCAAGTGACTCGGCAGATGAGGTGTTTACTGTCGATCCGATTTCGTGTGAGGGTTGTAAGGTATGCGTTGAGTTCTGTCCGGTAGGAGCAATTGAGTTCAATGATGCCGTAAACGGGCGATGGTTCATATCGGATACACGATTCGGCCCGATGGTTCACGCCGAGCTTGGAATGGCGGAGGAAAACAGCGGCAAGCTTGTAACCCTTATTCGCAGGGAGGCAAAAAGAATAGCCGCGGAAGAAAGCAAGGATCTGATAATATCAGACGGTTCACCTGGAATTGGCTGTCCGGTCATAGCTTCCATTACAGGTTCGGATCTGGTTTTGATAATCACAGAACCCACACTTTCAGGAATGCACGACCTCGGACGCGTTGCCGATCTGACCAGGAGCTTTGGAATCCCGACATTAGTGTGCATAAACAAGTCGGATTTAAATCCACAGATGACGGGGCGAATTGCCGAGGAAGCGCGAAATCGAGGTATCAGGCCGGTAGGCAATATTCGTTACGATAAGGCTTTTACCAAGGCTCAAATAATGAAGGCGACGGTAGTTGAATACACGGGCGGCTGGGTGTCGGAGGAGATAAAGGCCTTGTGGAGAAACGTCATCTATGCATTGGGCTGATTCGACTTGAGTAAATGATGGAAGATAGACGATCTAAGGTTGATTTTGACGTTATTGCCGACAGGTACGATCTGTGGTATGAGAATGCCGAAGGGGCGATGTATGACCGCCTGGAGAAAAAGGCTATTTCCAAATATATACCGCGAAATGTTAAGGGGATGAAGCTGCTGGAAATAGGCTGTGGCACCGGGCATTGGAGTCGGTTCTTCTGCGAGCACGGTTTTGAAGTTACCGGTGTTGACGTTTCTGAACGTATGATAAACATAGCACAAAATAAAAACGTTCCAAACGCATCATTTGAGATAGCGGACGGTCGGTCTTTGCCGTTTGATGATTGCAGTTTTGACCTGGCGGCGGCTATCACGACACTGGAATTTGTCGATAGCGCCGAGTTGGTAGTTCATGAGATGGTGCGCTGCACCCGCAAGCCGGCGGGAAAATTGCTGATAGGCGTACTGAACGCATTGGCCCGACTCAATCGTAAAAGGCAACGAAACCCTGATTCATTGTACGCAGAGGCCCGCCTTTTTTCTCCGAGACTGCTGAAACGATTCTTGGAACGGTACGGGCAAACAACCATAATGACCGCAGCGTTCGTTCCTGCCCGGATGCGGCATATACCCTTGTCGCCGCTTATCGATATGGTCGGCCGCTTGCTTCACTTGCCATACGGAGTTTTCATTGCAGCAGAGGTTAGATTATGAAAGTTATGGCGGAATTGAGCATATATCCTTTGCGTCAACGTGACTTAACCGGGCCCATCGAGCAGTTTGTCGACGGGCTTAGAAATAACAAGCTACAAGTTAAAGTCGGGCCGATGAGCAGTCTCGTTGCGGGAGACAGCCACGATATTTTTGAGAGTCTGCGGGAGTATTTTGAGCGCCTTGCCGAGGAAAATGAGATTGTGCTGACCGCAAAGATATCTAACGCGTGCCCTGAGATTGAAATGTAACCAATGAATTTACAGCGAGAACGAGGAACATCATGACGAAAGGAACAAATAGTGCTCAGATCAGCCAGGATCAGAAGCAACAAATGCGGGCCGAGCAAGAGCAGATTCGACAAAGAACAAAACTGATAAGACACCAGGTTGTGGTGCTCTCCGGAAAAGGAGGTGTGGGCAAAAGCACGGTAGCGGTGAATTTGGCGACATCACTTGCACTTGCCGGCAAGAAAGTCGGGCTCCTCGACATTGACATCCATGGGCCAAGTATTCCAAAGACTTTGAATCTGGAGGGAAAGGCTTTGCAGGTTGTTGATGACGCCATTGTGCCCGTGAGAATGAACGAGAACCTCAAGGTGATGTCCATAGGCTTCATGCTGCGCGACGGCGATGATGCCGTGATCTGGCGAGGGCCGAGGAAGTACCATATGATAAAGCAATTCTTAAAAGATGTAGATTGGGGAAATCTGGATTTTCTGGTAATCGACTGTCCACCGGGAACGGGTGATGAGCCGCTGTCAATTATTCAGCTCCTCGAACGTGCCGACGGTGCCCTTATAGTCACCACGCCGCAGGAAGTTGCACTGGCGGATGTAAGGAAAAGCATTTCTTTCTGCCGCAACCTCAATCTTCCCATCTTGGGCGTCGTGGAAAACATGAGCGGCTTCGTGTGTCCGAATTGCGGCGAGAGAATTGATATATTCAAATCGGGCGGCGGGGAACAGATGGCCAGGCAGATGCACGTTCGATTCCTGGGGCGAATTCCAATCGATCCACAAGTCGTGGATGCTTGTGATTCGGGAAAACCCTTCATTCATTACCACAAACAAACCGCAGCCTCAACAGCGTTTGAGAAGATAGCAGAGGCACTTCTGCAAATCGACGATGACGTCCCGAAAGCAAAAGAAGCACGGTCATTATCAAAAGGAGACAAGAAGATGCGTATAGCAATTCCTGTAATTGAAGGCAAATTGAGCCAGCATTTCGGCCACTGCGACACCTTCGCCATCATCGATGCCGACGGTGATTCTGGTCAGGTTTTGGATCGGAAGGACCTTACCCCTCCGCGACATGAACCCGGCGCCCTGCCGAAATGGCTCCATGAAGAAGGTGTAAACGTCATTATCGCGGGCGGCATGGGGCAGCGTGCGCAGCAATTATTTGAACAGAATCAGATAGAGGTAGTCGTAGGCGCCCCTGCGGAGAGCCCTGAGAGCCTTGTCTCGGCTTATCTCGGCAACACGTTACAGGCGGGAGAAAATATCTGCGATCACTGAACTTATGAGTGATTACCTTTATATAACGACACTCGTTGAAGACACCGTTTTAGAAACTGGATTATCTTGTGAGCATGGTTTGTCATTTTGGATCGAATACGGTGACCGGAGAGTGCTTTTCGATACCGGTCAGACCGGTCTTCTTTTCAAAAATGCAAAAAAATTGGGTGTCGATTTAGGCAGGATTAATGCCGTCATATTGAGCCACGGGCACTACGATCACACAGGTGGTCTTGCGGCCGTGCTTGATGTGGCCCCTGAAGCATTGGTCTACATACATCCGGCAGCTCTCGATCCTAAGTTCAGTTGTAAGGGCGCCCAGGCCCGGGCTATCGGCATGCAGGACTCTGTGAAGGACGTCATTCGCTCCCATGCTGAGAAGAATAGAGTTGTGTGGACGGAAGCATCTGGGGAAGTCATGCCGGGACTCTTCGTCACCGGTTCGATACCCCGAAACACCGACTTTGAAGACGTTGGCGGGGCTTTCTACATTGATGAGAATTGTGAGCGAGCAGACACATTACCTGATGACCAGGCGATATTTTTTGATACCCCAAGAGGCCTGGTCATTCTTCTGGGTTGCTCTCACGCCGGTGTTGTTAATACCCTGAATTACGTTATGAAGCTAAGCGGAAACAAGCAAATTGATAGTGTTGTAGGCGGGATGCATCTGTTGAACGCCTCTCAGGACCGCATAGAACACACGATAAGCGCCTTTCGCAATTACAATATACAGCATATCGGCCTTGCCCACTGTACAGGCGCAAACGCCGCACGAGAAATTAGTAACGCCATCCCAGATAAATGTTTCATGTGTTCTACGGGTTGTAGGGTATGTCTGTAGGAGATACACAGTGTATTGCTTCACCGACAGAATCGGTGTTTTCAGGCTATAGTGAACGATACATTGTGCATGGAAAGTAGAGACGTCACTACTGATTACCGATGCTCTACCCTTCACAGATGCTATTTCTCATTCAGTGATTTTGGTTCAAGAGAAGTACAGGTATAGAGTCACGATGGCTCATCAACTGCCGAGACACCTGATCTGAATGCTGATCAAAAGTATGGCTTTGGTTGTCAACGAAGGGGGCGTTCTGAATCATTAGTATGCAAACTGACGATATCGAAAAACAAGAATACGTATATGGACCAGTTCCATCGAGGAGGCTTGGGCGTTCGCTCGGAGTTGATCTGGTGCCGTTCAAGACGTGCACGTATGATTGCATATATTGCCAGTTGGGAATAACAACCAACAAAACGACGGAACGGAAAGAGTGGGTCCCGGCTGACGTGGTCATTAACCAGGTCAAAGACAAGTTGGAATCCAGGCCCGACTACATAACGCTATCCGGACTGGGAGAACCGACGCTTCATTCAGAAATGGGAAAAATAATCGCAGGGATCAAGAATATCACCAATATCCCTGTTGCAGTGCTGACTAACGGCTCACTGCTATGGTTGCCGGAGTTGAGGAGTTCTTTATTGGCTGCCGACCTGGTCCTTCCGTCGCTGGATGCCGGGAGTGATTTGCTCTTCCGCTATGTCAACAGACCTTACCCCGACATAACGTTTGACAAAATGCTGGGAGGACTGGTGGATTTTCGAAACGAATATTCCGGAGACTATTGGCTCGAAGTCTTCCTTTTAGGTGGTGTGACTACGGTTGAAGCTCAGATAGATATGCTTGCTTATTATTTGAAGATGATATCTCCGGACAAAGT
>Ga0180431_10010213_pt1 | contig 10469 bp, 13 predicted proteins | sample SS_ome_11_FD_132459 | JGI IMG/M metagenome (GOLD analysis project Ga0180431, IMG submission 132459) | Hypersaline lake sediment archaeal communities from the Salton Sea, California, USA - SS_1_MS_1 metaG | ecosystem: Environmental > Aquatic > Non-marine Saline and Alkaline > Hypersaline >... | reverse complement strand
GCTGCGGGTCGAGTCGGCGTGGGATCGGCTCCTCGTCCCGGCGTTCGTCTACTTCTTCGCCAAGCTCTACCCGTTTCGGTTCGTCGGCGATCCCCGTCGACGGAACGCCGGCGCGGCCGGCGGATGCATCCTCGTCCGACGGTCCGCCCTCGACCGCGCGGGCGGCCTGGTGGAGATCCGCTCAGAACTGATCGACGACTGCGCTCTCGGTCGACTGATCAAGCGGGCGGGGGGGCGGATCTGGCTCGGCTTCTCCGACGGTGTTCGGAGCGTTCGGGGCTACGGCAGCTTGAGGAGCGTGTGGGAAATGGTCGCCCGATCGGCGTACACCCAACTCGGCCACTCGCCGCTGACGCTGGCCGGCACGGTTCTCGGGATGCTCTTTCTCTACGCGCTGCCTCCGCTCGCTTGTCTCGGCGGTGCGGTCGCCCTGGCGATTGGCAGGACGGCTGCGATTCCGTTGGTGGCGATCGGAGGCGCTGCGTGGGCGCTGATGGCCGCGACCTTCGTCCCGATGCTGAGACACCACGGTGTCCGCTCGTGGCGTGCCCGGTGGCTTCCCGTCGCCGGCGTGCTGTACACCGCGATGACCGTCTCGTCGGCGTGGCACCACTGGCGAGGGCGCGGCGGCGCGTGGAAGGGGAGGACGTACTAGTCCTTGCCCTTGCGCAACGCGCGACGCGCACGCAAGCTTGTGCCGTCATGACCGGCTGGGAAGAACCGATCTCCTATCGCCCGATCGGCGTCATCCGCTCACCGCACACGGATCCGGCGAAGTGCCCGATCCAGCCCCGCTACGCGAGGGGGATCGAGGGGCGGATCGAGATCGACCCGGCGTTCGAAGAAGGACTGGACGATCTTGACGGCTTCTCTCACGTCGTCCTGTTCTTCCACTTCCATCGCGCCAGGCCGTGTCGGCTGAAGGTCGTCCCGTTCCTCGACGACACGTCGAGAGGGGTCTTCGCGACGCGGGCGCCGTCGCGGCCGAACCCGATCGGGATGAGCGTCGTTCGACTCCTCCGCCGGGAAGGCCGCGTCCGTTACATCGCCGACGTCGACGTGCTCGACGGGACGCCGCTTCTCGACATCAAGCCGCACATCGAGCGGTTCGGCGTCGAAGGGCCGCTTCGGTGCGGCTGGCAGGAGGCGGTCGACGAGGCCGAGGCCGAGCGTCGCGGGAGAAGAGAGGCGTAGCGCGGTCGCGGCGGGCCCCGCCGCTCAGGAGGCGATGGGATACCGACCGAATTCCTCGACGGCATCGACCATGGCGAGGACGTTCTCCGGCGGCACGCCGTCCATGATCGTGTGCACCGACGAGACGAGATAGCCGCCGCCGGGCGCGAGGATCTCGATCACCCGCTTCACCTCATCGCGGACCTCCTCGGGCGTGCCGTTCGGAAGGACGCGGTGCGTATCGATCCCGCCGCAGAAGGCGAGGTCCTTTCCGTAGCGACGTTTCAGCTCCGCGAGGTCGGACATCTTGCCGGCGGAGGTCTGGATGGGATTGAGGATGTCGATCCCGATCTCGATGAAGTCCTCGATCAGCGGGAAGACGTCGCCGTCCGTGTGGAAGAGGATCTTCGCGTCGGTGCGCTCCTTGATGAAGGCGACGAAGTCCGCATGGATCGGCTTGAGCATCTCGCGGTACATCGTCGGCGAGATGAGCAGGCTCTTCTGCGTACCGAGATCGTCGCCGATCTTGATGATGTCGATGTTCTCGCCGATCTCTCGGAGGAAATTGCCCATCAGTGCCTTGCACAGCTCGGCGATCTTCCAAAGCAGCGCGACGGCGAACTCCGGGTGCGAGACCATGTTGAGGAGGAAGGTGTCCATCCCCTGCATCGCGAAGGCGCGCTCGAACGGGAAGAGAAGCCACGGCGTCGCCATGATCGCGTACTCGTTCTCTTCGGCCAACCGCCGCGCTTGGTCTCTGACGTGGGCGACGCGGGTCGGATCGTCCATGTCGGGCCACGGATACCGCTCGACATCGTCGATCGACGTCGCCTCGAACAGCGGGTGAACGCCGGGGAACCAGACGCCGGGCTGGATCTCCTTCTGCCCGGAGCCCCAGGAATCGATGAACGGGGAACCCGGATTGCGGTTCCTGTTCCGTTCGAGGACCGCCGCTGGCTCGCGATCGAGGACACCGCGCACGTCGCCGTGGAGCCGGATCAGCGTCTGCTCGTCGACGTCCGCGGTTCCCAGCTCGGGCCAGTCGTAGAGGTACCGATCCTCGGCCTCCACCCCGATCGACCGCTTCAGCGCCCGGTACGGCCGTATCTTGATGCTCGTGGCGTTGCTCACGCCGAGGACGATCGGCACCCGATCCGGCTCCTCGTGCCGGATCGCGGCCAAGACCCGTTCGCGAGGCGTCATGGACATAGTCTCCTCCTATCGACGCCTCGCATTCTCGGCGAAGCGGAGACGTTCGGCAACGGCCCGGCAGGAACTAGCGAACCGCCGCCTCGATTCGCTGGTTGATCTCGATCACGTTTCCGTCGGGATCGTGAAAGTGCGCGGTGCGAACGTGCCAATCTTCGTGGGTTCGCGGCGCCAGCGTGAACCGGACGCCCTTGCTCTCGAGCTCCTTGTGAGCGGCGTCGACGTCGTCGACGGCGAAGACGAGCGCCACGTGGCTCCGGCCCTCCCCGTTCGCCTCGGGAACACCGAGCGCCTCGGCCATCCGGGCGCGTTGGTACAAAGCGAGCCGGACGCCGGCCGCCTCGAACTCCGCATACTGCGAGTCGACGTCACCGTGCAGGACCTTCATCCCCATCACGTCGCGGTAGAACCGGAACGAGCCGCGGTAGTTGTCGACCAGGAGCCGTACATAGTTGAATCGGTAGTCCATTTCGTCCACCTCCCGGTGCAGCATCGCCCGCGCGAACGACGGATTCGTGGGGCGACCGTGAGGATTCGGTGACGTCGGTTGACGGTCCGGTTCGGAGGCGGGACACTGACCCCGACGGCGCGGAGAGGAGAAAGATCGTGAGAAAGCCAAAGCGCATGTTGGCAATCACCTTGATTGCGGCGGCCGTGACGGCGGTCCCCGCCGCGGCGTGCACGGTTTTCTCGTACGCCGCCGACGGCGTGGTGCTGTTCGGCAACAACGAGGACTACGACCGGCTCGAGCCGCGCATCTGGTTCCTCGAGCCCCGAGGGGCGTATCACGGCGCGCTGTGCCTCGGCTGGGCCGACGGGTCGGTCCAGGGCGGGATGAACGACGCCGGCCTCTGCTACGACGCGACTGGATCGACGTCGACCTTGCTCAATTGGCACAAGGAGAAGCTCGACGCTCCGCCGGACTGGGTGGCGCTCGTGCTCCAGCAGTGCGGAACGGTCGACGAGGTCGAGGCGTTCGTACGGCGGTACGACTTCAGCTCGAAGGGGATGGCGCAGTTCCTGTGGCTCGATCGGAACGGCGATTCGCTCGTGGTCACCTCGAGCGCCGAGGGCGAGGTCGTCTTCCTCAAGCAGTCGGGCGGATACCGCGTGATCACCAACTTCAACGTGACCGATCCTTCGTACGGGTACTACCCCTGCTGGCGGTACGACACGACGGAGCTGATGCTGCGGCGGATCGAGAACGGATCGTCGGAGCCGTCGGTCGCCGTGTTTCGCTCGATCCTCAACGGTGTCCACCAGCCGGGCTACACGGCCTACTCGAACGTCTTCGACCTTCTCTCGATGACGGCGTACGTCTATCGGGATCACGACTACCGCGACGTGCGGGTGATCGGTCTTCGCGAGGTCCTCGCCGCCGGTCCCCCTCCGCCGATGACCCTCGACGCCTACTTCGAAGCCACCGCGACCGACTGACCGGCCGGAAAGAAGAAGGGGCTTCCTCCGTCGTGGATGCAACGCACATCACACTCACTTCGGAGCTGATTTCGGCGCGGGCCGCCTGTTGGCCCGTGGAGCGGGTCGTAGACAGTCGGGCGGTCCGGCCTAGCCCATCGCGCCGAGGCTGAGGAGCACGAGCACCGCCGGGCCGACGGCGATCAGCGCGAGGACGACGATCCAGTCCACGACCGCTCCTCTCGTCAACCGCTGCGACGTCTAATCCCAGTCCCCCGATGCGAGCTGGAACCTGAACACGATCGGGTTGTGGTCCGAGATCACGCGGGCGTATCCGAGGTCCTCGAACGCGTCCTCGATCGGCTCGTTGAACGGATTCCAGACGGCGGCGAGGCCAGCAACCAGGTCGATCACCCGCAGGCCGAAGACGTAATCGACCTCGACTCGCTGCACGAAGAGCACGCCGTCGTACGGCTTACTCGGAACCAGCGCCGCGTCGGTGGTGAGGCAGTCGCCGGCGTACGTCGGATTGAGGAATCGGCACTCGGCCGGCGTCGCGCTCAGGATCTCGGAGCAGTCGGCGAAGCCCATGCTCCCGACGACGAGGTACTCGGTCTCTTCGGTCGTCTGGCCGTCGATCCACGCCACGATCGCCCGGAGCTCCTCGGCTCGCTTCGCCCCGTCGGCCTCCTCCGCGCCTTCGTGCAGGTGAACCGAGATCAGGACGAAGTCGAAGCCCGTCTCGACGTGCTGGAGAGAGAACGCGTGCGGCACCCGATCGTACACCGGGTTCGCGCTGACGTCCTCGGCGAGGTAGGTCTGGGGCAGACCGTCGGCCGGTTCCAGCTTCGCCGGATCGTAGAAGACGACGAACCACTCCGTCCACGGCTCGTTGCTGTGGTTGATCAGCCGCTTGCCCGTGTCCTCCTCCGAGAGGACGTACGCGAATCCATGGCGGTTCGTCATCTCGTCGAAGAAGTCGGCGACCTGGGCGTCCGGTTCGTACGGGTCCCCGTTCGGGAACGTGCCCTCGTACGGCGGCGCCACGATCCCCTGGACGGCCACGACGTCGTAGTGGGCGAGGACGTGCGCCAGCGCACGTCCGTCCTTCTCTGCGTAGTACCCCAGCTGGTTGATGTCGAAGCTGCACACGGTGAGCGACTCGAGCGCGGCGGCTCCTACGGACGCCGCCAACAGAATGAGCAACCCGATCGATATCGTTCGTCTCATTCCCCCTCCTTCCCGGTGACGAGATCGTAGCAGCAACACGGCTCCCGGCCAAGTGTAATGCGCGTTACCCTCCCGACGGTGACGCGTCACCGCGCGTTCATCCGCGATCGGCTTTGACAGATCGCGGCGCGCCCTCGTACAGTATCGGCGCGTCGCGTTGGAACGAAAGGAGCTACGGATGAAGAGAATGTCGATCTGGCTCGGGATCGTGCTGGTCGCTGTTCCGCTCGTCTGCTGCGGACAGCCGGAGCCGACGATGGCCGATTGGGCCGTGGCCACCGTGTCGGCAGCGGTCGGGCTGGCGGAGACGTACGTCGAGGGGCTGATCCGGACGATGGTCGTTCTGGCGGCGACGGCCCCGGTGAAGGCGGGCTACTGGGACGGGATGTACAGCCTGTTGGAGACGTTCCAAGAGGCGAGCCTTCCGATGGCGACGTGGTTCGTGCTCCCGGACGGCTCGTACTACACCTTCGACGGGGGCCTGGCGAGTGCGAACCTCTCGGATCGCGATTACTTCCCGGTCGTGATGTCGGGCCGGATCGCCGCCGGTTACTTCGTGGTCAGCCGATCGACCGGAAGGGTGTCGATGGTGACCGCGGTGCCGGTGACGTCCGACGGTGAGATCGTCGGAGCGCTCGGCGTGTCGCTGTTCCTCGATTCCTTCAGCCGAGCCATTGCCGAAGACATCGCGTTGCCGGACGGCGTCCTCTTCTACGCGGCGACATCGGACGGGCAGATCGCGCTTCACTCCGACCCGGACCTTCTGCAGGCCGACGTGTCCGAGGCTGGAGTCGTTGCGGAAGACACGGCGGCGCTCGTCGCGCCGCTCTTGGGGTGGACGTTCGGGGTCGGCCCTGCGGACTAAGGACTGACCGGCCGAACCTGTTTGTCGGATTGTTTTGTCGGCGCGCGCTTCATCAGGTACTGTCCGAGGTGCCACGTGCCGAACGCCATGATGAGAGACATCGCCGCGGCGACGATCAGCCATAGGGGTTTGATTCCCTGGCCTTCCCACGCCGGGAAGCCGAAACCGAAGAGCGCGAACCACAGCAGAGACATGCTCGCGATGTAGATCCACTTCCATTTTCTCTTGCTTCTCTTCATGGGCTCTGCCCCGCGAAGCTCGCTCCGCTAATCGCGACGATTCCGAGGTCGGCGCCTACGACGCCGCCCACGGTTCCGCCGAGAAGCTCGAGGGCGAACGCTTCCGTGTGCGTGACGGCCGATACGGTCGGACTTCTTTGTATGCCACTCGCCTCCCGGAACATACTGCCGATTCAGCGCAACGGAGGCAATCGTCGATCCACGAAAGTGAATGCGCGGCTTGGCAGAGGCGGCCGAAGTCCCTAGGATGGCTGCACGCGATTGCGCGTAAAGGGGGAGAGATGAGGAGGAGGAAAGCGATCAAGAGGGCGGTCCTGCTTGTGGCGCTGGTGGCGATCGTCGTTGTGCCGGTGCTCGAGGCGAGCGCGGGGAATCGGTGGGAGTTCGGGGTCGGGTTGCCGGTCTCGACGTCGTTCGGCTTCTCTTCGTTCAGCTTGGGGCTCGAAGCATACACTCGGCTCCTCGGGGCGATGCTCATCTGGGAAACGGCGTTGAAGACCTACCTGACGTTCGATGCGCTGTACATTCGGAACACGATTGCAACGGCGTCGGCGCTCTTCTTGAGCTTCGGGCACGTCACGAGTCTGATGCCGTACTTCGGATCGACGTACCTGACGGCCGGCCTCGGGCTGACGCTCGGCCAAGCGCTCGTTGCGCACCTCGCGGCCAATCTGGCGGTTTCGATCGGCGGTGGGGGTCTCTACCCGTTCCTGGAGTTTCGGTTCCAGTTCGGCATCGATCCGTAGAGCGGTGGGCATGCCTTCTAAGGAGGCTCGCGCGATCGTGAGGTGAGTCGTGTTGACGAACACGTTTCTGGTCAGCGTGGCGGTGATGCTTGCGGTGATGCTCGCCGCCGCGCTGATCTTTCCAGAGTTGATCACCCCGAAGCACCGTTCGATCTGGAGCCATCGGGGCCCGCGATCGCGGAGTCGACCCCGACAGAGGAGGTCACCCCCGAAGAACCGACCGAGCTCCCAGTCGAACCGCCCGCCGTCGTGTCGGTCGCGATCGATGGTGTCGTCTTCTCCGGGGAGTACGCGCACTGGATGGACGCCGGCGGATTCGAGGTGCACTGGTCGAACGACCTCAACTACCTTCGCGTCGGACTGGTGAGCCCGGGGACCGGCTACGTAGCGATCGGGTTCGACCCGGAGCACAGGATGCGGGGAGCGAACTTCATCATCGCAGCGGTGAGGACCGGGCGGCTGACGATTCGAGACGACTACGGAGACGGCACGGTTCGGCACACCGCGGACACGCTCCTCGGTGGTACGGACGACATCATCGAAGCGGCGGGCAGGGAACGGGAAGGACGGACGACGGTGGAGTTCGTCATCCCGCTTGCCACGCGCGACGAGTACGACAAGACGCTCGTACCCGGAGAGATCTACAACATTCTCGTCGCCTACCACGAGACGAGCGACAGCTTCACCGCGCGACACAGTCAGCGTGGTTCGGGGACGATGCGTCTCGATGTGGGCCGGTAGCCGTCCGCTTGAGGCCGCCACTCGCGATACGCCGTGGTGGCGTCTGTTGTCCAGCGCCGGACGTTGACCTACAGTTCTTGACGCCCGACGGAAGAGAGGAGTGGAACCATGAACAACACGTGGCTGGTCATCCTGGGCATCCTCGCGGCCGGATTTGCCGTCTTCTTGCTGCTGCCTCACGTGCTGCCTGAACCGGAGCGGGTGCCAGAGGTTCCGGTCGCCGTCGAGGTCGAGCCGGAAGTGGCCGAAGAAGAAGCCGCCGTGGACGAGTCACCGGTGGAGGTAGAAGAGGAAGCGGCCGAGGCGGTGGAACAAGCCGAGCCGGAGGTTGCGACGGAAGAAGCCCCGGCTCCGGCGATCGCCTACTCGATCGACGGCGCGATCGGGGCGACCGAATATCTGCACAGCACCGAGATCGCCGGCGTCGAGGTCTACTGGACGAACGACGCGACGTATCTCCGCGTCGGACTGGTCGCGCCCGGAACCGGATTCGTTGCGATCGGGTTCGATCCGGTTCGGCAGATGGAAGGGGCGAACTTCATCCTCGGATACGTCAAGGACGGCGAGGCGTACTTCCGCGACGACTTCGGGATCGAGCCAACGGCCCACATGGCGGACGTCGATCGCGGCGGCGTGGACAACATCGCCTCCTCGGCCGGAGCCGAGTGGGCCGATCGGACGATCCTCGAATTCATCATCCCACTCGACTCGGGTGACGAGATGGACAAGCCGCTCGTTCCCGGCGGCACGTACACGGTCCTGCTCGCCTATCACGATCTGCAGGACGGCTTCACGGCGCGTCACAGCCGACGCGGGTCCGGCCAGATCCAGCTCGACGCGGCGCCGTAGTTTCGCCAGCGGCCGCGCCTCGGATCTACGGCGAGCGCGGGGACGAGATTTGTCGGGAAGGCGGTCAGACGCTCCTCGTCAGTCGACGCACCGGGTGGATCGGCTACGGCAGGTACCGAAAGAACGCCGAGCACGTCGGCAGGACGAGCAGGTCGTCGGTGATCCTCCCGATCGGATCCTCGAACCGCGTTGTGTCGATGATCACCGGTTGCAGCGTGAGTCGGCCTTGGATTGCAGCGGCCGGGATCGCTTGCCATTCGCCGTAGAGATGGAGCGCCGGCAGCTCGGCCAGCGGGAGGATCTCCCAGCCGCCGATCTGCCGAGCGAACGTGACGAGCGGGAATGACAGCCCCGCCTCACCGGCGAAATCGGCGAAGAGGGCCGTTCGCGCGGCCGCGTGCGCGAAGCCGCCGAGGACGGTCCGGACGAGCGTCTCTTCCGTCTCAAACCGCCAGAACATGTTGAGCCCTGCGCCGACGGTGAACGGGCCCGTGAGATCCTGTGAGTACGAGAACGTCATGCCGAGGCTCGATGGAGCGGAATCGACCAGCACGACCACCTCCACGCTGCTCGACGGGCCGACCGTCGCGCCGACGCCCAACGAAAGGGAGAGCCCCCAAGACCGCCGTCCGTCCTCCGTTTCCAGCGCGGGATTCAGGTGGAACCCGAGAGAGATCGATCCGAGATCCACGGCGTTCACTACAGGGACGATCAACAAAGACGCCGCTGCCGCAACGAGAAAGACCTTCTTCATGATTCCCCCTCCATCGCATCGGTTTGCCTTCATGGCGGCCGTTCGGTCATCGCCATTCTAGCGGGAGTCGCCCGAATTCCAACACCGGATCGACGGCCGTTCATCCGTTTCGAGCGACACGGGAAACGAGAAGGGTGTTTCCGCGTACTCCGACGATCTCGACATCGTCGAGCCTCGAAATGATCCTCCCGTCGGCGGCTCGGGCGGACCAGATCTCCCCGTCGAGCTTGATCTGACCCTCCGGGCGCAGCGGAGTCGCCGCACGCGCGACGCGCCCGATGAGATCCTCCGTTCCGCCACGCGCCGGACGACGGAACGCCCTGCGAAGAAACAGGACGTAGTAGATGAAGGACGCGAGCGCCTTGCCGAGCGGAAGTCCGACGAGCAGCCAAAACGGGACCTCGGCGAACGACGCGACGAACGCAAGGACGGCGACGAGAACTGCGACCTCGGCGACCTCGCGGGCAGCGTACGCCGGCCAGCCTCGCGCGGTCTGCCGCCGGCGAACGGTCATCCCTGAATCGTGAGGTACGATCCGAGCGCGGCCAGTCCCGCCCCGGCGGCGAGCGACCCATCGAGCCAGAGCTCGGCGATCCGTTGCTTGGCGAGTGCGCGGCGGATCCACGGGACCCCGTGGATGACGAACGCGGAGACCCGGTTGAGGAACCCGTCGAACAGCCGCCAGTGAATCATGGCGTAGCCGGAGAGGAATTGCAGGAGCATCAACGGCAGCAGAAGCCAAGCGGCCGTCCGTTGAGTCCGTTGCCGGTGGAGTCTCATCTCGATCGTTCGCCCTTCACCATCCTGCCCGATGACGATGGGCTTTTCCAATCGTCGAATTTCGGGCCGTCGACGTACTGGACGCCTTTGATCGACGTTTGTCTCGTCGGCGACGATCAAAGCTACAAGGCCGGGCCTTATCCGTACGGGGCGAAACCTTGATCGGTGGGGTTACGTACCGTCTCTTTCTGAACAGGTCCTTGATGCGAATCCACCGCGTGGGCGTGAACGCGAAGTGGGTCCGCTGTAGACACCCGGTGAACGGCCGGTTGCTCCGCTCGCGACCGGTGGTGTGTAATAACGAGGCCGAATCGAAGGGCGATCTTCGGTGCGCGAGTGAGAGAGAGTTCGCATGGAGACGATCGTCCGCATGCCGCTGGCGTCCGCAACGTGACAAGGTGAAAGGTCACGGCGGCGGCCGGAGCGAGAGGAGGGCGCATGGAGAAGCTGTACGTCGTCGTTGCGAT
>Ga0180431_10010212_pt1 | contig 10470 bp, 7 predicted proteins | sample SS_ome_11_FD_132459 | JGI IMG/M metagenome (GOLD analysis project Ga0180431, IMG submission 132459) | Hypersaline lake sediment archaeal communities from the Salton Sea, California, USA - SS_1_MS_1 metaG | ecosystem: Environmental > Aquatic > Non-marine Saline and Alkaline > Hypersaline >... | reverse complement strand
TACGGGATCCGGGATAACAAGCATATCAGATTCGTTAATGGGTTTCCATCCTCTTATCGAAGAGCCATCGAATCCATATCCCTCATAGAAACCTTCTTCTGTCAATTGAGACACCGGGATCGAGAAGTGCTGCCATTGACCGGGCAAATCCGTAAATCTGAAGTCTACCATTTTAATTTCTTTTTCCTTGATAAGCTTAAAAACATCGTTAATTCTTTTAAGCTTCTCTCTTTCCTTTTCTACTGTGTTTTGTTTTTTCATGTTGTTTTTATTTAATTATGTAATAAGATTTTATATCGATTGAATAAATTATCAACTTTGCTTTTTAAGATACATTTGTGTCGTTTCCTTTAATGTAGTCAAAACAACTCTTGTTTTTGAAGACTTCACACCTGGCCATGATTGTATTTTTGATAAAAGCTTTTCGAGTGAAGTAGCGTTTTCTGTTCTTATCTTAAGAATATGAGAACCTTCCCCCGTGACAGAATGGCATTCCAGAATTTCCTTATTTTTAATACAATGTTCTACAAACTGTCCGTAATGTTTAGATGATTCACTGATTACTGATATAAAGCATGTGATGTCCTTACGTAACTTTTTGGGATTAAGTATTGCAGTATATGATTTAATATATCCATGTGATTCTAACTTCGATATTCTATCTATCGTGGAGGGAAGCGACAGTCCAATCTTTTCTGCAAGTTCGTTTTTCTTTATATGTGAATCCTTTTGAAGCTCGTTGAGTATAATATAATCAGTGTCATCAAGATTCAAATCTTCTTTATGTTTTGGCTGGTGTGAAATACCTTATTAAATTAGGTTATATTTAAATAATTCCTTATAAAATAAGGAGTATTTTATGATTTATCAAGTATTATTAGATTCTTAATAATAAAAAAATCCGGACCTTTCGCAAAGCCCGGACTTTTAACAATGACATTTGTGAAGCTACTTATTTCAATAGAACCATCTTCTTTGTATCTGTGAAATCACCCGCTGTTAACGTATAGAAATAAACACCGCTTGCAAAGTTGCTTCCGTCAAAAATTACCTCTTTCAAGCCAGGTGTTACCAATTCATTATTTGCTAATATAGCAACCTCTCTACCACTAACATCAAAAACCTTTAATGTTACATTTGTAGGTTTAACAATTTCGAACCTGATTGAAGTAGTCGGGTTAAACGGATTTGGATAATTTTGCATTAATGAAAACGCTGATGGAACCTCGCTAGAAATGTTGTTGACATTAATAACACTCCCTGTCTCTGGATTTATTTTCTGATAAACCTCCCACACACGATATGTTGGAGTAAGATCAGTAAAGCTCTGACAGCCCGGTCCGCCTGTAGCCTGGTATATTATATGATATTTTGTGGTTGTATTTCCTGTTTTTGAAATTGAAGGATACATTTCATCCACATCTGTCGTATTGGTAAGATTTATTGGAGCTGACCACGTTGCTCCACCGTCATCCGAATAAGTACTCCATATATCGTTAAAATTAAATCCATCTAAAGTATCAACCTGTACACCTGAAAATGCACAGAATAACCTACTTCCATCATTTGAAAAAGCAAGCGAAGGATGAGAAACTGCAGTTGCTCCAACCGAGAGACCAGCAGCAAGCACCATATTAAATGAAGCAGTATCCATCAGAACCGGATAATTAGTTCTGTCTGCAATGACAACAGGAGTACCACCATTTATCACAGGAGACCAGAATAATAGTTTATATCCTGTTCTTGTTCCATAATTCGGTAGTCCACCGCTAAAGCCAAGTGTATTCATTGCGGTATAAACATCTGATGTACCGGATTTATAAATAATATCTGCTCCAAACCAGGGTGTTACAGAATCACCATTAAACACATCACCCTGTGTAAGACATGAAGCCATTGTATTGAATGTTGTTCCACCATCTGTTGACTGCCTGTAACTCATTTTGTTTGAAATACCACCGTTATTGTTCCACCACATAACTGTAACATCATTTCCTTCTGCAGCAATAAATTGCCTTGCATTCTCACCTATCTCACCCGGGGGAGTTGCAATAATCAACCTCGATCCGTATGTAGAATTGATATAATCGAAAGTGTTGTAGTTCAATGTATCACCAACAGGTAATGATGTTGAATAAGAACACCCGATCAAATTACCGGATATCTGATAAGAAAACATATCTCTTCCACCTCCTGGGGCAATATAAGAGGCGATTATTCCACCACCAAGAAATGATTCAATCCAGGCAGCACCTGCACGATCATTAACAATATATTGTCTGCCAGTAAACACAATATTTCTTCCAAAAGAACCTATGAAAGGATTTATATCAGGATAGGCGCTTCTTGTTGGAGGAGTCGTAATTTCGACATGCGAGGGAGGCCAGGTTGCACCATTATTAAAACTAACATTATAAATTGCATGTCTTGTCGTTGCCCCCGTCGGATCTAAAGAATCTGATATTACAAAAGAAACAATAATAGTATCTCCCAAGACATAACACGCCCTGATACTATTACCATTAGTCACGTAATCATAAAATCCCGTCATACCGGGAACTGAACCCGGGGGTTCACTGAATCTTAACGGATTTCCATAAACCGGAATGTAATTCTTTATAATCTTTCCATTTTCTTTTTCAAATGAATGCTTGACAGGACCTTTATCATTAGCAGACAATTGACAAATAAAAATGAAAGAAAATAAAACAATAAGTAAATTTTTCACGTTTGTTCTCCTTCTTGTTTTTTAAAATTTTTATAAAGACCCGGACCTTTTTAAAAAGCCTGGATTTAGCATTTCATCCAGTCAAAAAGTTTATTCGAATGTTAATGTTTCTACAATGAATAAATAAATTTATATGATAATTTAATCTTATGATAACTAACTTTCAACAACTAAATTCGATTTGAGTAAAAAAAAAGCGGGTCTTTCAACCCGCTTTTAAAATAATAAAATAAGTTTATTAATGCTTACTTCAGAAGTATCATTTTCTTTGTTGCTGTGAAATCATTAGCTTTCAAAGTATAGAAGTAAATCCCACTTGAGAGATTTACGGCATCAAAATCAATTTCCTTCATTCCAGCACTTACAACCTCGTTTTTTAACAGCGTAGCAACTTCCTGACCTGTAATGTTATAGACTTTCAAAGTAACATTGGAAGTACTCGGAATATCAAACCTGATAGTTGTTGTGGGATTGAAAGGATTAGGATAATTTTGCTGCAAGCTGTATTCTCCGGGAATTTCGCTGGAGATATTCTTTACACCAACATCTATGGAATCTGTGCTGATTTCAATTCTCACAAACATAAGCTGTGCAAGTGACTCACCATTTGAAGTGCCGTTAACAAAACTACCCGGGATAGAATCCGATTGTATGAGTAAGTTTGCATACCAGGTCGTTGCAGTGTTATCATTATAAGGCGAAATGCTGGGATAAGTCCAGTCTCTTCTTGGTGAATCAGGTGTAATCTTCACAGGTGTTTTCCAAGTAAGTCCTCCATCACCGGAAGCTGTAAAGTAAACATCATTAAAACTAGTAGTATCGGCAGCTCCACCTGTAAACGGGGATGCCACCACAAACGCGCTAAACAAAACATTACCGTCTTCTGACAGTCCTATAGTCGGTCTGCAAATTCCTGTTAAGCCGTCATTAACACCGACATGAGGATTGAATGGCACATTGCTTGAATCAGCAACAACTATACTCTTGTCAGGATCGGAACCGGGTAATGTCGGCGACCAACATCTAATATTGCTGGGAAGGCCGGGGAAAAAACCCGTTGGTGGATTAAGCATTGCAGTCTCGAATACAACCTTCGGTTGATTATACTGATATACTATTGACAAACCATTAAAAGCTCCAAGGCTATCCCCCGTAGCAGAAAAATCTGCATCGTAAATTAGTAATGGAGTACTGAATGTATTTCCATCATCAGTACTTTCCATAAAGTAGAGATCCCCAATATCAGCAGGGTAAAGATCTGAGTGGATTACATAAGCAACTCCTATTCTTCCATCCTGTCCTCTTGCTATCTGATATTCTTCGGCATTTCTAGCAGGGAAAAATGTCCATCCTGTAAATGTACCTGGAGCTGTAAGTGTCTGCCCGATATTATACCATGAAGTATCAGAAGCATTCCCTGAAGAAAGAATCACCATTTTATTTGTGTTGGTAATACTGCTTGTTGCAATCAACCTTGGCCATTCTGCCTGTATATGAGGACCTAAGACAGGGTCTAACTCTAAAAATGAACCTAAACCCGGAAATATGTCAACATAGATAAAAGTTCTGCTGATTCCATCGGTATGGTGATTTGCAACCATGATATTATTATCGCTTAGACCTGTAACGGTACAATACCCTGACCTTACATTAGCAGGAACTTCACTTATAAACGACCATGTAGTCCCCCTGTCAGCACTGTAATAATATTTGGTCCTTCTGTTTGTAAAACTCGGATCTCCAAGCTCTGCTGTCATATATACAGCATGCACTTGATCTGGATTGATTGGCGACTGCCATAATTCGACTGGTGTTCCATTGGATTGCATATCATATATAGAAGTTCCGCCCGTCGGTGTGAACGTTGCTGATGTTATGAAATCGTTCTCATAAGTTACATTAAATGAAGAGGTAAATATTTCAGCAACGGGGGGTAGGGTACTTATCCTGCTAAAATCAGTTTTCCCGTCTGTTCTTACTCCGACAACTGCATCTCTATTCATCTGTAACTTATACTCAAGTCTTGAGACTCTATCGATTTGATCCTGGGTTAATTGCGAAAACACCAAGCCATTAGAAAGAAGCGTAAACATAAATAGTAACGCGATCAGTTTTTTCATTGTTTTCTCCTTTATTTTTTAAAAATGTTATTTGAAATGTTTCTATAAAAGATTTATGAAATCATTTAAATATGATGAAATATACACATGAATAGAAATTTACAAATTTTGTTCTCCACTTGCTATAAAAAAATAAAAAAATCCGGACCTTTATCAAAGCCCGGATTTAGCACTATAATCATTTTAATAAAAAAAAACTCACGGCACCAAAATCTTCACGACATCAGATTCAAGACCAACCTCATCGTCACCATCCAAGAAGAAAGCTTTATACTCTCTTGCTTCGGGTTGACCTTCCGAAATTTTAGGCTCTGAATCAAGATAAGGTGGATAAGTATCTTTAGCAAGAAAAGTAAACGCAGTTTCCTCACCTCTTTTCCTGTATAAACTTATCCCTGAAAGTCCTTCCTTTTTGAAATCTATAATTGGTTGATTTGCTTCTAAACTAACAGTTAGGGAAGGTTTCATATTTGGAGGATCCAATACAGATTCAGGACCTTCGATACCAAGTCCATCACCAATCTCTGTTGTATAATTCGGATGTGCTTTCATTCTCTTAACTGCTGCACGGATAGCATCCCTTGTTGCTTTTTCTTTAATGTCATTAGCTTCAACGGCTGCTTTTTTCTCAGCTTTTTTTGATTCCATTTCACTGAAAGTTGTTCTGTGTTCAGAAATAACATTTTTTAGAGCAGTTATTTCTGCTGCGTCAAAACCTAATGTCAGAGCATCAGCTTCAACGTTTGTATGGAAAACTTCTTCCCATGTATCAAGCTCGTCTTTCCTTGTTGGGAGATAATTTTGTTTAGCCATTTTAAATTAAATTTAATTTACAGAAATATTTTTAAGTACCTGCTACAAGATAGGAAATTATATCCTTTTTGTCAAAATAAAATCACTGATACTTGCTAAATGTCACTAAATAAAAATATGTCCGATTATTACACCTTATGTAATTGCTGAAGATTTGAAATTAATTAAAGTATTATATTTATAATATTTAAACATTATTTAAAGGATTGAAAACATTCTCTGCAATGCTGTAAACATTTTCTAAAACACTGTAAATATTTTCTACAATGCTTCTAATATTTTCTGCAAGACCACAGGTATTTCCTGCATGACTGTAAACATTTTCTACAACACTGCAGAAATTTTCTGCAACGCTGTAAATATTTTCTGTAACAATGTAAATATTCTCTATAGCGCTGTAAATAATTTCTACAACGCTGTAAATATTTCTACTAACTCTGAGGAATTCATTGGAAGGAATAAAAAAAGCGGGTTTTTCAACCCGCTTTTAAAATAATAAAATAAATTTATTAATGCTTATTTCAATAACATCATTTTCTTAGTATCAATAAAATCACCGGCAGATAATGTGTAGAAATAAATTCCACTCGATAAACTGCTTGCATCGAAATCAACTTCTTTTGTCCCGGGTGTTACAGTTTCGTTATTTATCAAAGTTGCAACTTCCCTTCCCATAACATCATAGACCTTCAGTGTTATATCAGATTTAGCTAAGACATCAAACCTTATAGATGTTGTTGGGTTGAAAGGATTTGGATAATTTTGATGCAATGAGAACGCATCCGGCACATTGCTATTGATAACTTTAATAGAAGTAACAGATATCTTCTGGAATACTTCATGTACTCTGTAAGTGGGAGTTAGGTCTGTAAAGCTCTGGCATCCCGGACCTCTTGTAGCCTGGTAGTGAATATTCCAGGTATATGAATTACCTGAATGCATATTGCCTACTTCAGATACGGTTGGATACATTTCGTCCCAGTCAGAAGTATTAGTTAGGTTTTCCGGGGTTGACCACGTTGCTCCATTATCATAAGAATATGTTACGTAAATATCGTTAAACGTGAATCCGTCTAATGAATCGCCTGGCTGGAATGCATGGAAGAAACATGCTAATGCTGAACCATCCTCGGAAAAACCAAGAGACGGATGTGAGACTGGAGTCGAGCCGACCTGTAGATCTGCCCTGTTTAAAAACTGTGTATTATTTGAAATAATAGTCATATTTATCTTACCAGCAGCTTCGACAGGAACACCTCCATTTAAGCCGGGTGACCAAACTAAGATTTTACAAGCTTGATTTTCCGCAGAGTTCATACCAGTACCAGTTGGATAAAGTGTTGACCATGCTGCATAAATATCAGAGGTTCCGGGTTTATAAGCAGCATCTATTCCAAACCAAGGACCGCAGGTGTCTCCATTAATAACGTTATTTACTGTAAAAGACTGTTGCAATGTAGAAGGAGTACCCCACGTTGTTCCCCCGTCGGAAGAAGTCTGATATCTCATTGCTTCAGACCCTGCAGTAGAGATCCAATACATAACAAATAAATTATTCCCGGTTTGATCAGCAGTCAATCTGTAACGAGTATTAGCATCTAGCAATGTTAACTGAGTTAATCCTGAATAAGTCGTATCTTCATAATGGAATTTTACGAAATACAATGTGTCATTAGTTGCTGTGGGGTCAATATTAAAGGTACCACCAACATATCCACCACCAAGATCAGCACCGAAATAATCTCTACCTTCCTTCGGAACATTTTTACTTATAAAACCACCAAGACCAAAGAAGGGATCATAAAAGCTTCCACCCCTCGACGACGGATTGTACTTCCTTCCCGTAATACATACAGACCTGCCAAAAGCACCATAGACAGCCTTAAGATCTGGATATGCACTTCTGTTTGGTAGTGTACTTGCCCCTAATGGTGATATCCAGGTGGTTCCCCCATCGACACTGTAAACATAAAATGCCACCCTCGAAACAAGGCCGGTCGGGTCAGTCGAATCTGCACCGAAATAACCAACTATAACAGTATCGCCTAATACTATACAATTAGTCATGTTTGCTCCGTTAGTAACATAATCGAAGAAGTTATCAGCACCCGGAATTACGGGGATAGGATAAGCATCACGGCTTGGATTTCCGTACGTCAAAGTTATATACCCTGCTGTTATATTATTTCCATCTTCTAAGACAGGATTTGAGAGCTTAAAGAAGCTATCCTGAGAGAAAGAATAATTTGCAATGAAGAGTATAAATAGTAATGCGATCAGTTTTTTCATTGTTTGTTTTCTCCTTTTAAATTTTTATGGATGAATTAACGATCTTTTATTAAGAAGTTAGTTTGTTATACGTAAATTACAAAAATTGTTTCAAGTTTATAATATTTCAAGAACTAATTTGGAAGTTTGATGATTGGTAAATTTATTTAATTGGTTTATTTTTTGTCTAATCTACAACTGGATTATAAAATCTTAGTAATAATAGAATCCAATATGAGAATATTACAATTTTAAAGCAATCCAAAGTATTTTCCACTACACGTAAAATTTTATCATTTTAGTATTACTGTGTATTGTATAAATTAATTTATGGCAAAAATAAACGTTACAATCATCGATGCAACCGGGAATAAAGAACAGGAGGCTGCTTTACCTGATGATGCATCTATAAAAAGAATAATGGAAGCTCTCCTTCCAAAGATGAAAATGCCTCTAACAGGACCCGATGGAGATCCTCTTTCGTATAAATTCCATCACAAAGCATCCGGGAAGCAGCTATCAGACGAGCAGACACTCGCTGAAGCAGGGGTTAAAGATGGGGACGTGTTAAGATTACATCCTGAAATTACTGCAGGAATCTAATCCTAACAACTAAAATTTACGACTCATTTTTTAGCCTTCCGCTTTTTATCTTATTGATAAACATTTGCCAATGATTGAAATTTCTGATTTTAAAAGAGACCGATACTCACGTCTTAAAACTATCACCTGGTGGGATCAAAACATTCTAAAAAATGCAAAGGTGCTGGTTGTTGGCTGCGGAGCTTTGGGAAACGAAATCGTCAAAAATCTTGCAATGCTTGGCTTAGGAAATATCTTTGTGGTTGATATGGATAATGTCGAAAAAAGTAATCTTACAAGAAGCATACTATTTAGAAAAGAAGACGAGGGTAAATCAAAAGCTGAGACCGCATGCAAAAGAGCAAAAGATATAAACGATGAAATTGACATTTCATATTATAAAGGAAATGTATTCGAGTTAGGTTTGGGAATATTCAAGGAAATGGATGTGATTATTTGCGGTCTTGATAACAGGGAGGCGAGATTATATGTCAATCAATCCTGCTGGAAGGTTAACAGACCATGGATAGATGGGGCAATCGAGGTTCTGAACGGTGTTGCGAGAATGTTCATTCCCCCGGATGGTGCTTGTTATGAATGCACAATGAGCGAGAATGATTACCAGTTATTAAACAAAAGGAAATCCTGCATGCTATTGGGACTGGATGAAATCCACCAGGGGAAAATTCCAACAACACCTACCATCGCTTCGATCATTGCAGGAATTCAGACGCAGGAAGCAGTTAAGTATCTCCACAAGAAAAAGGAGTTGTTATTATTAAACGGGAAAGGATTTGTGTTTAACGGTGGCTCTAACGAATCGTATATAGTAGAATATCAAAAACGAAAAGATTGTCCCTCGCACTACACTTTTGATAAATACGAAACTTTGAATAAGAATTTTTCGGAAGCTACTATGAACGATGTCATTAGCTTCGGTAAAGATTATTTTCGAAGCGAAAACTTTTTTTTAGAATTTAATAATGAAATTATTTATGAATTATTGGATGAGAAAAAAAACGAAAGGATTCAGCACTTTGCTAATTTAAATCTCCTAACTCAAAAAGATATTAAGCGTGGGGACTTGCTTTATAAAATAAAATCTTTTCATTCAATTGGAAAAAACTCGGAATTGTTTAATAGTATGAAAAGCAAAAAACTAATTGATTTGAAGGTTCCTTTGAATGATATCTTAACACTTAGAAAAGGAAACGAAGAAGTCCATACGGAATTCATAAACGATAATAGTTTTAAAGTTCATAGTTGAATATAAATAAAGACGATAATATAAAAAACAAAACCTGTCCATATTGCCAGGCAAATATAAAATCGGATGCTAATATTATAATATGTGAGCTTTGCGGAACCTCCCACCATAAAGAATGCTGGGATGAAAACAAAGGATGCACAACTTACGGCTGTTCTAACAATCCCAACACAGATTCGAAAGATGAAACCACTTTCGGGTCAATAGACATTGGCAATCAAACAATTGACGAGATAGAAAGAGATTTAGAAACAGAAAGAGAAAAAGCAAAGGATACAGTTAACTGTCCGAAATGCAACATACCTATCGACAAGAATTCATATTTCTGTAATCACTGTGGATTCTATCTAAAAGAGGACACCTCAAAGAAAGGAAAAGAACAGTTTGAGAAGGAATATCAAAAGCGTTACAAAGAAAAAGCAGCATTCAGCCAAAGACGTTTGCTGATTACAACAGGAAGTATTCTAATATTGACCGCTTTAGTCATTATTACATTTTATTTTTCCTATAAAGCCATATACGATTACTTCTCTTCCGATAAATACCAGGAGCAACAAGAGATAAAAAGTTTTGTATCAGATTGGGAAAAAGCCTGGGAAAGTAAAGACATCAATAAATACCAAAAGCTGCTGGATAAAGACTATATTTACTATGATAAAAATGGCAAAAAGATAAATTATCAAGGTAAGATT
>Ga0180431_10010209_pt1 | contig 10473 bp, 3 predicted proteins | sample SS_ome_11_FD_132459 | JGI IMG/M metagenome (GOLD analysis project Ga0180431, IMG submission 132459) | Hypersaline lake sediment archaeal communities from the Salton Sea, California, USA - SS_1_MS_1 metaG | ecosystem: Environmental > Aquatic > Non-marine Saline and Alkaline > Hypersaline >... | reverse complement strand
CTGGTGATAAATTTGTAAATAATCCCGTAGATTGTAATGGTGTAATACCTTGAATTGAATATTGATAAGGAGGTGTACCCCCCTGCGCAGTTAAATTAACGGTACCCGTCTCACCCGCACAATTTGGGTCTGTAGGATTTGCAGATAAAGACACAGGTAATGTGGTACAAACACCTTCATCCATAGACCAAGTATATGTGAATGTACCATTACTATTGGTCCATAACCCTAATGGGTAATTACTTGCTGGTGACTGATATAACCTCATAGTACCTCCAGGTAACCATGGTGTAATCTCCCAATACCCATTCGTGTTGTATTGTAAAGTCATAAGACCACTTTGCCAAACAAAATTGCCATTAACGTCTACACTAACAGTAGTAAATGTATATTGAGTACTGATACCGTCATTAGATAAACACATATCTATTTCGGCTACAGGTGTTGGGTCAGGTCCCTGACATTCTAAACAAGTGTCATATATGTTATTTACAGTTAATGAAGAGTATGATTGACTAGTATAAAGTACCGTTGTATCAAACTCATAACAACCCTCAATTTCACCGAAAGTATATATATTATTATCAAAAGTATACCCTGTTAAGTATATTGGCGTACCTGTTTTACAGTTATCTAATTTTGAAAGGAAGAAACTATCATAACCCACTTCACACTCTGTTGTTGCAGTATAATCACCATAATAATCAACCACAGTTGCGGTATATGTTCCCGCACTTAGATTATTTAAGTTTTGACCATGTTGACCATTTTGCCACGTAATTGAATAAGGTGCGGTACCACCATTAACATATAATTCAATTGAACCATCAGTACTTATATTAGTACTCGCATTTGTTGGGTTACATTCCACAGTAAGTGGGAATATTGTAACTACCGAACATGTATTTCCTGTTATCTTTGCCATATTAACATCCTGAACCTACTGAACCACAAGAAGCACCTGTACATGAACCAAATCCAACGACTTGTCCTGGAGTACCTCCTGAATCGTTTATTTCTATCCAACATCCACCGTATGGACCAAATGGGTCACGTGCAATGAATCCATTAGTAACTGGTGAGAATCCGCTCAATACATATTCATAAACCACATAACTAGTCGGACAAGCAAAGAATGTTGCTTCGTCAACCATTGCATAATATGTGGTGACACCCACAGTATTACCTGTATATAAATTACAAACAGGGTCAACTGTAGATTTAACAGAATAGAAGTTAGTACCAATCATTTGATAAGGTAATGTTGGAGTTGGTGTGATAGTCTGAGTTTGAGTAATTGTTGGTGTATTAGTTGGAGTATTTGTTGGTGTTTTTGTTGGTGTTTTTGTTGGTGTTGGCGTAGGGTTAGGTGTTGCACCAGCGCTAAGTGACGGAGTCGGTGTGTTAGTCACCGATGGTGTAGGAGTGGGTGTCGGAGTTTGTGTGCTGGTTTGGGTAGGAGTAACTGATGGTGTCGGTGTTGGTGTTGGTGTATAACCCAATGGCACACCACAACCTGAGGTAGTGAATGAAACACTACATGTTTGACGAGGTGCACAATTTTGGTAAACCCATGAAGTAGTATCTGGCGAATCCACAGTTGGGTTTGTATTATAAAAGAATACACCTGTTGGTGACCAACCTGCAATCTCCCATCTAAATCCGTTCCAACGAATCGTTCCATTACTTGTTGATGTCCATTGTGACTTACCGTTATATAACGTACCTGATAATGTATAAGTAACATTATATGAGAAGTTATTCGCAATAATGTTTGCGTTATAATATGTCGGTGTTGGACATACAGAAGTAGGTGTCGGCGTTGGCGTTGTTGTAGGGGTTACCGTCATTGTCGGAGTAAGAGATGGTGTCATAGATGGTGTTGGTTCAGGACCAAAACCAAAGCATTCACATATCTTACAATCATTGTCATCGTAAATTCTAACACAAAACGCAGTATTTTGAAATGCTGTAGGTATATTAAAACTATACGGTAATTCAGTATCATCAAAAGTACCGATATATTGTTTTGCGGTTGCTTCCTCACAACTACTTGAGACCCACACATCAAAATCACTAGCTCCTGTTATAGATTGTATTGTAACTACATTTACCATATTAACAATTATTACCTACATTACCACAAGACGCACCTAAGCAAGAACCATAATCAACCACTTGACCGTTGGTACCTCCTGAATTGTTTATTTCTATCCAACAACCACCATAACTACTTAACGAATCACGAACAATAAATCCATTTACAACAGGTATATAGTTGTTAAATGTTGAACTATATGAATACACTGTATAACCTGTTGGACATCCAAAGAATGTTGTCTCATCTACTGTTGAATAATATGTAGTACTACCAGGTGAGCCACCATTATATAAATTACACGCAGTAATTGAAAGAGGTTTTACACTAAAGAAATTAGTTCCAATAGAATAAAACTGAGTACGTGGTGGTGTTGATGAAGGTGTTGGTGTTACAGTTGGTGTGTTGGTTATTGAAGGTGTCGGTGTTGGAGTTATATCACAACTATTACAATCGGCAACAATACTGTTAATACTATTTAAGACATGTGTTGACGAACCATTGATGTTTTGGTTATAATATACACATAATGTTTCTCCGTTTACTGTCACATTCAAAGTAGTACCTGTGGTTACAGAACTACCTGTAAATATAATTGGTGAATTAACATAATAAACATTACTTTCATCACATCCAATAAGTTCGGCAACATCACCACATTCAAAAAATCCTTCATTTATATAATAATTTGTAGCACCTGTTACTGTTATTTTTGAACCTGGACTCGGACTCGGAGTTGGTGATGGAGTCGGTGATGGTGAAATAGTACCACCCGTTAAAATAACCGCACCAACATTTTCACATGGATTAATTGTTGGAGTAGGAGTTGGTGTTAAACTACTTGTCGGAGTCACATTTGGCGTTACACCAAATGATGGTGTCGGGGTTGGTGTAGTAGTTGGTGTAGTAGTTGGTGTAGGTGTTGGTGACGCGTCAGGTGGACATGGACCTGAACTCATAACACTTTCATCCAAATCAGGACAATCAGACAAACATGGTAATTACCTGAAATAATACAAGTTCCACCCAAAGAATCACTTAAACACCATTTAGTACCGTCATAGAAGATATATCCAGGTTCAGTACCACCAGTCCAATAATCATAACCATTATAAAGTGGACCTACAATTGTGTAAGTTCCGTTATATGATGTATAAGCAGAAAGACCAAAATGAATACACTTTTGATAACCACAATCATTTGGTGTTATCGTTGGTGTAGGTGTAAATGACGAAGTAGGTGTATTAGTTACCGTCGCTGTTGGAGTTTGTGTTGGCGTTACCGTCACGGTCTGTGTCGGTGTATTTGTCGGAGTTTCAGTCGGTGTCGGAGTCACTGAAGATGTTGGTGTAATACTCGCAGTTGGTGTCACCGTAGATGTCGGTGTACTAGTCGGAGTAACCTGAGCAGTTTCTGATGGCGTAACAGTCTGTGTAGGTGTATTTGTAGGGGTCTCACTCGCAGTAACCGTAGGGGTTATGGACGCAGTAGGCGTAAATGTCGGAGTAACAGTCGCAGTATTTGAAGGTGTTATTGTTTGAGTTGGGGTAATAGTAACCGTTTGTGTTGGAGTATTAGTAGGTGTTTCGGTTGGGGTTGGGGTTACTGAAGATGTTGGAGTGATTGAACTACTTGGAGTAATTGAAGGTGTAGGTGTAACTGTTTGAGTTTGAGTCGGTGTTTGAGTCGGCGTAATTGAAGGTGTTGGTGTTGGATTAGGAGTCTCACCTTGACTAGTTGAAGGTGTCGGAGTAACTGTTTGTGACGGAGTATTACTTGGTGTTACCGTATTTGTTGGGGTAGATGTTACCGTTTGAGTCGGTGTTTGAGTGGCAGTTTGAGTCGGTGTAACCGTTGGTGTTGTAGTAATCAAAGGAGTTGCAGACTGAGTAGGTGTCGGTGTAGGTGTTGTACCGCATGGGTCACCAGCACATGAACCAAATGAAGCGTAGTTCATATAAGGTTGTCCCAAGTCATAATTCATCGCAGGTTTCCAACCATTAGGGTCATAAGGTGAGAAATTAAATGTATCCGCACTATATAATACGTCATCTTGCCAAGCTCTAACTTCCTCAACAACACCATCATGAGTACATAAATAAAATACACCTGTTAAATTAATAATCGCAGTAGTTGCACTAAAAGTAACTAAATTATTATCACAGTTATAATAATCAATCTCAATAAGATTATTTGGATTAGATGTATTACCTGTGGCATAGAAAGGTATAATTGTATCTACTTGAATACATTTACATCCTTGAGTTGGTGTAGGTGTATTTGTTGGTGTGTGTGATGGTGTTACATCAGGTGTTGGTGCGGGTGTATATGAAGGTGTTGGTGTGTTTGTTGGTGTTTTTGTTGGTGTTGGTGTTGAATTAGGTGTTGCACCAGGACTAAGTGATGGTGTAGGAGTAACCGTATTGGTTGGAGTATTGGTCACCGTTTGAGTCGGTGTTATAGTGTTAGTAGGTGTATTAGTTGGACTAACCGATGGTGTTTGAGTAGGTGTAACTGTGTTTGTTGGTGTTTGAGTGACGGTTTGTGTTGGTGTAACGGTATTTGTCGGGGTTACTGTGGGTGTTACCGTAGATGTTTGTGAAGGGGTAATTGATGGGGTTGGTGTGTTTGTTGGAGTTTTAGTAGGTGTATTTGTTGGTGCTGGTGTAGGGCAGACAATACCATTATCAAGAAGACAATCATCACAGGATGAGGGTGTTGAACCGTAATATGATATAATTGGAGCTACAGGTGGGAATGACGAAGGTGGACTCGTATATGGTCCCGAAATAGAAAAAATAATCCAACAATCAGGATTTAGAGCGGGAGTTATTGTTTCGGTAAAGTAAATAACATCACCAGCAGTTAAAAACCTTCCATCTGTTTGAACAATCTGTCCAGACAAACCTGTTGTACTACAACAAGTATTAGCAGCAATACTATAATACACAGGCGTATTTGTCGATGTTGGCGTTGGAGTTGTCGTTATCGTGTTAGTTGGAGTATTAGTTGGAGTATTTGTTGGATTATTAGTAGGAGTGTTAGTCGGTGTTACTGATGGTGTTTGAGTGGCTGTTTGTGTTGGTGTAGGACATACATAAGAACTTCCCGTATAACATTCCTCACAAGTTGAATATACATTTTCTTCTAATAAGAATGTGTTAATACCTCCACCAATTACCAAACCTGTAATCTCCCAACAAGATAAAGGTGGAGCACCAGGAACATCATAATAAATCACATCCCCAACGTTCAATAAAAATCCATCCACTTTTAAGTTTGTGATGGTTGTGGTTCCATCACAACAATTCTGCAATGTTGCGGTATATATTGTTATTCCAATTTCACTTGGTGTTGGTGTAGTAGTTGGTGTAGTAGTCGGATTAGGTGTTGCACCCTGACTAATAGAAGGTGTTGGTGTTGGTGTAGGAGTATTTGTTGGCGTTTTAGTAGGCGTAATTGATGATGTTGGTGTTTGAGTGGCTGTTTGTGTTGGTGTAGAAGTTACCGTTTGAGTAGGTGTAACTGTAGGGGTATTTGTTGGAGTTGGTGTTTGACTAACACCTTGACTAGATGTAGGTGTAGGTGTTTGCGTATTACTCGGCGTAGTAGTTGGCGTAGTAGTTGGCGTAGTAGTTGGCGTAGTAGTTGGCGTAGTAGTTGGCGTAGTAGTTGGCGTAGTAGTTGGCGTAGTAGTTGGCGTATTACTCGGCGTATTACTCGGTGTAGGTGTTGGTGTTGGCGTAGGGTTAGGTGTTGCACCCTGACTAGTAGAAGGAGTCGGTGTGTTAGTCACCGATGGTGTCGGAGTTTGTGTACTGGTTTGGGTAGGAGTATTAGTAACTGCAGGTGTTTGAGTAGGAGTTTGAGTAGCGGTTTGTGTTGGTGTAATAGATGCAGTAGGAGTTACCGTAGATGTTGGTGTAAAACTCGGAGTTGGAGTCTGTGTTGGTGTAACCGTAGGTGTCGGAGTTGGGCATGTTGGACAAATTTCACTCTCACAAATATTTTCAGTAATTGCAGAATAATCTATAATGTCAATATATGGGTCATTAGTTAAACCACTAAATCCCCAACAATCACCATCATATAAAACACCATAACCCTGACTTAAATTAGTTCCAGATAAGAAAACATCTAACGAATTCGATACTACAGCTTCACTAAAGTTAGTAACCGTTGGGTCAACGCTAAATCCAAAGTTTTTAAGTCCTGCTCCGTTTTTATATGTTGAATTTAAATTAGAATACGCAGTAGTCCCTGTTAATCCTGAATAAACATTAGTATAGGTAAGGGCAGTTAAATTTAAATTTTCAGGACCAACACTATTCATTGGTTCACCATATTTTGACAAGAAGTCAACCTCACTTATTGTTTCACCTTCAACCGTTGCTACCGAGTGTAAAGCAAATGGTATTCGAGCAGTACTATTATCAATAACAGGATAAATATGTCCGTTTATTCTGCCACCGTTTAATTTAATATCTTCCCAAACTTTTAAGTAAGATTCATAATCGTATTCAAATCTATTTGTTGGTTCTTTTAATGTTTGGTCATTCCAACCCGTACCACTTAATTGAAATGGGTTAGTCGTTAACTGACCTGAACTTAACCTACCATGATATAACCCAACCGCACCGTCCGACTCATCAGCAACAATAACAACCACATAATTTTGGTCATCACCAACAAAAGTACCAGGTCCTGTCGTAGCTGAACCATTTAATAATTGATTATGATTAAAAGGAACCCCATTAGAACGTGGGTCGTTTAAACCTGTACTAAAATTTAAACCTTTATTAATACGTTCATAAATCGTTGATTTATTATTAAACTCAACAGGATTAGGAACACATTCACCACCAACATTAGATGAACACCAACCAGAATTATGAATAGAATTAGTAACAGGGCTACTAAATTCAGTTATAGGTGTTCCATCCGATAATGTACCACCTGTTAATGAACCTAAATATGGATATGATGCCCACCACATCCAATTTTCACCATTATCAACAGCTTCTCCAACAACACCCTCATATAAATTTCCTAAATCTGAACTATTGTTGTCGTACCATGCTCTAATAGATTCTGAAGCTCCTGAAGCCTTTGTAGAGTCCAAAGATGTTGCATCATAAAATACATAAACATTAGGAGGACCTTGTTGTGGTACCCCAAGATTAATTGTAAGTGATGGGTCACAACAACCTGTTAATTTCCAACTATCATATAATGGTGTTGGAGTTGGAGTAGGTGTAGATGTTGGTGTAGGACTAACAGGGTTTAAACAATTATCACAGTTATCAAATTCATCAACAACTGTTAAAGTTTGAGCAGTATTATAATCTGTAGTAATACCACTATAATCCCAACAACCAGGCACTTCAACAAATGTAAAAGTACCTCCTGTTGGCCCACTAATTGAAGTTATCTCATAACATTCATCATCTCCAAAAAAATTATAGTATAAGGTATCACCCTGCGACAATGTAGTTCCTGATACCCTAACGTTAGCGTTACCCGCAACCGTACCACTACAACATTCAGTCAATTCAACTACGTATGTATTAATAACAGGTGTTGATGTTGGTGTTACCGTATTTGTTGGCGTGATAGTAAGAGTCGGAGTAACCGTATTCGTAGGCGTCTGTGTTGGTGTTGGAGTTGGAGTTGGGGTTATAGTACACTCACCCAATTCAGTAACAGTTGCAGCCTCACATAACACACCATTAAATGTTGGTACACCGCAAGAACAGATATTTTGAGTTGTAGATGCAGGTACTGTTATATTTGTCGAAGCGCCATTATAACAATCAATATATGTAAAAGTACAACCATTAGAACCACCGTTTAATTGATATTCAGTACAACTACAAGGAGGTGTTGTCGATGGTGTAGGTGTCAGAGTCAGAGTATTAGTAGGACTTACTGTTGGAGTATTTGTCGGTGTGATACTTGGAGTAGGTGTTGGTGTTTCACTATAACCTGGCGTTGGAGTTGTAGTTGGAGTTGGAGTTGCGGTTGGACATATAATAGAGTTATCCGATAAACAATCTGCACAATCATTATAAATTGCACTTGTTGGAATATCATATACCGTACTTGTGACACCTGTCACATTTACAGAAAATATAGTATTTGTGGGTATTTGGTCACCACTAAAAGCAATATCGAAAAACTTAGTTTGTCTCTGAGAAGATGTTAAATAACCAAATCGAGTACCTCCACTAAATTTTGATAGTTCATTACCTGTTGCATATGCGGGTTTACCTGTCCAAGTTGTATCATCATTAACATCGAATTCAAATATCTTACTATACGGAGCTGGAGATGATAAAGGTACACCTCCAGAAACTGTACCACCCAATCGTTCAGTAACATAAATTTCAAATACGCTACCACTTTTAACTACTTTTACCCTTACTTGACCTTGATTGTTATAATCATTATAAAGGAATGGTGATGTAACCGCACTCATCACCAAAGAACTTGTTGACCCTAAACCATCGTTAAACGCATATACATCTTGACCTGCATTATACCTAACATCAATAATACCTTTACCACTACCACCAATGGTATTGTTATTATTAAACCTTAAAAATAACATGTCGGTCACTTCTGGATTCGTACCAAGACCTTTTTTGGCTCCCAAAACAACACCTATAGTATCATTATCAGCGGGTATTGAATCACTACGAAATGTAATCTCATGGGTATAGTTAGAATATTCACAAGGACTATAAAAACCATTATAAAATGCACTGTTTTGTGAACACACAATCATATCAGGAGTACCACTCGCCTCGGTAATTTTGGTAGTTGCAGAGACAACAATATTACTCGCACCACTAACGGTTAATTCTGATGTGGTTAAAGACTGTGTTGACCAATTACTTGATGTGGTTAAAAATTGAGAACTTGTTGGATTACCTAAATTAATACCGACATTTTCAGTAGGATTGAATGTTGCCCATCTATATGTTAGACTACCACCTACATCATATGAAACAACAAATTTATTAATATGAGTGTTATAATAAAAATCACCAACATTACCTGAAGACGCTGTTGACGGTCCGACATCTTCACCTTCCGTCATCGTTAAATTATATGAACCTAAATAGTTAGTATTAGTAATACCCGTATAGAAATAAACTGAGGGGTCGCCCGATAAAACACTACCATCAGGTTGTAACCCTGTTTCGGTTGAGGTTTGTGGATAAATATTAAGACCAAATAACGAAAAACGATACCAATCACTAACTATAGTATTAGGGTCATCACCAGGTCCAAATGTTTGTTCACCACTAAGACAAGGAACCTCACCACACTCAACAAAATATTTGGCAGGTATCGGAGTCGAAGATGGTGTAGGAGTATTAGTAGGTGTAACCGTATTTGTCGGTGTCGGTGTTGGTGTTACACTTTCACAAGGACAAGGTTCTCCTGTATCGGTAATAGTTACAAAGTCAGGAGGCACTGCTATTGGTTCCTCACATGCACAAAGATAATAAGTTCCTGCAGTATCGAGTACAATATTTATAGTAATTGGTGAACCATCAGGTGTAAAACAATCGATATATGAAATATCAGTAGTCGCGTCTAAAGATTTTATCTCCCATTTAGTACAATCACCAACACCTGAACAGTCTTTAATACATGATTGACCTGTAGGTGTTGCAGAATAATTAGCACCACTAAATTCTGTATCATTACATGCACAAATATTAGTTTGTTGACTACCACTTAATGTATATGCGGTAGTATTACCGTTACAATCGGTATAAATTACGGTATTATCTGTTGGTAAATTATTTTTTAATGTAAACTCAGTACAATTATAACAACACGCATTTATAGGTGTTGCTGATGGTGTTGGAGTTGGAGTACTCGGAGGTGTGGTCGATGGTGTTGGAGTTGGTGTAGGTGTAGGTGTTTCAGTAGGACTCACTGTTGGAGTTGGTGTAGGTGTTGGTAACAATTCAATAGACGCTTCACAATTGTTTTGTTCGGGAAATAATCCAGTACATTCGGTACAATCGGCAAACCCAAATTCTGTAAGTTGTCCTCCAATATATAAATGAGTATATGGACATTCACCCGCAGGTTTTGGATGGCACCAAGCATCTAAAACTTCCCAACATACATCGTTTGAATCCCTTAAAATAGTACCAATAGTCGGCAATGCACCACAACCTGGAGGCCATATCGCAGGATTTGTAGGGTCAGCATATACAATTACTGTTGGTTTTGAACAACATTGTAAACATATCGCATTTATTGGTGAAGCCATTTACTTTTCTTTCTTATATAAATAATCGCAAGTGCTATTTTATGAAGATTTTATTAAGACTCTTTTCTTAACTTACCAT
>Ga0180431_10010208_pt1 | contig 10473 bp, 4 predicted proteins | sample SS_ome_11_FD_132459 | JGI IMG/M metagenome (GOLD analysis project Ga0180431, IMG submission 132459) | Hypersaline lake sediment archaeal communities from the Salton Sea, California, USA - SS_1_MS_1 metaG | ecosystem: Environmental > Aquatic > Non-marine Saline and Alkaline > Hypersaline >... | reverse complement strand
GCTTTTGGCCACGGTGATGATTGTCTCTTCTTCGGTTGGTGCGAAGCGCTTGGTGCGAAGCCGCAAGCGGCTTTTTAACTAACAACTAACAACTAACAACTAACAACTGACAACTGACAACTGCCCACTGACAACTGCTCAAGCGGCCGGCTTGTCGTATTTCCTGTCGGGTGGCACGGCCTCCATGAGCATTTCGATCAGTCGATCGCCGGTCAGGTTGTTGGCCTGGGCGGCGTAGTTGCCGGCTATGCGGTGACGCAGGGCCGGTTTGGCTACTGCCTGGATGTCGCCCACCGTGGCATGGTAGCGGCCGTGCAGGATCGCCCGGGCCTTGGCACTCGTGACCAGCGTGAGCACGCCACGAGGGCCCGCGCCCCAGGCAACCCAGCGGTCCACAAACTCGGCCGCTTCCGGTGAACCGGGACGCGACGCCCGGACCAACGCCCAGGCGTACCCCAGCACCTGGTCGCTGACGGGTACGCGGGTTACCAGTTCCTGGTAGCCGACAATGTCTTCACCCGACATCAACGGCGAGATCTGGCCCAACTGGCCGGTAGTTACCCGGCGAGCGATTTCCCATTCTTCCACTCCGCTAGGGTAGTCCACCCTGATGTATAGCAGGAAACGGTCGAGCTGAGCCTCGGGCAACGGATAGGTGCCTTCCTGCTCCAGGGGATTCTGCGTGGCCAGCACGAAGAACGGTTCCGGCAGCCGGTGGATTGTGCCGCCGGCGCTCACTTGGCGCTCTTGCATCGCTTCGAGCATGGCCGCCTGGGTTTTCGGCGGCGTCCGGTTGATCTCGTCGGCCAGGATCATGTTGGCAAATATCGGGCCGGACAGAAATTTGTACTGCCGCCGCCCGGTTTCCGGATCCTCCTGGATGATCTCGGTTCCGGTGACGTCGCTCGGCATCAGGTCGGGTGTAAACTGTATCCGCTTGAAACTCAAATGCGTGGCGTCGGCCAGCGAACTGATCAGCAGGGTTTTGGCCAGGCCGGGCACGCCCTCCAGCAGAGAATGACCGCGGGAGAAAATGGCGATCAGCACCTGCTCGATAACGTCGCCCTGGCCGATGATCACTTTGCCCAGCTCGGCCCGAAGCCGGTCGTACGCCTCCTGGCACCTCTTCACGGCAGCCAGATCATCCGGCGAGGTATTGTCGGTTGTCATGGATTCGTCTCGTTTCACTGGTCCAGTATGTTACTCGTTTATGATCGGTTATCGGTCCGGGTCAGTCGACGTTTTGGAAATACCGCTGGAGTCGTCGCCCATATCCGCGGGGCGGACGCCGTTGGGAATTCGTTCTGATGACGCTTCGCAAATCGGGCGGGAGGTTCAAGAGCCAGGGATCGTCTGCGAATTGCCGGCCGCCCGGCTTGACGTCCTGAGCCGCATCGGGTGTGCGGCTGTCGCCCTCAGGCGGCCTGCTCGCTGATTGCAGGGGCGAGGTCGGTGTCGGTCTATTGGTCACAAACTGGCCCTTTCGACTGATACCGCCGGGGCCGATCTGCGGGGAACCCTGGTCGCTCGGCTCCCGGGCCGCGTCCAGCCCGGCTGCCAGTTGCATCGCTTCACGAATCGCCTCGTTTCCCACCTCGCTCTGCCCGGGGAGCTGTTGGGTACCCTGGGTGGCCTGACCGTCGGCCTGCTGCTGGTTGCCGGCCCGGCGGGCGAGTTCCTCTGCAGCGGCCTGGTCCTGGGCAAGTTGCTGCTGCCGGGCGTCCAGATCGGCCGCGGCTCGCTGCAGGGCGTTGCCGACGTCCTGCTCGGCCGGGCCGACATTTTGGGGAGCCTGGGTTGCTTGCCGGGAACCCTCGTCTGCCTGGTTCTGAGCGCTCTGCAACGCGGTGGTGGCAGCCGGATCGACCGGTTCGGCCCGACCGGCCAACTGGTCGGCCTGCTCCGATTGCTCGGCCAACTGGGCCGCGGCTTGCTCGGCCAGCTTCTTCTGTGCCTCGGCAACTTGTTCGGCCGCCCGGTCGAGGAGTTCGGCCGTGTTTTGCTGTGCTTCGGTCGCCCCCGGGCGGTTGTCCGCCTTTGCCTGCTTCTCGGCTTCATCAGAGGTTGCCTTGGCCTGCCCCAAGGTGTCGGCGGCCTCGGGGGCGTCGGTTTGGGCGAGCTGCTCGGCTTCTTCGGCCGCCTTGCCGACTTCTTGCTGGGCCTTGGCGTCGGGCTGTCCGGCGGGGGTTTTGGCGGTGCGATCGGCCTCGGCTTCGGCCTTTTCCAATGCCTCTTCCAGGGCCTGGCGTGCTTCGTTTCGTGCCGTTCTGGCCTGGTCCGACTTACCGTCCAACATATCCTCCGCTGCCTCGTCGGCTGCCGCTTCGGCCCGCTTCAACGCGTCGGCCAGGGCCTCGGCGTCTTCATCTTGCTGTTCTTCTTGGTCACCCTTCTCGGCCGGCGTTTCGGTCTGACCCTGCTGGCCGGGTTGCTTTTCCTGTTTCTTCTCATCCTGGCTCTCATCTTGGTTTTCGTCTTGAGTTGGATCCCGGTCGTTTTCTTCGGCGGGAGGCTGACCCTCGGGCTGTGCTTGGGGCCGGTCTTGACTCTCGTCTTGATCCTGATCCGGATTCTCCTGTTCGTTTCCTTCCTGTTGTTCCTGCTGTTGGTCGCCAGGTTGTTTTTTGGCGGCTTTTTCAGCCAGTCGACCGGCGGCTTCGGCAACCTCCTGTTGTTTGGCGATTGCTTTCAGGGGGCTTGGTGCGCGACCTTGGGCGGCTTCGTCGGCCGCTTTGTCGGCTTCGGTTTGCTTGTCCAGGGCCTTCTGAATCTCCGCGGCCATTTCTTCGGCTTCGGCGGCCTGCGGACGTCCCGCGGCCCGCTGTTGCTCGGCGGCCGCCTCGCGGACCTTTTCCTCCGCGTCGGCCAGCCGATCAAGCCGTTGGCCGATCGACTCCGGTCTCTTGGCCAGGGCATCCTCGACGGCCTCGCGGGCCTTGGCGGCTTCCGCCTGTTGCCGGCGGCTCAGGTCGGCCAGTTCCCGGGCGTCGCGTGCCGAATCTTCGCGAAGCTTCTTGGCGGCCCGGGACAGCTTTTCGGCGGCCTTTTCAGCCTGCCGGGCGGTCTCGGCGGCAGCTTTCTTGGACGGTTCGCCCGGCTGCTCGGCCGCCGTCTTGAGTTGTTCGCCCGCCCGGCGGATCGGTTCCCGCGCTTCGCTGACTGCCTTGGCGGCTTCCGGGTTGTTTTTTTCGATGCCCTCGGCAACCTTGGCCGCCACTTGTTCGACGTTATCCTGCTTCTGGCCGAGTTCTCGGGCCTGGTCGGCCTGCAAGCCTTCGTTCTCAGCGGCTTCATTAGTTTGCCGGGCGATGTTTCGTTCGGCCTCGGCGGCGCGGTCCAACGCCTCGGCTGCCTGGGCCTTTTCGGCAATCTCGGCTCCCACTTGCCGCCGCTTGGCGTCGGCCAGCGCGGATTCCACTTCGGAGACCGCACGTTGGATGGCCTGTTCCACCTTCTCGGCGGCCTCTTCTCGCTGCGGTTGTGGACGTTTCATTTGCCGGGCGGCCTGGCGGGCTGTCTGTTCGGCTTCGGCCACACTGGAATCGACCGCCGGTGGAAGCTGCCGGTCTTTGGGAACCTTGTCGAGCTGCTCGGCGATCTGGGATTCCCGGGCTTCGGCCTCGGCCGGATTGCTTTTGGCCGTCTCGGATGCCTTTTCTTGTTGCTGTTGAATGCTCTTGAGATCCTGACGGGCGCCTTCCAAATCGCTAATGAGCTGCTTCTGCTCTTCCGCGGTCGGCGGGAGGTCGGTTGACTGCGCGGCCCGATCGAGTTTCTTGGCAACCTCGGCCAGGTTGTCCAACACCTCTTGCTGGTCGGCGAGGGCCTCTTCTTTCTTGGCTTCGAACAGTTTCTCGGTCGCTTCGTAGGCGGCATCCTTGGCTTTTTCCAGTGAGCGTTCCGTGGAGCCGGATTGCCGGGCCGCCTCGTCCAATTTGGCAAGCTGCTTGTGGATCTTGTTCTGCTTGCTCACGAGTGTCTCGGCCTCGGGACGCCTGAGATCCGCCTGGTCGGTTTCCCGACGCACTTCTTCCTGGCGTTTGATCAGTTGGCGGACCGGGTCTCGGGCCGACTGCGGATCGGAACGCAGCAGTCCCTGGGCCCGTTCGATTGGCTCCAGCAGCGCCCGAAGCCCTTCGATCACGAGGCGTTGGCTATTGGCGGCGTCGGGGAATCTGGTGGCCTGGAGGTATCGTCCGGCGTTGTCCATTTCGTCATCAACGCGGCCGGCCTTGAGCAATTGTATTCCGTTGTCCGCTTCGGCGCCCACCGCCCCGCCCCAGTCGCGGACTTCGTGGAGCATCTCTTTGAGACGGAGATACAGCGCCTTGATATCGCGCTGATCCTCTCCGGCCGCCAGCGCCATCTTATCACGGCGGATCCGCGTCTGCTCGCCGAGCGACTCGGTAGTGGCTAGCACGTTGGTCTCCAGCCGGATGAGGCGTTTGACTTGGGCGGCCAATTCGGCGATTCGCAGCCTTCGCAGGAGATTTTGCCGCTCGATGAGAAGTCGGACCAGGATCTGCCGGCTTTTCTGCCGGGCGGCCAGGAATGTCTGCCGACGCTGCTCGGCAGGGCCCCGTTCCATCCGGCCGAGCAACTCGATCACCTCAGACATCTCGGCGTCGATCAGCGCGTCGACGTGTTCGCGCATCGTGTGAATATCGCCATAGATTTCCAGCGACTTCAGCCCGTTCTCCTCGAGTTGCTGCAACTGGATATCAAGGATCCCGGCGACGAGTTGGCGGGCCATCGAGCGGACGCTCTGTTGGACATCCTGGCGGCGAGGCGTAATGTCGGCCCTTGGTGTCCGGGCGTCGACCGTGGCGGCCAGCAGCAAGCCCGCGAGCATAACGATTGTCCCCGTGCGCAGTGAGTTCATTGCGGTTCTCCCCCAACGTCAATTTGACGTTGAATCATCGTTTTGAGCTGCTCGGCCGACTGGCGGTCCATTTCCGACAATACTTTCAGGATACCCCGCTCGTCGGTCACGTGGAACACCATGGGCTCGCTCAGGGCCGATTTTCCCTCCCGAGGGCCACGGTAGTCGACCGCCCGAAGGGTGATCTTGAGCTGGTCTCCCTTGACCAGGCCGAGCCGGGCCAGGGCCAGCGACAACCGCCCTTGCATGACGGTTTTCGGCGACCGGTCCCGCGGAGGTTTTTTTTCACGGTCGGGGGCCGTTTGCGGCGTGAAGCGGTAGTAGTCCACTTCGTCTGTCTCGGTTTGGCCGTCCTCGTGGATTACCTCGCGGACCACGGCGATTCGGGCCAGGCCGTAGTCGTCTGACGCCTCGTAGGCGACCGTCGGCCTGGCGGCAGGCAGCACGTAGTGGGTGACGATAGAACCCTGGATTCGCGGCCGCTGGTCGGGCTTGATGCGGATCACGCCCTGGATGGGACGCTCCAGTTGCAGTTGATCCATGTCGGTCACTTGGATTGCGTAGCGTAGCGGGGCGACTACTGCGTCCAGCGGCGTGTTCTTGTACTTGGAGCCAAGTGTCCAGCATTCCAGACCGTCGGTCTCCCGGCCCGCGGCACACCTGCTCAAGCGATAGAGCTGTTCGTCGATCGTGAGAGTGGCTTCTCGGAGCGGTTTGTCGGAGCGGACCTCGGGCGTCAGGCGAGAGCCCTCGATGACCGAGATCTGGCGCAGCCCGGCTGCCGGTCGCAAAGATGCCCGGCCCTCCGAGGCGTAGTCGGGCGGCGTGACTTCCCACCGGACGTCGATCATGGGCAGCGGCACTACCAGGAGTCGTCCGCGCTCGGTCCAGGCGTCGCCCAGATAGAACTGATAGCTGATTGAATCGACCAGCCGCGGCAGTTCGCCGACGTACACGTTGGGCTTGTCCTTGGTGGATTCCAAGAGAACGTTGGTTTTCAAGCCGCCGCGTAGTGTCTTGAGCCTGGCACGGCCCGACAGGGGAAGTCGACCCGAACAGGTGACCTCGAATCGTGCGGGCAGGCCGTAGGGGCTTTTCAGGTCGACGCGGCGCCGGGCCGTGAGGTCGACCTGACGGCGGTTGATCTTGACCGTTTCGATGACCGTGTCGGTCGGATAGTGCCGGACGCCCAACAGTAGCCGGTTCAAGAAGGTGGCGGCGTAATCGGGAAACCACCAGATCCCGACGACCAACAAGGCAGCGGTGACCGCCAGCGTGGCGGTGCGAGCAAACAGTTGGCGTCGCGAGAGGCCTTTCATTACGTCGAGCCGGGGGCTGATCTCGGCAGTGTGATCGATAACGGCGTCTTCCAACTGGACGGAGCCCCACTCGGGCGCCTCGGGCTGTTCAAACTGAAGTGCGGCAACCAGGTCGCTGTCGATATGTTCCGCCCGTTGGACCATCAGCGCCATTTCCAACTCCGACTCCCGGCCCTTCAGCCAGGGAAGCGTAAAGCGGCGGAACGCCCAAAAAACCGCGACCGCCCAGATCACCAGCGACACGATCCGCTGGGGCCGGTTCATCTCCAAGAGCCAGTCGATCAGGAAGACTGCAAGGAGCGACCACAACACGGCAACTGCCAGGGCCACGTAACCAACACCCAAACGGATGCCGCGTCGGCGGCGGCGTAATTCGAGCAAACGCGCGTGGAGTCGGGCAAGTTTCGTCATGGCAAGTTCACCCACTTTCGACCCAACCATTCACCCAGCATTAAGGCGATCACGCAAACGAAACAGAGCCACGTGTTCCACAGGGGGACGATTTCCACCGCGGTTTCGGTCTTGGCGACCAGCTTGATTTCGTCGGGCAGTCTGTCCGCGGTTGCCAGATCGTAGCTTTTCCCGCCGGTAACGTCGGCGATGGCCTGTTCGAGCGTCGTATTGCGGATCGCGCTTTGCCGCTCCGCCGAAAGGCTGGCTACCTGGAAAGTGACCTCGGCATAGTCATCCGTGATGGGGTCTTTTACCCGCACACGGTGTTCCCCGCCGACGAAAACCGGGATTCGGGCTTCGAACACTCCCCGGCGCAACTGGGAGATCCCCAGCGGTTCGACCTTCGACTGGCCGGAGGAATCGGGCCGGGGGAGGATTAGCTCGGCCGAGAGTCTGCGGCCGGGGATCTTCTCGTCGGCCAGCGGCTTGAAGTCGGCGTCGTAGGCTTCGACCGTCAGCACCGCCTGCTCGTCGGGCTGGTACCTGCGGCGGTCGGTCCGGACGACGAACCGCTTCTGGGCCCCCAATGCGTGACGCAGTGCCAGCCGGTGAATCATTTGCCCCCAAAACTGCCGGTAGTACCGCTCGCCGTACTTGCGACGCAGACGCCACGTTTCGTTGAAGCCGACGTAAATCACCTCGCCACGACCATATTGATGAACCGCAATCAGCGGTTGCGGCATCTTGCCGTCGACACAGGTGTCGCGCGGATGCACGGCCAAGGCCGTTGCCAAAGGGGCCAACCGCTCGACCGGCCAGTACCAAGAAAGCGACCCCACGTTGGCCCATGCCTTGTCGGTCTCCCGGTCGGTGGACCCCAGCCGCATGAAATCGAATTGATACGCCTCGGCCGTAAGCCGTGGCGGAAACGGGCGGTTGTCGCGAATGCGGGCGTTGGGATTGACCTTGACCGGCAAGAGATCGGCCAGCGGGCTATCGGCCAGTTGTCCGGGGCCAAACCGCGGCCCGGCCAGCACGACGAGCCCTCCCCCGAAGCTTTGCACGAACTCCTTGGCCATACGGCAGAATCGCGGGCTGAGAGCCGTAGCCGGTACGTCGCCCAGGAAGATGACGTCGTGAGCGAAGAACTCGCTCCGCTCGGGGCTCAACGTGGTCAGAAACAATTCGTTGTTTTGCCGTACCCTGGGATCGGCAGACCGCAGAAAAGTCCGGAAGCCTCGCCGGCCGACCAGCTCGTCCCGATGGAAAACTTCCTTGATGAAACGCCACTCCCAGGTCGGCTCGTACTCCACGAAGAGAAGCCGCAAGAAGTCGTCGCGCACGGTGGCTTCGCGCCGGGCCCGGTTGTTCTCCTCTACCACTTCGTCTTCCAGCGGCTCGGCTTCGCAAGCGAACAGAAAACGCCCGGTCTCCTTTGGCGTGTACGGCAGTTCGACCGCCTGGGTAGCGGTGCGCAGGTTTACTGTCCTTTGGCCGATGGCGACGAATTGGGCCGGGTCGGTGGAGCCGCCCAAGGGCCGGAAGGAGAACTTGACGGCGACCGTCTTTCCGATCAGCCCCTTCTGCCGCAGCGTGGCCACCAACGTGCTCCGCTCGTCCTTTTTCATCACCAGTGGCGTTTGCAGGTCGACGGCCACGTCGGCGGCTGCGACTGGCCCGACTCCGATCGTGTAGACGTTGACGCCCAGTCGGCGGGCGGCGTCGAGGGCCGGTGGCCCCGTGTTCTGATTGAAATCGCTCACGATTACCAACCCGGTCAGGTTCCCGGCAGCGTGACGCCGACCCAAGTCGTCCAATGCCGCGCCCAGGGCCGTCACTTGGCCGTCGGTTGTCAATTGCTCGGCCAGGTGCTTGCGGTCCGGCCCCCCTCCGGCCGTCTGGTCCAACTCGAGCGATCGGACCCCATCGGGACGATCAAAAATGAACGCCCGAAGCCGGAACTTCTCGCTGAGCTTTGCCAGCAGGTTGTCGTCGCTTCTGTTGACCAGCGCCTTGACGTAGTCGACACGAGAAAACCGACCGGTCGGGCCTGCCGAGGATTCCGGCTCGGGCATCCGCAGCTTCTTGGCCAGCAGCGGCTGTTGGCTCTCGGGCAACTCGTCGGCCACGGCCATGCTGTCGGTGCCGTCGAAAAGCACCCACAGGGCGGGCCGAAGCCGGCTGGTGATCGTCACCGTGAGGATCGGCTCGGCCAGGATCAGCAACAACAGGCTCAACAGCAGCCCTCGAGCGATCGTCAGCATGATTCGCGGGCGGATCCGCCGTTGGGCTTGATACTTGGCGTAAAACGCGGCAACCAACGCGAACAGGGCCAGACAGCCGAACAAGAGCCAAGCCGGCGCGTCGTGTGCCCATGGCGCGGCCAGCGAGGGCGCGACCCGCTCGATGGCCTGGGTCTCCCCAAGCCCCAACATGCGTCCCAAGAGGCCGGTGATGCTCATGCGGCACGCTCCCCGGCCAGGGCCGGCCACGCCAGGATTAACAACTCGACCAACAGGCCCGCGAGCACGGCCAGCATCATCCACTTCCACAGGTCCCGGCCTTGACTCGCTCCGGTGGGTAATCCCACCAACTGCCCTCCCCCAACCCACTGGTATTCGGCCTGACCCATCCGTTCCGCCAGGCCGGCTTCGTCCAGCGTGTCTAACTCCGACTCATCGGCGGGGCCGTTCACCGCCAGCGGAATCTCCCACATCTTAAAAGCCGGGCCCGACGACCCGGCATTGTTGGTTTCATGCGCCGTGAGCCGGTAAATCCCCCGCGATGCGAGGTTGGAGATCGTCACCCCATAGTGATCGGGACCCAATGCGTCGACCGGAACGGGCATCGCGCGATCGTCGGGACTTTGAAGCGTGAACCTCGCGCGCCGCTCGACCGCCGCCACCGGCACCACGAGTCGTTGCGTCGACGAGATGTTGCGATCCGGAAGAGTCTCCTGGAGCAAGCGACGAAATACGCGATCGAACACCAGCACGGCGTTGGTCGTGGTCCACGTGTTCCAACTGCGATGGACACCAGTCGACACGAACAAAACCCGGCCGAGACCAATCCGCCGCCGGATCATCAACGGCACCCTGTTGGTAAAACTTGCCAGCACGGTAGGCCGTGTCCGCTCGGCGAGCTCCCGCGGCGACAGCGTCCGGTCCTCGTGATTGTCCTGTGTCGGGCTGCAAAGGAGCCATCGCGGCTTAAGCCCGGCGCGTTCCTGCTCAAGTCGTGTCCGCTTCTTGCGATCGGCTTCGGTGAAGACTCCCTTGGTTTGTGCCGCAGTCAGCTCTTCCAGTCGTTTGTTGATTTCGCCCAGCGCTGCCCGTTGCTTCTCGATATGTTCGGTGACGGTGCGGAACATCCCATTGAGCACTTCGTCGCTCATGTCGGCCACAACCGCTTTGAAGAAATACGGTAGCCGATACAAGTCTTCCATCTCTTCGCGGGAAATGTGTTCCAGGAGGAAGTATTCGTGAACCAGGCTGGCCGGGTCGATCTGGAACGGTTCCAACGGTTTGGAAGCGTCCCCGGGCAATTGGCCGACGGGCTCGGCCTTGAGCGGGGCCGGCAGAATGCCTAAACCGCCCAGCCACGCCGCGTTGGTCCAGGCAACCGGGTCGAAACGTCCGCCCGCGGCCATCATCAGGCAACCGCCTTGCGCGACATACTCCCGCAAAAGCGACACGGCAACCGCCGGGTCCGATACCCCGGCAACAACCACCAGCCGGGCGTCGTCGAGCAGGTCCCGGTCCAACTGGTCGATCTTTACGTGACGCACCTCGACCAGTTGCCGCTCCTTCTGGCCTCGCGAAGTCACCGGGGTGAGCAACCGGCGCAGCCGGAACGTCTCGCCGTAGCGGTTGCGCTGCG
>Ga0180431_10010207_pt1 | contig 10473 bp, 13 predicted proteins | sample SS_ome_11_FD_132459 | JGI IMG/M metagenome (GOLD analysis project Ga0180431, IMG submission 132459) | Hypersaline lake sediment archaeal communities from the Salton Sea, California, USA - SS_1_MS_1 metaG | ecosystem: Environmental > Aquatic > Non-marine Saline and Alkaline > Hypersaline >... | reverse complement strand
TCACGGTCCCGTTGTCCCGGACCTCGTTCACGGTCCCGTTGTCCCGGACCTCGTTCACGGTCCCGTTGCCCCAGACCTCGTTCACGGTCCCGTTGCCCCAGACCTTGTTCACGGTCCCGTTGCCCCAGACATCGTTCACGGTCCCGTTGTCCCGGACCCTGTTCACGGTCCCGTTGTCCCAGACCTCGTTCACGGTCCCGTTGTCCCGGACCTCGTTCACGGTCCCGTTGCCCCAGACCTTGTTCACGGTCCCGTTGCCCCAGACCTTGTTCACGGTCCCGTTGTCCCGGACCTCGTTCACGGTCCCGCACACGTAGGTTTTTGTGCTCTCTCCATTGATGGAGGCGACAACTTCGCCTTGCTTAACTACTTTGGCTTTGTACCAATCCTTCAAGGCATGTTTCGCACGCCTCTCGCAATCCTCGGCGTCGTACCACGCCGGCAGAATATCCTGGTCGAGATGGTATTCCCATTTCCTGAGTGGGGCATTCCAATCACCGCCAGGAGGAACTACTTCGACCCTGACCAGCGACGGGTTATTCCGTGCGGTCATCTCCCTGAGCTTATTGTCCGCGATGATCTGTTCATGGGATTCGGTTCGCAGTCCCCAGAACACCTTTTGCTTGGTCAACACGAAACTGGCTGGTCTACACATCCCTCTACTCTCCCATCTCTTTCTGGAATGCTTCCTCGGCGTCGAGGAGGGCCTTGAACTGCCTAAGATGTTCCCCGGAAGTGCAGTCCTCCTCATGCCCGTCCCCGGACCTGTGTTCGCACTCAAAGCACGCATTGTGCCCGTCTTCATCTTCCTCATAGATGAGGTCCACCAAGTTGGCGTACGCATCATCTAGTGCTTTCGCTAACGCCTCGTGCTGGTTGATGGCGTGGGCGGCGTAGCGGGCTTGCTGCTTATCCAAGTCAAGAAATCGATTAGGATAGACCACTTGGGCCAGCCGCCAATGGCCGAAGGCTGTGTTCAAAGGAACAGCTACAACTATGCCTTCAAACGGATTACTCATTGTCCTCGGCCTCCTTCTCTGGGGGAGCAGGGAGGGGGCACCACTTGGGTATCGTCAGGCAATCTCGCACATCACGCTCGTAGTCGCCCCCTCGGCACAGTCCGTCATATCCTGGGATTGGCGATGAGACAAAATGTCCGCAGTCACAGCATCGCCCTATCCTCGCCGAGTAGACAGAGTCACGTTTCTCTGTGTATAGCTTAACCTTACTCATGCTCCACCCCCTCAAGCCATTCGGGTTCGAGAGTGTCGGCGGCTATGTGGCTTTGCTTTGCCGCCACGAGCGAGAACACTGCATCGTTGGCGGCCGCTAAAGCCCTGGCTGCGTCTTGTCGCCAGTTCTCAGCATCTCGACGGCACTGCGCTCGATACGCCTCGATAGCGTCTTTCCGGCTGAAACATGGGTTGTCGTCTTTGCGGATACGAGCCCGCACCCCAGTTGTCGTCAGCGGTCGGACCATGAAGAAACTCGGAGTCTCACGCAATACCTCATACACTCGCATAGTGCCGTACCTGACTTCGTATATCCGTCGCTTGTCACTCATGAGGCACCTCCATGGCGAGGCATTTCGGACAACACTTCTTCATGCGATTGAATAGCCTGGGGTCTATGTGCAAGACATCGGCCTCATGGTCAGACAAGCAGAATGCAGCCCCGCATTCTTCGCACATACCAACCCCCACATCCTCCAGAGTGGTCCTTCTGAAGCGGCCTCCTTGCCCACGTGGCACGAGTCGCTTATTGCTGTGCCTATACCACCTCATTTGCCACCTCCCATGCAGCCCCCGCCGTCCGTGGCGTAATACTGGGGTTCCACCCCGGGGGCTGCGAGTCCAAAGAAACCAACGCCTGCCGTCCGTGGCACGTGGGCCGTCCATGGCCCTGCCGTCCATATGCCATCCGTGAAATATTGAGAGGCCCGGCCGCTTTGGTGAGGGGAGAGGAAGCGAGACTCTGCGGGACCGGGCCTTGGTTTGTAAAACTGGCGCCGCAGAACGACACCAGCTTCGGAGGTATTCCGCGCCCTGTGAGGGCGTTGCGGAGGGTGTCAAAAGAAAAAGGACGATTGGCCGAAGTCTGGCAACTTGGCGGCACCAATCGCCCCGTGAACGGTTCTTCTGTGTGAGTCGCCAGACTTCGCTTTTGCCTATCCATCCTGGATCTCCCTGTGATCAGTTCTGGGTTCTACGTCACCTTCCAAGAAATAAGGAGGGGGCGGCGGCGGGGCTCGCCCCCTGTGAACGGCGCGAGATGTGACCGCTGAGTCTACGCGCGTCGCTCGAAGATTTGGATTCGACTTGCGAAACTGATACAATGGTATTCAGCACGCCAAGGAGCGGCCGCCCGTCGAATGGATTCCCGAATGATGTATATCGTAGACTCAGCATGACCTAATTATCGGTTATCCACTGCAGAAAGCAAGAAGGAAATCGAAGGATTTCGGAGGATAACAGCAGGAAAACGAAGGGATGCTACGGTAACACTCGGTATAGGATGGGGTTATGGCAACTGAACCCCACATGAAAAAAAATTGAGGCCACACACATCGAGGCTGAACTTCTGGACGCTTATGATGAGTGGGCCGATGGGCGCAAGATCAGTGCACGTGATCGTATGCGGGCATTGTTCCGCCTCTTCGTTGCTGCGCCACCGACCCTGAAGCATTTGGCGCTTGCCGGGCGTCCCGAGGAAATTGAAGCGGCCGCATTGTTCTACGCGGAAAATATCTCGCAGGACATCGTCGCGTTTGCGCAGGCTGTAGAGGCCAAGCACAAGGGCTCCTCTATGCCGGGTGATCCAGACGCCTCACGTGCTCAGGGGATTGTGCATGCCGCCGAAGCTCGATCAGCAAACACAGAACAAAACGAGGGCGGCACTTAGACAGGATATGACAGATCTCCCAGATGCAGGCGAGCTTGCCTGGTTCGGGCTGTTTGATAATGGCCCATTCTGGGAATTTGACAATGGCAGGCTCTTTGGAATCGCGCTTGGTGGGATGGATCTCGCCAAATCTCATACACCCTCTCTCTCAATAGACGTACGTCAAGTTCGGGAGGGTGTTGTCAGGCCCTCGAAATATGTGGTTGTTCCGGGGGAGGGGTAACGTTACCTGCCAGGATGCGTCCCCTCTCCCGGCTCCGCTACTTATTATAGCGAGCAATGAGGGTAGGATATGGGCGCTAAAATCAAATTTGGTTGATAGTTTTTCGTAGAAGCGCTGGAAGCGACGTAGAAGTTACCAGGGAGGGGGTAACGAGGCTTTTGGGAGGCGAGAAATGAAGACGAGACTGTGGATTATCATTGTGCTGCTGGTGTGTGCGTTCTTGGCCGGCTGCGGCGATGTCGGCAACCTGGTAGTCAACGACGTACTCGGCTTTGGCCCTGAATATCCGACACCCGAACTCAGTGAGGATCTTCCGCCGACCTATGTGTCCGGCTTCGAGCAGGGGTATCAGAGTGCCACATACCCGTCCCGCTTTGCGAAGGACCTGGAGGCGTATTCAGGCCAACCTCACTATCACGAAGGCTGGGACGATGGATACGCCGCCGGCCAAGCCGCCGTGCAGAAGGAGTTGGTGCGACAGCAACGCGCTGCCGCGGATGCTGAGTTTCTTGGAGCGATGAGACATTGACGCTGACTGGAGGAGGAGGCGAACGATGAAGCGACTTTCGATTATACTGGCAATTGCCCTGCACTTGATTCTGGTCTGCCAATGCGCATTCGGTGACCTTGTAGGGTTTTCGTACGACGACTGGGCGCTGTATCAACTGGACATCGCGACCATGCAAAGCACCAAGATCGGAGATTTGGATATCCCGCGAGCCGCCGACCTGGCGTGCATGACCGCCGCCTCTGCGTCGTCCGCCTACATGGTCGGACGGGAACAGGATACGCTCTATACAGTCAGCCTGGAAGATGCCTCCATGATCGCCTCAGTCTCCCTGGATCGGGATATGCTGGTCAACGGACGCGGCCTGGCCCTTTCCCCCACCGGAGTCCTTCATGGCGTCTTCGCTGGTCGGGAACTAAGGTCGATTGACCCCATCACGGGCAGCACGGCCCTGATCATGCGGTTCGATACCTGGTCTGTTGAGTCCCTAGCGTTCTCGTCGGAAGGCGTGTTATACGTTGGACAGGATCACGGCGGTACCGGCCGTTTCTCCGCGGTAGACGTGTCAACCGGAACCCAGACTGACTTCGCACAGACGGGCGCCATCGCGGACCCCGATGCGATGGCTTATCTCGATGGCTATCTGTACGCCGCAGACTCCGTGGGAGGGATCTCGGCTGACCTGTACCGAATCGACGCCGTTAGCGGGGGCGTTGTGAATCTTGGGAACACTGGCATCACCGGACTCAACGGCATGGTGGCCATAGAGCAAATCACCACCCCCTTGCCTTCCGCCGCCCTTCTGGCCGTTCTCGGCCTGGGTGTAGCGCGATGGAGACTCAGGAGGCAATGAAGCGCGATGACATCGCCTGCGCGTTCGCTGTGCTCTCCTGGGTAGGGATGTGCCTGTTTCTGTATGGGTACGGGGAGTTTCGGGGAGATCTCCAACTCTTGGGGCTCCTGGTGGCGTCTGCTGGGGTTATTGGTGCCGGGATCGTCTACCGAAAGGACCTGTAGGTCACCGGTCCATCTCGTCGTCCAGGTCCTTGTAGGCGGCCAGCCATTTCTTGCGCCACTGGACCATCTGTTGGTCGATGGCATTGGCCTGGCTCTGAAGGTTCATCAGATCGACCATCAGGCCCCGCTGGATCTCGCGCCGACGTTTGGCCTTCTCTTGCTCGTTCATCAGTCCTTCTGGCCGTTCTTGCTCATCAGCCCGTGCATGATATCGATCTTCTTGAAGACGCCCTCAAAGCCGGTCTTGACATCGGCTTTGAGTTCCGAGACGTCAGCCTTGACCTCGTCCAGCTTTTCGTCGGAGTGTTGCTTGCGCTCCTCGAGCAGTTGGGCGAACTGGTCATGCACGGGGCAGACGCCCCGCTGTTCGGCCGGCTGGGATGAGCCGTTCGCCTTGCGCCGCTCGATCAACCGCCCGCCCGTACCGCCACCCAGCACGAGGGCTATCCCGCCGATGACGGTCCCGATCCACACTCCGATGTTTGTTCCGTTGGCTGCTTCCTGCGCCAGGATGTCAATCATGTCGTCTCGCTCCGATCAAAAACACTATCAGGGATGCTATAACTATAGGCGCGCCGGCATACGGCACGACACTGCTCATAATCATAATCACGCGCGGGGTGGTCGCTGGCGGTGCCCCGCCGCTGGCGTAATAGGCTGTTGGTGGAGCAGGGGATTGGACCATCTGGTACGGATCGGCAAAGAGGCTCGCTATGTCAGAGGCGGACAGGGCGCGAGACCATACGCCCACCTGCCCCATCGCCCCATTCAGGGAAATCCCCAACACGATGGACGCAGCTAAGACCGCATCGTGCGAGTCCCCCGTGGCGGAACCAATGTGCACACCGTTGTTGTAAAATCGCCATGCGGTGCCTTGTTTTGTTACTGCAACGCATTGCCAATTGCCGCTGGCTGTAAAGTTTGTTATATACTCATATGCCCAATTGGTGCCATCGCCCCAGGTGACCTGCAAGCGGCCAAGCACCGCACGACGGTAGAATTGAAGCTCGTAATCGTCTAAGGTCGACCGAAAAAACCTATAATCGCCGGTATCGCTGTCGATTCGTACCCACACAACAATGGTGACATCAGGCAGTGTCCAGCCAGGATTCGGTATGGTGACTGTGTCTGATCCATCAAATTCCAGGACGGAACCATTCGGGGAAACTCCCCATGTGGTGCCTGAGCATGTACCATCAAGCCCATGCCCACTCACATCAAAGACCTTGTCCCCCGCCCCTTCGTTCATGGGCCAGTAGCCGACAAGGCCTTTGGTGATGGGGTTGGCGCGGACGAGCCGAGAGCCTACTGGAGCTTTAGGCTGGAAGCCCCACACCGGAGCGCAGACCAGGATGAGTATCAATGCGATCCACCGCATTATGCTACCCCCGCGTTCGTCCATTTATCACCATCGTAACAGGTGCCGTATTGGTTCCAGTCATTGCGCTTATCCAGGGCAGCCTGTAGTGCCTGGTATCGCTTGATGAGTTGGGTTTTGATGTCGGCGACCGTCGTCGCTTTGGCGTCCTGCGTCGCCTCGAAGTGTTGCGATAGAACGACCTCTTTGATGGCCCCACTGCGGATCGCCGCTAGCTCCTCGTCCGTGGCGTCCTTGTAGGTACTGGTCGCTTCGGCGTTGGCATAGAACGGCTGCCGCGCGGTCGGCACGGTCAGCCAGAAGGCGACACGGTAGTCGAGATCGCTCGGGTAGTTCTCACGTTCGAGTATGATGATTTTCTTAGCCATTACGATACGTCTCCTTTGATCGGCTTGTAGTGGACGAAGTTGCCGGAGGCCGCCGTGGCCGCGCCGCTGTAGTTGACGAGTATGATTGAGAATCCATCGACCATGCGGTAGCCCAGGACCGGCCCCAAGTTGAACGTCGCCTGAACTACCTGATCGGCGGTGGAGTACTTTATTACTTGCGCCAACAAGAGGTTCCCAGCATCGGAATCGATGGTGTACGTACCCTCCGATCCGGACGGAAGCGTCGATGTCCCGCTGTCGTTGTACAGCCAGTTGGAGCCATCGTAATAGGCCGGGGCAATGTAGACGTAGATCGCCTCATCGTTCGCCGGGGCCGTGTTCGCCATGTCCAGCTTGACGGCTACTTGGTAGTCTAACGCGTGGGTGGTACGGTTGTCGATCACCGCCGACTGCCAGCCTGCCGTTGCCGATGAGGACAGGCTGTGAAGATTTGTGACCGTCAGGGCAGTGTGCGATTGGTCCGGCTGCGTCACCGTGGCCGCAAAGACTGTGTAGGCCAGGAGCCCGATGAGCAGGCTGCCTGTGAGTATTGCGAGTCGTCGTCTCATATCGTTTCTCCTTAGTGCAGAATGGGTGCGTGGTTCTCTTCTGGGACACCCCAGATGGGGACGGTGTAATCGGTCAGCTTCGGTTCCCGGTACGGCCCAGGCAGGTCAGTGATCCGCACATAGACGTACTGGGGTCCGGGGACGACATCGCCGCTCAGAGTCCAGTTGCCGGCGTCGTCGTACGTAACAGTCCAGCCCAGCGTGCGGCTCTCGATGATGACCGAGTCATTATCTTTATCGCACCACGTCCCAGCGCGATTGAGCTTCCCGGCCGGCACCGCATAGTCAAACGTGTTAGGGTCCGTGACGATCGGCGGAAGGATGATGCCTATTACCGTGTTCGGGTCGGCCCAGTCTGGTGCGGCATAGAACTGCTGTTCGCAGGGCTCATTCGGTTCGGCCAGTACGACCATCGGCCGTGCCATACAACCCATCGTCAGCAAGAGAGTCAGGAATAGAAAGCGTCTAATCGAAATCATATGTCACCTTTACGATAAACTGCGTGATCCCCGAATCCGGCTCGGCCCCGAACCGCAGGAACACGCACTTGCCGGAAGGAATGGTTGCATCGTCAAATCCCGCCGCAATGGAGGTCGTGCCATTGGTGGTATCTATCACATCGATCACCGTCGTATTGGCCTGTCCGATGAACGCATCACAGAAGCACAGGTCGATGTCGAGTTCCGTGGCGGGATCCGCATCGCACGTCACCTCGATCTTCGTCACTGTGCAGGCCGCCGCCACACCGAGGTCAATGGGGATCTCGTGGTCGATGGCATAGGCCCCGTCAGGGTCCATAACAACGAACATCCAGTGCTTGTCCTCGCCTGCGGATCGGGACGGCATGGTCATGGTCTTGCCGGAAAGGTCCAGGGTTGCAGCAAGTTCGCTCTCATCCACCGAACCGTCAGTGATGTCGTCGCCCGCCAGTGCATCGCCAGTCTGGAGGAAGTTGGATACATCCGACAGAACAGCGTACAACCCATCCTCGTTATTCAACTGCACCTCGAACGTGCTGTCGGCCGTGCCCTTGGCGTAGAAGTCCGTGTCTGCCTCTAGGTCCAACGACCCGCGCATCTGCGCGAAGGTCTGAGCCATCAATGTGCGCCCGTTGGCGCTGGCGTCCGATATGTCCGCCAAAGTCACTCCAGCCGGTTCGTAGGTTCCGTCATGGTCGTGCCCAGAGGTCGCATACGTCCCACTCAGGTCGGGAATGTTCCCGGAATGGATGTTCGTCGCGCCCTGATCACCCGTCCAGTCGATGTGCTCGTTGGCAACGAAGTCGCTGAACCCGTCGTGCGAGGCACTACCCGCCAGGACGATTGCCGTCCCCTCGATCGCCACCGCCCCTGCGCCAGTGCGCGTGAGGGTGGTATCGGAAGCATGCCCCAGTTCAATGGACGTGAACTGAGGCGAATCGCCCGTATCGAGACCCAACACAGCCCGCATCGCTGCGTAGTTGGCTGCCGCGTTGAAGGACTGAACATTGGCGCTCGGGGTGATACCCGCCCAAGTGGTCAAGTCGGCGTCCGCGTCCTGGAAGGCGCTGGCGCTCTCGCCGTCCAACAGATCGGCATTCAGGTTGGTACAGACCGTTGTAGAGGAGACCGTCAAGGGAGCCGTCCCGGTCGCCACATCAGAGATGAACCGCGGGGCCGTGATGTAGTAGGCCCCCACGTCCCAGTTGGCCGTCAGAGGGATTGTGCCGTCCGCCTTGAGGTCGCCTGCGCCGCCGCTGCCGTTTGATGCCGCAGTGACCCGCCCATCGGCGTCCACAGTGATGCTGGCAAGTGTGTAGCTGCCCGGCGTCACGGCCGTGGATGCGAGTTCGTCCGAGTCAACTGTCCCGGTCTTGATCGTCGCCGTCACCACATTGGCCGCGTTCGTGAAGTTGATGTCCCCGCCGTCCTGGAAGTCAGGATCAACAGTCGCCCCGCTATCAACTGAAACACTGTCGCCACCGGCTGCACCAGCTTGATTCACAAATGACAGATTCCCTGCACCGTCCGTTTGGATGACTTGCCCACTTGATCCATCGGCAGAGGGCAGTGTATAGGTGGTAGTGCCAATGTCTGTAGATGGCACTTGGATGCGGATGAAATCTATGCCGTGATCGCTGTCCTCAAAGATACGTAGGAAGCCGCCGCCCGTGTCGCCGTAGCGGACATTAAGGCCCTGCGTTGCTTCACCCACGATATCCGCCCAGGTCCCAGGCGTTCCTGCCGCCGTGCATACCCAGCCCCTTGCGTAGCCCAATTCGCCAACGCCACTGAAATACCAATCTCCCGTCTTGTGCGTGCCAGTCGAAGGGGCAGAGGCAAGAGTGTAGTGAAGCTGAATCCGCGCCCCGCTGATGTATTCCGGCCAGATATAGTTGTCGCTGCCGTAGGTGTTCCCGAAGATCTTCCGCGTACCGGTGGTCAGATCATGGATCAAGCCGTTCGTGACCGACGAACCTGCACCGGAAATGATCGACGCCGTGAGATCCGAGATCCGCGTTAGATAGCAATTCAGGTTCAGCTTGACCAGCGAATCGGCCGTGTTGCCTCCAGCCAGATATCCATAGATGCCGCGAACACAGTTGCCGTTGTGGTTGGCGTGAATCTCCAGGTATGGCCCCGTACAGCCCCCCTCAAAGTGCAGGTCTTCACATCGATTGTAATGCCCGTCAATTGTAAACGCCGCATCGCTGGACGATCCACAACTGGAGAACAGGAGATTACTCAACAGGCTGCCAGAGCCGTCCAGGTAAATGCCCTCTTTAGTGCAAGTCCAGACCTCGATGTTATCAAGCACACCAGCGTTCGCATTAATCTTGAGTCCAATACCGGTGACGTTCCGGATGAACACGTTCTCCATCCTTGCGACCGCCCCGAAGGCCGTCCCGTTATATCCGAGGTAAACCAATGCGGTAGTAATCGTGTTGTCATTGCCGTGGAACCCGATATTCTCGATGATGATGTTCGCGGAGCTGGTGTCATCAGTAATCAGCGCTCCAGTCTGGCCGGAGACCTGCTTGATATAGGTGTGGCCCTCATCAGACCCAAGCAATTTGCATCCCGCAGGCAGAACAAGCTGAGTTGCCATGAAGGTGCCGTCAGGGAAGAAGACTACGCCGTCACCACCTGCTGCGTCAATCGCTGCTTGGATTGCTGCGGTGTCGTCCGTGGAGCCATCGCCGGTTGCGCCAAAAGCTTTAACATTATAGACAGTCGGCACCATCGCCGTATCGAAGAATGTCCCGCCCAACTGCTCATGCCGCATGAACTGACAGTTTGTTCCGGCACCAAGACTGTACGTAACCCCAGTTGCGTTGTAGATGAGGTTATCCCAGACAACGCAGTTCGTGCCACCCGCATCCAAGGTGATGCCATCTTGGACGGTGCAGATTGTATTATCTGAGATCTTTATGTCACGCATGTCCCCGGTCGCGTGTTTTGTCGCCTCAATCCCGTGTTCGATCTCTGCCAGTCCAACGCCAGATATGACGTTACCGATGATCTGGTGCT
>Ga0180431_10010206_pt1 | contig 10477 bp, 9 predicted proteins | sample SS_ome_11_FD_132459 | JGI IMG/M metagenome (GOLD analysis project Ga0180431, IMG submission 132459) | Hypersaline lake sediment archaeal communities from the Salton Sea, California, USA - SS_1_MS_1 metaG | ecosystem: Environmental > Aquatic > Non-marine Saline and Alkaline > Hypersaline >... | reverse complement strand
GTAGCTTTTAATTCATTTTCTTCTACCATAGACTCAATCTTTGTATAAACATCGAATTGAGTTTTAAGAACTTTATTCTCCTTAAGCATTTTGATGTATTTCTTAAAAAGAGTTTTTTTAGTGTCATTTTTTTCAGAAATCCCTTCAGCTAATATAGTGTTGAAAATATTTTTAAGTTTACCAAAATTTTCCATAATTAAACATTTATTAATAAATATCTTTTATTCACGCAAAAACCTTATTCATCAAGCATTTTGTCAATATCGTTAATCATACCATTAATGGTTTCGTTAATTTTAAAATTCTTATCAGAAATATTGACTCTCTCATTAACTATAGTCTCTTTGTTTGGGTTGATTGAATTTAATAACTTACCAAAATAGTTATCTTGATACTTCTTAACCTTCTTATTATATCTTTGTTTATTTTCCGTTATTAATTTTTCAGTTCTTTTTATTGATTCACCAAAAGCAGTTTCTTCTTCACCACCAGCTTCTTCACCACCAGCTTCACCTTCTTCACCACCAGCTTCACCTTCTTCACCGAATCCACCTTCTTCACCGAATCCACCTTCTTCACCACCAGCTTCACCTTCTTCACCGAATCCACCTTCATCACCTTCACCACCGAAGTCTAGGCCACCTCCGCCTCCACCTCCGAAGCCACCTCCGCCTCCGAATCCACCACCAGATTCATCACCTTCACCACCTTCTTCTGAGTTAGACGCACCTTCTTTAGCTGCTTCAATGTCACCATAAATTTTATCAACTTCATCAAATGTACCAGTATGTTTAATAACGTTAGCTGTATTCTCCATTTCAGTAGCAGCAGCCTTTTCCATTCTTTGTTCAAGTAAATCTTGTTTAATTTCATCGTCAGACCAACCAAGTATTTCTCTCTTACCTCTAGTCATAGACATAACACCAAATCCATTACCAGCATCAGAAACAGCATCCTTGTAAAGAGTAACCTTAGCTTGTAATTGTTCAATTTTAAGCATCTCAGCTTGAGTAGATGGGTTGTTAAGTGTGAGTGTGAAATTATCTAATTCATCTTCAAAACCTAATAGGAATAAATGTAATATAGCAATCTTATTTAATTCCATAATCATGGCTTGTTGGATTCTATTTACTGTTCTAGTAAACCTTACATCTTGTAATGCTAAGTTTTTACCCTCCCCCATGGCTTCATCAAACCCTAAGAAAGACTTAGGAACTCTCAATGCTGTGAATAATTTTCTTTGTAGATATTCAATATCAGCAATCTGGTCCAAGTTAGAAGCACCTGGAAGTGTATCGATTGGGTTAGGCGCATCTTCACTTCTTACTGGGATAAAGAAATCTTGGTCATTAGCCATTTGATTATACTTCAAATCAATTTGACCAGTTTGTGGGTCAATAATTGGCATTCTTTTAAACCTGTTAGCGATTTCATCTACGTAAGAAGGTACATCTTCATCATCAATGTTACCAACATAAATCTTATATACTCTTCTCTCTGGTGCTCTTGTTACCCTGTAAATAAGCATAGCATCTTCAGATAAAAGAAGTTGTTTCCAAATTCTTCTAGCCTTCTCCAATACAGAAGTACCGTATGGTAATTTTCTATCATCACCAAGAAGTCTAAAGTGCGCTATTTGCCATGAATTAAATTCCATGTCTCTACCTCTCCAATGGAACTTAACTGGTGGTGCAGCTTCTTTATCTTTATTAGCTAAACCATTAAATAAATCACCTTCTCTTCTTTCAATTTCAAAGTTAGGTAATTGTCTAGCACCAAGTACACCATTAGAATCATCAATATTAAGGAATACGAAATTATCCCCATATTTACAAGTGTTTCTAGTCCACATCGGTAGTGACGTATGGATATCAAGTCTATTGAAAAATAAATCTTCTAGGATAGTTTTAACTCTATCAGAATTAGAATAAACGTTAAGCATTCTACCCTTGTCATTAACAGTGGTAGATTCTTCCATCATGATATCAAGTGCGGCAGATATTTCTGGGTAAAACTCCATACTCTCAAAATCACTGTAACTACCAATACGAGTAGTTTCATAATGAATTGATTGTTGAAAAAGTTCTCCATCAACTTTTCTCCACATCCCACCAATGTACTTATTTTGTTGCGCTTGTTTCTTAGCAATCTCATAATCTTGTTTATTTTGTGTTTTTAATAAAACATCATTACCAATAGAATATCTATTAGTTTGATTTTTAGGTACATTGACACCATCTGTTGTGAAGATGGTATTTAACCTTTGAAATATTGTCATTTTATTTTTAGCCATATTATTAATTTTTCTTAAGTATAATCAAATTTTTAAAAAATTAAATGGTTATTTTACATAATCACATTGCACATAGGCCTCACGTTCAGCTTGACCATTAATTAAAACAATCACATAAGAATATGTTGTTTTAAAATCATTACCTTGACTACCAATTGGTGCAACACAAAAATATTTTTTACCACCAGAAGTTTGATTTACTTTACTAGCATTTTTCTTATTACTAGTGTCTGGACACCACTTATATAGTTTACCACCCTTTTGTGTACCATTTTTCCTAGTAAACCCCTTACCGCAATTACTCATAATTTTATTATTTTAATCCGCTTAACACCCATAAATAATCCCCTCTTGGGTCTTGCATATTTTTTGATGTGTTTCTATCGAATTTAGGTTTCGGACTTGCTTTTTTACCTCTATTAGCTTGTGACACAAATCCAGTGTTATAATTGTCACCATTTTTATTATTACCATCAGTTCCACCAACTTTCCAACTACTAAGCATGGCTTTACTTTGTTTTTCTAATTTTTCTAATTTTTTGAATGAATGTTCTAATACCCATAATGGCATAGCAAAAGCCATAAGTAAATCATCATGGTAACCATCCATGTGGTCAGCCTTACCATTCTTATAGATAAATGTTTTCATTTCAGATGTAGTCCTTCTAGACCTTATTTTAATACCATTACTTCTAATCATAAACTCTAAGTGTGCAATCATAGGTGTTCTTACACCATTAATATTAAAGCCTGGTATCTTACTATCTTTGCTATGAAAATCTAGTTGGCCCTTTTTACTATTAAGTACCTTACCTCTAGGTTCATCATAATGTAAATACTTATAGTCTAACTCAATTAGTTTTAATACGGTTGATACACCCATACCACCAGTAATATCAACCACAGTATACGCTTTGTATAAATTACCATATTCGTAAACTAATTCAGCAAGTAAATCTGGTTGTATCTTACCTTGATATTCCATTACTTGGTCCATAGTTGTGAAGTCAATAATAACTATTGTTGAACTATCTTCACCATCACCCCTAGCAACATCAACCCCCATAATATATTGATGACCTTCAACTGGTTTTTCCCAAATCCAGAATTCCTTTTCTCTACCATCAACCCATGTTGGGTCTTTTACATTATTTTCTTCATGGAATACAATATCCTCATCTTGTATAACATTACCACCAGACCCAAGAAATGATACATCAAGCTCTTGTGCAATCTTTCTTGAGTTATTATTAAGAGTCATACACATATTTTCGTACCATGTAGAAGTTGGTTTATAACCATCTTTAATTTTTTTCTCATAGTTATCAACTATAAATTCAACTTCCTTAATTTCTTCTACGATGTCACCAGCTTCATTTTTCTTAATCCATCTAAGGTCTTTATTATATCTAGGGTCCTCAAACCAACGCATCTCAACAATGTTATAATTGTTTTTACCCGTTTTAGATTGTTCGTATGTCTTATAATAAAGTGGGTCCATACCATTTGGTGTGGATATAAGCATTACCCTACCACCAGTGGCACATGATGACATAGCAGCAGCATAAACTGCATCACCATTGTCAATAAATGCTGCCTCATCGAAAACAAGGTAAGTTGGTGTATAACCCCTAAGTGCATCTTCAGAAGTAGCAACAGCAATAATTTGTGTTCCATTTGGTAATTCAATTTCTATCTTAGAGTTCGATATAAATATATCCCTCTTTTCATTTTCTTCAGAACCATAATAATCTGGTCCCCAAATCCATCTAGGTAATTGGGTTAAATAATCCTTAATACCTCTAACAAATTTTTGAGCTAATTTTAATTTATTGGCAATGATTAATATGGTTTCTGGGTTATCTGGGTCACAAAACCCAGCTTTAATAGCCATATAAGCTTGTGTGGTTGTAGAAATCCCCGCCTGTCTAGGCTTTGTTACCAAATTATATGGGTTCTTTTCATACGCCCTTACAATTTGCTTTTGTCTAGGGAATAGTTTGAAAGGTACAAAACCACCTTGCGTTAAATCTTTCGTTTCCAAATAAGTTTCAATTGCGTAGATAGGGTCTTGAATACATTTCAAATACTCTTTCAATATTTCTTGTCCTGTAAGCATATTCTTTTATTTATAAATATGCTAGAAAGGTTAAAAAACGAAAAAAGCCGCTTTATAGCGGCTCTTTAATAATTATTTAAGATTTTATTATAACAACTCGTCAATATCAAATAAATCGTCTCTACCTTTCATTACTTCATTGTATTCATCTTCTTGAATTTCTCTCTTAGCCTCTGAAAGTATCTCATTAATTTTAGATTTACCTAATTTAGTACCAGCAATCATTTCTTTCATAACATGATTGAATTCGTCTGGTGGTAATTGAACCAAATCAACATAAGCATGGTGTTTCATGTTAAAATCATCTGGTGGAATACAATCACAAAACTTTCTCCATATAGCTGGTCCAAATCTCATATCCCATGGTTCAGCTTGAATATAATCAGCTTTATTAATTACGTATTCTGTAATATTTTCTTGTGTTGGTAAACCATGACCACTCAATACTTCCATAATCCCCTTACATAATTCATGTACAAGCACTGGAAATACCATAGCCTTGGCTTTAATTACTGGCTTTATACCTTCTTCATCCTCATTATAATCAACTTCACATGAACCACCATTTACTGCACCCTTTAAATCTGGTACAATGTAATACATATAATCAGCAGCACTCATCATCTTCTTATAATTACCTGGAAGTCTTGGGTCCATATCTCTTAATTCATCATTCTTTAAGTGGAACATATGGTTAACACTCTTAGATGCACCTTGAATCATGGCATTAAGCACTCTTCTTTTATTAACTTCCTTATTAGCGTTTACAATATCATCATGAGATTCAAATTCTGTGTCAGTTTCTTGTGGTGTATCGATAGTACCATTCCTATCAATTTTTGGTTGTAAAACAGCTTCAAATTCAATTGAACCTTCTGGAATATTAAATTCTTCCATAATCATTTCAACTGCTAATTCCTCCAACTTCTTTTTATGTGCACCCTCTATCTGCATAGATTCCATAACTAATGGCATTTGCTCTCTTTTGATAACATTGTCATCAATAACGTCCATACCAAAAGCTTCTCTACATCTCATTACAACCTCTTTAAACCTCTCACGGATTAATTTCATTTCACCACTAATAATATCACCTTCTGGCATTACACCAGTACCAGCTAATGAATGTTTACCTTCTCTAAGAGCTTGTTCAAGTTGTGGGTGTATCCTTTCAGTAATACCCTCAGCATAAAGCATATTTTCGTTAATAAGACTTTTCTTCTCAACTTTTTTAGAACTTAAAGCTTTTCTTGCTAAATCTTTATATTTACTCATTTCCCTAAATTTTTTACTTTAATTGTTTTTAACACTTTTCTTGTTTTTTTACCTAAGACACTCTCAACTAGTTCTTTCTTTGTCATTTTAGGTCTAACTGATTCAAATGGTAAGTCATTAGAGTTATCATCAGTAGGTAATTCAGTTGGTGGGGTGTCACCCATATATTGTTGTAATAAATCGTAATAGTCTTCACCAGCTTCAATATCCCTATATCCAATATCTTCAAAATCTTCACCAGTACCTGGGTCAATATCTTCGTTAGTTTCAAATGTTTCTGGGTTTCTACCTTGTTTATTAGCTGTAGCGTAATAAACTTTCTTACCAACTTCGTCACCATATTGCTTTTTCATTCTAGACATAACTTCTTTGTTATACTCATTTAAATCATCACCAGCACCGTAACTTTGTTTAATAGAATCAGCTGCAATATTAGCTGCGATTTCTTTAGCACTTTCATCGTCACCAGTAATTGATTTAAGAGGTTCTTCAATACTCTTAACAACTGGTTCAAGGTCTTTAACCGTGTCTTTAGCTAATTTTTCAGCTTTCTGTCTATTTTCTATAATTTCTCTTTTTTTAATCCTCATCACTCACTTTTTTAATAGTAATGTTATAATCTAGAACTAAGTCATGTTCATATAATTTATCCTCAACGGATTTAATTTCTTCACCGAAATGAATGGCTACTCTGTTTTCTGGGTATTCATCATAATCATCCATGTCTTCCCAAGCTAAAGCGACCACACCATCAACAGCGTCCCAAACAGCAAATTCACTACTGTTTTGAACTAACTTTAATTTTAGGTCTCCTGTTACAAGTCTACCAACCTTTTTAACAAAATTACTGTTAGGCGGTGATGGTCTACCAGAAGCTGGATAAGCATCCCAATCATCACCATCAACATTTTCAATCTTATCAGAAAATAAAAATTCATAAAGATTGTTACCAATCCAATCTTCACCAATTCTATTTACATATATTAGATACAATTCTTTCATATTATTAAAAAAGTGATTCGTGAGCCATTTGATTAACTAAATCACTGTACTCATCAGTTAACTGGTCTAATTCTTCATTAGTTAATTCAGTACCATCTACATAAAGTGCATATGAAAAAAATGCATCAGTAAAATCTGGGTAATCCCCTCTATCAACCCCTTCAATTTCCAATGAAGTTTCATCAATTTCTCTACCATTCAACATCATTACATTAACGTTTTCCTCCATTTTTGGTTTAGTCTTTGGTTTAGTCTTTGGTTGCCAAATTCTTCTTTCCCTAACTGGTTTTTCTTCTGGTACAACCGTAGGTTTAACATCTGGTTTAATTGCTGGTTGTGTAGTTTCGTGTAATTTACTTATAATAATATCTTTCATATAATTTTTTCTTACAAAGATACGATTATTTTCATTTTCTTGCAAGTTTTCGTTTTTCTTTGACTTCTTACCCCACTTTTTACCCTTACCTTTTGTGTTACAAGCTGAAGCTGTTGGTCTACATGCTGGGTATTTAGCTCTATCTTCACCTTCTTTTCTACCACAAGGTTTACATTTCTTTCTACCTGTTTTAGAATCTTTTCTACATGTATTGCAATCTACCCATCCAGATGATTTACCTTCACCACCTTGACGTTCAAACCAACCGTGTAACCCCTTATCCTTTTCTTTAGAGTAATCAGTCTTTTCGTGTAACTCCACACCTTCTAAAGTAGCTAAAGCCTCTTCATTAAGGTCTTCCTCTTTAATATCCTTCCAAATTTTACCTTGTCTACATTTAACAACCGCACCAGAAGCATATGCAGATGGCCATGTATCGTATTTACGTTTAGCTATTCTAGTACATCTATCATCTTTCTCATTAATACCTTTGATTTCAACAACTAAATCCGTTGAACCCTTAATAACTCTATGAAAAGTTTCTTTTGGAATTCTAATTTCTTCGTTAATGTTAATTTTCCTTGGTAACTCATTATCAAATTGAATCATCCAATCATTTTCGTTAATAACTTTTACAACCCTGTCCTCTATGTCTCTATGCCATTCTAATTCAGATTCATCAACATTCTCAGAGAAGGTTCTTCTTATAATACCGTTCTCACCAATCTCTTCAGCGTATGGTTTATTTCCTATCATTTTAGGTGAATTATCCTTACCACATTGATGACAATTATATAAGTCATGTGGTTCAGATTCTGATTTTTTCCACGACCAACCACAACCCGAACACTTTATCACCATATCCTTAGACTCACTAATACTTTTAGTGTTACTTAATAAAAAGTTAGTAACTTCTTCAATATCATCTTTAGCAGTTGTAATATGTTCAGCAACCCAATCATGACCATTAGTTATAATAGAATCAATCTGTTCTCTATCTAAGGACATTAATTTATTAATATCTCTAGAGATTTGCTCTAAATTTTCAAAAAACATATAGTTTTGTAACCTATTCATATTAATTATATTTTTATTTATTATTATCCTTTCTTTCTTGCCAATCATAAGAAACAGAATCATCATTTATCGGACCACCTTTAGCCCAAGTGTAACATGTTCTAGCAGAATGACACTTAAAATTGTGCATCCAGCAATAACCTAACCTACCATCATTATCTGAAGTCTCACCAGGCATACAATCATCCATTCTAGGTGAAATATCAAATGCAACGCAATTACCACATAAAGATTTTTTAGCAGCTTTTTCCGTTGTATCCCAGTATTCAGCTAATTTTACCCAGTAATCACCAGGTTCATCAACATTTAAAGGGCCATACTTTATATAATCAGCTTTTATTGATGTATCTCTATTTTTAGTGTTAACCTCTAAGTCTTGAGTTGCAATTGGACAATCCATTTCTGCCTCACCCAACATTCTTTTATTAAGTCTTTCTATAATTAATTTTTTCTTTTTCCCTACCCTACTCATAATTAAATTTTTTTTTACCACCAAGTACCACCACCAGATAAACCTAACTTCTTAGCGTATCTAGGTAACCTACATGACCAGTATCCAGCTTTACATTTATCATTATGTCTGCCCTTAGAACATCCGTGTCTAGCGTTGTATGACTTCTTAGCGTCTTTATTATTTAATTTAGCTTTAAGTCCACCAGAACCAAATGATATCTTCTTAATACCTCTTGGGTTAGATTTAGTTTTTGCAGCACATCCAGGTACAAACACCTTATATGCTTTACCACCACCAGCACCTCTACTTGGTGAATTAGTTTTCTGACCTTTATATTTATCCCCTTCAAGGATGTATTCACCATTATCTTCAATAATAAGATTTAAAAGTATAGTCTCACCCTCAATAATAATTGTTTGGTTACTAAAATCCTCAATTAATTTTTCGTCATTTTCATTAAGAGTTATTAACCCCTTTTCATGTAAATCTTTAACCTCAGTATATAATTTTACATAATTATCTGAACCATACCTAAACACACCTTCCCCCAAAGCTATTTTATTTTCTAAATGATAATATAAATTTTCAGAAACCTCAATATCTTCCATTAATTCCATTGGGTCAACCCATGATTCTTCATAAAAACCTTCTTCTAATTCTTCGTCATCACCAAATGATAAATCCTCATCATCACCACCTTCCTCATCATCAAAATTTGGCTCTTCTACATCAACATCTTTATCAACGTCCACATCAACATCAATATCCTTATCGATATCATCATTCTCATCACCAGCACCAGACATCTTAACTTTCTTAATGATATCCTTTTGGTCCTCCTCATCCATTTCAGCGGTGTGAGAAGCTGAAATAACACTATTGATTGCGTATTTCTCTAAATCAAAATCTGGTTCACCTCTTTCATCATTATATTTTCTAAGAGATGTCCCTAATTTACCAGCAAGTTGTTGTATGAATTTTTCTGGGTCTTCATCTTCGTCAGCATCAACCCCAGCGTCAAATGGTTCGTCATCGAATGGTTTATCATTATCAGCAGACTCACCTTCATTATCGTCAAATGATAAATCAACCTCTTCTGAATCTTCTTCATCAGCATCAGAAAAAGCATCAAGTGATTCCTCATCGTCAGAAGCACTAAAAGCTGGTTCACTCTTTGGAGCGTCCAGCTTTAGTTTATACTTCGTTTCTTCTTCTAGATTGTATCCATCTTCCTCGTCTTGGAACAGACCAGTGGACATACCATCAGATTTAGTTTCCTTTAATCTTTTTTTTTTAAGGCTTCATTAACTCCACCTTCATAATCTGGACTATCAACATGTGAATGAGTTCTATCTTTAAATTTTAATAACTCATTAGTGATATCAATACCCTTCATAATACCAACAACAAAGCTATTTCTAGTCTTATCATCCATCTTTTTAAGGTTAACACCTTTATCACTCGCAAGATAAATTAACCTTTGTTCTGCGTTTTCTCTACTATAAGTTTCGTTAACGTTTTTTTTAAGTGCTTCAATCATGATAGCTCTCTCATCTTCACCAAGTGTTTCTAAAATAGCATCAATTTTTTCATCCTCACCAGAAAGTTCACCAATAATTGAATCCATTTCTTGGATAGCTTTAGTGATAGAATATCCCTTTTTAACTTCCTCTTTAGATTCTTCTTCTTCACCACCAATCATTTCATCGATAGCTTCTTCAGTTTCATTTAACTTAACTTCTTCCATGTCTTTTTCAGCAGTAGAATCAGCTACATTGTCACCAAAGCCATCTTCTTCTTTACCTTCTTTAGCGTCAGCTTTTAATTCAGCACCCTTCTTATCAACAACGTATTCTTGACCATCACCAATACCCTTTGATG
>Ga0180431_10010202_pt1 | contig 10479 bp, 6 predicted proteins | sample SS_ome_11_FD_132459 | JGI IMG/M metagenome (GOLD analysis project Ga0180431, IMG submission 132459) | Hypersaline lake sediment archaeal communities from the Salton Sea, California, USA - SS_1_MS_1 metaG | ecosystem: Environmental > Aquatic > Non-marine Saline and Alkaline > Hypersaline >... | reverse complement strand
GAAACTGCCGAAGAACTCCGCCCCGCCTGTGCTCGACGTCACCTGAAGGACGTACTCCCGGCCTCCCTGGAGCGAGATGGCGGACAACGACGCGACGGCGAAGGGCCCTGAGCCCGCAGCGCTGGCTATCACCGTAGCCTCCGGCTCCGGCGTGGACGTTGGTGTTGTAGTCGGGGCGGGCGTTGGCGTTGGCGATGGCTCCGGGCTGGGCGTGGCGCTCGGCATCGGGCTTGGTCTGGGAGGTGTGGCGCTCGGAGTGGGGTCGGGCCCTGCGGCGCTGCACCCGCTGCCGACCAGCGCCAGGACGCCGAGGAGAGAGGCCAGCAACGCCCACCGTCGATTGTCAGATCGGTAGCGCATGTCAACCCCTTGAGGAGAGCTTGCTCCCCGCGTAGACCCGCACGGGTTCGGCTTCGACCACCGTGCCGGGTTTGCCCTCGATCGCTCGCAGCGGATAGGTGCGGAGCCCTCTGGCAGTGCGCCGGTTCCAGTTGAACGCAACCAGGGTGGTGAAAGGGTCCCGCGTATGGCGCCAGGTTGAGGCAGCACGTCGCAAGGCCGTGGGCAGTTCCGTCAAGCCGGCGATGACGCTCCTCGCCGTCTCCTGCAGCTCGTGTGTCGTCACGTCCAGAGGACGGAAACAGACGTTGTCCTGCGCGTACATGGCATAGTCGGATGGGAAATCCGTATAGAGGAGCCTCCCCTGCCGGCGCATCCGCTCCCAGAGCCCCGTCCCGGGCAGGGGGTTGAGCAGGTTCACCAGCGTGCAGTCGATCTCGCTGCGCAGCGTAAACGGGAGGATGCGGTGGGCAGACGCACTGTCGCCATCGAGGCCCAGGATGAAGCTGCCGAAGACGGCCATGCCGTGCCTATGGATGCGGGCGATGCACCGCCGGCATCCCTCCGGGCCCAAACGACGCAGGTCGGACTTGGAGATCTCCGCGGGAGGACGCTCGTTGAGCGACTCAATGCCGACAAAGACGAAAGAACAACCGCTCCGCTTCAACCAGGTCAAGAGTTCCTCATCCTCACCCAGACCGATGGTACCCTGGATAGCGTACCGTCGGCGGACGCCCCGTTCCACCATTCGGCGGCACAGGGAGACGACGCGGGATCGATTCAATGTCAGATTATCGTCGGCGAAAAAAACCAATTTGCGCGGCGGCAGCGTCGCCAGCTCATCCACCACGTCGTCGACGGGGCGCACGCGGTAGCGGCGACCGGAGAAACGCCACACGGAGCAGAACTCGCACGCGTTGGTGCAGCCCTTGGAGGTGATCACCGTCTCGACGAAGTACCTCCCGGGGTAGAGATCGCGACGGGGCATTGGCAGCTCGCTCAGTGGGACCCGCTCTCCGTCATAGCGCGGTCGGAGCTGGTCGCGTTCGAAGTCGGCCACCAGTCGCGGCCAGACGGACTCCGCCTCACCAACGACCACCGAGTCGGCATACTGGGCCGCTTCCTCCGGCATCATCGACGCATGGATGCCCCCCACCACCACCGCTGTGCCCTGCTCCCGGTAGCGCGCGGCCAGCTCGTAGGCACGCGGCGCACTCGGTGTGAGGGCAGTGATCCCCACCAGGTCCGGCTGCCAGGCTCGGCCGTCCTCGAGACGGAGATTCTCATCGATCATCCGGACGGCCCAGTCCCGGGGCGTCAAGGCTGCCACGTAGCAGAGGTTCAAGGGGGGGATGGGGAATTGCGCCGGCCCGGCGTGCCGCGCACCATCGACCATATGGGCTGGATTGATGAGCAGTAAGCGTCTCAACATGAATGTGTGCTCTCACCCATCGGACGCTCCGGGGCTCTGGCCCTGTCGCAGCCCTCTATGAGCTCGGCAGTCGGGGGCCCGTTGTCGCCGCATTAGACGGCGTCCTTCCGTTTCTGCGAGATGGTGATCAGAACCATCGTGACCGCAATGATGATCGACATGTTCAGCCAGCGCCTGGTGTAGTGACCGCGGAACGTCTGGCCGTACGTCTCGAACATCGACTTGAGCAGACCCTCGGCGCCGCCGATCGCCTGTTCACGGCTCTGTTGCCAGTCGGAGAAAGTGTCGGAGTACTCCTCCATGGCTGCCTCGAACTCGTCCCCCTGCGTCTCACGCATGTCCTGATAGGCCTCACCTTGCTCCTCGCGCGTGTCCTGATAGGCCTCACCTTGCTCCTCGCGTAGGTCTTGATAGGCATCACCTTGTGCCTGCATGTCGTCCATGTAGCTGCCGAAATCTGCCGGGTTCGAAGGCGTAGGAAGGGGCGTGGGCGTCGGGTAGGGGGTCGGCGTGGGATACGGGGTTGGCGTGGGATAGGGCGTTGGCTGCTCCGGCTTCACCGGCTCGGGTTGAACCAGGGCTCTCCTGGCCTCCTCGGTGTAGTAGTCGTCGTTCAGGATGCCGGGGAAGAATCGGCACGGTCCGGTGAAAATGTCGGCGCCCATACAGGTGCAGCCGGCGGCGGACTTCTCCTCGTCCGTAAGCTGGAGGTAGTCGTTCCAGCCCATCTCGCCGTCTTCGCCGTTCTTGGGCAGGTCGTCCCAGCAGGCATCCTCTATCAGTGGCGCGCCAACCCCGGTGATCGCTACGCCGGATTCGAAGCCCCAGCGGTTGGAGACGCCGCAGCTGATGATCTCGCCGCCCTTGCCCAGCATATCGAGAGGCATCATGCCGCCAGCCAAGAGAAATTGCGGTACCAGGGCGACAATCACCAGGAGGATCGCCATATTCTGGTTGGGAGAGACGGCAGATATGAAAAGTCCCATCAGGTAACCGGAGAGCGAGCTCAATGTGAAGGTGACGAAGAAGGCGATATACCGGGTCCAACCCAGCTCCTCGTTGCCAATCACGCTCCCAGGCCAGAGACCGGTCATAAGACCCTGTCGAATCGTCACAAACACGAATCCGGTATAGATGGCCAGCACGAGGCCAACCCAGATCTTCGACATCACGTAGGGCGTGATCTTCAGGTTGATGGCCCGCTCGCGCTTGTAGATGTCGACCTCTTTGACGATCTCGCGCACGCTGGTAAGGGCCCCGACCAGGTAGGAGATCAAGCCGTTCAGGAAGAGCGTGGTGATGACATCTCCGGGCTTGCCGCTCACAGGATCGAATAGGCCCTTGCCCGCCGTCTCCATGAACGATAGAAGCGGCGCCAGCGCCAGCATGAGGCCCAGCGTCGCCTTGTCCGAGGCCATGATGCGCAGGTTGCGGCGTGAGAGGATCGAAAGCTGGCGGAGGGCCGAGACGCCCCGGGTGGCCTTGCCCCTGATATCGCCGGCCGTGATGCCGGTGGCTGACTGGGCGCCTGGTGTGGGCCGCTCGCGTTCCTTCAGTCGCCGGACGACGTTCTCTGCGTAGATGCTCGAGTGCATGTACCGCTCGGCCCAGTCCTCGGATGTCCCTCGCTCGTCATCCTCGAGGATGGTGTAGATGTCGTCAAACTCGATGTCCTTGATGCGGCGCTCGTGGTCTGAGCGGAACTGATCGAAGTACGTGAGGGCCTGCTCCGGAGGCCCGTAGTAGGCCAGGTGGCCGCCTCGCACCAGGATGATCACCTTGTCGCACATCATCACGTTCTTCGTCGCGTGCGTGATGAGCACGATGGTGCGCCCCTGGTCGGCGAGCTTCCGCATCAAGCGCATCATATTGTACTCGGTCCCGGGGTCCAGGCCGCTGGTTGGCTCGTCCAGGAAGAAGAGGCGCGGCTTCGTTAGCAGCTCTACGCCGATGGAGACGCGCTTGAGCTGGCCTCCCGAGAGCTTCCGAATGGGCACGTCCCGCCGCTCGCTCAGATCCAGCTCCTCGAGCACTTCGAGGACTCTCTGGTGCCTCTCGCCGCCCGTGGTGTCCGCCGGCATGCGAAGCTCCGCCGCATAGGCCAGGGCTTGGTAGACGGTCAGCTGCGTGTGAACGATATCCTGCTGGGGCACGTATCCCATATCGTTCCTGAACATGTCGAACTTCTCGTAGAGGTTGACGTCGTTCACGAAGACGGCGCCGTGGGTGGCGGGTCGGAAGCCGTTGAGCGCATCCATCAGGGTCGACTTGCCCGCGCCGCTCAGCCCGACGAGCGCGACGAACTCCTGGGGGTGGATCGAAAGGGAGATCTCCTTGAGCAGGTTCAACTTTGGCGTGACCCACTTCTGGAGTCTGAGGGCGTCTATCCTCAGCCCTTCTTCTGTCATCTGCTCCAGAACGTTGTCTCCGACGCGCAGCCGGTAAGGCCCGATGCGAATCTCGTCGCCCTTCTTGACCCAGGCCTCCCCGTCGATGCGCTTTCCGTTCACGAAGACGCCGTTGGAGCTCTTCAGGTCCTTCACCCGCGTCCTCATCCCCAGCCGCTCCACGAGCGCGTGGTACCGGCTGACCTGAGGAGAATCGACGACCATGTCGTTGTCCTGGGCGCGGCCAATAGTCACGGTGTCGGCGCTGATCTGGAGCGTCTGCGCGGGGGGCAGGGACGGGCGCACGGCGGCGGGCTGGAAGCCGATGTGCTCGTGGAATGCCAGGGCCACGTCCCGGCCCAGGTAGATCACGTCGCCGTCGCTCAGGGTCTTCCGCGAGATCCGTTTCCCATTGTGGACCAGACCACTCTGGCTTTCCAGATCGAGGATGGAGAAGGAGCCGCCAGTGCGCTGAATCCGGGCATGGGTGCCCGAGACCGTTGGCGAGTGGACCACGATGTCGTTCTTCGAGGAGCGACCTATTGTCGCCTGCGCCTTGCTCAAAGCGTGACGCGCCTGCTGACCCGGCTGGTGGATGATGATCCCGGCGGGCCCGGAGGGAGACAGACGCACCCGGGGCCCAATCGGAGCGGGAGCCGGAGCTTCCGACGTGACGGCCCGCACAGCAAGAACGTGTTGGTCAATCTGGATGCAGTCACCGATGCCAAAGGGAACGCCTTGCCGGTTCGGCAGGGGCTCGCCATTCAATTGGGTCCCGTTGAGGGACCCAAGGTCCATCACGCCGAAGCCGTCCGAGCGGAAGAGGAGCTTCGCGTGATGGCTGGAGACCCTGGGATTCTCGAGGATGATGTCGTTGTCGGGCGCACGGCCGACGGTGAGCTCCGGCTTGAGGATCGGTATCTCGTCCACGCGACCAGGGATCTGCGTCTGCAGGACCAGTTGCGCTTGGGCTGCGGCTGCTCCGGCACGTCCCTTATCCGGTGTAGGTCTCGCCCGACTGGATGAGGAGGCCTGATGCACACGGATCGCCGTGTCCCCGAGGCGAACAGAGCTATGTGGGCTCAGCCTGTGAGCCGAGTGCGCAGGAATCCGCCGGCCGTCGACAAACGTGCCGTTGGAGGACCCCACGTCAATGAGCTCAATGGCTCCGCGGCTGACTTGAAGCCGAGCGTGACGTCCCGAAACCTTTGGATCTTGCAGTACGACGTCGTTCCCATGGGCTCGGCCCAGCGAGAGTCCCGACTCCTGGACATCGTAGCTGCGGGTTCGCCCATCGGGCGACGTGACGGTGATCGTGAAACCTGCTGTCATTCCTCTCCCCTCCCAGCCAGAGGTACATCCCCTTCTTACATGAGTGCCTCAGGATCGTCTCCGAAGCGTCCAACCGTGCCGGGCGGCAGGGTGGACAGCGGCGCTAGATGCAGATGCGGACCAGCTGTCCAAGCCCGGAGACGCTTCGGGCTCAAGGTTGGAAATCGTCCGTCGGACCTGCCGACCGTCGCCTTCTTTCTCGCTACGTCGACAGCGATATGAGCTTGAAGATGAAAGGCCTCTCGCCGAACGTGACCAGGGAACCGTCCTCGAGCGCGACTGGCTCGCGGATGCGCTGGTCGCCCACGAAGGTACCGTTCGTGCTGCCCATGTCGTAGAGCCGGAAGGTGCCCTCCTCCAGTTTGATGACCGCGTGCTGGCGTGAGACCGTGTTGTGGTCGATCGTGAGGTCACTGTCCTGCGACCGTCCTACGGTCACCACCGGCTTCGCGACGTCCATACGCTGGGCCGGATTCTCGCGATCGATGAGTAAGCCCACAGTCGACATCTTGGGGCTACGATGCAAGATGCGCGTCCGATCCTCGGTAGACGCCTGGAATCGGGGCTGGCCTCCCCCCTGCGGGAAGGCGGGTGCGGAAGCCGGCGGCGCGCTGTAGTCGGGCGCCGTACCCATGCCGAAGGCCAGTTCGTCGTCCATCATCGTGGCCTGGGGAAACTCCGGTTCTCCGAAGCCGAATCCCCCGTCGCTGGTATCATCCATGGTCTGGAGGGGCTCGACATCGAAACCGAAGTCTTGCTCCGCAGGATAGGGCGGGGCCTCCAGGGGCGCATAACCCTGGTCGGCCTCCGCGCGGCGCTTACGCATGACGATGACGGCGATGATGACCAGCACGATGAAGACCAATGCTAGCGCGCCGACTGCGAGTCCGGCTAGAAGTAGGTTGTCCTGAATCCAATCCATGATGCCCGCAGATCCTCCTTCGTCTCTCTCTTCCTCGGGTGGTGGCGGCTCTGTTTCGCCTCCAGCCTCCGGTGTCGCTGCCTCGGCGGTGGGCGCCGGCTCCTCCTCGGCCTCCTCCTCCCCCGCCTCGGGGGAAGCTCCCCCGGGCATCGTCACTCTCTGCTCCTGAAAACCCTCCAGTTGGGTCGGCGTCTTCACTCGGACCAGGATGCTGTGAATCTGACCGTCCTGCGGCAGGCCCGTCTCATACGTGAGCACGTACTGCTTCCGCAGCGTGGAAAGCACGTTCGAGAACAGCGGCGCAAAGTCGTCCGGCGTCTCGGCGGCCTGGTACGCCCCGCCAGAGTTCTCCGCCAGGCGTCTCAGGTAGGCCTCGTCCAGCCCGCTGTTGCTCAGGCCCACTGTGAAGACGGGGGTGCGCGCGTTCGAGGCGCGCTGAATCGTGTCGCCGTCGGTGTTGACGCTTCCTCGGTCCTCGCCGTCCGTCATGACAATCACTGCCCGGTGCGCGACCGGCTCCGTCGCCTCCGCCATGCGGATTGCTTTGATCACAGCGTCGTAGAGGGGCGTGCCCGGTCCAGTGGTCTGAATCCGCTCGTGGAGGAAGTTGATTACGTTCAGGAGCTGGTTGCGGTCGTTGGTGAAGCGCACGTCATACGCCTCGTCGATCTCCGCCGGGTCGGTGCTCACATCCTGTCGGACCCCTACGAAGGCCGCTCTATCCTGGTCGTTGGGTTCGTCGAGAAGGTCTGTCAGCAAGTCCCGCGTTGCCTGCTGCGCGGCCTCGATGGGCTCCCCCTGGAGCGTCCTGTAGAGGTCGATCACCAGGGCGAGCGACACCTGGGCGTTGGGATTCGTCTCCGCCTCCACCGTACCCGGCAGAGACGTGGCGGCCCCATCTTCAACGATCTCGAAATGCTCGGCAGAGAGGTCCTGGATGGGAACGCCGTACTGGTCTCGGACACTCACGCGGATGCGGAGCGAGGGGGATGCAGAGGTGTCCACCTCCTCGACCGTCACCGTGATGTCGCTGGTCTGGGCGTCCACCCGGAAGGGTACCGCCCAGAGATGGACCCCGAGCAGGAGTACGCTCAGTATGGCGCGCATCCACCGGGCTGCCAGGGAAGCGCTTGCGGGGAATCGGCGCATGATTGACATGTGCACCCTCCTGGTTGTCAGAGCAGCGGCCTACGCTTTCTCGTCCAGCTCCACCTGCTTGAAGACCAGCGTGGTCTCGCCGACGAGGAGGAAATCGCCGTCTTCCAGCTCATACCTGTAGATCTGATTGTCGCGATAGGTCTCCCTGTCGCCAGCGAAGGTGCCGTTGGCGCTGGCCAGATCGTAGAGCACGAAAGTGTGCGTCTCTTCGTCCGTCTCACTCGACTCAAGGCGCACCTTGGCGTGCTGCCCTGAGACGTAGGAGTCACCCCCAAGGACGATCTGTCCGGCCTTGCGCCCAATCACCGTCTCTCGGTCCAGCGTGAACACTTGCCCCCGAGGTCCCCCTGGTCCCTTGATGACAGCGAGCCAGGCGAGGAGAGGCGCCGAAGCTTCCTGCTGCATGATGACGGTGTGCCCGGCTGGTCCCGCACCGGGTGAGGGTGCCTGAGGCGGCGTGCCCAGAGACGGGGGCTGATAGGCTGGCGGCGGCCCGGGCGGGGCCGGCGCGTCCATGGGCGTGGGCCATGCCGGCTCTTGGAACATATCATCGATGGGTATGGTCGGAGGCGAATCGGCGTCCATCCCGCCGGGATCCCTCTCGGGGTACGCGTCCATCTGAACGGTCGGTTTCTCGTCCACGCGAGTCCTCCTAGTCTGACAGCAGCGCCGCCGGACGCACCCTTCTACGGCGAGGCAAGCGCCTCACCAGCGACAGGGAGTGTTCGACGGACCAGTGGTACATACCAAAGGCGGACCTTCTATCGAGTCTCTCACTCGGAAGATGGGCATACTGTGTGAGGCAGACACCGGGCGGATCGCAGGGCCGGCTTCGGAGCCCCGTGACCGACTCAGACCATTAAAGGCAGTCGGCCGCCAATCGGAAAGGAAGCCACACGGAGTTGATTGGGGCAAGCCTAGTGCAAGGTATCCAGAGTTTAGCACATCCGATATCGTTTGTCCAGCGTCTGCTGTGCGGTGTCCAGCTCATCTGGAACCTTACTGCGCCGCAAGCACACCCGACACCGCTGGTTGATCCTACTGCTCCGCCAGACCCACGCCACGTGTCTTGGGTCCGTCCCTCGGTTGGGCACCACGCAAGGCGCGCAGGATGTCCCCTTGACCGTCTTTGAGGGCGTCTCCACGGCGCGAGTCGCGCCTCGTTTGCTTGTCGCTGCCCTTCACCCTGCTATAATCCCGCCCGTATGCTGAAATCACGTTATGCATTTCCCCTGGCAGCTCTGGGTCTGGCTGTCCTCACCTTGGTGGTCGTCTCATTGGCCCTGGTGACGGTGATTCGAGCGCTGCCGGGGCGCTACGCCTACTATCTGCCGGAGCCGATTCAGAAGCTGCGGCATCGCCCCCATCCGGACCAACTGCCCACCCCGGTGGCGGTCCAGGACAGCGGCTCCGTCGCCACGCTCATCCCCGCGGTCTCGCCCACATCCTCGTCGACAGCAACTCAGCCGCCCCCAACCGCGGAGCGTCCGGCGCCCACCGACACGCGTATGGTGGCGTCAGCCACCCAGACGCCAGCCCCAACACCGACGCCCACGGTAGAGCCTTCACCAACCCCGACGCCTCCAGTCATGCTGGAGTTGGCGGGCCTGCGGCACGAGCACCAGGGTTGGAACAACTGTGGCCCAGCGACGGCGAGCATGCTCCTCTCGTACTGGGGGTGCGAGCAGACGCAGTATGATGCGGCGCCAGTCCTGAAGCCCGATCCCGACGACAAGAACGTGAGCCCGTGGGAGATCGAGTCCTACGTGAGGGATCAGGGATACGAGGCCATCACCCGGGTGAACGGCGACCTTGAGATGCTGAAGGCTATGCTGCAGGCGGGATTCCCGGTGATGGTTGAGACGTGGTACGTTCGCGATGCCCGCGATCAGCTGGGTCACTACCGGCTCGTCGTCGGCTATGATGATGGAGTGCGGGAGTTCATAACCTACGATTCGCTTCACGGACCGGATGTGACCATTGGCTACCGGGAGCTCGATGAGCTCTGGCGGGTCTTCAACCGACTCTATACGGTGATCTACACGCCGGAAACCTGGGAGAAGCTGGCCTCCATCATAGGACCTGACCTCGACGATGCAGCGATGTACGAGCGCGCTCTGGAGGTGGCACGGAATGAGGCAGTGGCCCTCCCCGGGGACTGTGTGGCGTATGCGGATTGCTCCGATTGGGTAACCTTCTCCTGGTTCAACGTGGGTTCATCTCTGACGGCGTTGGGACGGCACCAGGATGCCTCGGCGGCCTACGACAAGTCCCGCCAACTCGGACTTCACTTCCGCATGCTCTGGTACCAGTTCGGCCCGTATGAGAGCTACTACGAGACAGGCCGCTTCGAGGATGTGATCACTTTGGCCGATGTGACGCTGAACACGGCGGGCAATCTCGAGGAGTCGTACTACTGGCGCGGCAGGGCCCGTATGGCGCTGGGCAACGTCGACGGCGCGCGCTCTGACTTCAGGAGTGCCCTCCGGCACCACGACGACTGGGAGCCGGCTCTCGAGGCTCTGGAGAGCGTCGGGTAGCATCCAGGCGTGACCTCAACGTCAGGCCGGGGCAGCCGGCACCCCTCGCTGCCTGGTCAGATTGGCTGATCTGCTTCATTCTCCCTCCCTGTCCAGAGATTTCGGCGCGGAGGCACGCCCGCACGGGCCCCGACCTGCCCGGGCCGAGAGCCAGGACGCCGGTCGAGCATGCCGTTCCTAACGCAGCCTCCCGCCCAGCCGCCTGACGCTGTTGGCCCCTCGGTCTAAGCGCTGTCTGGTGGACCGGGATCTTCAGCGTGCAAGCCAATTTCCTTGTCCAGAAGGAGACTGGGCAGCTGTCGGATTTCCTCGCTGCCCAGGAGCACGGCGCTTACGACGTAGACCGGGACTCCCAGACCTAGGCCGGCG
>Ga0180431_10010199_pt1 | contig 10481 bp, 6 predicted proteins | sample SS_ome_11_FD_132459 | JGI IMG/M metagenome (GOLD analysis project Ga0180431, IMG submission 132459) | Hypersaline lake sediment archaeal communities from the Salton Sea, California, USA - SS_1_MS_1 metaG | ecosystem: Environmental > Aquatic > Non-marine Saline and Alkaline > Hypersaline >... | reverse complement strand
GCGGTGCGGAAGTGGTAAAGGACGAACGCCGCCAGCACCGTCACCGCGTAAGCCGGCATGATCCGCCGGAAGCGCCGCCAGGCGTACCGGCGCAGCGACGGCCCCGACGACCCCGTCATCGCCGCCCGCACCCAGGGACCGAACAGCAGGAATCCGGAGAGCACGAAGAAGATCGGCACGCCGATCTCCATGCGCGAGTACACCAGGCCGAGGTAGCCGTGGGTGTACTTGCCGGTGGTGTAGGCCGCATGGGTGGCGACCACCAGCAGCGCGGCCAGCGCCCGGACCCCGGTCAGCGCCGGAACCCGGTCGACGCCCGAGACCGCCTCCAGGCCGCCCTGGTCGACGTCGCGGGAGACCGTCACGGCGTCTTGCGCCGCGGCCTTCCGGCCGAACCGCGGTCGGGCTTGAGTTCGATCGGCACTCCCGCGATCCGGGTGTTGGCGAGCTTCTTCCACGCCTCCTTGGGCAGCCTGGCGGGCAACTCCACCAGCGAGAAGGTGCTCTTGATGGTGATGTGGCCGAAATCGCTGCGATGCAGACCGCCCTCGTTGGCCAGTGCGCCGACGATCGAGCCCGGGCCGATGTTGTGTTTCTTGCCCACCGAGATCCGGTAGGTGGCCAGGTCGTCGCGGCGCTTGCGGGCGTCCCGCGGTGGGCGCTCACCCCGCTCGGTCCGATCCTTTCGCCGCTCCGGCGGCGGCTCGGTCATCAGGAACTCCGCGCCGTCCCGGCTCTGCAGCGCCAGCGCGGCAGCGATATCGGCCATCGGTACGTCGCTGTCGCGCTCATAGGCCTCGACCAGCCGGCGGAACATGTCGAAACCCGGGCCGCCGAGCGCGTCGGTGATCGAGTCGCGGAACTTCGCGACCCGCTGGGCGTTGACGTCCTCCACCGACGGCAGCGCCACCTCGGTGACCGGCTGGCGGGTCACCTTCTCGATGGACTTGAGCAGGTGGCGTTCGCGCGGCGAGACGAACAGCAACGCGGTGCCGTGCCGGCCCGCCCGGCCGGTGCGGCCGATGCGGTGCACGTAGGACTCCGGGTCGTGCGGAATGTCGTAGTTCAGCACATGCGAGATACGTTCCACATCAAGGCCTCTGGCGGCGACGTCGGTGGCCACCAGGATGTCCAGGCTGCCCTCGCGCAATGCTGCGATGGTGCGCTCGCGCACGGCCTGCGGGACGTCTCCGTTGATCGCGGCGGCGGAGAAGCCCCGCACGCGCAGCTTCTCGGCGACCTCCTCGGTCGCCTGCTTCGTGCGGACGAAGACGATCATCGCCTCGAAGGGCTCGACCTCCAGAACACGGGTCAGGGCGTCCATCTTGCGGGGGCCGGCGACCTGGATATAGCGCTGTTCGATGTTCTCGGCGGTCGCCGTCTTGGACTTGACGGCCACCTCGACCGGGTCGTGCAGGTATTTTCCGGTGATGCGCCGGATCGCAGGCGGCATGGTGGCCGAGAACAGCGCCACCTGCTTGTACTCCGGGGTGTCGGCCAGGATCCGTTCGACGTCCTCGGCGAAACCCATCTGCAGCATCTCGTCGGCCTCGTCGAGCACCAGGTAGTCCAGGTGGGACAGGTCCAGGGTGCCGCGCTCGAGATGGTCGATCACCCGGCCTGGCGTCCCGACCACCACCTGGGCGCCGCGCCGAAGGCCGGACAGCTGCACGGCGTAGGACTGGCCGCCGTAGATCGGCAGCACGGTGATCCCGGCCAGGTGTGCGGCGTAGCGGCCGAACGCCTCGGCCACCTGTAACGCCAGTTCACGGGTCGGCGCGAGCACCAGGGCCTGGGTGTTCTTGGCGGCGGTGTCGATGCGCGACAGGATCGGGATCGCGAACGCCGCCGTCTTGCCGGTTCCGGTCTGGGCCAGGCCGACCACGTCGGAGCCCGCCAGCAGCGCCGGGATGGTCGCGGCCTGGATGGCCGACGGCGACTCGTAGCCCACCTCGGTGACGGCCTGCAGCACGGCGGGATGGATGCCCAGGTCGGCGAAGCTCCGGGGCTGCCCGCCGGGATCTGAGCCGTCGGCTTGCGTGGCGCCGTCTTCCGGGGATGTCATCGGACCGTCAGTCTAGGCCGCGTCGCATCCGACCCGGCGGACTGCCGCCCGGTACCGTGCTGCGATGTGTGGGCACGATGGACGCCGGTGGCGGTCGGCCTGACGCTGGCGCTGGCGGGCTGCAGTTCCGGGGACTCGACGGTGTCCAAGACGCCGTTGCCCTCGACCACCGTCACCACGCCCGAGACACCGGCCCCCGGGCCGGAGGAGACCGCGCAGCCCACCGAATCCACCGGGGCCGCCCCACCCCCGCAGGCCACCCCGCCGCCCCCCGACCCGTGCGCCGTCAATCTGGCCGCGCCCGCGATCGCCCGCGCGGTCTCCGAACTGCCCCGCGACCCCCGCAGCGGACAGGGCTGGAACCCAGAACCGTTGGCGGGCAACTACAACGAGTGCGCGAAGCTGTCCGCAGTGATCGTCAAAGCCAACAGCAACGCCGCCAACGCCAACACCCGTGCGGTGATGTTCCACCTCGGCAAGTTCATCCCGACCGGCGTTCCGGACACCTACGGTTTCACCGGAATCGACACCACCCAGAGCACCGGCGACACCGTGGCGCTGACCTTCGACGGCGGAATGGGACTGCAGAGCACGGTGCGGTTCCGCTGGAACGGCGCCGGTGTGGAGCTGATCGGGAACATCGGCTAGGCCGATGCTCGCACCGGCCGGTCAGCTCCGCCGCCTCCTCGGCAACGCCCACGTCAGCGCCGACCCCGACGTGCTGTCCGCCCGCTCGGTGGACTGGACCGGTCGCTACCGTGGCTCGGCCGCCCTGCTGGTGCGGCCCGGATGCGCGGAGGAGGTCGCCGCCGTGCTGGAGGTCTGCCGCGAAGCCGGGGCCTTCGTGACCGTCCAGGGTGGTCGCACCTCACTGGTGGCCGGGACCGTTCCCGAACACGATGACGTGCTGCTGTCCACCGAACGGCTCACCGCGGTCGGCCCGGTCGATGAGCTCCGGCGCCGCATCCGGGTCGGGGCCGGGGCGACCCTGGCCGACGTCCAGCGGGCGGCCTCCGGGGCCGGTCTGCTGTTCGGCGTCGATCTGGCGGCCCGCGACTCGGCGACAGTCGGGGGGATGGCCTCCACCAACGCCGGCGGCCTGCGGACGGTGCGCTACGGGGCGATGGCCGATCAGGTGGTCGGGCTGGAGGTCGCGCTGCCGGACGGGTCGCTGCTGCGCCGGTACCCCACCGTCCCGTCGGACAACACCGGATACGACCTCAGGTCGCTCTTCGTCGGCGCGGAGGGCACCCTTGGGGTGATCACCGAGGTGGACCTGCGCCTGCGCCCGACCCCGCGGCACCGGATCAGCGCCATCTGCGGGTTCGACGACCTCGACGCGCTGGTGGCGTGCGGGCGCGACCTTCGTGACGAGCCCACGATCGCCGCCCTGGAACTGCTCGACGGCCGCGGCGTGCGGTTGGCCGACGAGCGCCTCGGCGTACCGGCCCCGGTGCGAGCTGACTGGCTGCTGCTGGTCGAACTGGCCGGCGACTCCGACCAGTCCGAGCCGCTGGCCGCCGCGCTGGAGGGACAGCCGATGTCCGCCGAGCCCGCCGTCGGCGCCGACCCGGCCGCGCGGCAACGGCTCTGGCGGACGCGGGAGGCGCTCGCCGAGGTGGTCGGTCTGTTCGGCCCGCCGGTGAAATTCGATGTCGCGCTGCCGCTGTCGGAGATATCCGGGTTCGCCGCCGACGCCGCCGCGCTGATCGGCGAGCACGCGCCGAACGCCCGACCTGTGCTGTTCGGCCACGTCGGGGAAGGCAACCTGCACCTCAACGTGCTGGGCTGCACGCCCGGGGAGGAGGCCGCGCTCTACGGCGCGATGATGGGGGTGATCGCCGCCCGGGGCGGCAACGTCAGCTCCGAGCACGGGGTCGGCAGCCGTAAGCGCGCCTATCTGTCGATGGCGCGCGACCCGGCCGACATCGCGGCCATGCGACGGGTGAAGGCGGCGTTCGACCCGACCGGCTGCCTCAATCCGGCGGTGCTGTTCGACTGAGCGGCGCGACACCGGCGAGGAAGAAGGCCACCACCATGCCGGTCGCCGCCGCGGCCGCGGGCAGCAGCATCGACTGCGCCATGGCCGGCCCGAGCGGGGCGACCGCGGCGCGGGAGGACATCAACGCCGCCATCGCCGAACTGCCCAGCACCGCACCGACCTGCCGGGTGGTGTTGTAGACACCCGAACCCGCGCCGGCCTGGGCCGGCGGCAGGTTACGGGTCGCGGTCGCGGCCAGCGGACCCCACACGAACGCCATCCCGGTCCCCAGAACCGCCAACGGCGGGGCCAGGCGCCACACCGGTGTGCCGGGCTGCATCTCCGCGGAGAGCCAGACCAGCGCCACCGCCAGCGTCGTGAAGCCGAACCCGATGACCGGCCGCGGCGGCGCTCGGTCGACGATCCAGCCGGCCAGGGGGGCCAGCCCACCGGAGGCCACCGCCATCGGCGCGGTCAGCAGTGCCGCGCGACTGGGCGTCAAACCCGCGGCCGACTGCGCGTAGAACATCAGCGGCAGGAACATCGAAGTGGCGGCGAACGAGATGGCCGCGATCGCCAACGTCGCCAGACCGAAGTTGCGGTCGGCGAAGATTCCCAGCGGGATGAGGGGCTCGCGGGGGTTGACCCGCTGCCACCACACGAAGACGGCCATGAAACCCGCCCCGGTGGCGATCAGCGCCCAGATCCAGCCCGCCCAGTCATACATCTCGCCCTCCTGCAGGCCGAAGACGATGCAGAAGAGTCCGATTCCCGACAGCGCCACACCGGCGAGGTCGAAACGGTGCGGGTGGGTGGGAAGCGACGGCACCAGCCTGGCCGCCAGCACCAGGCCGACCAGCCCGACCGGAACGTTGACGAAGAAGATCCACGACCAACCCAGCCGGTCCACGAGCACCCCGCCCGCCAGCGGGCCGAGCAGGGTGGCCACCCCTGCGGTCGCCCCCCACACACTCATCGCCGCGCCGCGGCGGTTCGCCGGGAACAGCCGGGTGATCATCGTCAGGGTCTGCGGGGTCAGCAGCGATGCGCCGATCCCCTGTGCCACCCGGGCTGCCACCAACGTCGTGACCGTGCCGGACAGACCGCACCACAGCGACGCACCGGTGAACAGCGCCAGCCCGGCCAGGTAGACGTTCTTCGGCCCGAACTGGTCGCCGAGCCGGCCGGCCACCAGGAGCGGGACGGCGTAGGCGAGGAGGTAACCGCTGGTCACCCAGACGATGTCCTCGTAGTCGGTGATCTCCAAGGCGGCCATGATGCCCGGATTGGCCACCGCGACGATGGTCGTGTCGAGCAGGATCATGAAGAACCCGACGAGCATGGCCCACAGGGCGTTCCACGGGTTGGCCGGCGGGCCTCCAGCGGGCTCGGCGGCACGGGGGCCGGCAGTCGCCGCCATGGCGTCATGCTGCCACCGGCCGGGCCGCCCCCGCCCGCCGGGGTACCCGGCCGGGCGCGGTGCGCTCGGGGCTAGGTTTGGACACCGGGCTCACCGAGTCCTCCCCGAGGGCCTCCCCGAGGTCCTCCCCGACCCGCTGAGGAGAGATCCATGAAGCCGGACCGCTTCCGCTCGCTACTGGACGCGAAGGGCCCGTTCGTCTCGATCTATTTCGACGACTCCCATGACACCGCCGATGCCGGGGCCCAGCTCGACGCCCGGATGCGCGACGCCCGCAAGCACCTCGAGGAGCAGTCGGTCGACGCCGCGGTGATCGAGGCCATCGACGCCGCGGTGCGGGCCGCCCACCCGCCGATCGGGCGCAGCGGCCGGGCCGTCGTCGCCGCCGGGTCCCGCATCGTTCTCGACGAGCACCTCCTCACCCCGCCGGTCTCCACTGAGTTGCGGGTCTCCGAACTGCCCTACCTGTTGCCGGTCATCACCCACGGCGCGCTGCACACCGGCTACCTGACCGTCGCGGTCGACCACACCGGGGCCGACATCGCCGTTCACGACGGACGGTCGCGGACCGAGACCGTCACCGGCAGCGGCCACCCGGTGCACAAAGCCCACAAGGCCGAGACCGCCGGCTACGGCGGCCCGCAGGGACGGGTCGACGAGGCCGTGCGCAAGAACCTGCGCGAGGTCGCCGAACGGATCACCCATCTGGTCGACGAGACCGGGGCCGCGGTGGTGTTCCTCGCCGGTGACGCTCGCGCCGAGTTGGCCGCGGAGTTGCCCGAACGGGTCGCCGAGCGGTCAGTTCTGGTGCGCGGCGGCGGGCGGACCGGGGGCACCGACGAAGCCGAGGTGCACCGCGAGATCGGTGCGGAGTTCGCCGCTCGGCGCCAGGCCGTCATCGACGACGCCGCAGCCCGCTTCGCGGCCGGCCGCGGCACCGGGCTTGCCGTCGAGGGGCTTGCCGACGTCACCGCGGCGCTGCGCGACGGCGCGGTCGAGACGCTGATCATCGGTGACCTCGGGGAGGCGACGCTGGTGGCCGACCACGATCAGCTGACCCTGATCGGGACCGATGCCGACAGCGTCTCCGCGCTGGGGGGCTCGCCGGACCGGGTGCTGCGGGCCGACGAGGCGCTGCCGATGCTGGCAGTGGCCACCGGTGCGACGCTGGTGCGCAGCGGCGACGGCCTCACGCCGGCCGATGGCGTCGCCGCCGTGCTGCGCTACGCCGAGATGAGTTCGGCGGGGTGAGCGCCGCCACAACAGGGCACCCACGGAGGGCCTCGATTCGTTAGCCTGGGAGCCAACCAGGAAGGCACGACCATGAAGTTCGGCCGTCGGAGCGAAACCCCCGCCGCCGCACAGCCCCCCGGTGCGCAGAAGGCCGGGATTCCCGCGCGGCTGCTGTCCCAGATGATCGAGCGCAGCACCCGGGTTCAGGAGCCTGCGGTGCGGGCCTACGTGGCCCGGTTGCGCAACGCCGACCCAGGAGCCACCCCCGCCGAGATCGTGACCAGGCTGGAAAAGCACTACCTGGCCGCGGTGATGGCCAGCGGCGCCGCGGTCGGGTCGGCGGCGGCCTTCCCCGGTATCGGCACCCTGGCCGCCCTGTCCGCCGTCGGCGGAGAAACGGTGGTGTTCCTGGAGGCGACCGCGCTGTTCGTACTGGCGGTCGCCGACGTGCACGGCGTTCCGGTCAACCATCACGAACGCCGCCGAGCGCTGGTACTCGGGGTCCTGGTGGGCGACGACGGCAAGGGCGCTATCAAAGAGGTGCTCGGTCCCAACCGGACCAGCGGCGCGTGGCTGGCTGAGGCCGAACTGCTCCCGCTCCCGGTGGTCTCGCAGCTCAACTCCAAGCTGATGCAGTTCTTCGTCAAGAAGTACGCCCTCAAGCGCGGCGCGATGGCCTTCGGCAAGATGCTGCCGGTCGGCCTCGGCGCGGCCGTCGGCGGGGGCGGCAACCGGTTCATGGGCAAGAAGATCATCGAGAACGCCCGTGCCGCGTTCGGACCGCCGCCGCAGCGCTGGCCCGGCCAGCTGCAGCTGGTGCCCCCGGTCGCCGACGCCCAGTAGACCTACCCCGGGCAGCCTGCTCGAGCCTCTACGCGAGGACCCACTCTCGCGATAGCCTGGGACCGTCGTCTCCGGGGCATCTGCCCGGCGCCGGGACGACCGACACGGGCACAGGAATCGAGGCGAGCCGCTCAGTGAGTACGACGAGTTCCCCCTTTGGCCAGAACGAGTGGCTGGTGGAGGAGATGTACCGCAAGTTCCGCGAGGATCCCTCCTCGGTCGATCCGAGCTGGCATGAGTTCCTCGTCGACTACCGGCCCGAGCCCATGACCGAGACACCGGCCGGAAACGGCCAGCCGTCCGATCACCCCGCGCCCTCCCCCGCGCCCCCGGCGGCGTCGGCCCCGCCCGCCCAGCCGGTCCCCGCCCCCGCAGCACCGGCGGCACCCGCCCAGCCCCCGGCCGCCCCGGCTCCGGCAGCAGCTCCGGCCTCCGGGTCCGCCCCCGCGCCGTCCGCCCAGGACAGCCAGGTGCTCCGCGGCGCCGCCGCGGCGGTCGTCAAGAACATGAACGCCTCCTTGGAGATCCCGACCGCCACCAGCGTGCGGGCCATCCCGGCGACCTTGCTGATCGACAACCGGATCGTCATCAACAACCACCTCAAACGCACCCGCGGCGGGAAGATCTCCTTCACCCACCTGCTCGGGTACGCGATCGTCGAAGCGGTCAAGAAATTCCCGAACATGAACCGCCACTACGCGGTGATCGACGGCAAGCCGAATGTGGTCACACCGGCCCACACCAATCTCGGTCTGGCGATCGACCTGCCGGGTGCCGGAGGCAAGCGGTCGTTGGTGGTCGCCGCGATCCGGGGCTGCGAGTCCCTCGGGTTCGCCGAATTCGTCACCGCCTACGAGGACATCGTGCGCCGCGCCCGCGACGGCAAGCTGACCGCGGAGGACTTCGCCGGGGTGACGATCTCGCTGACCAACCCGGGCACCCTGGGCACCGTGCACTCGGTGCCGCGGCTGATGGCCGGGCAGGGCGCGATCATCGGCGCCGGCGCGATGGAGTACCCGGCGGAGTTCCAGGGCGCCAGCGAGGAGCGCATCGCCGAACTCGGCGTCGGCAAACTGATCACGCTGACATCGACCTATGACCATCGCATCATCCAGGGCGCGGAGTCCGGCGATTTCCTGCGCACCATCCACCATCTGTTGCTCGACGACGGCTTCTGGGACCAGATCTTCCTCGACCTGGGAATCCCGTATGAGCCGGTGCGGTGGCGCACCGACAACCCCGACTCGATCTACGACAAGAACGCGCGTGTCATCGAACTGATCGCGGCCTACCGCAACCGTGGGCACCTGATGGCAGACATCGACCCGCTGCGGCTGGACAAGAGCCGGTTCCGGAGTCACCCTGACCTGGACGTTCTCACCCACGGCCTGACGCTGTGGGACCTGGACCGGGTGTTCAAGGTCGACGGCTTCGCCGGCCAGGAGTACAAGAAGCTGCGCGACGTTCTGTCGGTGCTGCGCGACGCCTACTGCCGCCACATCGGCGTCGAGTACACCCACATCCTCGAACCCGAGCAGCAGCGCTGGCTCGAGGAGCGCATCGAGGTCCGTCACGACAAGCCCACTGTCGCCGAACAGAAGTACATTCTGAGCAAGCTCAACGCCGCCGAGGCTTTCGAGACTTTTTTGCAGACCAAATACGTTGGGCAGAAACGGTTTTCACTGGAGGGCGCGGAGTCGGTGATCCCGATGATGGATGCGGCGATCGACCAGTGCGCCGAGCACGGACTCGACGAGGTGGTCATCGGGATGCCGCACCGCGGCCGGCTCAACGTGCTGGCCAACATCGTCGGCAAGCCCTATTCGCAGATCTTCAGCGAGTTCGAGGGCAACCTCAACCCGTCCCAGGCGCACGGCTCCGGGGACGTCAAGTACCACCTCGGTGCCAGCGGCACCTACATCCAGATGTTCGGCGAGAACGACATCGATGTGTCGCTGGTGGCCAACCCCTCCCACCTGGAGGCGGTCGACCCGGTTCTCGAAGGGCTGGTGCGGGCCAAACAGGACCTCATCGACGGCGCCGCCGAAGACGACGCCCCCGACGGCGCCCGCGCGTTCACCGTGGTTCCGATGATGCTGCACGGCGACGCCGCCTTCGCCGGCCAGGGCGTGGTCGCCGAGACCCTCAACCTGGCCCACCTAAAGGGTTACCGGACCGGCGGCACCATCCATATCGTGGTCAACAACCAGATCGGCTTCACCACGGCCCCGGAGAACTCGCGCTCGGCCGAATACTGCACCGACGTCGCGAAGATGGTGGGGGCGCCGATCTTCCATGTCAACGGCGACGACCCCGAGGCGTGCGGGTGGGTGGCCAGGCTCGCGGTGGACTTCCGCCAACAGTTCCACAAGGACGTCGTCATCGACATGCTGTGCTATCGCCGGCGCGGTCATAACGAGGGGGATGACCCGTCGATGACCAACCCGGCCATGTACGACGTGATCGACACCAAGCGCGGGGTCCGCAAGAGCTACACCGAGGCGCTGATCGGCCGCGGTGACATCTCGATGAAGGAGGCCGAGGACGCGCTGCGCGACTACCAGGGCCAACTCGAGCAGGTGTTCAATGAGGTCCGCGAACTGGAGAAGCACGAGGCTGGGCCGAGCGAGTCGGTGGAAGCCGCCCAGATGATCCCGCGTGGGATGAACACCGCGGTGGACAAGGCGATGCTGGCCCGCATCGGCGATGCCCACCTCTCCCTGCCCGATGGTTTCACCGTGCATCCGCGGGTCAGGCCGGTGCTGGACAAGCGCCGCGACATGGCCTACGAGGGCAAGGTCGACTGGGCGTTCGGTGAACTGCTGGCGCTGGGCTCCTTCCTGGCCGAGGGCAAGCTGATCCGGTTCACCGGCCAGGACACCCGGCGCGGGACCTTCACCCAGCGCCACGCGGTGGTCATCGACCCGCACACGGGCGCG
>Ga0180431_10010198_pt1 | contig 10481 bp, 10 predicted proteins | sample SS_ome_11_FD_132459 | JGI IMG/M metagenome (GOLD analysis project Ga0180431, IMG submission 132459) | Hypersaline lake sediment archaeal communities from the Salton Sea, California, USA - SS_1_MS_1 metaG | ecosystem: Environmental > Aquatic > Non-marine Saline and Alkaline > Hypersaline >... | reverse complement strand
CCTTCGCGACGAAGGCCCGCGGCGCACGTCGAAAACGAACCCGCACACGGCGTTCGATCGCGACCGGCACGCCGAGCGCAAGCACGACGCGCACGACCGTAGGATGCGCGCGGCGTACGTCGACCGCTACGCGACCGATTTTTTCGCAACGACCCGGACGAAATCGCGCTGGGGCGGAGCGTGGAACCCGACGCTCGCGCAGCGGCATCGCGGGCGCGGGCGGCGCCCGCTGCACCGGTTCCGCCCGGGCGGTATCCGCCGTAAGCCGAAGCGGCCCAAGCTGTTCGGCGGGTTGCTCGCCGCGCAGATTCCCGCCGGCAGCATTCCGACGAGCTTCGATGCGCGCACCATATGGCACGCGGAGGGCGTCGGTGCACCGCCGATGGTGTATCAGCAGGGCGTGTGCGGCGACTGCTACGTGTTCGCCACGACCGAGATGATGCAGCAACGGCTGTCGGTCGCGCTCGGCTACGCCGTGCCGCGGCTGTCGCAGTTGTTCGTGCTCGAGCAGATGCCGTACAAGAAGAACGCGCTCATGAAGTGCGACGGCGGCACGAACGAGGACATGTGCGCGTGGCTGGCGGCGAACGACGTCGCCGAGGACTCGCTGATGCCCTACGACGCGTGGCCGTGGGCCGACGTCTCGCAGGATCCCTCCAAGCTCAAATTGCCGAACTCGTACGCGAAGAAGTCGGCCGCGCTCGCGATCCCCGACTCGGCGCCGCGGTGGCGCGCCTCGACGTCGTACACGGTGAGCTCGGACGGCAGCGACCCGTCGGCCGTCGCGAACATCCAGCGCGACATTCTGGCGAAGGGGCCCGTGTCGGCGTACATGGACGAGTACGACGACTTCCAGGACTCGTTCTACTTTGACGCCGAACGCCAGAGCACCGTGTATCGGCCGGGCAAGGGCGCGTCGATCGCCGGCGGCCACATGATCTTGCTCGCCGGCTGGGGCACCGACGCCGCGTCGGGCACCGATTACTGGCTCGTGCAGAACTCGTGGGGATTCCTGGGCGGCATCGACTCGTCGGGCTTCTTCAAGATCGCGCGCGGCGAGAACTGCTGCTCGATCGAGAGCCAGGTCGTCGCCGTCGACATCACGCTCGACGACGCGCGGAAGCAAGCGGCCGACAACGCCGCCCGTCAAAATGGGCCGACGCCGACGCCGACGCCGACGCCGACGCCGACGCCGACGCCGACGCCGACGCCGACGCCGACGCCGACGCCGACGCCGACGTCCGACGTGCAAAAGGTACCGACGTGGGCCGTCGTCGCCGTCGCTGCCGTCGTCCTGGTGGTGCTGGTCGCGGTCGCCGAGCGCGCGCTCGCTGGAAAACGGTCGCCGCCCGTCAAAAAATAGCTCGCGGCGAGCATTGTTTCCGTCAAAATGGTACCGTCGGCCGCCGAACCGTCGCCGTCACCGGAAATCGCGTGCCCCGTCCCCGTCTACGCCGTTCGCTCCGTGCCGTGCTTCGGCGGCGAAATGACGATCTCGGCGCGATGGAGCTCGGCCGAGCTGCGGCACCACACGACGCCATCGCCATCGCCGGCGCCAGTCGGTCGAAGTTGGAGCGCGCCGCAAGCGTCGGCGGCGGGGTCGCCCACGATGTACAAGTCGCGAAAGCGCAAACGATAGTAAAAACGATTTTATTCCTTCTTGGGTTCCGGCGCGGGCGGCGCCGCGTAGGGCATCAAGAGCTTGCGGATCGCCGCACCGCCTTCCTCGGGCGACACGTTCTCAGTGACGCGCTCGATGAGGATCGCCGCGTGGCGCGCTGCCGCGCGCTTGGCGCGCTCGTAGTTTAGGTAATTTGCGCTCACCATGAGGTTTAGGAGCCGGCGACGCGGCGTTTCGGGCGGGTCGCCGTCGTGTGCCGCGGCGTATTGTTCGTCGGCGCGCTCGTCGGCTTCGTCCAGCTCGTCGAACACGCTCATCTGCACGTCGGCGTCGCGGCGCGCGATCGCCGTGCGCTTCTCGAGATTCGCGCCGCCGGCACGCGCCGTTTCGTCGGCCGTTCGCGCCGCACTCGCGAACCGCACGATCCACTCGACGGTCTCGGCGTCGTCGACCGTCGGCGCTTCGTGCGACGTCGGCGCCGCGATCGGAATTTCCAAGGCCCCGGCGTCGCCGCTTTCGTCGTCGTTGACGTCGCCCATCAGGTCTTTGAGCGTCGTGCACTCGGCGGCGACCCACTTGGGCATCGCGACGAGGTCGCCGGTCGCCAGCAGCCGGAGCGCAACCGTCGGACCGTCGTCGGTAACTTCGGCGTCGCCCCCGCCGTTGGTGTCGGTCACTTCGGTATTCGTACCGGTTTCGACGTCGGTGGCACTGGTCGCGGTAGCGGCTTCGGCACTCGCGACTTCCTCGCCGTTTGACAATCGCACGAGATCCATTGTTAATCGGGCGTCGCCCGTTCGCGCGCGATTTAACGGCGCGCGACGCGAGGCGCCGACCGAGCGCGCGGCGGCGCCGTCAACAAAAAAAAATGTGCTCGCGACGACTCGCGTTCGGTGCCCCCTTGCCGACGACCGCGCCGGCTCGAACGCCCGAGTGCTGCGCCCGCCGACCTTGCCGGTACGAACCGGGCGGCTACGTGCTGCGCGGCGTCGGCGTTGACCCGGGCAACTACCCGCCGCGCTTCCGCGTTCTGCCCGTGCCGTGCGCGATCCCCGACTACGGCGCCGAAGCGCGCACGGACGCCCGCGGCGAAAACGCGACGGCGCGCGAACTCCGCGCCCTGCAGATGCAGGCGCGCCGGCCCGCGTTCGAGCGCATCTACAACCCGGACACCGAGCGGCTGGCGGCCGTGCACAAGATGTACGGTGGCGCGGCCGACCGCCGCCCGACGTCGAGCTACGAGCAGGCCGAGCGCAACCAGTTCGTGCGCAACTTTTCGCGCGTCAAGGAATCGAAGTACATGAAGGTCGTTGATCCGCCCTTGGTGCGCGCCCAGCGCAACGACGTATACTAGTGCCGAATACATGTTCCGGTTGAAACGATGGCTGCCGGAAAGCCCGAAGCGTTTTCGAATCGGGACGCGTTTTTCGATGCCGTCATGCAACCCCTTCTCGCGAGTACCGGAACCGTACCTTGTGCTGGGCAACGGAATGATCGCCGTGTGCCCAAATTCGCGAACGCTCGATATCGCCGGAATGGATCTTGTGCAGAAAGTGCGCGCAGAACGCGGCGTTGACCGGCTCGATGCCCAGCGCGCGCTCGGCGCCTCGGGAGACTCATTATCGCCGGATGGGCCGACGGCGCAATAAAATGTCGTTTACCGACGCCGTGAAATGTCGCGATGCCGCGCGGGCGCGGGCGCTTCTGGACGAAACGGACGACGACGACGACGATGACGACGCGACCGCCGGCGGCTTTCATTTGCTGCGCCCGTTTTTGGCGGGGAACGACGTCGCCGCGCTCGAGTGGCTCGGCGGCCAAGGGGTCGTGCGCGCCGACGACCCGCGATGGCTCGAATCGGACGTCGGCGTCAAGCTCCTGACGGCGGCGGCGACCGCGGACGCTAATCCCGCTGGCGACGCAGGTAGCTTACGGTGGTTTTTGCGCGCGATCGGCCCCGGGTTCGTCGACGACCTGCTGCCGTGGCAGAAGCGTGCGATCCGGCGCGAGGCGTCCGACGCCGCGCTGCGTTTGCTGTACGAACACGGATTCTCCTGAATAGAGTTCATTTGCCCGTTTTCCGGAGCTGACGCATCAGCAATCTGTGGCGGTACACGGCGACGATGCCGATCGCCAGCGCCGTCGCGAACACGGCGTATCCGACGGCGACCCACGGGCGCGTCTTGCGGCGCGGAAACGCGCGTTCGAGCACGGCGCCGAACGCTTCGGTCCAGGCGAGCGACGCCGTCATGATCACGGTGGCGCCGACGACCGCCGGGACCGTAAACCACGCCGCCTGAACGGCACGTCGGGTGGCGGGCGGGTTCGTTTTCGCGGAAGTCATTTTTCCTGGGGCGTCCGCACGTCGAGGACCAGGCGGCCGCGGTGCGCGTCGATCGCCTCCGATTCGACGACGCGGATTTCGACCCGCCCCAGATCGAGCGCCGGCGGGTTGAGCGTCGTTGAGCGCTCGACGTGCCACGTGCCCCAGAAATGGCGGGCGCCGGCGTCGGCGTTCGTCGTGCGCACGAAGATGGCGCGCGCGTCTAGCAGAGCTTCGACGCGCGGATCCATTTTTGCTTCGCGGCAACGGTTTGCGGTATTCAAGGCGCCGAGCGCGCTGGGATCGCTCTCAACGTTCGCTCATTTTATTGGCCAAACGCTATCGTTCGCTTAGTGAGAGACGGTACGATACGAAATTTTCCACTCCACGGTCTGGGTGGCGCTTCCCTGCACGCTGGAGACGATGTTGGTCGTCGAGACGGCGCTGGAGCGGATCCACGCGGCCGAATCGGTTTCCTTGATGGCGGTCTCCTGCTCGGCGAGCTTCGACAGCGTGCCACCGTCGTTGAACCACTCGCTCTCGGTCTTCCAGCCGGCGGCGGCGTGGGTGCCGGTGACGCTGCATCGGGCGGTGAAGTTCTCCTTGAAGAAGTACGACATGTCGCTCGAGGTGGCGGTCGTCTGGATCTGGGTCAGGGTGGCGTCGGTGGTCTGAACGGTGGCCTCGGTCCAGCCGCTGGAGTCGGTGTCCCACTCCAGGCCGGACGCCGTCGAGCTGTTGGCCTTGAGCACCTCCCCGTCGGTGCCGACCGCCAGTCGGATGAACGCGGAACTCCCTCCGTACACGAGCAGATCGCCCTTCGTCAGGCCGGTGATGCCCGTTTGCGCGGCGGCGAGTTCGAGCGTGACCTGATGGGGATTGGTGGTGGTGTTCGCGATATGCGTATCGATCTGAGGATGGGTGTTCGTTCCGATGTCGTCGAGACTCGTATGCGAGAGCCCGGTGATCGTGGCTCCGGTGACGTCGAGCTCGGTGTCGATGTCGACGGTGCCGGTGAAGTTACCGTCGGTGGCGTTGATGGTACCGGTGGTGAAGACGGGGTAGGTCGTCATGGTTTTTGTTAGAGCGGACCCGCGCCGGCGTCGTCGGCTGGTCGCCGGCCGACCGCCGGGGCGCCGAACGCGGTTCTTCGAAAACGACGGCGATCGCGCGTCGGCGACGGGTTGGCGTTATGCGCGAACCTTCTTCGGGAACGATCGTCGGGCGCGCACGTCGGGCGCGGCCGAAAAGAACAAATGGCGAGCCGGCGAACGATGAAGACGCAGAACGTGGCGGGCACGCTCGGGATCATGGACGCGCGACTTCCACACGTCGCGTGCCCGTGCTACCAAACGCCGCCCCCCGCCGAAGGTACGATCGTGCCGCTGACGCGGCGCACCGGCGTGGCCGCGAGCCCCGGCCCCGCGGCCGTGACCGTCGTGCAGTTTCCGGGCGGCACCGACGATCGCTACCTCGACGGATCGCTTCGGCTCGTGGGCAACACGGGCGACGAAACGTCCACGGTGCAGGTCGTGTCGAGCGTCGGCGAGTTCGCGTCGACCGACTTGGCGGCGGGCGAACTCGGCGTGTATTATCTCATGAACGAGCGGTGGACGGGCGGCAAGCTGGGCGGCGACAGCGGCGGCGCCACCGACGTGTTCTATCCCGTTGGCATCACGCACACGCACGGCGACAACTCGTGGGTGACGCTGACGCTCGACGGCACGCCGACGGGCCCCGTGCCGCAGATGCCGCTCCAAACGACGTGGGCGCTCGACTGCTTGCTGGCGGGACGCGACCTCGCCGACCAGAACGTCACGTGGGCGTACCGGCTGGGCGGCTGCCTCGTGTGGAACACGCCCGGCACCGTGACGACGGTCGAGGCGCAGTCGCAGTCCGAGATCATCGACGGCGGCGGCAGCTTCAGCGCGCGGTTCGCCACGAACGGTACCGGCGGCCTCCTCGTGCAGGTGGCGCGCGGCGCGGCGCCGACGCGGACCGTGAAGTGGCAGGGCAAGGTGTGGCTGGCGGCCGCTTGAATACACGCACGCACGCACGCACGCGCAAGCTTGCTCCGCTCGCTTCGCTTTACTGTTTCCGTGCGACGGTCGACCGCGATCTGCGCTTCGCCGGTTTCGGCGGTTCGGGCGCGGGGCCGCATGCCGCACACGATCGTCCGCTTGCCGGTGCCGCTCGTGGTTGCGTCGCTACCGTTGCTTCGAGCGCGGCGACGCGCGCTTCCAGAGCTTCGTTGCGGCGCATGAGCGCGATGCACAGCGCCAGATTGACGCCGCTCGCGTCGCCGCGGTCGATGTACTCGGGCTCCTTGCCCGTGTTGACGACGGTTGCGAACTCCTGCGCCATCGTTCCCACCGAGCGCGTCGCGTTGTCGTCGGGTTGGTCGCGCATGCGGAACGTGTACACGCGGACGCCGTCGGTAACGCGTCGCGCGATCTCTTCGTAATCCACTTCTTCGATGTCGCGCTTCAAATTACGGTCCGAGATGCTCGCCCACGACGTCGACGAGTTGTTGAGCCGAACGCCCGTTGCCGTGCCGGTGGCCGTCGTATACCAGCGGCAGCCCTGCGTCGATCGGAAGAAAACGCGGTCGACGCTGTCGGCCGTCGTCGAGTTGCCGTCGGCGAACACGAAGCAGTTGTCGTAGTTGCCGTCGCTCGCGTTCTGCCCGCACACGAACGAAGAGTAGCCGCTGGCCGTGTTGCCGTCGCCGCCCGGGACGGTCGCGCCGTGCGCGGACGCCGTGTTGTTGTAGCCGCCGCCGACCGCCGCGTACTCGTCCGACGCCGTGTTGTTTTTTCCGCCGCTGACCGTGGCGTGCGCGGCCGACGCCGCGTTGTCTTCCCCGCCGCCGATGGTGGTTGCCGCGAGCGTCGTCGTGTTGTTGTAGCCGCCGCTGATCACGCTGTACTGCCCGTTCGCCGTGTTGTCGCCGCCGCCGCCGATCGCCGCGTAATCGGCCAGCACGTTGTTTACCCGGTTCGTGTCGCCGCCGGCGATGGTCGCGTGCGTCGCGCCCGCGATGATCGAGCACAGCTGGCCGCCGCCGATCGCGCCGTAGCTTTCGTTCGCGGCGTTCTGCGTTCCGCCGCACACCGTCGAGTACGACCCGGCGGCCGTGTTGCCCGTCGCCGCGCTCGTTCCGCCGCCGCCGCCGACCACGGAATACGTGCCCGATGCCGTGTTGTACCGCCCGCCCATCACGCCCGCGTAACCGCTCGACGCCGCGTTCAACAAGCCGCCGCACACCGTCGAGTGCGTTGCCGACGCCGTGTTCGTCTGGCCGCCGCCGACGAACCCGTGGCTGGCGGCCGCCGACGCCGTGTTACTGGCGCCGCCGCACACCGTCGACCGGTCGCCGAGCGCCGAGTTCGTGTAGCCGGCGCCGACGAACGCGTAGTCCGTCGCTATGCTGTCGCCCGCCGTGTTGTCCTCGCCGGCGACGACGGTGCAGTAGTCGCCGACGGCGCTGTTTCCGCGCCCGCCGGCGATCGCGCCGCACTGCCGCGCCACCGAGTTCGATATGCCGCCGCTCACCATGGACCCGGTCCCGGCGGCCGAGTTCGTGTTGCCGCCCCCGATGAACGTGTACGTGCCCGTGGCCGTGTTGCCCGTCGCCGCGCTCGTGCCGCCGCCGCCGCACACCGTCGATCCCAGCGCGCTCGCCGTGTTGAACCGGCCGCCGCCGACTGTCGCGTAATCCGCCGTCGCGCCGTTGTCGAAGCCGCCCAGGATCGACGCGTAGTCGCCCGTTGCCCGGTTGCCGTCGGTCGCGGTGCCCCCGCCGCCGCCGGCGACCGTCGCGTAGTCGCCGCTCGCGGTGTTGTTGGCGCCGCCGCCGATCGACGCGCCCGCCGCGCTGGCTTCGTTGGTGAAGCCGCCGGCGACCGTCGCGTAGTCGGTCGTCGCGTCGGTGCCGGCCGTGTTCGTCGAGCCGCCGCCGATCGTGCACCACTCGCCGATGGCGTCGTTCGCCTGGCCGCCGCCGACCGTGCCGTACTGCCGCGTCGCAGTGTTCGCGCCGCCGCCGCCCACCGTCGAATAACTTCCGCTCGCCGAGTTACCCGTCGCGGAATCGGTGCCGCCGCCGCCGCACACCGTCGAGTACGTCGCCGACGCGCTGTTGAACGCGCCGCCGCCGATCGACGCGTAGTCGGCCGTCGAGTCGTTCGCGTACCCGCCCAGCACCGACCCGCACGCGCCCGTCGTCGTGTTGCCGTCCGTGGCTGCGTACCCGCCGCCGCCGCCGATCACGCTGCGCTCGCCGCTCGCCGCGTTGTGGTAGCCGCCGCCGACGAACGCCACGCCGGCCGACACCGTGTTGTTGAACCCGCCGACGACCGAGCCGCCCCACGCCGACGAGGTCACGCCGTTCGAGTAGCCGCCGACGATAGCGTTCCAGCCGCTCGCCGACGTGATGGCGCACGACTGGCCGCCGGCGACGACCGACTGGCCGGTGCCGCCCGACACCGAGTTCGCGTTGCCGCTCAGCACGCCGCTTTCCGGGTCGGAGCACTCGGTGTTTTTGCCGAACGCGACGGAATTGAGCGCGCGGTTGCCCGAGTCGATCTGCGTCGAGTCCCACTCGCCCGCCGCGAAGAAGCCCTGCGACTTGTCGAAGAGCATGCGCGCGTCTTCCGTCGCCGACCCGGTGTCGTTGAGCGACGTCGACCCGAACAGGAAGTCGTTCGCGATGTCGTAGCCGGGAAACGTCGAGCGCGGCCGGCACACGTTCGGGGCCGGCGTGGTGTCGTACTCCCAAAGGCTCGGCGGCTGCGACCAGCTGAGCGTGCCGCTGCCGTTTGTCGTCAGCACTTCGTCGGCCGAACCCGTCACCGTCGGATACGTGTTCGGCCCGACGACGAGTTCGTCGACCGTCAGTTTCGAGGTCATCGCTTTTATTGTTGCGCGCGCGAGCGCAAAACGCGCTTGCGCTTAGACGCCCACGATCTCGGCGCGCGCCACCCACGACATCACCTGCGTGCCGGCGCCGTTGTCCGTCACCTGCAGATCGATGTCGGTGCCCGACGCCACGATGCGCGCATCGAACGTTCCCGGGTTCTCGGCCACGACGGTCGGCGCGCCGCCGCCCGTCACGGTTGCGGTGCCGGCCGCGTCGGTGACGACGCCGGCGTCGAACACGTACTGGCCGTAGAACGCGCCCGTCGAGTCGATGCCGCTCAGCACGACGCGCACGACGACGGCGCGGTCGGCTCCGGGCGAGTACAGCGTCGAAGTCGTGCCGCGCAGGGGCACCGATTGCCAGGCGCCGCCGCCGGTCATGGTCATGCCGCCGCTCCACTGCACGACACGATCGCCGTTGGATTCGACCGTCCAGCTGCCGCGCAGGTACCGGAACTCGACGAAGCGGCCGGCAGGAATGTCGATCGGCTGGAACTCGTTGCCGTCGCTCGAGACCGTGACGACGTACGGGTCGGCGCCGACGTTCGCGACGACCTTGACGTCGCCGTTCTTGACGGTGGCCGACGTACCGGCGGGGGGCACGGGTACGGTGAGCTGCACGCTCGAGTTCTGCGTCAGCGGCTGCACGACGGTCGCCGTCACCGTGCAGTCGGGGACGACGGTCGCCTGGTCCTGCACGTACTGGTCGCAGTGGCACGAGTACTTGCCGACCTGGAAGTCCTTGGCCGTCAACCACTCGCACTTCATGTTGTTCACCAAGCGCGGAACGTTGTCGAAACGTTTCGAAGCCATCGTTTTCTTTTTTTAGTCGGGTGACTGGCCGAACGATTGGTCGCCCGACCGCGCGCGACGGCGTGCGTTGGTCACGACAGGATGCTGGCGACGAACTCGACGAGCCGGTCGCACGGCGACATCGACGGTTCCGGTACCGGTTCCGGTGAGCCGACGCGGACGGGCGCGGCCGTCGTCACGACGCAGTTGTACGTCGCGCGAACGCGCTCGAGTTCTTCGGCGACGCCGCCGTCGCCGGCGTCCAAAACGATGACGTCGTCGTCGCGGCGCCAGCGCGGGCGCATGGCGATGATGAGCGCCGAGACGTCGCGGCGCGACATCCCGACGCACGGAACGTATTCACATGCCGAACGGTTGACGACGAAAACGAAAACCGGCGTGGACGTCAGCGAGCCGGTCGAGGTTTTGTTTTGGGTCGCGGTCGCGGGCGCGGTCGCGGGTGCGCGCGCGTTTTCGAGTTCGGCGACGGCGACGGAAAACAAAGAAAAAGATGGCGGCTCCTCGAAGTTGGCTCGTGACGACGCCGCCGGAAACTGTTCGCGTGGTTCCATCGAGGCCGCCCCCACCGACGAGGTCGGTCGTGGGAGCAGGGCGCGGTGCGTCAGCGCAGGAAGCGGAGCGACAGCGAAGAGCGCAGGAAGCGGAGCGACAGCGAAGAGCGCAGGAAGCGGAGCAGGAGCGGTTGCGAAGAGAGCGTGAGGAAGCGGATCGGTTGCGAAGAGAGCGTGAGGAAGCGGATCGGTTGCGAAGGGAGCGTGAGGAAGCGGATCGGTTGCGAAGGGAGCGTGAGGAGCAGGAGCGATT
>Ga0180431_10010193_pt1 | contig 10485 bp, 9 predicted proteins | sample SS_ome_11_FD_132459 | JGI IMG/M metagenome (GOLD analysis project Ga0180431, IMG submission 132459) | Hypersaline lake sediment archaeal communities from the Salton Sea, California, USA - SS_1_MS_1 metaG | ecosystem: Environmental > Aquatic > Non-marine Saline and Alkaline > Hypersaline >... | reverse complement strand
TTTGAGGTTTTGTCTGTAAGCTGCTTGTACGTACCGCCGAAAGCCTTAACATCCGGAAGCTTGTTCGCAAAGAATCCTTTCAGTTCTTCCGCTGTATCCGGTCTTAGTGCTTGTACAGCTTCTCCCTTGTTCTTCGTATAATTAGCTGACACGTTGACGGTAAGACCATCGAAATCAAAAGAACTGACTTTCAAGCTCCGTAGCTCTTTGGCTCTTAAACCTGTCTCAGCGGTTAGACGGTAAAGCAAGTACCTTTCATAGCCAGTCATGCCAAAACGCTTGGTTGCAGATTTCGTAACTTCCAATAATCGCTTTAGCTCGTCTATCTCCAATACACGCCTCGGATGTACTTCATCAGTAACTTTTCTTACGGTCTTGCATCCCAGATGCTCAATAGGTGATTCAGGGGCACGTGCATCTTGTACAAGCCAATTGTAGAACTGTTTCATTGCTTTCAGATAGAAATTCTGTGTCTGCACTGATAGTGGCTCACCCTTGTACCGCAGATCAGGCAGGCATTTCTGCACCTTGCTGGCCTGTATGTCCTGCCATGTTATGAATTTGCAGGCTTCCATTATCCGTTTCACCCTCGATGTGACCTGTTTGACTTGCTTAATCGTGTCACCTTTTGCCAACAGGGATTGCCTGAAATCTTCAAGGTGCTCCACTAATGGTCTATTCCGATGTTCCTTGTAGCGGTCAACAATACCCGAATTTCCTAATTCCGCCTCTTTCTCAAGTCTCGCCGCAAGCTGTTGGCTGGCCGTCTTGTCCTTATATGCCACCACACGCCGCTCGATACCATCAGCATCGACATATTTAATGTGCCATTTGGCCGACTGCCGGACAACTGTTTTGCTGGCCAGTTTGACTTTGCGTTTGCGTTTGAAAATAGAAGCCATTTTTCACCTACCTCTTTTCTTACTCTTCTTTGAGATTGCCAGCCCAAAATATTTGAGCAAAACGTCAGCGGTTTCGACCGTACAGGTCTTGCCCTGCATTATCCGGCACAGTTGCGCTTCGGCAACGCCGGTCTCTTGCGCGATCCGATATCGCGTCTTGCCGCAACTCTTGATGTGTTTTCTGATAGTCTCGATTATCATAAGGGCAACCATAATGCTAATGTCTCTTTACACAAAATACAAGTATGCTTACTATCTGTCAAGTAGAATCTCAGAATAATTTTAACATTCCTCATTTTTTTTCAGCCTGCAACGTACCTGTATCGGCTCGCCTGCCTGACGGTCTTGGCAGTCCCACCCTTGGATACCAGCTCCAGAATACCGTCAGATTGCAGCAGGAAGAACCATCGACTTACCTGCATCGGGCTGACCTTCAAAAGGCTTCCGGCGGTTCGCACGGACAAAAAGAATGGCCCGTTGCCGGCGGCTCTCTGCAACTCCCGGCACAGAGAGACCAGGATTTTCAATTTGCTGTTATCCGGGTACTTCTCCACGGCTATCTTCGGCGGTTCAAGCTCAATTGCCTTCTCAAATGTCTTTGACATAGGTTCTTCTCCTTTCACATACTTAATTCTGGGCCACGCCTTCAAAAAGTCAATCCACGTTTCCTCGAATTCCTTCGTCCGGATATTCGGTAGCGCTCTCTTGTGCCAAGCTTTGACAATCTCTCGGAGCTCTTTGGGATCGGCGTCAGCATACTGTGGCAATGATTTGAGCGCTCGTACAAATTCAAATATTCGCCTGTTTCGGGTGCCTAACTCTTCGGGGAGGGTTGCACTTATCGCCGCTTCGACTTCACTTTCGACTTTCACCGTCTGCGTTTTTGGCTTCTTTCTGCGCGCGCAGGCTTTTCTCTCCCCCACCCCCACAATTGCTTCAGTATGCTCAGTTTTCTCTGTGTTCTCTGTGTTCTCCGTAACATCCGACAAAAATCCAGCTTTTTCAGGGTCGAGAACCAAGAGGTTGTTTCTCGTTGGTAGATTGAGCCATTTGTAGACAGTTCCGTTAGGGTGAACGGATGGGGCAAGCAAACAATAACCGCCACTTGCTCGAAGTTCTCCGTTTGATACGTACTTGATTCCATCAAGACGAGCTTCAAAATAGACATGATAACCGTGTGCTGTGCGGACTGTCGGCAGCTTAGCCGCCAAGTCGGGATGAGCCTTTGCCCACGATTGATACTCTTCCACGGTATCGAAGTCTCGACAAACAAGGTCTCCTGATACTTCGCCCAAAACCACGGCGATATTTATTTCACCGTTCGCAAACCACCTGCGAGCCTGCTCTTCATCGGAACGGCTCTCTTGGTATCTGACCCATTTGATCCGGGCGGCCTTCTGGCCGAGCGGGATCGGGATAAGACACCAGCCGAGCCGGTGGTAATACAGCGCCCATTCAACTAAAGGTGCTGATTTGCTCGGAACCCGCTGGTTCTTTCGCTTTTGCATTGGTCGTCCTGCCCAATAGCCCAGATTTACAAAACAGGCGCAGAAGGCAGGGGACATTCTGCTGTTCGGCGATCAACTCATCCGCGCCCGTGTTTTCGATGTCTAAGTCTCTCATGTTCTTCCTATGAGTTCTTGCTCTCACTTATTTCCTTGATTGCCTGATCCCAGGACTTAGCTGGAGTTTTCTTGAGTATTCTCTTCACCCTATTCTCTATTTGCTTGGGCGTTATCTTGATTTTGTCCACTTCATCCGCAACCTCTTCCATGATTTCATCAAGGTGTTCATTCAGCTTACGGGCTAATGCCGCTCTGCGGAAAGCGTCTTCGAGAGTATCTTTATCGGGAATGACTTTCTTCACGCCATGCTCCTTCAACTTATCTTCGATGAGGTTAAGAAGGTCACGACTACCCAACGCATTTATCTCTACTCGCCTTCCCGTATATCTATACCGCCCATATTCCGTATCACTACAGAGGAACTCTATCTCCTCCTCAGTAGCCCCATTCTCTTCGAGATTGTGGCGGGGGTTAGATGTGCCGTATGAAACCGTTTCCGACTGAAGGTTGTACTTTTCGACATCCTTCAATCGCAATCCCATATCAATAACATTGACTTGATTGCGAAATCTGTATCTTCGTGTATCGTTTGCTAAAGTGGCTAAGATCGAAAGTCCCGATTTGTCGAAGTCGTGTAAGACAAATAAAGGCACGTCACCACTACAAAGCTCATCCACTAACATTCGGGCTGCGGTAACGGACATACCCTTCGTTGACATAATACATAAATCGTATTTCTTGGCAATTTCAGCCGCTTTGAAGAGTTCGTTAAAGCCTTCTTTTTCGATAAACATTATTGCGCCGTAACGGTTCTTCGGCCCCTTCGTGGGATAAGAATTGCCTTCGTCAACAGTCGGGGCAACAATATCGGTTACTGAATGGGTTCTGATCTTGTTTAGATACTCGCGGACGCCAATAGTCCCCAGCCTGACTTCTGTTTTCGTGTGTGGTTCCATCAACTGGCCACGCGCATCAAAGACCACGTCCCATCTTGCCGTCTGCTCTGGATGCTCCTCTAAATAGTCCGGCAAGAGATGTTGTGTGAAATACTTCGACTGGAACTTATCCTTTGTCGCTTCTGCCAAAATCAGCGGCCGGGCCGCATACATGATTTGCCGAGCGTTGGCCGGAAGCGTGCCGTTATCGCTGGCCTTCATATAAGCCTGCTCCATGACCTTATAAGCCACATCTTTGATATAGATGCGATCAGAATACATGTAACAGCTGCGGCTGTAACACTGGCTGCTTCGCCGCTCTTCGGCCTTACGCACCTTAGCCCATTTATTGGTAACGCCCTTCGTTGCTTTGCGTAATGCTTCGTCTAAGCCCATTCTTCCATTCCAAAAGAATCATTATCTAATCCGTCGTCCCCTTTGCCGCGTATCACCAGAGCAGATTTGCCCCGGTCGGTATATCTGACCTTGGGATGTGCGATGTGCAGCAAGAATGTAATAGGCTCATCCTCGCTGGCCCGTTGCTGTGCCAATATCGCGTAAGGTGCAAAATATCATCCCGGCATAAACTCTTGAGCCAAATAGGGATGTATTTCACTTAACCATAGAAATTCCGCCGCACTTGAGGCTACTCTCAGACGCTGTGACATAAAAACAAGATTCTCTTTTGAAGAAAGAGCGGACATCATCCGTTACAAATTCGATTGCACCAGCCCCCCCTACTCATGCAGCCAGCCTATGGTACGATTTCAGCAATCCGCCCAAACGCTCGACGCAAACAATATCTGCCCTCTCACCAATCGAGTGTTTAGGCTCAATTATTCGATTTAAGGATTGATGAATGCGCTCGTGATGATAATACGCACAATATTGCTCAATGACATATTCAAGCTGCTTCACTGACGATAGAATCAAATGATCCAAACACTCGGTCTTGATGGATTTGACAAAGCGTTCCGCGTAGCAATTCAAATCAGGACTGCAGGCAGGAAGTTTCACGGGTTCTATACCTGAACTCCTTAGTGTCGCGTGGAATCCTTCTGTTCTATATAACGGATCTCGATCATGGATGAGATACCGTTTTCCATACAAAAATCCATCTTCGCTGTCCGTCAGAATCCTAACGACCTGCCGCATATATTTCCCGTCGGGTTGTGGTTTGATTGGGGCAAAGAACACCTTACGCGTAGCAAGCTCCATCACAAAGAATAACGTACAGCGGACGAGTCTGTGACCTACGAGAAGCTCGACTGTAAAGAAATCACAGGCAGCTAATACATCCCAATGACTCTTGATAAACCCATGCCAAGTGGATCTGACGGTTAAGTCTGGCTCAGGATCATAACCGTGCTCGATTAAGATGTTTTTCACACTGGATTTGCAGATATTATAGCCCAGATATACAACTTGGTCCCTGATCTTCTTGTAGCCCCAGCGTGGATTCTCCTGTTTGAATCGAATGATGAGGTCTACTACCTTTTGCGGAGTTGGGGGTCGGCCGGCATACGTGCGGTTCTGCGATCCATCATATTTCTCAGCAATGAGTTTCCGATACCAGCGCGTGATAGTATCTGGCGTAAACAACTCTGTACATTGCTCCAACATTTTCCGGCTGAGCCGTTTGGCCTTGGCCGCCACTCGCATCCGTTGTCTGTTGGTCAACAGGATACGTTTGTGCTGCTTTTCCTGATGTTCTACAAGGACTCGCACCTGTTCTCGCAAGTAATCGATCGCCTTGTATAGTTCCTTGTCGATGCAATAAGCCAGACAGGTGATCAGTGAAAGCCATAGTCTCTGTTTCATAGTCGCAACAGGCTACAAAATCCGACTCAAACAGGCAAATAAATTCATCCGGAGCGACATTAACTATAGCTCTTAGAAAGATTTATGTGCGAAACATTTTTACACCTGACGCGCATCAATTTAGTTTAATGCTTGATTGGCTAATGCAGCCGATTGTATCAGTAATAAGGTATTCCACACCCTTACAATTTGTCAAGTATTTTTCCAAAAATAAGGATTTATTCTTGATTTATTGGCAAAATTGCTAGCAGTGAAATAGTGCTTATATGATTTCTTGTTTCTGCAACCTTCGACACTTTGTCTTGACATTGGCGATATAAATCTGATATATTAATTTATATATAAACGCAGAAAATCTGTGGTTATTTCATGGATAATAACTATTGGATGGAGGAATAATCATGAAGATAAGATTCGGAACCTTATTTTTAATCGGAGTAATTGTGCTTACGGCTAATCCATGCGCCTGGGCACATACCAGTGTCACTGCAACACAGGCCCATGACCTGATTGATTCTACAGCCGACCTGATTATTATCGATGTCCGGGAGGAATACGAATACTGTGGTGTCATGGGACATATTGCCGATGCATTAAACTACCCATGGAATTCAGGTGTTTTGCAAACCAGATATGGAGAACTGCCGAAGGATGGTGAGATTCTGGTGGTCTATCAGAGCGGCGGACGAAGCAATCAAGCCGCCAATTTTCTGGATTCCAAAGGCTTCTCAAAAGTCTATAACATGCTTGGTGGAATGTATGCCTGGCAATGGGAAACTGCTACCTGCAAATATGCCGGTGGTAGCGGAACCGCGAAAGATCCTTACCAGATCGCTTCGGCAGAAGATTTGATTCTGTTAGGTGAAAGCCCCGAAGATTACGACAAGTATTTTATCTTGACCGTTGATATTGATATGGATCCAAACCTGCCCGGCGGCAGAATTTTCGACAGGGCCGTCATTGCCCCGGATACAGGCGGTGATGGGTACACATACCCGGGAACTCCATTTACGGGTTTCTTTGATGGCAACAGACATGATATCTCAAATTTAACCATAACGGGCAAGAGTTACTTAGGCCTGTTCGGAAAACTGGGTCACGGGGCTGAGGTAATAGACTTAGGTGTGGCGGATGTCAATATAATCGGCTCTTACTATGCTATTGGTGGCATTGCCGGTGATAACGATCATGGAAGTATTACAACAAGCTACAGTACCGGTACAGTCACAGGATATACCCATCTCGGCGGTCTTGTGGGATACAATAATAGTGGTGATATCACCGAGAGTTTCAGTAACGTTACCATATCCAGCGGAAATCAGAAAGTAGGTGGACTTGTAGGTTTAAACGCAGGCAGCATCACAACAAGCTATAGTACAGGTGATGTCACTGCTCAAAAAGTTATCGGTGGACTCGTAGGCTATAATATAGATATCATCAAAATGTGCTTTAGTACCAGTATGGTCACAAGTGATGACCCAAATGCTGGCGGGCTTGTGGGAAGCAACTTGGCTCCGAATACTGATATTGCTACAAGTTTCTGGGATATTGAAACCAGCGGTCAGACCACAAGTGCCGGTGGCGAGGGCAAGACTACTGCCGAGATGATGGATCCCAATACGTTTATGTCTGCCGGGTGGGATTTTGTGGGAGAGACGATAAACGGGCCGAATGATATATGGTGGATTCTGGAAGGGCGGGACTATCCGCGTCTATGGTGGCAGCTTCCTATCGATGACTTCGAGGACGGCGAGCCAGAGCCTTTGTGGTTTGTATATGCGATGGAACCCGACTTGGCTTGGTTAGAGGAAACCAACGGCAGATTAGAGGCCAATACTGCAGGTGCTATGGAAGATGTGGATGCGATTTATGTCTCCGACGGTTGGCAGCTTGATGCCAATGAGCCGTTCGCCATTCGTATCGATTTTCACTTCAGTAAAATTGGTACAGGCGATGGGCGTCTGACGCTGGGATTAGTGCCGACAATCGAAGGGGATGTGACTCAGTGGGCTCAGTTCGAGGCAGGGATATTCGATGATTATCCGTTCTATCTTTACGAAGTTCGCAACGACGACTGGGTCGAAGAATTGGTTGGCGAACGATTCATGAATGATGGGATACTATACATGTCATATGAACCAGATACTGATGAGCTATATTTCAGTGATATCGGCTACGGAGCAAATAATGCGATTTGGACAGTGACGGGGCTAATTCACGGTCGCTGGACAAGCGAGTCAATATATATAACTTTAGGCGGCGGCTCCGAAGATGGTATGGCTTTGACTGGTGAAGATGTTTGGCTGGACAATTTCACCATCGATAGCGGCTCCATCTTGTAATATTAAATGGTATCCGAGCTTTAATCCCGAGTGGTGTGGGAGATGCTCCGACTTCTCGACGTTTCGGTTCCGGACGTTATGGTTCTGAATTTTACCGGTATAATACAATTTGTTTCACAGTGTTCCCATATCCCTGTGAAGGCTGCGTTGCAGGCCTCTTTTTAGTATCGAAAAAGGCCTTTGAGAAGGTCAATTGTGGACCAGGAGTTTGCAGCTTTTTCTACCTGCCATTCCTATCGCAGTTTGAACAACCCTATCACTCACTCTGAGAATTGTGAGTGGTTCGACACCAAAACCTAGAACCACTCAAAACCCGGAAAGTAAGCCTGCTGGGGGCAGGCAACCATCCGAGGTGACCCACGTGTTCGCATTGATAACCAAGCTACGACAAGTGTGCAATTTTGATCCTGCGAGTGGAGCAAGTGCGAAACTTGAACGGTTGTTGGAAGACCTTGAGGAAGTCTCAGAGAGCGGCCGAAAAGCTCTCATCTTCTCTCAATTTGTAGAACATCCATTTGGCTTGAAAAGACTGGCGAGAGAATTGCAGGACAGAAATTGGAAGATTCTGGAACACCATGGGCAAATACCTCAGAATCATAGACCCATGATTAGAGATAGATTCCAGTCTGATCCTGGGATCACCGCGTTGTTGTTGAACTTCAAAGTTGGCGGGACAGGTTTGAATTTGCAGACTGCCAACTATGTCTTCTTGTTCGACCGATGGTGGAATCCAGCCGTTGAAGATCAGGCAGTCAAACGTGTACATCGTATTGGTCAGACGAACAAAGTGTTCATTCGACGGTTCTACTGCAAGGATACTATAGAAGAGAGAATCCTGAGCAAGCTGGCACAAAAGAGACAATTGTTCCAAAACATTATTGATGGGGCTCGCCCTGAGCCTGATAGCATGAGACTAACAGGGCTGACAGAAGAAGAGATCTTCTCACTCTTCAATATCACCGTGCGTCCTCGCAAGTCATCAGAAAAGAAAGGCCCGCCACGTGTAATACTGGACAACTTGGACCCAACTCAGTTCGAGGTTCTGGTTGCGGAGCTTTACGAGAAACAGGGCTACTCAGTGATCCATTCAGGGCGAAGCCATGATGCGGGCATAGATGTCCTTGCAGAGAGAACCAGTGCAGGAGGACTTGAACGGATTGTGATTCAATGCAAGCATCAGCAGGCAAACGTGGGACGTCCCGTACTCCAGCAGCTCTGGGGCGTAGTGAGTTCAAATCCCAGTTTTACGCGCGGAGACCTTGTTACGAGTTCTGGCTTTACAGCGGAAGCACAGCAATTTGCCAGCGGAAAACGACTTAGCCTTATTGGCCGCGAGTTGCTCTCAAAGCTCGTGCAAAACTACGGCGTGGCCAGCCTTGAAGATCCTCCGGATTAGCCATCTGACCTGCGCTGGCAGAGAGGTGGCCTCACTCGCCACACAGGATGCAGCCGAGCACCTTCTCTACGCCGAAGCCCGGATCGGGGAAATGCTGGTGGCGATACCTACCAAAAAAGGAAGGTATCCTACCGTTTTCGATGGACAAAACAAACCCTACTCACAAGGACTCCTTAATCCAATTTCGTGTGCGGTCAGATGCATGTGCCCCTGCTTGAATTCGACGTAACAATTCTTGACTGGCCGGCTTATCTTTAAAAATCATTTTCTTACCTTCGGCCTCGTCCAATTTTCTTGTCGTGGTCAAATTTGCTTTTCGATAGTTAATATACGACTTGTGCGTTATAAATGGATGGTCCCCGATATCCACAACACAGGTTCTATCTGCCCGATCGTCCCAACTGGTGAGATTGACAATCACGACTCTGTCTGAGTGTTCAGTTACGTCAGATATTACAAAATACAGGTGTGGGATGGGCTGTGCTGAAAAAATGGTATGAGTGAACGTATCTCCAGCACGCCAAGACAACCTACTACGCCCCTCCTAACAACGCCTTTATCGCTGCCGATTCTACGGCTTCATCAACAATTGCATCGGCTGCATCTGAAAGACCTAAGACTTCGAGAAGGCGATTAAACGATATGGGCTCAGAACCTGCTCCCGGATCATTGTATTCCGGGAGTTCATGCGTATACTTTCCCATGTCGAATTGGTTGTAATCCTTGAATCGTTCAGCGACTTCTTGAAGCTTGCGTATTTCATACTCACACAATGCCCCTACACCTGGGTCGCTCAATAGTCGAATATCAAAACTTCCATCCCGAGCGATATATTCGTCCCAATACTCATGGTTTTGTGGGTCTGGGTAAGCACGAGACTCCTTTTTCTTGGCCAAATCCAGGAGTTTTGTCAACATTGTGCCATGCTTCATAGAGACAAACTTATCGCCCGTGATTGGTGTGCCCGTTTCCTGTAAACTCTCTCGGTCTGCTACATAGAGAATTTTCAACAAACGCATGTAGTTATCAGTGCGAGACGGGCGTGTCTTCAGCAAGAACGCTGCTGCCTGAACAGCTTTCGCACGGTCAAACTGAAATGGCATCACCGAATTTGAATTGCCTGCTTCCGACATTTCCAGAACTCCTAATACGAGTTTATACTATTACTTCGTCCATTTCCAGAGAAATGTTCCACGAAATCGAGAACCCATTCAAATAATCTCCCCACAGACCCCCTGTAACACAGTTGACTGCCCAAAATCCCGGATAAGGGCAGAAGTACTGGTTGGGGAAATTGCATTTCTAAACCGCCTTTCAGTTACACCACAGAATCCCCTCAGACGCCCCTCAGTGGCCCGTCAGAGCCGTGTGGATGGACGAACCGGCAAGATACGGCCTCAGACGTATCTATCGCCCCGGAATACCCCAAGTCTCCGTCTGAACTACCGTAAGACTCTACCACCTCTCCCGTCACTGTTGGGTAAGGGCCAGCAGATAGATAGTCCACCATGCGAAGCCCCTCAA
>Ga0180431_10010192_pt1 | contig 10485 bp, 10 predicted proteins | sample SS_ome_11_FD_132459 | JGI IMG/M metagenome (GOLD analysis project Ga0180431, IMG submission 132459) | Hypersaline lake sediment archaeal communities from the Salton Sea, California, USA - SS_1_MS_1 metaG | ecosystem: Environmental > Aquatic > Non-marine Saline and Alkaline > Hypersaline >... | reverse complement strand
GTATGGCGATGCCGCTTTGGGGTGGATTGAAGAGCCAACTTTGAGTAGTGACGGTACGTTTGACTTGAAGGTTAAGCCGACTCCTACCGGTAAGTCTTTGTTTGGAAACGAATATCGCTACGCTTCAATGGAAGTAATGCAAAACTTTATTGACCAGGAAACCGGCATTGAGTATGGGCCAACCCTGGTAGGTTGTGCCATTACGAACCGCCCTTTCGTGCATCGCAATGATGCCATTGACCCTATTCTATCTTTTGACCGAACCATTTATGATGAAGTCAAGCCTGAATGGGAACGGGTTGAAGATTACACTGGAAAGATTCAACTCGACTACGCTGGAACTGACTCGACTACTGCTGACAGTAGCGCAGTTTATTATATGTATTCACCCATTTTTATTAGCGAAACTGAACAGAAAGGAGGCAAACCAATGCCGGAAAAAAATAATACTGCATTGGAACAGCCAACCACCACGCAAATTCAGGCATTAGAATTGCCTGATGGCACGCAAGTAACTGCGGCTGATGTTCAGGCTTTGATGGCTACTGTCAATGAAAGTCGGCAGAAAGCCAAACAAGCTGACATTCAGCGCATTGTTGATACCGCCAAGAATCGGGGTGTAGCCCCGGCGGTGCTCAGCATTGCAGAAGCGTTGCTTGACAAAGCCGAACCTGATGCTCAGGCGGTGGTTAAGCTGGAAGATGGTGTGGAAGTCAACACCTTCAATGCAATCGCTAAATTGCTGGAAATTGTTCCCGGAAAAGAAATGACTGAAAAAACCGAAACGATTGAAGGCGAAAAACCAAAAGCGGCCAAGCACGAAAAAGTTGAATTGTCGTTGGATGAGGCTGAGAATATGGCGCGTGAAGCCCGTAAACGCCTGAACATCGGCAGTCCTCAGCAAGTCGAATTGGCTCAATAAGCCAGAAAGGAAAGATAAGAAATGCCAGTTTCTCCGGTAATTAGTTCTTATGAAGGCATTAAGGGTAATCTTATCGCCGCTGGTGAGCCTACTATGGCCTCATACACGGTTGATTACCAGTATGTCACCGAGCTGACTCTGCCTGGCAGTGGAGACAGTCGGAAAATTGTTCAAGAGGGGCAAGTGATGGCTTTAGACCCTTCCAGTCGCAAAATTGTACCGAATTACAGTGCTTATGGCTTCAGTGCTGTCGGTGTCAACGTGCAAGATGTTGACGTAACCGATGGTGACGAGGCTTTAGGCGTTGTCTATGACGGTACTGTGGCTGAACCTGTTTGTATTGATAATGGTACGTTGGGTACGGTACTGGCAGCTACCAAGACTGCTTTGGCTGACCGTATTCAATTTACCCGCAAAGCACGGTTATAAGGAGGATTTGAGATGCCAACCACTATCCCTGCATTTTTGCGTAATCCTCAACTTACCGGCTATGTCCGCACGACTGATCTCCCTAAAAACTACTTGTTTGAACGGTGGTGTCCGTCTGAGGGTGTTGAGGCCGATGAGTTTGAAGGTTTAGTTGTACTAGATCAAGTTCAAATGGCTCCGTTTGTAGCGGTTGACGCTGAATCGCCTAAAATCAACGGTGATTTGATATCAAGCTATAAATGGCAAGTAGCTTTTATGCGCCATAAGGCTCGCTTCAAAGAAAGTGATTTGCGGGTTTTTTGGGAACCGGGTGTTGATGACCCGAATACGCTGGCTTTTGCTTCCAGCCGAGCGCGTGAAACGAAAATTCGCCGGGCGATTGATGCCCTGAGTATGGGTGTTGATGCCCGTAAAGAATGGGTTTTCTGGAACGCGATGGCTGGTAGTGTAGCCTACGATGATGAAAACATTCAGTATGAAGTCAACTTTGACGGGGCTTACATTGGTTCATCGAATCGCAAAACCCCCGATACGTTGTGGAGTGCAGCCAGTCCGACTCCCATCACTGATCTGTCAGATTGGATTGAAGAAATCAGTGATGAAAGCGGAATTGATGAATGGATTATGGTCACTACACCCAAAGTGCTTGGCCTGCTTTCTCGCAGTGAACAAGTGCGGCAAATGTGGTCTGTGTTCCGGTCTAATCCTGCCGCGGCTGAACCTGACAGTCTGAACCCTGTTACACCAGTTCAAGTCAGCGGGGCGATGCAACAGTTGGGTATTATGGAAGTAATCAAATACACAGCTAAGTACACATCTTTGACTTACGCGGTTAATAAAACTGCTACTCGTACCAAGACCCGCTTCATCAACGACAACGACATCTTCCTACTACCTGCCAATCAGCAATTGGGACGTTTCGCCTCTGCTCCGGCAATGGCAAACAACTGGATGTCAGGCAAGTTCGGGTGGAACAAGCAAGAAACTGACCCGTGGGTGCTGGAGGTGGGGGCGGGGGAATACGCCTGGATTGACTTCCCCCCTCCGATGCACAACAGCGTTCTGCAAGCTCGCGTAGCGTAAGGTTAGATAATGGCTAACAACGGCGATATTACATACATTGATATTGAAGCATTTCTAGCACTTGGTCGCGATTTTCCTGAAACAAGTACCACGACTTTGACCCAGAGTGATGTTGATGAGATATGTACTAATATCAATGCCGATGTAAACCTCATCCTGGAACGATTAGGTTTCGAGTTGCCGGTCACTGGCACAAATTCTGTCGAATGGCTGGAACTGACCAAGAAATTCGGGGCGGCTTCACTGGTAATTGATTCGCTTGGAGCGCAAAACTCTGAGGAAGAAAATACCAGAGCCACCCGTTTCTGGACTAGATACACTCAACGACTTGATGACCTGATTTCATCCGGTGGTGAAATTCTAACCGATGCGCCGGTTCAAACTGACCCAATGCCCTCCCGTGTACCTACGGTTTATGGGCAACGGGTCAGTTCCAGACGAAAAAGATACCTAAGATTTCCACAAAGGGCCGCGGCTGACCAATACGATGATGAAAATGCAGTCCGTAGTACCAGGGCTGGTTGGAAATCGTCTATTAGGGGCTGGTAATGTCACTATTGACACCTGAAGGTATCCTCAGACAAATACTGACCACGTATGAAAATGAGTACGCTACATCGCTAGCGACTGTACAATCAAACTGGTCATCAATTGAGGATATTGAACTGGAAGATTTCATCACTAGGCAAATTGCCAGCGATCCGTCATCGCTCGATAAACAGTGGCTTTTACCGGCATTATCTGCCACAATGGGAACTATCAGGGAATCTACCGAAACCGGCACAATGCAAATGATGTCAACCTGGTACGATATGCAAACAATGATTGCTTACTACTTCCAACATCCCGATGCAACGATACTGGCTAAGATAATTAGCAGACACGTTGAAGCTACGCTTGATTTATTCAAGCGGTATCCTGGATTCGGATTTCAATCAGGCAAGAGTAAAATCGTACCGGGAACAATCCAGTTTATCCCCAGCCGTGTTACCCCCAGAGGGAACGTAATGGCAAAGGGGTTGATGGTGCAGTTTAACTACAGGTTCTTAAATTATGCAGGTTAGTTTTGAGTTTGACGTTGACCCATTCGATGTAGCTTCCACCTTGCCACAAATGGTTAATGAGTGGCGAAAGGAAGTGGCATTGTCGTTTGACGAATGGGGGAGAGAAATGACCAGCATTGCTTTTGAGTTGAGTCCGTCTGACAAAATCAGAAACGTTGATAATAGACGCAGACCTGAAAGCGAATCGTTTAAGAACTTTTGGGAATATCAAATTAACTTTGATGGAACTGACCCCAAACTTGAGATAGGGAACACTGATGAAAAAATGCCATTCATCGTATTTCCTACCAGCGGTGGAGCTACAATAGTTCCGGCAGAAAAAGATTATCTGGTGTTTTACTGGATGTCAAAAAATAGCTGGAATAAGAAATTTTCTGTTAAAAAGGGTGCAACCCCAGGTCAACCTGTCCACGAATGGGCAATTAACGAATTCAACATTGACCAACATCTATCTGATTTGGTCAGATAACTACAGGAGGTATAAATTATGCCTAACTTTTGGCAAGAAGGGGTAAACGAAGGCAACATCGTTGGCGGGCCAGCACGTGTTCTGGTCAGCAAGCGATCTGTAACCACTTATCCCGAACTCATCAGTGATGTACTTGACCTGACCACATATCAACCCCAAGCTGATTGGTACGATGTTGGTCACACCAGCGAAGCCTTTGCTAATACAAGTGGTTTTGACACTACGAATTGGGTATCTCAGCAAAGCGGTATTATTAACGTGCAGGTTGGTAATTGGAACCGGCGCATTAGCCTGACATTGATGGAAGGGCGCAACAATACCGTGATGGACTTGGTTCACGAAGCTGAGGGACGCACGTCTAATAGTGATGGCGATGAGGTTGAATATTTCTATGACAAATCGAACATTACCGAATGGCGCGTGGCGGCAATCAGCTTGCAGGAAAGTGAAGTAGCTGGCGAGAATATGATTATGGACGTATTCCCGTTCTGTAAGCGTTCCGGTGCAGACAGCGAAACCAGTTGGTCACGTTCAGACCCTCAAACGCACACGTTAGAAATGATTCCGTTCCCTGAACCGGATGCGCCGTATGACGCGTCGTGGTATCGTGTCAGCCAGACTTAATGAGATAAGGGTGATAAATGGCTAAAAAGACCAAACGTATATTTGACCCTGAAATTTACATTGTAACATTTGGGGGGAATGAGTATGAGATTTCCCCCCAACCAATTGAGCGCGTGATTAAATTTCAGCAAGCAATTGAAGAATTGCTGGATAGTTTATCAGACTTTTCGACAAAATACTTTGTCATTGATGAAGATGGCAACCGTTACGGGCCATACGATGACAGCAATAAGGCTGAAGCTGTAGCTAATGGAAATAATGGCTCAGTCGAAGAAGAACGGGCCGGAGTCGAAGAATTTCTTAATGCTATTGTCGTTTCTCCGTATTACGCGTTCAAGGTTGTTGTGCCTGATTTGGTTGAAGATGATGTAAAACGATCATCGTTCCCTGAACTGAAAAATGCACTGGATGTTGTGGTAGAGGTCAACGGCATTGGCTGGCTGGAATCGTTTGTAAAAAAAACAATAAGTCCAATGATACCGGAAATAATGTCAATAATCGTCAAGTCAACACAAGAGGTTTTGGCAGATTCTACCGGGACAATAGCGGAATAAATTGGGGGGATACGATAGATGATATAATCATCTCATTGGCAGGGACACCCTACAACATCCCCCCTGCTACGCTACTAACACAATGGACAGTGCCGCAGGCGTTGTATGCGTACATACGTCAAACGGAAGAACAAGCAGCCGATGCTCGCCAACAGTTTTTACTGACAATGGCAGCTATCGGCTCTGTTTTTTCTAAGGATGGCGACAAAATTGCTAAACGATTTCTTGAAACTTTTGATGGTGGAGTTATGTCAAAAGAAGAATTAGTCAAAACCTTATCTGATAGCCAGAAAACAGTTTTGTTTGGAAAAATAGAAGATGGAACCAAAAGAAGTCCTGATTAGAATATTATCAAAGTTTGATGATGCCGGGGCAAAAGCGGCTGAGGCTTCGATTAAACAACTGAAACAAGCGGCTTCCACTATAGCTAGTGAGGGGGGTAATAAAAACGCGGTCAATTTAGCAATGAAACAGGCTAAGATTGCTACTGCATTAGAAAAAGCCTGGCAGAAACAGGCGCAAGCCGCGACACAAGCAGCTAAAGCTGACACACAAGCAGCACAGAGCATTGAAAGGGTATCTGTAAGTTCAAATAAGGCCACCTTAGCTTTAAGTAATCTTGGCAACAAACTTAAGACATCATTGTCTGGATTAGGCTCAAGAACTCTTGGCGATTTAACTTCTGGTTTCACAAGAGCAACAAGGGCGGGGAATTTATTTTCAAACTCGCTAAAACGTGTCGGTTCAAACTTCAGGTCACTGACAGGCGGTATTCTATCCGCTATCAATCCTTTAAGAATTTTCCAAACTGGCTTTGGCCGCGTAACAATGGGTCTGGCAACGTGGGAAGTTTGGCGTAATGTTAAATATGGTTTTGAGGCAATGGCTGATGCGGCAGTGACAGCCAATGCTAAGATGCAAACAGCAATGGGGGCATTTACTGCTTTCAGCGGAGGTAGCACCCAATCTGCTCAAACATTTATAGACATTTTGAAACAAATGTCTATAGAAACTGGCGTTGCCTTTGACGCTTTATTAGATGGAGCAAAGGCGTTACCAACAAAAATAGGACAAAATTTCAAGGCATTTGAAGATATTGTTAAGACTGCCATTGCTTTAGGCTTCTTAGACCCCGCTCAGGGTGTGGAGGGGGCTTTCTTTGCTTTACGCAATGCTCTGGAAGGTGGAGCGCAAGGGCTACGTTCTTTGGTGCAAAGATTTGAGATTGGAACTGTCAGTGAATTTAATGACGCTTTGGCTGAAACTGGTGATGTTCTGTCAGCTTTGCAATTAATGCTCAAAAGAACAGGACTTGATGTCGAAAACTTTATTGACAGTCAAAAAAATACATTCCCCGTTGTGCTTAATGCCATTAAGTCAATTTTAAGAGAACTTATTAGAATTTCCACATCTAATGTATTTCAGGTGATAACTAATAATCTGGTAAAAGTAAGAGATTTTTTGCAAGAGAACCAGATGAAACTTGAAGCGGTAGCGCAGGTTATCAGCGAGAAATTGGTTGTTGCTTATCAGATGTTAGTTGGTTTCATTAAGGAAGTCATTTTAAGTGGTAAACAATTAACCGCTGGTGGTGTGTTTGACGCCATTGTTGATGGTATTAATTGGGTTATTGGCAAAATAGAGGCAATGGCAAGGGCTATCATCTCAATATTTGAGATAATAGCTAATGCTATCAACTCTGTTTTTGGATGGTTTAGCGGGGAAGAGGCAAGTGGCACAACAATGTCATTTGGCATTAAAGACGCTGGTGATGAAGCAATTAAGGCAGTTGATGATACAACCAACAAATTAAAAGATTCTGGCAAAAGTTTAGGTGAAACTGTCAACAAAGTTACTGAAACCATTGCCGAAATTGTTACCAAACCAATACAAGCTGTTGGGGGCATTATTGACGCGCTTACATCTGTTACAGAGGGCGGCAAAGAAACAATCAAACGTTTTGTTGAAGGAATGGTGGCAGGATTAAGCCCCGAATCATTGGCAAAGGTAAGGGAAGCAGTTCTTGATAACGTAATCAACCTGGAGGGGCAGGTTATCGCTCAGGAAAAATCCATCAAGCTGATTGAGGATTGGGTTGATGAAGCGGCTAAGGAGGTTCAGAGAGCCAGAGATAAACTGCAAATATTTGACTTGCAAACCGCTGATATTCCTGAACGATACACCAGAGCACGCAGACGACAGCTTGAAACTGAGATAATGGCCGCCGAACAGGAAGAGCGCAGACGCAAAGAAGCTCTTGATGCCGCTAAGGAACAATTAGCTGTCACAAAAGATATACTGGCAGCGCAACGTAATATTCTCAGCAATATCGAAAGTGCGGCAAAAGAGGCGGCTAAACAGTCTGGTTCTGGTATAAATATGGGGTTTGTTGCACCATCAAAAGACCTCGAAGAATATAAGAAAAAAGTCGAAGAACTTACTGATTCATTCAGGGATAGATTGCAACCAACCTTTACCAGATTGCGCGAGGATTTTGAAAAATTAAGTGAGCTTTTTAGAGGTTTATTTGGGGCTGAAACAACTGGTAAATTCAATGAATTTTATGAGATTGGGGTAGGACTTGCTGATGCTGTTGGCAGGATTGGTGATGGCATTGGCAGTATTATCAACAGTATTGATAGTATTTTTGCCAGTTTAATACCAGGATGGGAAAACCTAGACCCAGGTTTACGTAAAGTGCTGGCCGCGGCAGTAGGGTATGTAGGGATAAAAGCACTGGTCATTCCGCTTTCGTTTGAGATTACAAAATGGGTCTTGGGGGCAACCGTTGGCAAAGCAGCAACTGCCTTATGGGGGGCTTTAGCTGCTGGCGCAAGTGGAATTCCACTTGGGGGGGCGGCTGGTACTGCCGCTTCAATATTTATTCCACTTGGAATATTCATTGCTGCTATAAAATGGGGCGAAAATGAAAAAGAACTTATGGAATGGATCACGTTCAAGCGACAAAAAGAATTGTTACTTAGTATTCAGATAATAGGAACTGAGGCTCTTAATAAATTACTTGCTTTGTTTGGATATGGGGAAGAGAGTTTCAAGACTGTTACCATAAATGGGGAAACATTTACCCCAGGCGTTGATGGGGCTGGCGTGCTTGATGACACTGAAAATATTTTTGAAAGTATGTGGAATAAATTAACTACGATGTGGAATGAAGGCGATATGCGCAAAGCGGCTGAATATGGCTTTACGCCTATCGTTGATGAGGCTGAAAAAGTAAACGATGAATTGGTGGGGCATTCCATATTCCCTGATATGATGCAAGCGATTTATGACTTGTTTGGTGATTTACCCAATAGACTGACTGGCCCGCTAGGAACATTAAGTGCTACCATCTCACAAAGTATGAGTGGTATTAAAATGCAATGGATGGCAGATTGGCAAGAAATGGTAGATGCCGCGGTCAATTCGATGAACCAAATCAATGCTACTCAATCACAGTTGCAAACTGCGACAGCGGCTTCTACTGCCTCTAGTGGGAATCAGCAAACACGTAATTCGGTGTCCGCTTATGAACAATTACGAATATCGCTGAACGCGCAGGAAACACGCAGACTGATGCAGGAAGGCGTGGCTGATGGGATGGCTGATGTTGCCAGAGGCTTGCGTGGCACTAGCGGTTACAGCGGGAGATAATCAATGCCAACTGATTTAGGATGGGAAACTAATATCCAAATAGGCTTAACTCAGGCTACAATGGAAGATGTCAAGGTTGACCCTATTGTTGAATTCTTTCCAGGCACGAACCCTGAGAGAAACGTGTGTGGCGGGGCAACGTGGCAGGGTAGTCCGCAATGTAGATGGACATATCCTGACAGGTTGTTGACAGGTGAGCAGTTCTATCAATTACAGCAGTTAATTGGTGATGCTCCAACAGTGGCAGTTTATATGACAGTGCCAACTCAAAGAGTAGACCCTGCCACCTATCAACCATCAGTGGTAAGCTATTATGGCATAATGCACTGGCCCGAAGAAGGGGTGATGGTTGAGAACTTCTATCGCTGGAAATTGCCGGATGATGGTATTTTATTCACGAACTTACAGGGGCTATAATGGCTGAAATATCCTCAAATGATTTAGCTATTATTCGCTCAGGATCGCAATATTCCCGGTGGGGGATGTTAGTTTTTCGCGCTCCAATCATTGCTACGGCTACTGTTTCAGGCTCACCTTCTGTCGGGGCAACAACAATAAGTTTGTCAGGTTATTATGCAACAGATACAGTTAGAAGCTATTACACTGTCATAGCTGGCAGTAGCAGCGGCGACGATGATGGTGGTAAAGTAAGATTAAAATCTGTTAACGGGGAGGGTGGCAGTTCAATAACTGTTGCCTTTAACAATATAGAGTGGTCAGATTACCCTTATATTTGTATTTTGAGGGAAATATTGCCGTGGACGATACTGCCTGACCTGGGGAATGACTATATGGATGAAAATGTGCCATATAGCAATCAAAATAGCCAGTATCGCCCTTTAGGTAGAATTGGGCCACCTGCCTGGGGTTATGCTGGTCAGCCTATCAAATTCTATGCCGATAGTTTAGCTTATGATAGTTCAGCAAAGGTGATGAATGGTAATAATGTTGCCAGTCATAGCTGGTCATTCCCCAATGGAACTCCATCATCCAGTTCGTCATCAGGCAATGCTGCAAATCCAATTGAGGTCACGTGGTCAACCACAACCGGACACGTGCCAGAATATGTAAGATATACGGTCACTGATAATAATGGTAATACGCATACCAGATACAATCCTGTCTGGATTATTGATGAGTTCGGACAGGATATGTATTGTGATATTGATGTGGAAAGTGTCAGTGGTGATTATGGGTCTGGGGGGTGGGAGGCCAGAGTAAAAGTAAGGTCTGAGGCCACATCATCTGATTTTCCATCAGACGCAATGATAATGATTGTGGCTGAGGACTGGTACAACGGGGTTAAGGCATCAATCGGGGGAAATTGGACACATCGGGAAGATGTGTTATTTGTAGGATGGATTGTCAGAGGCACAACCTTCAAAGATGCTGACACTGGTTATGTTGCATTTGAAGCTGTGGGGGCAATGGGTAAAGCAAACCAGATGACAGACTGGCCCGCTAATTTGACTGACACAAAATCCCCATTTGCTTGGAATCAACTGCTCAATATGACCTGTGATATGGCCGCGTATCATATCATTACCGAAAGAACAACTTTAGACCATATCGTTGACATTAATCCTACTGGTAATAGTAAATTATTGAAATATGTAGACATTCCAGAAACGAGCATACAAACTCAACTGGATGATTATTGCCTGTCACCTGTCGGGGCAAGAGCTT
>Ga0180431_10010191_pt1 | contig 10486 bp, 12 predicted proteins | sample SS_ome_11_FD_132459 | JGI IMG/M metagenome (GOLD analysis project Ga0180431, IMG submission 132459) | Hypersaline lake sediment archaeal communities from the Salton Sea, California, USA - SS_1_MS_1 metaG | ecosystem: Environmental > Aquatic > Non-marine Saline and Alkaline > Hypersaline >... | reverse complement strand
GATACTAAATCGATAAAAGCTAAATCAGCATTGAGAGCTTGATCTGATTGTTCAAACTTAACGGTAGCTAAAGCTACATCGTCTACAAACTCAGGTATACCTTTTTGCACTTTACGTTTAAGTCTTCTTTCTATATTAACTGTATTTTCTTCACCTACCATCGAACCCAAACCAACACCAAATGCTGGATCTCCTGCTAAGCCATCAACTAATAATGCGAAGAAAATTTCATTCTTTTTAATAGGCTGTAACTCTGTAACTTCTTCAATGAAGTCTTCATTAGGTACACCTGCTATATTATAAATTGCTTTATCTAAATTTGCCATTATTTTAATGTTCCTGTATTAAAATTTGCACTTGTTACTGGTGACTTTGGTGGTACTGGAGGACTAGTGCCCAGTGCCGCTGTGGAAGTTTGTGTAGGCACACCGCTTAAAGAATACATATGCACATGCTCTAATACAGCCTCTAAAACTGTATTCAGGGTTGTATTATACTTGCTTGTTTTAATCTCAATATCTCCTAAAGAATCATTAACAGTTAAAGTAATTCGTTTATCAGGACTTTCATAAATAATATAACGATCTTTACTAGCATTCTTAGGTAAATCATTTCTTTCTTCTACTACGCCACCGTAATAATACGCATCATTTAAATCCCCACCTCCAAAACGAACGCTAACTTTAGATCCTACTGTAGGCAAATAAGTACTGCCACCTTTTTTAGTTGCTGTAACTGAACGTTGTCTAGCCCAAGGTAAATATTCATCGGGTATACCATCCATAAGACCTTTTACTCTGACTTTTACTCTATCGGCATTATCAGGATCATCAATTGAAACTACTGTAGCTTTGTATTCTCCAGGAAAATTTAACATTAGCGTATACCTCTTAAATCGTAACAATTATATTCAGTGTCATCACAAGTCTCAGTCTTAGAATCATAATACTTATCTGGTTTACTTAAAGCACAACCTACAACGCAGCTCCATAAAACAATAAGAATTATCCAAGGAACTAGAATAATACCGATAAAAGCTAATATTTCTTTTGTTTTCAGTTTCATTATCCTACCTTTATAATCTTACAAGTCGACCAAGCTGCTGCTGTGCCAAAAGTAAATAGCAGCGTTTGACTTAATGCATAATATTTACCGGTAAGTAAGCCGCTATTTTCCGCTACCATAGAATTTTCATCTACAATAATATTAGAGCCCAACATAGGATACCAGCTTGTTATTGATACATTAGCGGTAAAATTGCTATAATAAATTCTAGATTGTGTTGCTTTTATTAAAGCATTATTTAGTACACTAGATGATGTAGAATAAAACACATTCTTTGATACCGAAGAATTTCCTTCAAACGTATTAGTTAAATCAGCTACGTTGTCAGCATCAGACACCATTTTAACATTTAAACCACCATCTAAGTCAATTCTCTTTCTATTATCATCAATAGAATTGACAGCTAAAGGTAAGTCTTTTAGATCTTCCGATCCATTTAATATACTACGTATAATTACTCTATTTCCAACAACAGCCCCTCGCATATAACCATTACCAGCCACTGCACGAGATAAACAGTATTCTATACCTTCTTCTATTGTAGCTGTGCTCGGTAATAAAAGAGTATCTAAAGCAATATCGCTATCTCGTACATCAAAATTGTTAAAACCTGCCTTGCTATAAAAACTTTGTGCAATTGATGTAACGTTACCTTTTCCGTATAGAGGTTCAGTAGACTCCATCTTTAAAGAGTATTTAGAATAAAAGTATAAGCGCATCTGCTTTAAATTATTCTGTGATCCTAAGTGTTCTACTTTATATAGAATGCCATCAAATTCTATAGGATCACCACTATCTGGTGTAATAGTAAAAATAGCTGTCTCTGTCGAATCGATAGTTGGTATTACTTCACTTATTATCTCATAGATAAGAGCGTCTACTTTATTCTCGAAGCTCATTTCGTACGCTAAATGCATCGGAGTATGCGCAAAAAAATCTTTATTACTACTAAGTTTTATATCTAAATCCATAAATTATAATCTCGAAAAACCACTTACTTGTTCCTGATTCTCAACTAAAACTCTCGCTAAAAGCGTATCAATATCAGATTGACTTGGATAAGCTAACTGGTAGCCTTTAGCTAAGGTATTATCCACAGATCTGTCGGTATATGCTATAGAACAATCAATATCAACAAGTGATGTATTAGTAATTACGGTCGCTCCTCTTGTTCCATATTCTATGTATAAATCATTAACAGAATCTTGATCCACATCGGCATACGTATTACCTTGAGGATCTTGATAAGTAGGTATAGTATCTCCATTAGATATTACTTCGAAATTACCTACAGCTAAACCTAAATCATATGTTTGTCTATCATACACATCACCATCACGCGCGTCAATAGATAAAGGTAATACTTTCTTAATAGTACTAACTGTATTTGTACCTATGCGCTTTATCTTATTGTATAATAGTAAAACCCAATCTAACATAGGATCTTCATACAAATCATAAGAAGCAATATCTATGCGACCATCAACCTTCAAAGAGTATAAACCTAAGGCTGTTAAATTAGGTAATTCCTTAGCTAATGTATCCCAAACATTTAAATTCCCCATATACTTATCAACAGAATAGTTTGAAGCTACTTTTTGATTTATTTGTTCAGTAACATTCATTAAAATGACCCCTCTGGATTTACAAATACTCTTGAAGCATTTGTTACTCTAGTACGTAAAAAATTTCCTATACCCCCTGCTTTAGATATATCTACCCTACCGCTTGAAGTACTACCCGCTGCTTGTGATGCTGCAGTTGTAAAACCACTGTTTGCACCTGACGCTAATGTTGCTTTACCTCCTACATAAGCAGCTGCAGTTGCTGTTAAATTAACATTTAATATTTGATATAAAGCACCTCCGAGAATTTCAGAAGTTGTTGTAGGTATACGTGCTGCAAAACCTGTAGATAAAGCTGCACGTTTTTGTACCTTAGTTACATACTGACTCTCATTAACTACACTAGCTAAACCATCTATTACTGATTTAATACTTAAAGGAGTAAAAATTAAATTAAAATTAGCCATTCTTGAAAAACCATAATCATCAAAACCATGAGTATCATCAGTACCTTCGGTCATAACTGCTTCGCTAAGTAAACAATTATCTAAGCGTAGTAAAGGTACACTTTTATCATCGTCTAATACAATCGCTGTAGCAGCTTGTAAAGGAAAGGCTTTTCCGCTAACTACTTCAATATCGCAAACAGCTCTAGGAGCATTTAACGCTTGTACATCTAATCCGCGTAATAACTGCTTATTCATGTCTTGTGCGAGCTTTTCAATGTATTTCTTTAATGAAAAAGAATCTGAGAGTATTGGCGTGAGCATTCGCGTTAAAATAAAGTCTATAGCTTTATAATACTGATATTCATACAGATTCTGAAATCCTGCCATACCAGTAAAATTAATTGGATCGACAGCAGTTGAATTCCATATATTAGGAGAATCTAAACTACCTTGAAATTGTTGTACAAATGAGCCAACGGATTGCAATATATCTTTAACATTAGCACCAGCTCTCGCTGCCAAATTACCTGCTTGAGCTAATTTACCTGGATCACCTGATCTAAAGCCAGAAGCTAAATCCCCAGCTAATGCACCAACTTTACTTAATACACCACCACCAAAACCTGCAGTAAATCTCTGTGTCATACTTAAATCAGGTATTACTCTCTCATAAGTATTCTTTAATGTAAGTTTAGGAACGGCACCTGTTAAGGGTATAAGTAAAGGATCGTCATTCAGTACACCTATTAATAATTGTGTTACATAAGCTTTAAAAGCTTGATCAGTAATTTTACCCAGATCATCTTCAAGTAATAACAGTGCACCATCTTTATAAGGCCAGAATTTCAACCAGATACGATTCTGTGTATAATCTACGTTGAATACAGTTGATATAGCCATAATTAATTACTCCCTGCAAAGAGATTAGTACTTCTATTTCTATCAGTAAACTCACTCGAACCGTTCATTCCACCATTACCATTTACTGTAGAAGCGGATTGACTTACACTACTCACATTAGGTGCATTAATTAAAGAATTATTAACTTGAGGCACATTACCTCTAATTGATTGTAACATATCATCTAATAATTTTAAGTTCTTTTCACTATTGCTGTTACCTATCTTTAGTTCTTCTAAAGTCTTTTCTTGTAACGTATTCATATCGCCAAAGAGATCAGCCGCTGGCTTAGCAGGTTCAGTAGTAGGTGCAACTGCGGGCAACAGACGTTCACCTTTGGTTTCCATAATCTCATCTAAGAGTTTTTCTCCTGCCTCTGATGCTTTTACATTAGCTTCTGTAGATATCTCTTGTTGTATTTGATTTTTCTTCTGCTGCGCTGGATCAGCCTCTAAAGATATAGACTTAACAAATTTAGACCAGTTAGTTGCGAGTTTTGCAAGTGATGCGCCTATACCTATAAGTCCTAAAGCTTTTAATATACCAGGTAAAGCTTTTGTAACTGCTGTACCCAAAACGCTACCAATAGCCGTAGCGGCTACAGGCAATAAGTATTTTAAACCAGAAAGTAAATCTGACGCTATATTAGCTACGCTCGCACCTATTGTAGTAGCAAAATCAAGTATCTTACTACCTATACCTGCAAATGCTCCTAAAAATGCTTTACCTTTTTGAAATTTCAATAAATTAGATAACAGTTTATTAGTCTTACCTCTTTGTTTTTCAGCTTTAGCAGCTTCTTTACGCTCTCTACGCCATGTTCTAAACTGATCAAATCTATCTTTAAGAAATAAACCTGTATTCTTTATAGTACTTAAACCTATATCTTTTAAAGAAGTAGCTATACCACTTAAAGGCCCTAACATAGATTCAGTTACGGTATTACCAATATCTTCTGCCTGTGTTTTTAAAGGCTCAGTACCTTCAGCAACTTTAGCTCCTACATCTGTAAGTCCTGTACGTGTAGCACCAATTAAAGATTTTAATAAGCTTTTACTTTCTTCATCTGCCGGCTTTTCTGCTTCTTCGGGAACAACCGTTGGAACTTCTTCAGGGGTTTTAGGTTCTTGCGTAATAGGTTCGCCGATATCTTCTGCCTCTTCTACACCCTTAACCATAGCCGCGGGCGCTACTAAAGCAGCATTAGCACTATCTATAGCCTCTATCTGCTTTTGTTGGAACTGACCTATATTACTAATTAAGTCAAACAACTTACCTACAGTTTCTGTCTGTTTGAATCTTAAACCCTCAAAAGGTTTCTGTAGATTAGATATGAACTCTTTTACGCCGTCGGCCATAAAATCCTCTTATTTACTTGCACGTTTATTTCGTAGTAATCGCTCGTGCAAATCAAGTACTACGTTAATGTCGGTGTCACTTCTTAGTTGTACGCCAAAAGTCTCTAGAACTATACGTTCCATATCATCAAAAAAAGTCACACCAAATCGAAAAAATAATCCGATGCCTCAATGCTTACTTTAATATCCTTTTTGCAATTTGAGCAACTCGTTGTATAATCGCTATCACTATCAGGCGATAATTGCATTACCTGAGCATTAATCTTTTTATATAAAGCTACAGGTTCATCTCTTCCACTGCCAAAAAATAAAACCTTCTCTTCAAAAGTTTTAGCTGGCTTAATATCTGAAATTAAAGATACTAAGCCGATATCAACCAAAGATTCTGCAAAATCTTCTACATCTTCTTCGTCACCATCTAAATTATAATCATCCTTTAAAGAATCAACGGTCAAAGCGGATGCTTTATCTTGAATAGTTATATAATCTTTTACTGTAATGTTTCTAGGTAATACTTCAATAACCTGCCCATCAATCTTTTCATTAACAACTTCAGGTTGTACTAATTTAGGTTTTCTGAACTTAAATATTTTTACTAAATCAAGTACTCTCGGATTTAATTTTTTACAATGAGGACAAGTAAAAGTCCTTTGATATTGTCTACCTTTCGACATAGCTACAATACCGACCAGTATGTGTATAAAGTCAATAAGATCCAGCTGTTCTGGATCTAAACCTGCGGGAAGATCGACTGGAGGATCTTCCCGCTTCATTATCTTTATTAACTTTTTAAAGAGGGATGCTCGACTTCTAAGACCAACAAGACGCTTCATCTGAAATAAATTCAGTTTGTGTACGTCTACAGTGCCGTTCCAATCCTTTATATGAGGATATAAGGCTGCACCTTGTAAAACAATATCCATTTATCTCTCCTTAATTAACTTTTAATGGACTTTTTCTTACCGTTACTTTTTATATTTACAAGCCTATGCTTTGTGCTGCTGAATTAAGTGCCTGCACCATCATATTACCACCTTCACCTAATTGTTCTGAAATATCAACAACTTCAGTATAACTAAAAGGTATAGTAATTTCAATAGGTGTTTTCTGATCGTTACCAAAAGTAGGTTTTCCTTTTGACTTTGGAAAAGCTCCTTTATGTCCCCACCAGAAATAGGGAGCACCATCACCTGTTAAGGCAGCTACCCAAACCTCTACTCTATAATCTTGTGGAAACGCTATTCCTCCACCTTTATTATCACAAATTAATTTATGCCATGCTGCAAAGATAGCTGATACAGGTGCTCCTACTTGTTCTTTAAAAGTAAGACTTAATTCACCTCTTGTTTTACCTACTACTACATCATATGTAGATAATTTTGTAGGTACTTCTGCTATTTCTAAAACCTCTTCTGGTATATCTGCAGCTGACGCAAGCATCGATACTACTTGGCCTCCGCCAGCGTATGTTGCACGTAGTGACGGCGGAAGCTTAATAGAAACTGCGAACAGATTTCCAAGCATCGGTTCTGATGTTTCTGCTAAGTCGCCCCAAGCAGCTGCTTCACCTGTTAATTGAAGGGTAGGTTTTGCCATAATTTATCTCCTTATATTACTTTCCAAAAACTTTTACTATCTTATCTACAAGAGTTTTTAATTCCGGCGTTCCAGGTTTTACATCCCAACCACGATCGTAGTTAACTAGATCTTCTGTTTCACCTTTAGCTCTAATATTAAGTGTAAATATACGTCCACCTTTAATACCAAATCTAGACCCTTTATCAAAAAACTTTATTTGAATATTATACTTAGGTGTAGAACCTATAAGCCATTCTCCAGATGCAGGCCCAAAAGCCGAAGGTTTTATTTTAATCTTCGGTATTATTTTTCTAATAGGTGCAAGATCGAGTCGTTCGTCTAAAGATGATTCTTCTTTTATAGAAGAAATAGCTTCTGCAAGTTTTAAAGAAGACTTAACCTCTTCTTTCTTTTCAGTAGATTCTTCTTTTTTAATACCTAAGGTTTCTTGTAGTTTTTTCATTGAATATTCCTATCTTAAAGTTATGAATCTATCTCAGATCTAATATCTAGAGCAGTTATTAGACCATCCAAAAGATTCGTCGCAAGATCTCCTCGACTCATTATTCTATGTACCGTTCTAGGGAACTTTTCAGCCCAATCTTCTAAAGCTTGCGATGCTTTTTGGAACTCGGATTTTGTAGCATTTTTCTCAATAGCAGCTGATAGTAAATCTATCCACTTACTCGATGCTGCCTCATCCAAGCTTATAGATTCTTTTTCATGTATCCTACCTAAAGCTTCTTGTAGTTTTGTCATATTACCTCTTTTAAATCAATTCAACGTTAATATCTTCACCGTTCTTAAATACTGCTGTTGTAATCTCGATCTCTTCGGCAATCCGATTAAAGATCAAACCAATCTTAACTCTTAAAATTTGATTATTTATATCTTCAGGAGTTGGATCAATAGTAATCGAAAAACTTTCTAAACCTGCAGCGTAAGCATTAATAGCTGTTTCAATCTCATCGCGTAAATCATTGTATGAAGCTGGTATAATAGGTTCTGCAAAATAATCTAAGGCAATAAAGTATATATCTCTAGAAAGATCAGAACGTGTTTTCCTTGCATGTGATTGTTGCATAGCTGATGCTACAGTTTTCATAGTCTTATTACCGTAATACATCTGTATACCGCGATCATCTATAACGATAGGATTTACTTGCTTTGCATTTAGGGTATTTCTCTGTTCATATAGATTAATTACGATATCTTCAAAATCAATAACACCTCTTCTTGGACCCATTACGGCTGACCATGGTCCGCTATTAGCATCTACTATAACAGATGCTGCACCAACTTTAAAAGTAGGTGGCATCCATAATTTTCTACCAGCATTAAACTCATCAGTAATTTTTCCCCAGGTTGATCCTGCTAATGACATAAACTCTCTATTACCTAAACCTGTACGCCAGTTAGTTAAAGAAGCAGCAATAGCAGTTTCTTGTCCCGTAAGATCTTTAGCTTTATTTCCGGAATCCATAAAAGTTGAAAAAGGTGGATCTATATAAGCGTGAACAAATATTCTAGCTGCTGCTATATCGCCAAGTTCTTTTTTAACTACGTCATTAAAACCAGCATCGTACATTCTAGTAATATCGTATCGCGTTTTTCTAAATACTTGCAATCCTGTTTTAATATCAGCATCGGAAGCTGCATAAGTACCTGCAGTGCCTCCAGACATTGTATGAGGATCTGTATCAGTAGTTAAATCATAATCTAAATTGTAGGTATTAGTTCCTACTGGAATAGTTGTTTGATCGTAAGAACCATCTACTGAAACTTTAATTATCTCAGAACCCGTAATAGGATCATTTACAACATCCTCAATATAAATACCTACGCCAGCTTCGTTTACGCCATCTTCTTTATATGATACCAAAAAAGTTTCGTAATAATTAACTGTAGGATTAGTCTCATCTTTATCCACAATATAGAGACGCACAATATTACTTAAAGTTGTTCTACTATAAGTAATAGTCACTTCAGCAGTGCTTGCTGCGTTCATTGTAGTATATTTATTAGTAGCATCTGCAACAGCATCTTGATAAGTGACAGTAATTGTTCCTGGCGCAGTTAGACCTGTTACATCGTAAGTATCATCGCCATAAGTAACTAATTCATCGTAGGCTGTTTGAGCTCCGCTAACAACTCTTAAAGTACCTGCTACAACGTTATCATCTAAAGATACAGCTGTACCTGATACAAGATTAACTGTTCTCTGTACTGTCTCTATACCTGTAACTACAACAGAAATGTTATTATAATAGGTGCCGTGGCCTAATGCTTCGATACTAATAAATTTCTCTGGAGCTGCGCCATCGCCTTGAATATTAACTGATCCTTTAACTGGCACTACAGCTGAAGGTATAGCTCTTTTAATTAACATAGGCGATCCTGCTCTGATAAAAGCAAGAGCATTCTGCATGCCTCTTCCGTAATCTATAACGCCTGACGCTAAAGTCATTTGATCAAAAGGTTGTCCAAAATTACGAAAAAAATCACCTTCATTATTACATAGTACAGGTAGATCTGTACGCCCCTGTTTTGTGTATATAGACATAGCACCTGCTGGTACATCTAACGCACTCTGTGTTTTACTAAGATCTTTCTCTTTAAAATAAACACCTAGTCTATCAGCCATATCTGACTCCTTTTTATAAATCCTTTAAATTCAATAACTTACAATAATTTTTAAAATATTTAAAGTTTCTGCTTTCTATAAATAATAGTAATCTCCTTAAATAGCTATAATACAGTTGTTGTACTCGAAGTTGAACTGCTCGAAGTCGTTGATGTTGTTGTACTTAGCGTAGTTGTAGAGCTAGAACTAGAGGTAGAACTGCTAGTGCTGGAGCTTGTCGTACTCGAAGTTGAGCTTGTAGTGCTTGAGCTTGAACTCGTCGATGATGTAGAGCTTAAAGTACTCGTACTAGAACTTGTAGACGATAATGTACTACTTGATGATAAGCTACTGGTTGACGATAAAGTGCTTGATGATGTCGAGCTACTAGAAGTCGTCGAACTTGTACTCGATACTGTACTAGTTGAGCTAGATGTTGAGCTGCTTGTACTTGAACTGCTGCTGCTGATAGAACTAGTCGAAGAACTTGTGCTACTTGATGTAGAGCTGGATGTTGTGCTTAATGTTGAGCTGCTGCTAGAACTTGTTGTTGAACTTGAACTAGATGAAGTAGAACTACTGCTACTGCTTGTGCTTGTTGTCGAACTTGAACTAGATGTAGAACTGCTGCTAGATGTTGAGCTAACAGTCGATGTACTAGAACTAGTAGAACTCGTTGAACTGGTTGACGATACAGTGCTTGTACTACTTGAAGTTGTGGATACTGTAGATGTAGAGCTAGTAGATGAGCTCGTGCTTGAAGTACTTAATGTAGAACTTGAACTAGTTGAAGAGCTTGTCGATGAACTACTTGAGGTTGTTGAACTCGTTGTTAAATAAAGCTCTTGTGTACATGTGCCATCTTCATTTAGGTATTCTAGTATAAAACGTGTAAAATCTTTAATTGGATCTGTATCTGGAATATCATAAAAAGTGACTAACCAAGTT
>Ga0180431_10010189_pt1 | contig 10486 bp, 10 predicted proteins | sample SS_ome_11_FD_132459 | JGI IMG/M metagenome (GOLD analysis project Ga0180431, IMG submission 132459) | Hypersaline lake sediment archaeal communities from the Salton Sea, California, USA - SS_1_MS_1 metaG | ecosystem: Environmental > Aquatic > Non-marine Saline and Alkaline > Hypersaline >... | reverse complement strand
GGAAAAGAAGATAGAAAGAAAGGAGGCGTGGGAGATGAACTATTTAAAGGGCGTGATGAAGGGGATGCACCGGGGCCAGGGCGGTTTTACCTTAATCGAGTTGCTGATCGTCATAGCCATTCTTGGTATTGTCGCTGCGGTGGTAGCGCTTAATATCGGAGGCTTCTTTGGCCAGGGAAAAGAACAGGCCGCCAATACCGAGGCCCACCAGGTCCAGACTGCGGTGGTAGCCTATATGGCAGATGGTGGGACTGTGACGGATGGAATGGCGATCGGACCCAGTGACAATACGGATACTATAGGGGCATACCTTATGAACCCTGGCCAGCTCCAGGCAACCTACACCCTCAACGCGGACGGTTCATTAGCCGATGGCGCAACGCTTGAAGCTGACACCCAGTGGACGGGCTGCTCCTTCGCGGGCGGCACGTGGACTTGCTAGTAATCTCGGACAGAGGCGCTTTTGCTGCTAACTAGCAAGGAGGCTTAGCTTGAAACCCTGAAACCAGAGCCCGGCGGTGAATGAGATTGTGCCGCTGGGCTCTAGCCCTGAGAAGTCCCCTGCCGTGCCTGCTCTGTCCTTTTGAGCGCAGCAAGGGGTCTCTGTGTGGGATGCATGAATCTGAGAAAGATTTCCTTCAGGGGGATTCCCTCTCTCGAAGTAAGGTGGTAACAGGGCGCCAAGGGCTGGAGGGCATGACCATGAGCAGTGATGTTAGATTGGTGAACAAAGTGGTTAGTCGACAATGAAAGCAATTATGTTAGCTGCTGGTAAAGGTACCCGGTGTTATCCGTTGACCTACCTTTACCCCAAGTTAATGCTCCAGGTTGGTGGTTTGCCGCTGCTGGAATATATGATTTCCTGGTTTGCCGGGGCCCCCGAGATTGAAAAGCTCTGCATAGTCATGAATCACAACTCCCCGGTAGAAGACGTAGTTAAATACATCGAACGTAGAGGCCCCTGGCTGGAAAAGATTTTAGATTTGTTCAATCAGCTGGGCTACAGGGTGGAATATACCAATCCCGATTTAGCCATTGAAGTCATACAAGCAGGTGGTCGGGGTACGGGTGGTGACCTCCGCTCTGCAATAGAGACCATAACAAAGGAAGATAAGCTGGACGAGGACTTTATTGTCTGCAATGCGGACTATGTCATTATGAGAGAATTGCCCGATGGTGACCTCTGCCCGCAATTAGGCTTGACAGGCATTGTTCAGTACCACAGGGCTTGCAAGCAGGCGCTGGGGACTGCGATGACTGTGGCACTGGTCCCGGTCAGCAGGGAAGATGCTGGGAGGTTTGGAGTGGCGCATACCTGCTCGCTGAACGGTTTCCATTTTGTCCGCGGCTTTGTAGAGAAGCCGGATATAGAAAGTATTTCCCACGATCCTTTGATAAATGCTGGAGTCTATGTTATTGACCGAGATTTCATCATCTCCCATTTTGACAAATACCTGCCTGACGGGCCTGAGACATCACTTGAAAGAACACTGCTCAGCGAGCTTGCCACTGAGCCAATGCCCGCTCTGGCGGCCTATCCTCTCGAACTTTACAGATGGTTTGATGTTGGAACGTTAGAACAACTGGTAAAAGTAAACATTTGTGTTGCCCGGGAGGGAAAAGCCAAAGTATCGAGCTTGTTGCCTTTGATGCTCTAAAAAATTTGAATGATGGAGATTTCCTCATGAATTTGCTGACGGCTAATCGAAAAGAATTAAGTAAAGCAATTGAGGAAAGAAGTCTTAGAGCTTGTGTCGTGGGGGTGGGTTATGTTGGCTTGCCTCTGTGTGTCATTTTGGGTGAGAGAGGTCTCAGAGTCACGGGTGTAGATAAGAACTCTGAAGTCATTGAAAAGTGTAAAAAGGGGCAGGTTCACTTGCACGAGAAGGGCTTGAGCCAAAGGCTGTTGAAGCTCATCGAGCAAGAAATGGTCGGCTTCTCCACAGATGTTACCGGGGTAGTCCGACGCTCGGACGTTATATTCGTAACTGTGGGCACTCCTTTAGCTGTGAATGCAAACATAGACACGACTGGGGTGAAGGGGGCAGCAATAGCTGTAGGCAAGGGACTGAGTAAGGGTAAACTGGTTATTCTTAAGAGCACCATATCAATAGGGGGAGTGAGGAAGATAGCCAAGCCTATTTTGGAGAAAGCCTCTGGCCTGGTCGCCGAACAGGATTTTGGTCTGGCTTTTGTGCCTGAGCGGACGGTAGAGGGAAAAGCCCTGGAAGAGTTGCCCGAGCTGCCTAAAATTGTGGCTGGACTGGGAGAAAGAAGCAGAAGGGCTGCTCAGGATATTTTCCATTTAATCGGTGGCCCGATAGTGCCTGTTAGTTGTCTGGAGGTTGCTGAGGCAGCCAAGCTATTCGACAACGTTTATAGGGATGTCAACATCGCTCTGGCCAATGAGCTCGCTATTTTCTGCGAACATGTAGGAGTGGATGTAATTGAAGCCATCAAGGCAACCAACCATGATTATCCTAGAACACATCTTCTGATTCCAGGAATTGGCGTTGGTGGTTCGTGTCTCACCAAAGATTCTTATATATTTGCTCAGTCATGTGGGGGCAAAAATGGAGGTGCTTCACTTATATATCAAGCCAGACAGCTTAACGACTCCATGCCGCAACATTTCATAGAGCTTGTCAAGGACGCTTTCCACGAGATGCATAAGCCGATATCCGGTTCGCATGTTGCTGTGCTGGGCTATGCTATGAAGGGTGAGACTGACGATACGCGGAATACGCCGGTAAAAAAATTAGCGAAGTGGCTCAGAGAGGAAAACGCAGAGATAGGTTTATATGACCCCTTTGTTAGTCCCCTGGTCATTCAGAAAGAATTAGGAATTCAAAGCGCCAACAGTCTGGCCGACGCAGCCTATGGCGCTGATATGATTTGCCTGGCAACGGACCATAAGGAATTTTCCAACCTCGACCTTTCATGGTTAAAAGGCTGTTGCCACGAGCCGTGTGCTATCGTTGATGGCAGACATGTGGTTGACCCACAGGATGCCGTGTCGCATGGATTCATATTTCGTGGTGTGGGGCGTCCACACAGGAGCTTCACGGCAAATTACCTATAATTCTTCCACCTCTGGGGGGAAGGAAATTGCCCCCTGCTGGTCCTCTCCCTTCAAAGGAGAGGATTTTTGTTATAAGATATAATCCGAAACGCAATAATGTGAAAATGAAGAAGGCCCTTGTCACCGGCGGAGCAGGTTTTCTTGGTAGTCACCTTGTGGATTGCCTGTTGACACATGGGGTTGAAGTAGTGGCCCTGGACAACCTTTTTCGCGGCAATGCTGTCAATTTGGAAGTGGCCATGGCTAGCCCGCAGTTTCGCTTTGTTGATGGTGACATTCTGGATATTTATGCTGTGGAGAAGGCGGCGAGAGGTTGCGATATTATATTTCACCTGGCAGCTATAAATGGCACCAAGTATTTCTATGAGATTCCCAAACTGATTCTCGAAGTAAACATTGGAGGGACTGAGAACGTGCTTAAAGTGGCTCAGAAAGAGCAGGTGCGACGGGTAGTATTTACCTCGACTTCTGAAGTCTATGGTCGCACCAGTATCATACCTACGCCGGAGGATTCTGGCTCCGTATTTAGTCCATCAACGGGAGTTCGCTGGTGTTATGCTATAGGCAAGCTGGTGGATGAGCACATGTGCCTGGCATTTAGTAGAGAGACGAAGCTGGAAACGGTTATACTGAGGATTTTTAATGCCTATGGCCCTAGGCAGGTATCAAGCGACTATGGGCAAGTTGTCGGCATATTTGCCAGACGGTTGCTGAATGGAGAGCCACCTATTATATATGGGGATGGCCGGCAAACAAGGTCATTTACTTATGTCGGCGACATAGTAGATGGCATAGTTCAGGCTGCCGAACATGAAGGTGTAGCTACTAGTGATATCTTCAATCTTGGCTCGCAGCGGGAAATCACAATCAACGAGTTGGCTGAGACAATGACGAGCCTTGTGGGCATGGACAAAGAGCTGAAGCCTGTGCATACAGATGCCATCTCAGATGAGCCACAGAGAAGATGTCCTTATATTGAAAAAGCTAAAACAAGCTTTGGCTATGAGCCAAAGCTTGACCTTGCCTCCGGGCTAGCCAAGACGATAGATTGGTTCAGGACACAGGGGTAGGAATTCTAAATCCAAATGTCCAATTTTGAAGATTCGGGGCTGCTTTGAGCATTTGGGTTTAGATATTATTTGGGATTTAATCTCCGTTCAGTGTTTTGGCTCAGAGTGCTAGCTAAACGCGCTGTGAGTTCTGTGTGGGCTCTTGGTGCATGACCTTATTACCTAGTCTGCGGCATGATTCTTGGGCAAGCACTTTAACATAGGGAATTCCTACTCTCAGGTAACTCAGCTTGGAACTGCCGCTCAGGCGACGGTGATAAACTATGGGGATTTGTGTTACCTGCAAGTGACTGTTGAGTGCCTTGAGATGTATCTCTGCGTGTATGGCGAAACCGTTTGCCCCCAGATGGAGTCTATCAAGAGCATCTTTTCTAATTGCCCTGTAGCCTGAAGTCAGGTCTGTAAGATTTATGTGGAACAGGAATTTGGTTAATCGACTATATCCACCACTTAGTATTTTTCTAGAAACGGGCATGTGAGCCTCTCCCCCTCCCTCACCATATCGAGAGCCAATTACCAAGTCAGCACCTGCTTCTATCTTACGAAGAAAATGGGGGATATCTGACGGGTCATGGGAAAGGTCTCCATCCATGGTGATGATGATATCCTCACCAGCGTGCTCAAATCCTGCCTTTAGTGTTCTGTCCACACCGCATTTGCCGTCTCTTCGTTCAATGAGTTTGACACACTTGTATCTCCGGGCTAGGGCGTTTACCTGCACCGCCGTATCATCGGTACTGTTATCATCAACAATAATGACCTCGCCATCTATGTTGTTTTCCTGGAACACTGTCATAATGCGCGAGAAGAGGGAAGCAATATTACTGGCCTCGTTGTGACATGGCACGACAACTGAAAGACGCAACGTGTTTTCGATAGTCATTAACCTCTATTATAAACATTTGTTCAATGGTTTGTAACCAGGTTATGGTAATTGGCCTGTTAACGGGAAGAGCACTTGATTGGCTTCCTGCGGGGTTTGACAGCCAGGCTTTTGGTACTTTCTTACCATACCGAGGGTTACCAAAAGACTATTTACTCGTAGCCATAACCTACAGTATATTTACTTTAATTACAAAAACATACAATATGCAGGTAATATGAATTCAGAAATACTAGAATCTATTATGGCGTTTAAAAACGGCAGTTGGCTAGTTTATTGGGCGGTTGTGCCTGGCAAATCAGGCAACTACCAAAATTGGCCGATGAAGTTAGGAGTCCGTAGTTAATCATGTCTCCCAGTCCACCAAGGCGTTTTGTATCCCAGTTAGCCAGCATTGGTAAAGATAGAAAAAGATTAGTTTTGCTTTTGACCATGCTGGGCATACTGGCGCTGGGCGCATATCTACGGTTATGGAATATTTGTCATCTATTCAATGTAGTTCATGACTATGACGAGGGCGCCTGGTCATTGGCAGCGCGATTCATATCGCAGGGATACTTGCCCTATCGAGACTTTATGCTGGTTCATCCCCCTTTTTACGAACTCGTGCTGGCCGCGGTCTATAAGATAGTTGGCTATAGCTTCTTCTACGGGAGATACCTTTCCGTAGCTTTATCCGTGGCTTGTATCATCCTCATCTATTTCATAGGCAAGAAAATGTATCATCCCAGAGCGGGGATTGCTGCCGCAGTTCTGTTTGCATTATCTACCGAGATGGTCTATTTCGGGCGCAGGTCTGTTCAAGAAACGTTGGGTATATTTCTTATGCTCGTGGCGATTTACTTTGCCTTCGATTTCATTGAAAAAGGGAAGCAGAATCGCCTGCTGTGGTGTGGGCTGCTTTTGGGGCTAGCGGTGGCTACGAAATATATTTTTATCCCTGCGGTCATCGCCATCATCGTGGCAGTCATCATAATCTCCATGGGTGAAAGATTCTGGAAGTCAGTGAGAAAACTGGGTGAGCCGATGCTTTGGGTCACCTATGCCAGCTTTGCCGCCATCTTCTACGCCTTTCTGCTGCTTCTCAAGTGGGTATTCGGGTTGAATATTGCCATTCCCTTCATTGACCCTATGTACGTGACTGCGGGAAATGTAATGACCGCAATTCTCGTCTTTGTAGTCCCCTTCGTCATTGCAGTGATGCTGGGAAAGAGTTTCCCCTCCAAGGAATGGTGGCTCCAGTTATGGGGGCTCAGGCGTAACAAAGCTTTATGGATGCTAATAGGTGGCACAGCTCTGGGTTTCGTTTGCGTCACCGGCTTCTTCTGGATTAAAGCCCCCCAGGAGCTTCTCTCCCAGACCCTCCTGATGCAGACAAACCGACCCTTAACTGAATTCCCCTCCTTGGTAGCGCTAATACGCTCTGCTTCTTTGACCTCTAGTTTCTTCAGAATGGCAAGCCTACCTCTTCTATTTGCCATACCTTTGATCTTTGTTCTTCTTAATAAGCGTGGCTTTTCTAGGAGCGATTGCTTCCTGTCAGTGGCATTGATTGGCTGTATGGTTTTGTGTCAAGTGTCCTATCATCTGCCAAGGTACTATGCTTCAATTTTCCCCTTCCTATTCTTGGGCGTCTCATGGCTGTTGCCTCCAGCGAACATAAACTTACTCACTGCCAGATTAAAGACCGGTCTGCTGGTGCTCCTTGCCATCCTGTTGTTTTCCCTGAATTTGAGCGTTGTCCTGCTTAGAAACTACACAGGCTATGATGTCCTTGGACCAACGTTTGGTTCCAATGAAGAGCAGGTATATGAAGAAACCTTGGACTTCCTTGAGGGAGCTGGAGCGAAGAAGATGTATGCCACCAGCCCCAGTTTTGCGGCAATGTCAGGCAATCTGGATAGCACTCTGGCTTTCGATACCTTTGCCTTGCTCTGGCTGGAGAAAAAGCCGCCGGAGGAGATAGTCGCGGACTTGATGGATGAAGGTGTGGACTATGTGGTTTTGGATGGGTGGACGAGATATTGGGGCTATCCCTATAGTAAAGGAGTTACGGAGCTTGTAAAAGAGGTCCGTCTCAACAGCCGATTGGTTGAGGTGATAGAACCCGATTCTCGCTGCAGCGCCGAAGTTTATCTACTGGGCGCAGAGGCTGAAGGCATCTTCAACGGGAACTTTGAGCACTGGGTAAGAACTGAAGAGATGGAGGTGCCTCTGGGCTGGAATCCCATTCTCATAGAGGGGGAGGGCGATGAAGCTATTATTCGTGAGGCTAATATCACTGGTAAGGAATGTGTCGCTTTTGACGTATATGAGGATGGTGAAAAGTATGATGAAACTGACTCCACCCATGCTGGTATTAGCCAGAAGATATCATTCCCGCAGTGCAAAATTACAGTGGAGGCATTTCCCAGAGTCAATACCACGACGACAGAGACACTTGCGCTCGGCCCCTGTATTCACTTTATAGACCGTGATGGTCATGCATGTATTATAGGTTTTTCTGATGAAGTCGATACAGAGACAATCATTCGATCTGAAGATGGCAAACGGATATTAGTGTTCAAGCCAGCTCAATTACACCAGTGGTCAGAACATACCATAGATTTGTCGGCATATTGGAGTCATGCAGGCTGGCAGCAGCCCACGGAAGTCACCGTGTTATTGGTCGTCTCGGCTTATTACACTAATCCCGGATATTACAACTTATATATTGCCGGGGTGGAGATGAATGATGTTCAAGCAGGGACTGTTGGATAGTAGAGCTGATAACGTCAATGCCTCGGCGCAAAACGAGTTGGGGTGGGGTGACCATCTCTTTATATACCACGGATGGCAGCGCTTAGGTAAATTTATCCCGACGCGGCTCAGGTGGTTGCTATCACCACGGTTTCTCAAGTTCTGTGCTGTGGGTCTATCCGGAATTGTGGTAAATATCGGGATGCTCTACGCACTGACCGATCTGTGTGGCCTATTCTACATGTTTTCCAGTCCTATTGCTATTGAATGTTCTTTTCTTTCCAATTTCTTCCTTAACGATGTATGGACATGGAGGGGGGTTGGTGACCCTAGAGCCACCGAGCGCCTCAAGAGGCTGGGGAAGTTCCATGTTGTCTACGCCGCGGGGCTTGCGATTAACCTGAGTCTATTATATGTTGTCACAGAGCACCTCGGGCTGTACTATCTCCTTGCCAATTTAATAGCTATTGCCATCGCCACTCTATGGAATTTTTGGTGGAGTGCCAGGTGGACTTGGGCTAGCCTTTAAGCTAAGTAAATTTTACATTCTACTCATAAAATCACTCCGGACATAGAACTGCTATTAACTATTGGAGAGCTTGCATGGTAAAATTTGAAATTGGCGCATGTCTTTAATGAATCCCGAGCTTTCGCTGATAGTCCCCACTTATAACGAGGTGGATAACATCGCTACCCTCGCTCGTAGAGTGCATGAGGCGCTTGCATTACACTGTCGCTACGAGCTTATCGTGGTGGACGATGATAGCCCGGACGGCACGGCAGAAGCGGCAAGCGGCCTCGATTCTGAATACCCGATAAGAGTTATCGTGCGCCGTAACGAAAGAGGGCTGGCTTCGGCGGTAATCCATGGTTTTGCTGAGGCCAGTGGAGATGTACTTGGAGTGATAGACGCCGACCTTCAGCACCCGCCGGAGATGATACCGGATTTATTACAATGCGCGCGGGATGGTGCGGACGTGGTAGTAGGCAGCCGGTATGAACCGGGCGGTGGCACGGAGAAATGGACACGGCAAAGGCTGATAGTCTCCAAGGTGGCGAAGATGCTGGCTCACCTGCTCTTACCCTCATCCAAGAAGGTTAGTGACCCCCTTTCTGGCTTCTTTCTGGTCAGGAAAAGGGCTATAGAAGGTGTGAAACTCAACCCTGTCGGCTATAAGATACTGTTGGAGATTCTGGTGCGGGGCAAGGTAGAGAGGGTGGCTTCCGTTCCCTACACCTTTCGGGGCAGGGAAGCCGGGAGCAGCAAGTATGGGATGCGGGAGCAGGCTAACTATTTGCGGCACATCCTGCGTCTGCTGCCGGCGGATAGTGGCGTCAGGCGCTTCATCAAATTTTGCCTGGTAGGGGCAAGTGGCGTGCTGGTCAATATGGGTCTGCTGTGGTTATTCACAGATGTGGTGGGATTATTCTATCTTGTATCTGCTGCCATTGCTATCGAGACTTCGATCATCAACAACTTCATCCTGAATGATATCTGGACTTTCAGGGATAGAAGGGCTCCGGGCATGGGAGCAAGGCTGGTGCGGCTGCTCAAGTTCAACCTGGTGAGCGCCGTGGGCATCGGCATCAACATGGGGGTGTTGTGGACGTGCACTGAGGTTCTGGGGATATATTATTTACTTTCCAATCTCTGTGGCATTGCCGCAGCCATGCTGTGGAACTTCATTATCAATTTATCCTGGACCTGGCGGCGGATTACGCCCTCCAGCGAGTAGTGAGCCTCTAGTCTGAGGTAAAATATTGTGTGGAGAAAATGTTAAGGCTGTGATGATGGGAGACAGGGCACCAGCAAAATACTATATTGGTTGCAGTGGCTGGCATTATGACCACTGGCGTGGGCTTTATTACCCCGAGGGATTGTCCAAGCCTAAATGGCTGCAATTTTACGCCAGGCAATTCACTACTGTGGAGCTTAATAACAGTTTCTATCGTCTGCCTTCGGAAAAGGCTTTCACTACCTGGCGAGAATCTACACCCGATGGCTTCGTTTTTGCTGTTAAGGTGAGTCGTTTTATCACGCATATAAAAAGGTTAAAGAATTTAGATTCAGCTGTGGAGACCTTTCTATCGCGAGCTGTTCTTTTGGAACAAAAGCTGGGTCCTTTGCTATATCAACTGCCGCCCAACATGAAACGCAGCGATGAGGTACTGGAAAGTTTTCTGTCTTCCTTGCCCCAGGATTATAGGCATGTGGTCGAATTTCGCCACAAATCCTGGATCGATGACGCTGTTTTCGATATTCTGCGAAAATATAACGTTGGATTGTGTGTTTTTGATATGCCTGACTTTAGCTGCCCTCTTGTAGCCACCAGTGATTTTGCCTATGTCCGTTTCCATGGCAGCGAGGGTCTATATTGCAGTTGCTACTCTGACGAAGGGCTTTCCCAATGGGCACAGAGAATTGCTCGGCTGGGCCAGGACATTAAGGCTGTCTATATCTATTTCAATAATGATGCCGAGGGATTTGCGATTAAGAACGCTGTAACATTGAGGGATTTATTAAACTCACCATAGGTTTACCTTTCATAATACTGCACAAACCTGCTCAGGGCTCGGGCTGCTCGATTGAACGAAGGGAACACCGGTATGCCAGCCTGTGCACATCTATTTTGGAGATCAAAAGCAAGATTTGCCGCTTCTGGAGCATCATTGCGTTGTAGTACTGTGGCTATTGGCTTATCCATCCTCTTC
>Ga0180431_10010188_pt1 | contig 10487 bp, 9 predicted proteins | sample SS_ome_11_FD_132459 | JGI IMG/M metagenome (GOLD analysis project Ga0180431, IMG submission 132459) | Hypersaline lake sediment archaeal communities from the Salton Sea, California, USA - SS_1_MS_1 metaG | ecosystem: Environmental > Aquatic > Non-marine Saline and Alkaline > Hypersaline >... | reverse complement strand
TATTATGGCAGACGCCCCGGGGAGAGTGATTGTAACTACCTTCTCCTCGCTGATTTCCCGCATTCAGCAGGTTATTGATGCTGCCGCCAAGCACCAGCGTCGCGTCTTTGTTGTTGGGCGCAGTATGTCCGATACGGTACGTATATCCCTGGAACTGGGTTATCTTAACGCTCCTGACGGCATACTGGGACGTATAGATGAAGTAAAGGGCATGCCTCCCGATAAGATTGTTCTGGTTACCACCGGTAGCCAGGGAGAGCCGACTTCAGCGCTGGTACGGATGGCTAACCGGGACCACCGCCATGTACATATACAACGCGGCGACACTATAGTCCTTTCGGCAACCCCCGTCCCGGGCAATGAATCCCTGGTTAATAGAACTGTGGACAGTATTTTTAAGCAGGGGGCCCGTGTATTGTACGATAAGTTAGAGCAGGTTCATGTTCACGGGCATGCCAGTCAGGAAGAGCTGAAACTGCTGCTGAACCTGGTCAAGCCGAAGTATTTTGTACCTATCCACGGCGAGTACCGCCACCTGAGTCTTCACGCCCGATTGGCTGAATCAGTGGGCATTCCCGAAGACAATATTTTTGTTCTGGAGGATGGCGATGTTCTTGAGCTTAGCTCACAGGCAGCCAAGGTAACCGGCAAGGTTGGGTCTGGCCACGTCTATGTTGATGGTCTGAGTGTTGGCGATGTCGGCGGTGTTGTTCTCCGCACCCGCAGGATGCTCTCCCGAGACGGGATTGTCGTGGTGATTATCGCCGTTAACCGGCAGACCGGCAAACTGGTGGGACGCCCGGACATCGTTACCCGGGGGTTCGTTGATACTAGGGAATTCAAGGACATGATGAATGAGAGCCGTGAGCTACTGGCTCGGACACTCGACCATGGTGGCGCCCGTGTTGCCGAGTGGAGCTTCATCAATACCAAGGTCAAGGATACGCTGGAAAAATTCTACTATGAGCGAACCAAGCGCCGCCCCATGATTCTTCCGTTTATGGTGAAGGTATAGCTTAGAGCCTACAGGCTCACCAGGTGTCATATGCCCACGAAAAAAACTCCCACAAATGATAAACCCAAATCCAGAAAAAAGACCAGGAAAAAGTCATCACTGAGCCAGTTCTTCCATATTGTGATATCCACCCCGGTGCGGCAACTTATCTTAGTGGTAGCTATCGTGGTTTTGCTGGCGGTATTCTGGGGTAATATAGAAGCTGCTATTGGGAGTCTCGTTGATTTATTTGGCTGGGGTCTGGTATTTATCATCGCCGCTATCATCACCTTTATAGTAATGATATGGCGGCGCAAGCCTGGTTTGTTTTTCCGCCACCTCAACCACTGGCTGGGCAGTATTGCTTTAATACTGGCTGTCTGGGGAATACTGGCTTTCCTGCGGCTGGGCGGTGACTTTGGCCGGGAGATCATCTTTTTCCCGGCGCCCGACTATATCGGCGCTCTCGTTATACTGGCACTGGTAATTGTCGGCACCTTCCTGATAGCTCCCCGCCCCTGCTTCCGTTCCCTGGTAAGATTCTGTGCATGGCTGAGTGAGCAGTTTAAGAGGCAGCCGGCTCCCCGACCTGCCAGCAGAGAAACACAACCACCTCTTCACCGCGCAATTCACCCCAGACCTCCCCTTGAAGAAAAACCACCCCTGCCGGTGGAGATGGAACAGCCGGTCATACCACCTGAGGTCGCTAATTCCAGAGCCAATCTGGAAGCCCTGGCAGAGAAAGCGGCCGCCCTGAAGGCAGCTACTGCCACCCCGGCAAAACAGGACCTTCGGCAGGTGGCCGAGGATGTCTGGAAGAAATACGGGCAATCGCCGAATCTGGTGGTCGTGGATGGCTGGCGGCTGCCGCCTGTTGATATTCTGGATGTATCGCCTGAGGTTGAGTTCAGTCAGGCTGACAATATGCAGAGAGCCAAGCTTATTGAGGAGGCCCTGGCCAGTTATGGTGTTGAGGCTAAGGTGGTACAGATAAACGCCGGCCCGACAGTCACTCAGTTCGGCGTGGAGCCGGGCTGGGACAGGAAGTACAAGGAAGTAAAAGAAAAAGACCGGGACGGCAATGTCCAGGTAAGACTGGAGGAAGTGTCCAAGACGAGGGTCAAGGTAGAAAGAATTACCTCTCTGGGTAATGACCTGGCTCTGGCGCTGGCAGCGCCTACCATCAGGATTGAAGCTCCGGTGCCGGGCAAATCTATCATCGGTATCGAGGTACCTAATATGACTTCAGACGTGGTCAGCCTGCGCGGTGTGATTGAGACCAGCAGCTTTCAGAAACAGCAAGCCAAGACCAAGATGGCTCTGGCGCTGGGTAAGGGTGCCGGCGGGGAGGCGGTATCTGCTGACCTGACCAAGATGCCCCACCTGCTTATTGCCGGCGCTACCGGCAGCGGCAAGACGGTCTGCCTGAATGCCATCGTTTGCTGCCTGCTGCTTCATAATACGCCTGGTGATTTAAGGCTTATCTTGATTGACCCGAAGAGAGTTGAGCTGACCCCGTACAACAGCATACCCCACCTGGCCACCCCGGTCATAGTTGATACCCACAAAGCCATGGGTGCTCTGCGCTGGCTCAGCCAGGAGATGGACGAGCGCTATCAGAAGCTAGCCACGGCCGGTGCCCGCAACATCGAAGGTTATAACAAAAACAAGCAGGGGGATGAGCGTCTGCCCTATCTAGTGCTGATTATTGATGAGCTGGCCGATTTGATGATGGCGGGCTTTGACGAAGTCGAGACTACCCTGTGCCGGCTGGCCCAGCTTGCCCGGGCTACCGGCATCCACCTGGTCGTGGCAACTCAGCGACCCTCGGTGGACGTGGTCACCGGACTGATTAAGGCGAACTTCCCCACACGAATCAGCTTTGCCGTTACTTCCCAGGTGGACTCGCGCACCATCCTTGACGGCGCTGGCGCCGAAAAGCTGCTGGGCAAAGGGGATATGCTGTTTATGCCCACCGAGGCAGCCAAGCCCAAGCGCCTACAGGGATGCTTTCTCTCCGATGCCGAGATGGAGAGGCTTGTCTACTTTTGGGGCAGCCAGCACAAGGAAGAAGCTGACAAGCTGAAGGTGGAGACGCTTGTCTCACCCACGCCAGCCGCCAGCGCTGGCGGCTACCCCAAGGACCCTCTCCTGGAGACGGCTCTTGAGATGGCGAAGCACGGCAATATCTCCACATCTTTCCTGCAGAGGCGCCTGCACATCGGCTACCCGAGGGCGGCACGCCTCATGGAGCAGCTTGAGGAAGAGTTGGGGAAGGAGAGTGGTGAGGGAGAAGGGGAAGAGGAAATAATCTAGACTATTCCTTCCTTTTTCAGCTCCTGCGGCTCCTAAGATGTACAGCCAACGCCCAGCTGAGCCAATAAGACAACCCAGCCAGATGAAATACGATTGCCAGCATGAACCAGGCCATTGCGCTCAGGCCAAGGGTGCCGACGGCATCAGCAATGATGCCTAATATGGCGAATACAAAGCCCAGAATCCAGAGAGCAGCACCCCAATTACCCATCATACTTGCCTTATCCGCTATATATTTTGGGTCAACACGTTTCTCCATGAAACTTGCCATAATTTATACCCCCCTTTCATCTTTAATTACTTCTTTTACTACTTTTCCTGCTATTTGTCAATAGTATAGGGGGGTATGGTATATGATGGAGAATATTCAGGGTGACACAGACTCACGGCCTAAGCCGCAGATGATACGAGGGCGGCAGAGGCTAAAAATTACGGCCTAAGCCGCAGATGATGCGAGGGCGGCAGAGGCTAAAAATTACGGCCTAAGCCGCAGATGATGCGAGGGCGGCAGAGGCTAAAAACTACGGCCTAAGCCGCAGATGACACGAGGGCGGCAGGGTGGGAAAAGATAACATACGAGGGGCGGGGGTATAAGTTAACCCGACTTCGGCACTCCCAGCCATCTTGGTGTCCGGTTCAGGTATGCGCGGTAGGCATCGCCGTATTCCTCACAGCAGAAGCGTTCCTCGGCAGGTGCAGTAAGAATTGTCGGTATTAAGCTTACGATGGTGAGCAATAAAAAGAGCCCCGAAGCGGAAGCAATGCCGATGCCTATGTACTGCACAAAGACACCGATATATACCGGGTGCCTTGAGCAGCGGTATAGCCCTCCGGTAATGGGCCCACCAACGGGGGTAGTCTTCCAGGGTATCTCCGCAATCTCAACTATTATCAATCCCGCGACAAAGAGAGCGATGCCTGCATAAAGTAATGGCGTTCCCAGCGGCAGCGGCAGGAAGATGGAGTATATGACCAGAATAATCCAAATTACCATCCCAAGGTTACTGATTATTTTTTCGGTCTTGTTATAGTTGGGAGAAGCCGCGCCTTTTTTGAACATGGCTTTGATATCATACCTGAATATCGGCCAGGTAAAGGGCACATTATGAAAAAACAGCCAGGCAGCCATGAACATCCAGACATTCCAGACACCTGTTTCAAAAGCCGGCAGAAACGACATGGTTCACCTCTTTATTGAGCAGTTTTTACTAAATATTATACTACTATGCGTCAACTTGCTACCCCTTCAAACGCTTTAAAACCATCTTCATATAAACCCTCATCAAGTTCTCCATGCTTCGACGGGAGCTCCCGGTTTATTTCTTAACCACAACAGAAACACAGATAAAAATCTTTGCTATCAGCTGAAATTTTCGTATAATTATATTGACAACGGCCACAGGTAAAGGGTAATATTACCACATCACGATTTGAAACGGCGGGTGCCGCATAAATCAGACAAGGAGGCACGAGGTGTACGATAAAATACTTGTTCCGCTGGATGGTTCGGCGTTAGCAGAGGTAACTCTAGCATATGCTCCGGGACTGGCTGCCAGATTGCACTCCTCAATCACGCTGGTCTATGTCACCGCACCAGATGATGTGACATCGCCATTTATGTATGAGTGCTATCTAAAAGAAATAGCCGACCGAACTAAAGCTGTTGCCGAAGAGCGCGCGTCGGAAACGGGGGGTGGCGAAATCAAAGTAGATTACAAGGTCTTGAAGGGTGATGCTGCCGAGGAGATTGTTGACTACGCTAACAAGGCTAAGATAGACCTGATTGTAATGACAACCCAGGGGCGTTCCGGCGTAAAGCGCTGGGCGCTGGGAAATGTGGCTAATAAAGTATCGAGAGCCACCCGCAAGCAGGTGTTTCTTATAAGAGCCAAAGGCGCCAAGACTGATGTTGACATGGTGGGGCTAAGCAAGGTGCTCGTGCCTGTTGATGGCTCCAAAGAAAGTGAATATATACTCAGATATGTCACCTATATGGCTACTGAGCTTAATTTAGAGGTCACTCTTTTGCATTTTTGGGCTTTTGGTATTGCATCTCCCAGTGTAGAGTCCCTCAAGCAAATAGATAAGGAGCAAAAACGTAGAGAGAACTACATCAAGAGACTGGCTGCCCTGTTAAAGCAAAAGGGTGTAAATGTAAACTCTGCCTTTATAAAGGGTATGGCGGGTGGAGAAGCCGAGGAGATAATAAAGCTGGCTGAGGAGGGAAATTTCAGCCTGGTGGCTATGACTACGCACGGCAGGTCCGGGGTTGGCCGCTGGATATTCGGGAGCAATGCCGAAAAGGTACTGGCAGAGGGCAGCACTCCACTTCTACTCGTCAGGCCGCCTAAAAAGAGAAAAACTAAGGCGGAGTAAAATATAATTATATTTTGCTGTGCTTTTTGCTGTTCTAAAGCGGTTTCTGTTTGGCGCGGGACTTCTTTTTAGCCCCGCCCCTTCAATCGCTTGATAATAGCATCCATGTATATCCGGGCCAGATTCTTCCCGTGCTTGGGCATGCGTTCCCGCTTTTTCTTGAGCTTCTTTTCGCGGCGCTCCTGCCTGGTTTCTAACCCATTATCTTTCAAGGCTCTATCTCCGGCGCCACCAGTTCTCTTCTCAACTCAATAATACGGTCCCTAATCAAAGCGGCTTTCTCAAACTCAAGGCCACGGGCGGCGGCCTTCATCTGGGTTTCCAGTTCCTTGATAAGGCGGGTGATATCTTCCCGTGTGGCGGGGGCTTCAAAGGTATAGGCAACGCGGGTTTCCGCCACCGCTTTTACCCGCTCGGTAATATCTTTGATGGCTTTCCTGATGCCCTGCGGCGTGATGCCGTGCTCCCGGTTATAGGCTTCCTGAATCTGGCGACGCCGCTTGGTTTCGTCCATAGCCGCCTGCATGGATTGGGTAATGGTATCGGCGTACATGATGACCTGCCCGTCAATGTGGCGGGCGGCACGTCCCATGGTCTGAATCAAGGCTCCCTTTGACCTCAAATACCCTTCTTTATCGGCATCCAGAATGGCTACCAGGCTGACCTCGGGCAGGTCAAGTCCCTCCCGCAACAGGTTTATGCCTACCACGACGTCGTAAACACCGAGACGGAGGTCGCGCAGTATCTCCACCCTTTCCAGCGTGTCAATTTCGGAATGGAGGTAATGCGTCTTTATTCCCATCTCAACCAGGTAGTCAGCCAGTCCTTCGGCCATCCTCCTGGTCAGGGTGGTTACCAGGCAGCGTGTGCCATTTTCCACGCGGGTCTTAACCTGCTCCAGAAGGTCATCAATCTGCCCTCGGGTTGGCTTGACCGTAACCGCAGGTTCGAGGAGGCCGGTGGGTCTGACCAGCTGCTCTGCCACCTGCTGACTGTGGTCGTATTCGTAGTCCGCCGGCGTGGCTGAGGTATAAATAACCTGATTGATACGCTGCTGGAACTCCGTGAAATTGAGCGGGCGATTGTCCAAAGCCGAGGGCAGGCGAAAGCCGTATTCTACCAGGGTTTCCTTGCGGGAGCGGTCGCCGTGATACATGCCTCGTATCTGAGGCAGGGTCATATGCGATTCGTCAATGAACATGAGGAAGTCTTCAGGGAAGTAGTCCAGTAGTGTCCAGGGAGGACTACCCGGCGCCCGCCCGGAGAGGTGGCGCGAGTAGTTCTCCACAGCCGTGCAGTACCCAGCCTCACGGAGCATCTCTATGTCGTAGTTGGTACGCGCCTCCAGTCTGGCGGCTTCCAGTACCTTACCCTGCTGTCTCAGCTCGTTCAGCCTCTCTGCCAGTTCCTGCTGGATGCTCTCAATCGCCCGCATCAACTTGTCATAGGAAGTAACAAAGTGCCTGGCGGGATAAATGTCCACCGAGTCAAGCTCGGTCAGCAGCTCGCCGGTGAGCGGGTCTATCTCCACGATACGGTCAATTTCGTCACCGAAGAACTCCACATGCAGGGCAAGCTCTTCATAAGAAGGCTGTATTTCCAGGGTGTCGCCACGGATGCGGAACCTGCCCCGGGTGAAGTCAATGTCATTGCGCTCATACTGCATATCCACCAGCTGGCGCAGGAGCTTCCGTCTCTCGTAAGTAGCGCCCCGCTTCAGGCTGGCAACAAAGCTGCGGTACTCCGAGGGTTCGCCCAGTCCGTAGATGCAGGATACCGAGGCAACAATGAGCACATCGCGGCGCTCAAAGAGGGCGCGGGTGGCGGCGTGGCGAAGCTTGTCAATCTCCTCATTAATATCTATCTCTTTTTCAATGTAGGTATCGGTGCGGGGGACATAGGCTTCCGGCTGGTAGTAGTCGTAGTAGCTGACGAAGTATTCCACAGCATTGCCGGGGAAGAACTCGCGGAACTCGCTGGAGAGCTGGGCAGCCAGGGTCTTGTTGTGACAGATGACCAGAGCGGGTCGCTGCACCTGCTCGACGACGTTAGCTATGGTGAAGGTCTTGCCACTGCCGGTAACGCCCAGCAGGGTCTGGTGCTTGAAGCCCTTGTCCAAGCCCTGTACCAGCCTGTCCACTGCCTGTGGCTGGTCACCGGTCATCTTAAAGTCCGAGACTATCTTGAAAGGTGGCATGATACTTTTATACAGCCGCGCTGGCCAAGGCGGCTATAACCAATCCTAATACGATACCCAAGACAGCCCCTGACCAGGGATTGCCGGTGGCACGTCAGGTAGGGACCTCACAATCGCGGCGGCTTTTACGGCTGTTGTAGCGACCGAGCATCCACCCCGCTCCTCCCCCCACTACAGCCCCGATGATTAACCATACTGTCATAAACAGCTCCCTATATGACAAGTATATACCTTTTATCTTAATGATTAAATGTTATCTACTTCACCCCATATATGAGACTCTTTATCTATGGGACGATTGACCTTTCAGATTCACGGAGTTATCACAATCTGTAAAGCCGTTGCCTGCATGGGGAAAGATTCCATAACAGGTCCCGTGAACCATATCTGCACCCACTGCTTCGCCTTGAGTTCGTCGAATGATACCCGAAGGTAATCATCCCCGTCCTGGCGGAAAAGCGATGTTTCATCCTTGACGGTCACCACATACTTCTCAACCAGCTTGTCGGCGTGTGATTCTACGGCTATTGAGCCAATGACATCATTTCTATCAATCTGGTGAATTTCAGTGATAAATCCGTTGAAGTCGGGTTCCGTTGTGAGAGGTTCCGCAGGCGAAGCACAGGAAACCAGCATAACAAGAAAAGTGACGACTATAGTAATTCCGGTGAATACCTTTATCTTAAACATTTAATTGCACCTCCGCTAGATTACCTATCCATATTATATAACGAAATACAAGCTGTTTTGATAGGCCTGAAGGAGCCGAAAATAATGCTTGGTAGCACGGGTACTACGTCTTACCTTGCCTTTTCCCTGATTTCGTCAAGCTGCTGCCACAGCTTGGCGGCTTCCAGGTCGTTATGGGCGGTAGCGAGCATACGGTACACGTTCCGGAACTGCCAGGTGTGCTTGGCATCACCCTCCGCCACGATTTTACGGGCTTTGACGACAGCCCAGCGCGTCTGGAGCGGTTTGATGACGAAGTAGCTGAAGGCGATAACCGCGCCGAGGGCAAGCAGTAAAAGGATGTAGAAGAGAAGATATGCCATTGCAAACATAGTGCCTCCTTATTATCAGATGTTTCGTGAAAATTATACGGGGCAGGAGAGCCAGCTACAACGGGGGTAGTTTTTATTTAGTGCCGTGTTTATCACCCAAAGTTGAGGGTTATTTTCTACCCCAGCCCCTCTTTAACTCCCCTTTGGGGCGGGGCGGGGCAAAAACCACGGGATAAGCAGTAAATTTTAAGAGGGCGGCGTGGGTGGGAAAAGATAAGAGAGAAGAGCCAAGCCTCCCTGAGAGTGCCCCGCCAGCTATCGGGCACGAAAAATCTTACTTAGCGGGATTAATTCCTGACACCCCAGCGACAAACACAGAAGCCTGATAGCAGCTACTTCTACCCAGATTACAATATTGGCTACAAGAATCCGCTCATACAGTCCCCACCAGCTTGTTGCGTCGGGTCGTAATAACAGTCCTATGGCGAGAACCAGAGCGAGAATACCGGCAATAACCGTATAGAGAAAAATGTTTTTCCACTGCGGGTCGCTCCTGAGGCTGGGTGAGAGCAGCAGAACAGCAATAGGAAAAAGCCAGAAGACGACACCGGCCACGACCGAATGAATCATCCCTTCAATAGTATGCGCAACTCCAACGGGGTCGGTTCGGAAAGCGCCGATGAGCAGCAACCCGAAGCCAAAGACAACAAGAATACCGATGCCGGGTCTGAAGCCCCTTACGCCGCGGATATTGAAAAAAAGCCCGGCAACGAAGATTTCCACCAGCAAACCCATCGCCAGAAAACCGATGGTCTGCAACCAGCCTATGGGGGTCAATGCCAGGCTGCTGATTGAATCACTGAGCGGATTGTAATTCGGATTGGATAAAGCTGCCGACAGGTCGCCGAAAACCAGCACCAGGGGCCCGACAACGCCCGCCAGAGCCAGCGTACTGTGGATATTCATGCGTTTCATGGCTGCGAACCTTACACAAATATATTATTGCGTCTATTATACCGAGTAAGGCTCAGGGCATTCAAGGCTTTAAGGGCAGGGCGGGGCAAAAGCTACGGGATAAGCAAAAGATGTGCCGAGGGCGGCAGGGTGGGAAAAGATGAGAAAGAAAAACGTACTAAATAGAATTAATCTTTCTTAGGGAACGAGGTATTATTTTTAATGGCTTGAAATCTGTGCTTTGGTCAATCATGGATTTGCCTCCATCTATACTTTTTAATAATAATTGAGTCAATTCCGCATTATCTCCATAGAAAAATCTCTCATAGATGTACAATGTTATATAAGAAAATCTATGCTCATAAGCATATGAATCGTAACTCCTTTTTGAACAATGTGCTATATTATTACGTCTTAAGTTGATTAGCCTTAATGTATCTTTAATTTCTTCTATCGTGTCATCAATTAGATTAGGGAATATACTTCTAAGATGTTTATTTATGATAGTTCCAAATGATATAGTATGCTCTCGGTCAAGGATATTATCCGCACTTCCCTTCTTTAATGGTCTATTAACCTGTATACCTTTCCTTAGAAGTATTGATTTAAGAATAAGCTCCAACCCGACTGCTAAATTAAGATTATATTG
>Ga0180431_10010185_pt1 | contig 10489 bp, 7 predicted proteins | sample SS_ome_11_FD_132459 | JGI IMG/M metagenome (GOLD analysis project Ga0180431, IMG submission 132459) | Hypersaline lake sediment archaeal communities from the Salton Sea, California, USA - SS_1_MS_1 metaG | ecosystem: Environmental > Aquatic > Non-marine Saline and Alkaline > Hypersaline >... | reverse complement strand
CTGGTCACCGCCCTGGCACCGGGGGGCGCCGCCGCCTGGGTCGTCCTGGAGCAGGGGGACCGAAGTTAGAGAAGGGAGGGGGCGATCGGGTTGAACTGATCCCGAAATTCTGGTACTTTTTTTGGCCCAGAAGTGGAGGCGAAAATGGTCCATTTGCAAATCAGTGAAGATATCCGACCCATCTCGGAGCTGAAGTCCAGGGGTAGCGAGATCGTGACCCAGGTCATCGAGACGCGCCGGCCGGTGGTTCTGACGCGACATGGGCGAGGGGTGGCGGTGATGCTGTCGGTGGACGACTACGAGAGCCTTTTCCAGGCTGCCCAGCGAGGCGCCCTGGTCGAGGCCCTGCGCGAGGGGGAGCGCGACTTCGCCGCCGGACGAGTTCTGACGCACGAAGAAATGCGGGCCAGGTGGCTGACCGAGGATCCGGAGGCTGGCTAGCGTGGAAATCGTCTGGTCCGAAGCCGCGGATCGCGATCTGGCGCAGATCTACGACTATTTCCAATCTCAGAGTCCCCGCGCCGCCCGCTGGTTTGTTCGGCGAATCTTCCAGGGCATCGATGCGCTCGCCGAGATGCCCAGGATGGGGAAAGTGGCCGAGCTGGGAACAAAGCAGGAGTACCGCGAGCTCATCATCGAGCACTACAAGATCTACTACTTCTTGAAGGGATCCCAGCTCGTCGTCGTTCGCATCTGGGACACCCGCCAGGATCCGACGAAGTTTTTCATCCCTCGCAGCTGAACAGCGAATCCACGGATCTTCTGCGCCGGTCGCAGGTGCGGTACACTCCGCGGCCAGCGGTCCACGACGACACTTCCGATCGCTTCACCAAGGAGGAAGCCATGAATACCCCAACGCCGACGTCACCCGCCCTCCGAACGGCCCGCGCCTCGGTCCGGCGAAATCTGATCGCGATGGCCCTCGTGCTCGTGCCCGTCATCGCCTGCACCCACGGCTGCGTCTTGCCGGGAGGAAATAGCGGCCTCGACGCCGCCGGCGTCGCCGCCAACAACCGGGGGGTGGCGCTCATGGGCCGATTCGACTACGAATCCGCTCTCCGGGAGTTTGAAGCGCTGAGCCAGCAGTATCCCGAGAACTCCGACATCCTGGTGAACCTCGCCATCGCCACCCTCAACCGGCAGAAAGAAGGCGACGAGAACCTGGCCCTGTCGATCCTCGAGGGCGTTCTGGAGCGCGATCCGGAAAATCTCCGCGCCATCTACTGCCGGGGGCTGCTGAAGCTCCATATCGGCCAGCCGGAAGAGGCGCTCGCGGACTTTAACCGGGTGGCGGAAGCGGACCCCGGCGACGCCGATGCCGCGTTCTTCATCGGTCAGTGCCTGATGCAGATGTCGCGCTACGAGGAAGCGCTCGCGTGGTACCAGCGCTCGATCGCGGAGGATTCCTACCTGCGCAGCTCCTACTACCGGGCTTTCCAGGCCCTCCAGCGCCTGCGCCAGCGCGACGAATCCATGGCCATGATGCAGAAGTTCCAGCGGCTGGAGGAGAATCCACGCGCCCGCCTGGTGGAGTTCAAGTACACCAAGATGGGCCGCAGGGGCGACGCCATAACCCTCGACCTGGCGAAGACCCCGAGGCTCGAAAAACCGACCGGACCGGTGTTCGAAGCCGCCGTGCCGCTGGTGGCGACCACCGCGGGGTGGCTCGCCGCCGGGGCGCCGGCGCGGGCGAGCATCACGGTGGCCGACGTCAATGGCGACGACGGCCCGGATCTGTTCATCGCCGGAGCGCTCGAGGGAGGCGACGGCGCCGCCAATGCGCTCTGTCTTGCCGACGCCGGCGGCTACACCCTCGACCGCCAGCACCCGCTGGCCGGGGTCACGGCCGTGAACGCGGCCCTGTGGGGCGATTTCGACAATGACGGCCGGACCGACGTCTACCTCTGCCGGCGCGGTCCCAACCAGCTCTGGCGGCAGGTGGAGCCCGGCCGGTGGCAGGACGTGACCGCCGAGACCCAGACCGCCAACGGCGAGTTCAACACCGTCGACGGGGCCATCTTCGACGCCGACCACGACGGCGATCTCGATCTTTTCCTGGTCAACGCCGACGGTCCCAACGAGCTCCTGAACAACAACCGCGACGGCACCTTTCGGCCGCTGGCCGCCGAACACGGCCTCGCCGGCAACGGCAAGCCGTCGCGTTTGATCCTGCTCGCCGACTTCGACGGCGATCGCGACGTCGACCTGTTCGTGGTCAACGCCGAGCCGCCCCACGAGGTCTACCGCAATGAGCTGCTCTGGGAGTACCGGCCCGCGCTCGGGTGGGACGCCTTCACCGCGGCCGAGGTTCTCGCCGCGGTCGCCGGAGACCTCGACGCCGACGGCCGGATCGAGCTCTACACCCTCGACTCCCGGGAGGTTCTCACCCGCTGGCAACGCGGTGACGGGGAGCTCTGGGAAGGGGCGGCGCTCAGCGAACCGGGCGCGGGCTCCGCCGAGGGCCGGCTCGCCCTCGCCGACGTCGACGGCGACGGCACCGTCGAGCTCCTGGTCTCCGCAGGCAAGCTCTGGCGGGCCGGCGCCCCGGACGACGGCAAGCTGGTGCCGCTTTTCACCGCCGCCGAGGAGGTGGCCACGCGGCTTGCGGGGTGGACGCCGGCGGTGCTCGAGCCGAGCCGCGGTCCCGCGGTCGTGGGGTGGGCGCCGGGCGGTCCGCCGCAGCTGTGGAAGCCCGGACCGGGGCGCTATGGCTTCGCGGCCCTGACGCTTTCGGGCCAGGAGGACGAGGGCGCCGCCATGCGCTCCAACGCCTCGGGCATCGGCACGGGGGTGGCGGTCCGCATCGACTCCCGCTGGACGGTGATGGGCACCTTCCGCAGCGACTCGGGGCCGGGGCAGGGCCTCCAGCCCGTGGCCGTAGGGCTCGGCGGAGCGGAGCGGATGGACTTCGTCGCCCTCGACTGGTCCGACGGCGTCTTTCAGACCGAGATGGCCCTGGAGCAGGGCACGCTCCACCGGATCACCGAGACCCAGCGGCAGCTGTCGAGCTGCCCGGTGCTCTTCGCCTGGAACGGCACGGGTTACGAGTTCGTGAGCGATCTGCTCGGCGTCGGCGGCATGGGCTATGCGGTGGGGCCGCCGGGAGAATACGCCGAACCCCGGCCGCACGAGAACCTGATGCTGCCGGCGGGACTTCTGCAACCCCGCGACGGGCGGCTGCTCATCAAGCTGGCCGAGCCCATGGAGGAAATCACCTACATCGATGCGGTCCGGCTGGTGGCCTATGATCTGCCGCCGGGCTGGTCGATGACCCTCGATGAGCGCATGGGCCTCGCGGGTCCCGAACCCAGCGGCAAGCCCTCCTTCTACCGCACGATCATGACGCCGCTGGCGGCCGTCAACGACCGCGGCGACAACGTGACCGCCGCGGTGGTCGCGGCGGATCTGCGCGCGGCGCCGGTCGGCGCGTTCGATCACCGCTTCATCGGCCGGCTGGCGGGCGAGCACGTGCTCACCCTGAGCTTTCCCGAGGCCTTCGACGCGCACCCCGGTCAGGCATTGCTGATTGCCGACGGCTGGGTCGAGTACCCCTACTCGCAGACCAATTTCGCGGCCTGGCAGGCCGGAGCCGACTACGACGCCCCCACCGTCGAGGCGCGCGGCCACGGCGGGCGCTGGCGGGCGGTGCTGGAGCGGTTCGGCTATCCGGCCGGGATGCCGCGGCAGATGTCGGTGCCCCTGGGAGCGCTTCCGGCCGGCACCCGGGATTTGCGAGTGCGCACCAATCAGGAGATCTATTGGGACCGATTGGCGGTGGCGTTTGCCGAGCCCTGTCCGGAGGTGGAGCGCCACGAGCTCCCGCTTGCCGCCGCCCGCCTGGGGCGGGTCGGCTTTCCGGAGCGCACCGACGCGGCCCAGCGCCTTCCCCAGTACGATTACAGCCATCTGCTGCCGACGTGGGATACCCGTTTCCTCAAGGGCTTCTACACCCGCCTCGGAGATGTGGAGGAGCTGGTGGCGACGCGCGACGATGCGGTGGCCATCTTCGGCGCCGGGGAGGAGATCCATCTCGAATTCACCGCGACGGCGAGCGCGCCGCGGCCGGGCTGGACCCGGATCTACGTGCTCGAGACCGAGGGCTGGTGTAAGGACATGGACCTCTACACTCGCGACGGCGACACCGTGGAACCGATACCGCACACCGGCCTGGGAGGTCCCGAGCGCGAGCGCCTCCACCTGGCCTACAACACCCGGTACCTGGCGGGCCGGCAGTGAGGGTTCGGAGGAGGACGTGATGAGAATCCTGACCGCCGACGAGATGCGTGAAGTCGATCGCCGGGCCATTGAAGAGCTCGGCATCCCGAGCCTGGTGCTGATGGAAAACGCCGCCCTCGGAGTGGTCGAGGCCATTACCGAGAACTTTCCGGAAGCGACGACCGTGGCGATCTTTTGCGGTCCGGGCAACAACGGCGGCGATGGTCTGGCGGTGGCGCGTCACCTCGACGCCCGCGGTTATCGCTGCCTGGTCTACCTGGTGATTCGCAGCTCGCCGCCGCGCGGCGACGCCGCGGTGCAGCTGGAGATCCTGCAAAAAGCCGGATTCGCGATCGAAGAGATCCGGCCCGAGAGCGATCTGGAGCCGGTCGTGGCGGCGTGTCGGACGTGCGATCTGTGGGTCGACGCGCTTTTCGGCACGGGCCTGACGCGATCGTTGGAGGGTCATTTCGCCGAGCTTCTCGAACGTCTCGACCGGCTGCCGGTGCCCTGTTTGGCCGTCGATCTCCCGAGCGGGCTCAACGGCAGCCGCGCGGAGATTCCCGGACCCCATCCGCACGCCGCGCTGACCGTGAGCCTCGCGGCTGCGAAGATCGCCCACGTCTTCCCGCCCGCCGCCGTCGCCTGCGGCGAGGTGGTGGTGAGCGACCTGGGGATTCCCCCGGCCCTGCTCGAGGAAGCTCCGGGGCAGCTCTACCTGCTGACCGATCGCGAGTTGGCGGCCTGCCTGGTGCCCCGCGACCCCGCCAGCCACAAAGGTCATTACGGCCATGCCCTGATCGTGGCCGGCTCCCCGGGCAAGGGGGGGGCGGTCGTGCTCGCCGCCCAGGCGGCGGTGCGAGCCGGCGCCGGACTGGTGACCGCGGCAGTGCCGGAGGCGATGCTGCCGGTCGTCGACGGCGGCTCGCTCGAGTCGATGACCCTGGGCCTCGCCGCCGGGGGCGACGGCGGTCTGAACGAGGAAGCGGTCGCCCAGGTCCTGGAAGCGGTGGCGGACAAGCAGGCGGTGGCGGTGGGTCCCGGTCTCGGGCTGGGTGCGGCCACGGTCGAAGCGGTGCGACAGCTGGTCCGGGCCCTGCCGGTGCCGATGGTGCTCGACGCCGACGGCCTCAACGCTTTTACCGGTCGCATCGCCGAGTTGGCCGAGCGCGAGGCCGGCACCGTGCTGACGCCCCACCCCGGCGAGATGGCACGGCTCCTGGGTCTCGCCAGTGGCGCCGAAGTCCAGGCCGATCGGCTGGCGGCGGCGCGTCGGGCGGCCCGGGAGAGCGGCGCGGTGGTGGTGCTCAAGGGCTACCAGACGCTGGTCGCCGATCCGGAGGGCGAGGTCTGGGTCAATCCCACCGGCAATCCGGGGATGGCCAGCGGCGGCAGCGGCGACGTGCTCACCGGCCTCGCGGTGGGGCTTCTGTGCCAGGGATACGATCTGCTGACCGCGGCACAGCTCGCGGTGTTCCTCCACGGCCTCGCCGGCGACGTCGCCATCGAGAGCCTGCCCGAGGAGACGCTCCGCGCCGGCGATCAGGTCGCGGCCTTGCCGGAGGCATTCGCGCGTTTGCGCGACGCGTGAGTCAGGGATGCGTGATGAGCCGCGACGCTGGCTGAGCCGCGACGAAGCGGCCACCGAAAGGATCGGAGAGATCCTCGGCCGCGAGCTCGCTCCGGACGGCACGGCGCTTCTCGAGGGCGATCTCGGCACCGGCAAGACGGTGCTGGTGCGCGGCATCGCCCGCGCCCTCGGGGTCGACCGGCGGGAGATCCAGTCACCGACCTACACCCTGATCCACGAGCACGAGGGCCACTCGGGCCGTCTCGTGCACGTCGATCTCTACCGGCTGGAGCCCGAGGAGCTGGACTCCCTGGGGCTCGACGAGCTCCTCGCCGGTCCCGGGGTCAAGGCGATCGAGTGGGCCGAACGGCTGGTGGGCGGCGCGGCGGGCGGGTGGCGGGTGCGGATCCGGCGCACGGCGGACGGGGGGCGGGAGATCCTGCTCGAGGACGAGGACGGCTGCCAGTAGCAACGACCACGACGACGCTGGGAGCGCCGGCTTCCAGCCGGCAGGTGGGCGCGGACGGGCACCAACAGCTGATACGATCAACTCTCTACCGATTGCAGTCCACTGCGAGCAAGGAGATCAGGGATGAAGATCAAGAAGGTAGGCGTCGTGGGTTGTGGCCTCATGGGAGCCGGGATCGCCGAGGTGGTGGCCAAGGCAGGCTATCCCGTGGTCGTCCGGGAGGTCAGCGAGGAGCTGTTCGAAAAGGGTCAGGCGCGCATCCGCACGTCGCTGGCGAAGGCGTTGGAGCACGGCAAGATCGATGCCGAGGGGTGTGAGCGGGTGATGGAGCGGATCTCCGGAGTGGTCGATCTCGAGGGCCTCAAGAGCTGCGATCTGGTGATCGAGGCGATCGTCGAGAATCTCGACGAGAAGTGCAAGACCCTCGCGGTGCTCGACGAGGAGCTCAAGGACGCGGCGATCATCGCCAGCAACACCTCGTCGCTGACCATCACCCAGCTGGCGATGGCGACCACGCGGCCGCAACGCTTCCTGGGAATCCACTTCTTCTACCCGGCGCCGGTCATGAAGCTGGTCGAGGTGGTGCGGACCCTGATGAGCGACGCCGAGATCGTCGAGCAAGCCTTCGCCTTCGTCCGTTCCCTGGACAAGGAACCGGTGGCCTGCCGCGACAACTCGGGCTTCATCGTCAACCGGCTGCTGATTCCCTACCTGCTCGACGCCGTCCGCGCCTACGAGGAGGGCGCAGGCTCGATCGAGGACATCGACCAGGCGATGCAGCTCGGCTGCGGCTACCCGATGGGTCCGTTCACGCTGCTCGACTTGATCGGCCTCGACACCACCTACTACATCGCCAACATCATGTTCGAGGAGTACCGCGAGAAGCGCTTCGCGCCGCCGCCGCTCCTGAAGCAGATGGTGCAGGCCGGACGCCTGGGCCGCAAGAGCGGGCGCGGTTTCTACGAGTACGAGAAGAAGTAGCGCTCCAACTCAATTCCCGGCTCCTCGGGAAACCGTGACATCGCAGCAAGAAACTCCTCGAGATCGCCGAGCTCGTTCTTGATAATGTCATGTCATATCCTTTCCCATGATCGATATCGATGTAAAAATGGACGAGCACATTGCGAAGCCCCATCCAACCTTTCAGGCGTTCCGCGAGGTGATGTAGCGCCGATTCACTCAGAGATTTATCAAGTTCGACTCCGGCCGCGCGCGAGCGAAAAGGGGCAGGGCCGCAATCCCGAGGATCTCCCGTACGGCTTCTTGAATCTCCCTGGCTCCCGAACACCGTCCCGGAGCGGGTTCACCGGCGAGCGACGGTCGACGTTCGCCGCACGGAGGTTTTTCACTGGCCGCAGTTGAGCGCAAACGCTGACGGGGAGCGGGTTCTCGGCCGTTGTTCGATCTGCGTTCAGCGAACGGAGGGGTGCCAGCGGCCGGAGAGGTTCCGCCGCGGGGTGGTGTACGCTTTTTCCCACCATGAAATACGACACCGGCATCCTCATCGGCGAAGGCGGCATGGGGGAGGTTCTCAAGGTCTGGGATCCCGTGCTCCAGCGCCACGTGGCCCTGAAGCTGCTGCGGCGCAGCGATCCCGAAACGGTCGAACGGGCCTTTCGGGAGGCCCGGGCCCAGGCGCGCATCAACCATCCCAACGTCGCCGAGGTCTTCGAGGTCGGCACCCTGGATGAGCGGCCGTACATCGCGATGCAACTGATCGAGGGACGTTCTCTCGATGAAGCCGCCGCCTCCCTCCCGATCGAGGGCAAGGTCCGGCTGGTCAAGATGGTCGCCGAAGCGATCCAGACGGCGCACGCCGCCGGCTTGATCCACCGGGATCTCAAGCCTGCCAACATCCTGGTCGAAAAGCGTGACGACGGCACATTGCACCCCTACGTTCTCGATTTCGGCCTGGTCCGCGAGCAGGCGGTGGCGGGCTTGACCGTCACCGGCCAGGTTCTGGGAACGCCGGGTTACCTCTCGCCGGAGCAGGCGCGAGGCGAGACCAGCCGGCTCGATCGACGCACCGACGTCTTCAGCCTCGGGGTGATCCTCTATGAGCTCTGTGCCGGGCACAGCCCGTTCGCCAACACCAGCGTCGCCGACACCCTCGTCAACGTCTTGCAGAACGATCCTCCGCCGTTGCGCAAAGCGATACCGGAAGTGCCCCGAGACCTCGATACGATCGTCCATTGCTGCCTCGAGAAGGACCCCGAACGCCGCTACCAGTCGGCGCGTGCGCTGGCTGAGGATCTGGGCCGCTATCTCGACGGCGAGCCCATCGGAGTGCGGCCGCCGGGGGTGACCAAACGTCTGGCGCGCAACGCCCGCAAGCACCCGATCGTCACCTTGCTGGCCGCCGCGGTGGTCGTGATCTCGCTCGTCTTTGGCGGTCTGGTCTGGCGCGAGCGGCGGCTCGCCGACGAACGCGCCCTCCTGGCGCAGACTTTCGGCCAGGGGGTCGAGCGCAGCGAGGCGATCCTGCGGCGCGCCTACACCCTCCCTCTGCACGACGTTCGGCCCGAGCGAGCGTTGGTCCGATCGCGACTTTTCCGCATCCGGGAACGGATGGAATCGTTGGGTCCCCAGGCGCGGGGACCGGGCTGCTATGCCCTCGGCCGGGGGCTTCTGGCCCTCGGCGAAAGCGAGGCGGCCCGGCGCGAGCTCGAGCGGGCCTGGCAAGCGGACTACCGGACGCCCGAGGTCGCCTACGCCCTCGGCCGGACCCTGGGCGAGCTTTACCGGCAGGGCCTGGACCAACTGAGCCAGATCAACGACGAGGATCGCCGGGCCGCGCGTCGCGCCGAACTGGAGCAGGAGCTCCGAGAGCCGATGCTGCGCTACCTCGAGGCGGCGCGCGCCGCAGAAGAAGAATCGCCCGAGTTCGTCTATGGTCTCGCGGCCTTCTACGACGAGCGCTGGGACGAAGCGATCCGCCACGCTCGTGAAGCCTTCGCCGCCTTCCCCTGGCTCTATGAGGCCAAGAAGCTCGAAGGCGATGCCTACAGCCGCCAAGCCCACCTCCATCATCTCGCAGGCGATTTCCAGGCCGCCGCCGAGAACCATCGCCGCGCCCGCGAGGCCTACGCCGTGGCCATGGATATCGCGCGGAGCGACCCGGCCCTCTACGATGCGGAATGCGGGCGCCGGCTGCTGGCCACGGTCATGGAGCTGATGAAAGACCCGGACGCCAACGTGGTCTTCAGCGAGACCCTGGCGATCTGCCGGCAGGGGATCGTCGCCAATCCGGAGCTGCCTTCGCTGTGGCGCGGCATCGCCAACCTTTACTGGCGCTGGGCCGAAATCCTGCACTTCCGTGGTCAAGATCCCCGCTCTCAAATCGCCGAAGCCATCGCGGCGGCCGAAGAGGCCATCGCGCTCGACCCCGGCGAAGTCTCCGCCTACACGGACCTGGCGACCAGCTATCTGATCCGGGCCGAGTACGAATTCGCCACCGGTACCAGTCCGCTGAACGCCCTCGATCGGGCCATCGACGTGACCCGTCAGGTGCTTAAGATCCAGCCGCTGAACGATTTCGCCCACTCCTCGATCGCCGACGCCTTCTTTCAGCGGGCCGTCTGGCAGGCGAGCCACGGCCAGGATCCGCGCGCCAGCTTCACGGCCGCTGTCGAGAGTCTGAACCGGGCGGTTGAGATCCGCCCGATCTACGCGTGGTACGGGAACCTGGCCCGCGTCCACCTCGAGCGGGGCCGCTTCGAGGCGTCAGCCGGCGGCGACCCGGTGCCGTTTTTCGAGGCGGCGATCGCCAACGGCACGAGCGCTCTGGAGGCCAATCCGGGCGTCGGCGGATTCCGCGATTACGTCGCCCTCGCCTGGCTCGGCATCGCCGAAGCGCTGCGTGAGCGTGGCGCCGACGTCTCGGAGGCGGTTGCCCAGGGCCTCGCCACGGTCGCGCGCATGCTGGAGGAAGAACCCGAGAACCAACAAGCCCGCGAACTGGAGCGGAAGCTGCAAGCCCTCGCCGGCGCCTCAGCGCCACCCGGGAAGCGGGTGCGTTGATCGGCGCGAACCGCACAAGCGTCGCGGGGCCGGGGTCTCAGCGCCGGACCGAGGCCACGATCCGCGCCGCGATCGCCGCCTCCGGCGCTTCGGGCGCCAGCTTGATGAAGCGTTCGAGATCGGCGATCAGCAGATCGTTGCGCTTGATCTTGCTCGCGGCCTGACCGCGGTAGAAGTAGGCGTAGGCGATGCCCGGATTCATCTTGATCGCCTCG
>Ga0180431_10010184_pt1 | contig 10489 bp, 7 predicted proteins | sample SS_ome_11_FD_132459 | JGI IMG/M metagenome (GOLD analysis project Ga0180431, IMG submission 132459) | Hypersaline lake sediment archaeal communities from the Salton Sea, California, USA - SS_1_MS_1 metaG | ecosystem: Environmental > Aquatic > Non-marine Saline and Alkaline > Hypersaline >... | reverse complement strand
GCGGATAAGAATCCGGCAGACGCGGATAAGAATCCGGCAGACGCGGATAAGAATCCGGCAGACGATGATTGGTGGCCCTCGCTGGCCCTAGAAGATCTGGAATTGGATTCACCCTACAACACGTACCGCAACCTGGGTCTACCGCCGGGTCCGATATGTAGCCCCGGCCTGGCCTCGATCCGGGCCAGCGCATATCCGGCCGATACGGATTACTATTTCTTCCTGGTCGATTGTACCAAAAATGACGGCAGTCACCTTTTCGCCAGGACGGAGGACGAGCATCTTAGCAACTACCAGATGTGTGGCGGTGGGGTGCAGTAAAGGACGTCGCCTCCTGTCTCTTGCCCTCTGCTTCTTCCTTCTGTTGTCCTCTTGCCTCCCCGCCGCTCCGCGCTTTCCTGGGGTGGTCCGGCCGACGGTCAAGATTGGGCTGGTCGCACCGTTCGAGGGGCGTTACCGGTACGTCGGCTATGACGTCATATACGCCGTCAGGATGGCGCTCCAGGAAGCTAACGCGGCCGGTGGCGTGGCGGGCTACGGCGTCGAACTGGTCGCCTTCGACGATGGTGCCGAACCTGCCATGGCGATAGAGCAGGCCCGCAAACTGGCTGCCGACCCCGAGTTGGTCGCTGCCATTGGGCACTTCCGGGAGCAGACTACTGCGGCCGCCTTGGATGCCTACGCCGAGGCAGGCATTCCCCTCGTCGCTCCGGCCGTCTATACTCGGGCCATCACCAGTGGGGCGGCTTTCCATGACCGTCGGGGGGCAGAGATCTATCGTCTGGGGCCTCCCGCTGAGGTATTGGCAGATGCTCTGCTTCATCAACTCGGAGCGCTGGGACACTCTCAGGCGGCGCTCGTCACCACGGGTGGCCCGCTTGGGACGGCGTTGCAGCAGGGCGTGGGACGGCTTCCCACAGCCGCGCGGGTCTGGCCGGTCGTATCACCGGATGCCCCGGATTGGCTGGAGGCGGTAAGAGACTCTGGTGTGGAAGTAGTGCTCTGCGATGCGACCCCGGTGAAAGCTGGCGAGACGGTCTCGGCGCTGCGCGGGGCCGGCTGGCAGGGAGACTTCGTGGGTGGGCCGGAGCTGGCCGCGCCCGACTTCGCGGCCGTGGCAGGTGGGGCTGCTGGCGGGGTGGTCTTCGTCACACCGTGGCCCTTTTCAGAAACCGTGTCTTTTCCTGAAAACCTGGTTTCCGGCGAGGAGACCGACTTTGCGGCTGCTTACCGCGCCGTCTCGAACGGTGTGCCGCCTGGCCCATTGGCCTCAGTGGCCTACGAGGCTACCTGGGTGCTGCTGGAGGCGTTGGAGCGCGATGTCCAGGCGCATGGCGCACCGACGCGGGGGGGAATCGGTGCAGCGCTTGGGGCAACCCGGCGTGATGGGATGCTGGGTCGCGTGACGTTCGATGCCAACTACAGTTGGGGCGATGCGCCGCTGTACTGGTATCGCTTTGACGCGGACGGTGTCCCCAGGATTTCCAGCATGAATCAGCCCGCGATGCGCTGGTAAAAGATCGGTAGTCGCTGTACAGGCGCGTCGCTGAAGGTGTGCGCCGCCAGCACCCGATCGCGCGCGGTCGCCAGCTTCGCCTCGTCGTTAGCGTGGATGGTGAACAGCGGTGTGCCTCTCTGCACCAGGTCGCCCACCTTGTAATGCACGATCACGCCGACGCTGTGATCGATTGTGTCGCTTTTCTTTTCTCTACCACCGCCCAGGTCCACCATGGACATCCCGACTTCAGCGGCGTCCACCGAGGTCAGATAACCACTGCGCGGTGCTGGCACCGGCTCGATTAGGCTTGCCTGTGGCAGCCGCTCGGGTTCTTCAATGTAGTGCACGTCGCCTCCCTGGGCTTCTACCAACTCTCTGAACTTGTGCCAGGCTGCTCCCGAGGCCAGGGTTTCCAGGGCCAACGTAAGCGCAGCGTTGGCGTCGGTGGCCTTCCCGCCCAGCATCAGCATCTCCGCCGCCAGGACCATGCAGTGTTCGCGAAAGTCGGCCGGACCGCCTTCGTGCAGCGTGTTGATCGCCTCGCGCACTTCCAGCGCGTTCCCCACGGCCCAGCCCAACGGCTGGTTCATGTCGGAGATGAGCGCGACCACCCGGCGCCCGGCCTGGCTGCCCAGGCGCACCATCGCCTCGGCCAGGGTCACCGCTTCTTCCAGTGTCTTCATGAATGCGCCCTTGCCCGTTTTGACGTCCAACACGATGGCATCTGCGCCAGCAGCGAGTTTCTTGCTCATGATTGAGCTGACGATGAGGGGGATGGATTCGACCGTGGCCGTCACGTCGCGCAGCGCGTACAGGCTGCGATCGGCCGGCGCCAGTTCAACGGTCTGTCCGGTGAGCACGATGCCGATCTCCTTGAGTTGCGTCTTGAACTCATCCTCGTTCAGGTCGGTTCGATAGCCGGGAATGGACTCCAGCTTGTCTACCGTCCCGCCGCTGAAGCCCAGTCCACGCCCGGTCATCTTGGCGACCGGCATGCCGCATGCCGCGACCAGCGGTGCCACGACCAGGCTGACCTTGTCACCGACGCCGCCGGTCGAATGCTTGTCCACCGCAAAAGGGGTAATCTCCTTCAGGTCGAGCACGTCGCCCGAGTAGGCCATCGCCATCGTCAGGTCGTGGGTCTCACGGTCGATCATGCCGTTCAGGTACACGGCCATCAGCCAGGCGGCGACCTGATAGTCAGGGATCTGGCCCTGAGTGAATCCCTGGACGAAGAACTCGATTTCTTCCCGCGAGAGTTCGCCGCCGTCGCGCTTTTTGGCAATCACGTCTACTGCCTGCATGGGTCACCTCCGTCTAGGGAAACCGGGCTCGTATCCTGGAGCCCCTGGTTTCTGATCTCAGCCCATTATATCACAAATCCCACCGATTGTAGAAATTGCATTGGGGAGCAATTCGCGCTATAATGAATCAATTAAGACATACCAGGGAAGTGGGGAGGGTGGTTATGGCCGATGTTGACGTGATTTTGACCGGCGGCAGCGTTGCCACGATGAATGACGATTTCGACCTCTTCGACCCTGGCGCGGTCGCTGTTCGGGCTGAGGTCATCGAGGCTGTCGGGCCAGCCGACCAGATTGCAGATACTTACTCCGCCGATGAGGTCGTGGATTGCACCGGCTGCGTCGTTATTCCGGGCCTGATCAACGCTCACACGCATGCCCCGATGACGCTGCTCAGAGGGTTGGCCGATGACCTGCGGTTGGACGTCTGGTTGATGGGCTACATGATGCCGGTGGAGCAGGAGTTCGTGCGGCCCGATTTTTGCTGGTTGGGCACGCAGTTGGCCTGTGCCGAGATGATCCGCTCTGGCACGACTTGCTTTGCCGACATGTACTATTACGAGGAGGCCGTGGCCGACGCCGTGGCTCAAGCAGGAATGCGAGCTGTCTGCGCCGAGACAGTGCTCAAGTTTCCCACCCCCGACTCTCAGAGCTACGATGAGAGTCTCGAACACACCCGTGATTTCATCCTGCGTTGGAAAGGCCACCCGTTGATTATGCCTGCCGTGGGTCCCCATGCGCCTTACACCACGACGGTGGATCTACTGCAGTCCTGCGCTCACCTGGCGCTCGAGTTCGACGTGCCGCTCCACATCCACGTCGCCGAAACCGCCCAGGAGGTGGAACAGCATCGGGCTGAGTATGGGGTGCCGGTCGTACCCTGGATGGAGCAGCACGACGTTTTCGATGCCAAGGTCGTGGCCGCACACTGTGTTCACCTGGATGAGGCAGAGATGTACACGTTACAGCGCCACGGAGTCGGTGTGGCCCACAATCCCACCAGTAACCTCAAGCTGGCCAGCGGGTTCGCGCCCGTGGTGCGTATGCTGGAGCTGGGGCTCAACGTGGGTATCGGTACCGATGGGCCGGCCAGCAACAACGACCTGGACATGTGGGAGGAGATACGCCTGGCAGCGCTGCTGGCTAAGGGCGTGGCTTCTGATCCCACGGCCCTGCCGGCGCGCCAGGCGTTGGCGCTGGGGACTATCATTGGGGCGCGGGCGCTGCATATCGACGAGTACGTGGGCTCACTGGAACCAGGCAAACGAGCTGACCTTGACGTTTTGGACCTGCGTGGCGTCCACATCACGCCTAAGTTCACGCGCGACCCGGAGGCAGTGTATGCCCAGTTGGTCTACGCGGCCAAGGGCAACGATGTGCGTGACGTGATGTGCCAGGGGCGCTGGCTGATGCGCGAGCGGCAGTTACTCACCCTCGACGAGCAGGCACTGATGGCTGAGGCCGCTGCCGTCGCCCGCAAGATAAACACCTTCCTCATCCAGCGTGAGGAAAGCGTGCTCAGCAAGCTGTTGGTCATCGCCCAGGTAGCCCAGAAGAAGACGTTCGAGGTTCAGGTCAAGGTGCATCTGTCCGACCCGGTGCCGATCGAAAGCTTGTTGGACCGCCCCGAGATCGTGATGGTCAAGCCGTCACTGCGCCGCCAGTACGATACGTACTTCTTGTTCGATGATCCCTATCATAGCCGCCTCCGCTATCGGGAGGACGAGGTGCTGGATGAAGATGGTCAGGTGGAGGATGTACCTTGCCGGCTGACGCTGATGAGCGAGGCGAAGGAGCGGGAGTACGCTATGTCGGTGTTGCTTTCGCGCTCCCGCTTCGATGCACCAGCGACCCGTAGCCTGCGCTTCTATCGGGAGTATTTCAAGCCGACAGCGGAGGTCGAAGTACACAAGGAGCGGCAGCGCTACCGCATTCGCTACGGTGGGACGGATTTCGCGATCAATCTGGATCGACTGAAGAAGCCGGAACTGCCCGCGCTGTTCTTGGAGATCAAGAGCCGCACGTGGTCGCGGCAGGATGCGGAGCGGAAGGCGGAGCTGATCGGCGAGCTTTTGGAGTTGCTAGAAGTAGGGGAACCCGATCTGGTGCGGCAGGAATACGCGGAGTTGGCGGTTGAGATACAGCGCCTGGATGGGGGAGCGGGCGAGTAGGGGGGCAAGATGGGGCGGGTCGGTAAGGATCTGCGAGATCCTTCGGGTTTTTTGGACTGAATCGCGCCCAATGTCGGTGTCGCGTCATTTGTCTGCACGCCCTATCGCTGCCTCCAGAAGCGCGCTTCCTATCTCCACCGCCCGATGAGGATCGGTGGGATGTTCCAGCAGAATCGCCACGGCGTAGCGGGGCGCGTCCGCCGGAGCCACCCCGAGGAACCAGGCGTGGGGTGGCTGTTCTTCACCAGCGACGGCCACCCCCCAGTGTCCGGCGACGCCTGTCCTGAGCGTGGACGGCGCGTTCGTAGTCGAAGGCCCGGCGTCGTAGTGTTGCCAGGTGCCCAGCAGTCTCCGTGCGAGAGCTGGTTTGAGGACGGCACGGGGTTCTCCCGCAGCGGACCGCTTCCGCCATCTTCCCTCCCCATCCTGCACCTGGAGCACCAGGCGCGGAGCGGGCATCTTCCCATTGTTGGCCAGGGTCCCCGCCACCAGCGCCATCTGCAGCGGGGAGGCGGTCAGGTTCCCCTGGCCAATCGCCTCGGCACGTGCGGCAGTTGTTGTTGAGAGTGCATCGGTGTCCCAATCTACTGCCTCGGCCGGGATTCCCAGCGTGGGTGGGGTGGTCAGCCCCCAGCGCTCTATTGCCTCTTCGAAGCCGTCTGCTCCCAGTTGCTCTCCCAGATTCGCGATAGGGGCCGGGCACGCAGCGGCGTAAGCTTCGGCCAGGGTGACCGGTTCGGAGATGGCGGCGCTGCAGCCCACCATCGTGCCGTTGATTGAGAGCGTCGTCGTCGCGTTGGATATGGGGTCTTCCAGATCGGCCAGGCCATCATCCAGCGCCTGGGCCAGGATGACGGTCTGCAGGGCCGCCCCCGGCTGGTAGAGGCCTTGAGTGGCCCGATTGAGTAGTGGTGCGGACGGGTCTTCGCTCAGCATCTCCCACGCGTCATCCAGGTTCTCTGGATCGAAGGTAGGGCTGGAGGCCAGGGCCAGGATCTCGCCGGTGCTGGCGTCCAGCAACACCACGGCCCCCGCCTGGCCGGTCAGGGCCTCTTGAGCCTGGGCTTGCAGCACCGCGTCGAGCGTCAACTGCACGTCGTAGCCGTGGGGTGGGCGATGGAGCAGGTCGTCCCACGCGGTCTGCCACTCGCTACGACCCGCCTCGCCCCGCAGTTGGGTGTCGAAGGCCGCCTCGATGCCTCCGGTGCCGTAGCGCAGGCTGGCGTACCCGACGGCGGGTGCGGCCTCCGGGACGGGATACCGGCGCGTGACCGTGCCGTCGTCCGCGACTTCACCGTCAGCCAGCACGGTGCCTCCCCGGTCCAGGATACGCCCGCGCACGATGCGCTGCTCGTACAGCACGCGGCGCGGGTTGTCGTCGCGGGCGCGCAGCGTCTCGGCGCGGACGACGGCCCAATATCCGCACGTCGCCGCCAGGAGAGCCAGGGCCAACAGGAGACCGCAAGCCACGCGCAGAAGTGGCGTGTGACCATGTGCAAGTCGTGGCGAGAGACCAGATATCCGCAACAGCAACCCCAGGCCGATGAAACTGATCAAGAGCGAACTGCCACCGTAGGAGACGAAGGGAAGCGTGACGCCAGCGATGGGAGCCAGCTTGGCGTTCCCGGCCATGATGACCCAGGCCTGGATCACCAACCCGGCCGTCAAACCCGCGGCCAGGAAGCGCTCGAAGGGATGTGGGGCGCGGGCGGCGGCGTGGAAACCGCGCAGCGTCAATACCACGTACAGCGCGATGATGACGAGTGTCCCGGCCAGGCCGAATTCCTCCCCGATGGCGGCGAAGGCGAAGTCGGTGTGCACGGCGGGGATGTAGGTCGGGCTGCCCAGTCCCAGCCCCCGTCCGAAGACGCCCCCGGCCCCGAAGGCCAGCAGGCTTTGCACGATCTGGAACGCACGGTCGGCAGACCCTGGCCATGGGTTGAGCCAGCCGTCCACCCGCAGCGCGACCCGGTCGGAGAGCTGGTAACCGGCCACTCCCGCGACGATGAAGAGCACCATCCCGGCGGCCACGTATTGCCACTGGTTGGTCGCCAGGTACAGCATGGCCAGGAAGGTGAAGAAGAAGAGCATGGCCGCTCCCAGGTCCTGCTGCCACGTCAGGAGCACCACCGCCAGCCCGAACATCGCCGCGAGTGGCCCGACGTAGGCCAGGGGCGGGAGTCGCCAGCGCCCCAGGTGCCACGTTTCCGAGATGATCAGTTCTCGTCTTTCGGCCAGGTATGAGGCCAGGTAGACGATCATCAGAAGTTTCAACGGCTCGGAGGGTTGGAAGTACATGGACCAGGCCCGCAGCCACAGGCGCGGGCCGTAGCCGGAGGGGTTGACGCCAAAGATCAGCGTGGCTGCCAACAATGCCAGCCCCCCGAGGAGCCAGGTGTAGCGGAACCGCCGCAGCCAGCGCAGGTCTTGGCCCAGCCGGGCGATGGTCATCAGCGCGGCCGCCGAGATGGGCAGCCAGATGGCCTGCCGCATGAGGAAATTGATCGCCAGCCGCCCGATGAGCAGGAGGCCCCAGCCGGTTAGCAGCGCCGCTATGGGCAGCAGGATCGGATCACGCTGGGGGAGGTAGCGGTTCAGAAAGATGTGGGCAACACCAAAGGACGCGACGAATGAGCCTGCGACGAACAGCCACCGCCCGACGTTGGATGGCGATTGCAGACTGAAGACCGGAGACCGGAGACTGCCCAGCGTGACGATGCCGACCAGGAGAAAGGCAGTCGCAATCAGGAGCAGGCTCCGTTCGCGCCGGATGGTCTCTGTTTGTAGCTGAGCAAGATCCATAGAGTTTCGAGTTCTACCCCTTAATCACTGCCAGCGGCCGCAGTCGGGCCACTTTGCGGGCGATGCCCAGCCCATGTACGACCTCGACCACGCGGCTGACGTCCTTGTAGGCCGCCGGAGCCTCTTCCGCCAGCCCGCGCATACTTCCTGCACGGACGACGATGCCCTGCCGCTCCAGGTCCTTCCTCAACTCGCTGCCGTGGACCTGTTTGCGGGCCTTGGTCCGGCTCATCACGCGTCCGGCACCGTGGCAGCTCGAGCCGAAGGTCAGTGTCATCGCTGTCTGTGTGCCCACCAGCACGTAGGAAGCGGTTCCCATCGAGCCGGGCACCAGCACCGGCTGGCCCACGTTGCGGTAATCGCCGGGCAACCCCTCGTATCCAGGCCCGAAGGCCCGCGTGGCCCCCTTGCGGTGCACGCACAGCTTCATCCGCCGCCCGTCTACCTCGTGCTCCTCGAACTTGGCGATGTTGTGCGCCACGTCGTAGACCTGGAACAGGTCGAAGTCCTTCACCTTGCCGGACAGGACCCGCTCGAAGGCCTCGCGCACGCCCATGACCAGCACCTGCCGGTTGACGAAGGCGTAGTTGACCGCGCAGGCCATCGCGCCGTAGTAGGCCCGGCCCTCTGGGGAGTCGATGGGCGCGCACACCAGCTCCCGGTCTGGCAGTTGGAGGTTGTACTTCCGCACCGCTGGCTGTAGTTGCTTCACGTAGTCATCGCATACCTGGTGGCCAAACCCCCGAGACCCGCAGTGGATCTGCACCGCGATTTGGCCCTCCCACAGCCCGAATGGTTCCGCTACCTCCGGGTCGTAGATCTCCTCGACGACGTCGATCTCCAGGAAGTGGTTGCCGGCGCCCAGCGAGCCGACCTGGGGGCGGCCGCGCTCCTTGGCGCGTGCGCTGACCTGGCTGGGATCGGCCCCGGCCAGGCAACCCTGTTCCTCCGTGTGTGCCAGGTCCTCCTGTCGTGCCAGGCCCCGCTTCAGCGCCCATCGGCCGCCCTGCGTCACCAGTTCGTCCAGTTCCCGCTCGGAGACCCGCTCGCGCCCTTTCCCCCCCACGCCGCTGGGGCAGGTTTGATACAGCGTCGCCGTGAGGTCCTGCAGATACGGGGTTACCTCTCCCTGCTCCAGGTGCGTGCCGAGGAGCCGCAGGCCGCAGTTGATATCGTAGCCAACGCCGCCGGGTGAGATCACGCCACTATCCCGGCGCATCGCTGCCACGCCGCCGATGGGAAACCCGTATCCCTGGTGAAAGTCCGGCATCGCCATCGCGTGCTTGACGATGCCCGGCAGTGTCGTCGTGTTGATCAATTGCTCCACCGTGCGGTCGCGGAATGCTGCGTCGAAGAGTTCGGCGTCGCCAAACAAGCGCGCCGGGACGCGCATGTCGTCCCGGAAGTCTTCTGGCAACTCCCAAATATACTTGTCCACTTGCTGGAAGTCCTTCTTTTGCACCATCTTTCCCCTCCTCACGCATCCCTCGGATGTCTTCCATCCGCTGTCGCTTTCACACGTCAAACACGATGATGGTCTCGTAGCCCGCGTCCGTGTGCACGATCTCCAATTCGCTAAACGTGACTGCCTTGATGTGTCGCCGGTGCTCCTCCACCGGCCCGCCTCGCGCTGTGGCCCGCAGCCTGGTCGGGGTGATTTCGAGCACGTCGAAATCGGTGAAGACGCACTCGTCCCGCTCGCCCAGGTAGAGCAGTTCTCCCAGCCAGGCCACCAGCAGCGTCTCGACGTCGTAGGCCTCCAGCTCGACTAGGCGCTCGGCATTCGGATTCTGATCCGCCAGGTCTACCGCGTCCGGGTCGGCCATCTGGCAGGCCATGCCGTAGGCCGCGTTGGCGAATAGTTCGGCCAGGTCCTGTCCCCAGACACGGATGGCGATGTCAGCCGTGTGTTCTACTTCCTCGAATCGTCCGTTCATGGTGTCCCCATCCTACCATGATCCAGGTGCTAAATCAAGTTTGGTGTTTCGCCGCCTCGCGCAGCAGCGCTCTCGCCGGACCACAGTCCGGCTCTTCGCCAAGCGTGCTGGCCAGGTCACAGTCCCACAGTTCGCCAAGTGCTCCCGCCGGACCACAGTCCGGCGGCTTCGCTCCGTGCTCTGTCGAAGTGAGCAGTCTCTTGACACTGTGTAGCCTGTATGCTATAATAAGCATAACTAAATTATGGATATAGATCCAGGGGAGTTGCATTATGGCGGACGATATTGATCAGATGCGCAAGGGAACGACCACCGTCGCCATCCTCAAGCTGTTGGTGGATGAGGAGGAGCCTCTGCACGGCTACGAGATCATCCGGCGCCTGGAGGAGCGCAGCGAGGGGTACTTCAGTTTCAAGGAGGGGCTCATCTATCCCCGGCTGCACCAGATGGAGCAGGATGGGCTCCTGGAGAGCCGCTGGCTGGGCAAGCCTGGCACCCGGCGGCGCAAGATGTACACCGTCACCGAGGAGGGCCACCGCCAGTTGAAGGTCGAGATGAAGCGCTGGCAGACTTTCAGTCAGCAGATGAATCAGTTGTTGGGGCTGGAGGCTGTATGAGCGCGGGGGAAGAGCCCTCCCCCAACCCCTCCCCGAAGCGGGGAGGGGGGACAGTTGTTGACCCGAAGCGGGGAGGGGGGACGGTTGTTGACCCGAAGCGGGGAGGGGGGACGGTTGTTGACCCGAGGCGGGGGGGGGGGACGGTGGTTGACACGAGGGG
>Ga0180431_10010182_pt1 | contig 10489 bp, 7 predicted proteins | sample SS_ome_11_FD_132459 | JGI IMG/M metagenome (GOLD analysis project Ga0180431, IMG submission 132459) | Hypersaline lake sediment archaeal communities from the Salton Sea, California, USA - SS_1_MS_1 metaG | ecosystem: Environmental > Aquatic > Non-marine Saline and Alkaline > Hypersaline >... | reverse complement strand
GTGGAGCCCCGCCTCGGCCAGCGTTTCGGCGTAGCGGGATAGGAGCACCCCGTTGGTCGTCATGGCCAGATCGTCGACCTCAGGGATGCGGGCGCATCTGCGAACCAGATCCGCGATTCCCAGTCGGACCAGCGGCTCCCCCCCGGTCAGCCGTATCTTGGTGATGCCCATCTCCGCCGCCGCTCGGGCGATGATCTCGATTTCCTCGTAGCGCAGGATGTCCTCGTGTGGGCGCCAGGGAACTCCCTCCGGCGGCATGCAGTAGATGCAGCGCAGGTTACAGCGGTCGGTGACGGAGATGCGCAGGTAGCTGATCGGCCGATTGTAGGCGTCTACATGTGCCATGACACCCACGAGTATACAAGGTCTTGGCCGCAGGTCAAGCGAGGCCCCCCCTCAATCCCCCCCGAGAGCAGGGGGGAGGGTCGATCAGAAGACGTGCACCGCCGCTGCCTTGAAGGCAATGTAGACCTCCATCCCATCCTGGAGCTTCATTTCCTCCACCGATCTGCGGGTGACCACGCAGGTAAAGCACGGAGGAACACAGATGGTCACATAGGCGACCGTTCCTCGGTCGGAGATATCCGCCACGCGGCCTTGGAAGCAGTTCCGCGCGCTGGAGCGAAGCGGCTCTTCGGAGAGAATGATGTCCTCCGGCCGGAGCGAGGCCCGCACTGGCCCCGTGAGATCGGTGACCACGGCGATCTCTACGCCGTCGAGGGAGAGCATCTTGTAGCCGCCCTGATCCATCCCAGAGATCCTGCCCCTGAAGATGTTACGCGCGCCCACGAAACGGGCCACGAACTCGGAGGCCGGTTTCCTGAAAATCTCTTCCGGCGAGCCCACTTGCACGACCTGCCCCCTGTGCACGACGCCGATGCGGTCCCCCAGCGCCACGGCCTCCTCAAAATCGTGCGTCACGTGGATGGTGGTGGTGCCCAGTTCTCGGTGCAGATGTGCCATCGCGCGCTGCAGCTCCTCTCTGGTCTCGGGGTCGAGCGCGCTCAACGGCTCGTCCAGTAGCAGGAGTCGGGGCTCGACGACCAGCGCCCGGGCCAGAGCCACCCGTTGCTGCTCGCCGCCGCTCAGCGTCCGGGGCCTGCGGTGGAGCAGGTGGTCGATGCCCAGCAATTGCCCCATGGCCGTCACCCGCTCATTGATCGTCTCACGGTCAGCCCTGCGGAGCTTGAGCCCAAAGGCGATGTTCTCGGCCACGTTCAGATGTGGAAAGAGCGCGTAATCCTGGTAGACGAAGCCGATGCCACGTCGCTCCGGTGGGACGTGGGTGATGTCTTCGTCGTCTATGGAGATGCGCCCTTTGCCCGGCCGATACAGGCCGGCGATTGTCTCCAGCAGCACGGTCTTGCCGGCCCCGGTTGGGCCAAGCACGACGAAGTACTCGCCCGCTGCGACATCGAGGTCGATCTGGCGTAGGTGAAACTCCTTCAAATCGACCCATAGGCCTCGCACCTGGACCTTTCCACGTCTATGGCCCCTCATGTTCCGTCTCTCTTTCGTCCAGCCGTCAAGCGCAACGCCACAAACGCGGTCAAGCAGATCAGGATGACCAGCGTCGCCACCGGCCGGGCGTATTTCAGTCCGAAGGACTCGAAGCGCTCGTAGAGCAACACCGGGGCGACCATCGGGTGGTAGGCCAGGATGACCACGGCCCCGAACTCGCTCAGACCGCGGGCCCACATCAGGATCATCCCGGCGAGGATACTGCGCCAGGCCAGTGGGAAGGATATGCGCCAGAAGGCCTCCCAAGGGGATGCCCCCAGGGTGCGGGCGACCCGCTCCAGGCGCGGATCCACCGCCTCGAACCCTTCGCGCGCCGAGTCGACCAATAGCGAGAGACTGACGAAGAGCATGGCGATGACGATGCCTGGCGTGGCGGAGACGAACTTGAGCCCGAGGGTGCCAAACGCCTGTCCCAGGAGCGAGCGACGCCCGAAGACCATCAGCAACGCGATGCCCGCCGCTGAGTGCGGTACCACGACGGGCACGTCGATGATGCCCTCGATCAGTTGTTTGCCGGGAAACTCGACGCGGGCCAGTAGGTAGGCCAACGGCACGCCGCAGACGAAGGCGATGCCGGTGGCCACGAGGGAGGTGTAGAACGTGAGGAGGATGGCGTTGTGCACCTCTCTATCCAGCAGAGTCTGCCATAGGATGGCCGGGCTGGAGGATGTGATCGTCCGTAGCAGAGGCCAGGCGACGAACAGGATCAAGATAGTCCCCAGGACGATGAACGATACTCGCATCTTGTCGCTAAAAAGTGCCAGGGGACGCTTTTTATCCGCCAGGTGTTTTTGGTCCGTCGGGTGCTGCTTATCCGCCATATCTACTCCATATCTTGTCTATTCGACCAACGCCTGCAACGCGACAGGCAGCGCCTCCTCGTTGTCCACGACGGGCGGCAGGATCATCGGGTGTTGGCTCTCCATCATCAACCTCTGTCCCTCTGGCCCGACGAGGAACTGGATGAACTCAACAGCCAGGTCGGGGTGGGGAGCATTGGTGGGGATGGTGATCCCATAGGCGATGGCCTTGCCCTCAAACTCCGGATTGACGCTGGCGAACCGCTGGAACGCCAGTCTGACCCGGACGCGGGCGTAGTCCTCTCGATGGGCCTCGTCGCTCAGGTTGATCTCGGGGGGCAGCGCCAGGAACTCCAGCCCGTGCTGCCGGGAGACGCTCTCGTACTGGAAGGCGTAGTCCAGGTCGCCCGATTCCAGCAGGCCGAGGAGACGCACGCTCGATCCACGCATTACCAGCCCGCTCTGTTCCTGCGGTTGGAGCACCTCCGGCACGAGGATCGTGTCCACGCCGTCCTGCGTCTGCAGACGGATGGGCTGTGCGAATCGCCCGCTGATCACCCTGTCGAAGACAGCGTCGTCGCCGTAGTGCCGCTCCGCCAACTGCGTCGCCATCAGGCCGCGATAGCCGCAGGCGTCGAGGCGCGGGTCGGAGATGCCGAACAGCACGTCGGGCCGGGCGACCACCTCGTACCAATTGTCGCTGCCGATCTCCTCGGCGTAGACGCTGTGGCCTGTGTAGGCCAGCCCCAGTTGGTTCGTGGCGAACCGAAGCGTCCAGGAGGCGTAGGGCTCGCCGCTGTCCGGCTCGCGCGTCTCGTACATCAGCATGGGGATCAGCGCATAGTCGGCCACGGCGACGACGTCGGCCAGTTGGTCGAGCTCCGTCACATGGCGAACGCATTGGATGCTGCCGTGGCCCTCCATCAGCACGTCCACGTTGGGGTGCTCGGCCTCGAAGGCTTGCTCCAGGGCGTCGAACGGGACGATGAGGCTGCCGGCGATGAGCACGCGCATCTGCGTCTTCTCCCGTGTGCGGGGCCCGCAGGCGCTGAGCGTCAAGCCGATCATCAAGATGAGGATGAGGATGAGATAGCACAGCTTTTTCATGGTATCTTTTCTTTGTCCGATGGGGTGCCCGACGCTACTTCCGTAAGCGAAGCGCCAGTGCCGCCCCCGATCCGTTCAGGGCAAAACGAGCTCAATGGTGACGATGTTGCTCACCCACTGGGATTTTTCCAGATTCGGTCCCACCAGCCGCAGCGGCCAGTGCTTCTCCCCCAGGGGCGCGTCGTCCATCAGGTAGGCCACGAGGATATTGTCGTCCTCCGCGATCTCGGCGCTGTCGAACGTGACGCTGTACCCATCGCCAGCGACCACGTTGATCTCGTATCCGGAGGCGGCCAGATCGTCGTTGAAGGCCTCGTCTTCGTGCTCGTTTTCATCGTCCACACGTCCCACCAGCAACCACAGCGGGATGCCGGTCCAGGTGCGGCCCTCGTCGTCCGTCCAGGACGTGCCGTGGCAGTTGGGGGCGGCCCCGGTCTCGAAGGTCCCTCGATCCATGTCCTCGGAGAGCGCGCCCTCCAGGTGGAGCGTCCACTGGTCGAGCGCCTGTTTGACCTCGATGGTCTCCACCCACTTGATCCACCAGTGTCCGTCGGTCACCATCTTGGGCGAGCCCAGAATCGCCAGCCGGAACACTCCATCCTCTTCCTCCGGCAGAAGCTCGCCATTCCGCTCGTAGGCGACGACGGCCCATAACTTGCCGTCGAAGGGGGCGTTCTCACCGGTGGCGGGATCGTAGGTGTCGAAGTTGCCAGCGGCGATCTGATCGTAGGAGAAGGTCATGGCATAGCCATCGCTGGCGATGACGCTGATGCTGTTCGCCTCGCTGATGCCGCCCACCAGGCCACACAGATCCTCCAGCGGGACGCCCTTGTATTGCGCTGGCGGTGTGACGTTGCCCACACTGTTGATCAGCCCTCCCATGCCCTCGTAGGCGGGCATAGCCTGGATCTCCTCCCAGGTCAGTGTGACACTTTGGTCGCCCGACTTGACGACCAATGTCGCCTCGGGCGCTTCGGCCGTGGCCGTCGGCGGGGGTGTGGCCGCAGGGCCACAGCCGGCGAGCAGCGTGAGAACCAGGACAATGGTGAAGATGGAAAGTAATTGCTTGTTCATCGATTGCTCCTTAAATCGGATAGAACGCGCTTGTCGGCTCGGAAAGCACGTTCATTCTTGTCAACAGATCGTGCTTTTGGCCCAGAAACTGCTCCCTATGCCAGGCATAACATGCCCAGGCTGACGTCGTCGAGGGCGACCATGTCACTATGGAACGATAATCACTGGTTTGCCATACACCTGCGCGACATGCACAGGCACGCCATAGGTGGCTGTCAGATTGTCGGCATTGAGCACGCTTTCCACCGCGCCAGAGGCCACGACCTCACCCCGTCTTATCAGCACCGCGTCGTTAGCCACCCTCGCCGCCACGTTGGGATCGTGGGTCGTTAGGATCACGGTCACGCCCCTAGCCGCTAAGTCACGTATCAAGGCTATCAGGCGGCTTCTGTTGCCTAGATCGAGATGAGACGTCGGTTCGTCCATCAGGAGCACGTGCGGGTTCTGCGCCAGTGCGCGGGCTACGACGGCCAACTGCCGCTCACCGCCACTCAACGAGGAGACCAGCCGTGTGGAAAAGTCGGTTAACCCGACAGTCTCTATAGCCTCGCTGGCAGCGTGAACGTCCTCCGCTTTGGGGCCTTCCAGGAGGCCCCGGTAGGGCGCTCTGCCCAGGAGGACGTAGTGAAATACGGAGAGGCCAAGGGGAAAAGTCTCGTCCTGCGGTACCAAGCCGATCAGGCGGCTCATTGCGGAGCGAGAGTAATCCCCGATCTCTCGCCCTTGAATGCGAATCGCGCCTTGCTGAGGGGATCGGATGCCCAGAATGAGCGATAAAAGAGTCGTCTTTCCCGAGCCGTTCGGCCCCAGGATCGCCGTGACGGTGGCCTCGGAGATCTTCAACGAGAGATCCTTCAGGATGAACTGTTCTCGACCGTTGTAGCCAAAGCAGAGATCGGTCAATGAGATGATGCTCGTGCTCACGACCGCCCTCCGATGTCGCTCCGGAAGAACATAATCATGAAGATCGCCGATCCGACCAACGACGTGACGATTCCGAGAGGGATTTCGGCGGCGCGGATGGTGCGAGCGAGATCGTCGCACAGAAGCGCCACCACACCGCCAAGCAGCATAGAGGCGGAGAGCACCTTTCCAGCGTCAGCTCCCACGATCCGTCGAGCGATGTGAGGGACGATGAGGCCCACCCAGCCCACGATGCCGCCGATGGAGACCACCACGGCCGTTCCCACCACCGAGGTTGCAAGCACCACCGTCCTCTCCTTGAACGGCGAGACTCCCAGCGAGAAGGCGGTGTCGTCCCGGAGGGCGAGCAGGTTGAGCCGGTGACGCATCAACAGCAAAAGCCCCAGGCTGAGCACGGCGATCGGCAGCACGTACAGCAGATCCCTCCACGTGACCGCCCAGAGGCCGCCCATCAGCCAGAAGACGATGTCAGGCAGCTCCTTGAGAGGGTCGGCTACGTACTTGAGCACCCCGACGCCGGAGGAGAACAAGGCTGAACTCACAATACCGGCCAGTACCAGGCGGAGCACCCAGTCACCGTAGTGGATGTTCCAGGCCAAGAGGTAGGAGAGCAGCAGCCCGGTCAGGGCAAAGATGGTGGCGAAGATCTCGATGATCATCAGGGACGGTGTGAGGAGAACGATGCTCAGTGCAGCGCCGAAGGCCGCCCCTTGGGAGACGCCCAGGAAGCCAGCGCATACCAGCGGATTTCGGAAGATGGTTTGCATCACGGTCCCCGCGGCGGCGAGAACCATACCCATCAGCAACGCCGTCAGAATGCGCGGCAATCGCAAGTGAAGGACCAGGCGCCGGGCCAGTTCGTCGTGCCAGAGATAGCGCGCGGGCATCCAATAGGGGGTCGGATAGCGTCCGACGAAGATGGACAGGAGGACCGCCCCCAGAACCAGGAGCGCCAGGAAAAGAAAGGCTCGAGGCACTCGGTCAGGCATCATGGTGTTCTCGCTTCTCACGTGTTCTCGCTCCAAGACGATGGTGCGGGGGCAGGTGGCTACGCAGTCACCCAAGCGTCCCTACGCGAGGGATGCCACCTGCCTCCGCATCAGATAGCGGCTATTGCCGGACTCGTCGGGCGTGTGTGCTACTCGATGTCGCCCTTGAGCTGGGGGACAATGAGCTCGTCGATGGCATCCTCGTCCATCCCATACAACTCGCCGTAAAAGTCGTAGACCTCCTGCATGATGTCGACGTCGGAGAAGACATCCGGCTGGATCTTGGTGGCTGCCCAGGTCATCCCCAGGATCCAGCGTGGGTCGGGAACGTCCCAGCCATAGTAATCCATCGGGAAGCCGTACAGCTCTCCGTCCTGGACAGCTCGTAGCTCTTGCCAGGTGGGATCCGCCTTGAGCTCCTCGACCACGGCATCGGGGTCGGACTTGAAGGCGATGAGAAAGATCTTATCGGCATCCCAGGCGGCGATCTGCTCCAGATTGACCACGGACCAACCACTGCCTTCGACGTCGTCCACCCAGACGGGATTGCCACCCGCTCTCTCCACCTGAATCGTCTGCATATAGGAGGGAGGCGGGACCTCCAAGGCGATCTCGCCGCCTTGGCTGATGTGTTGAACGACCAGGACATCCGGCTTGTCGGCGTCGTCGATCTCCTCGACCTTTGCGCTAAGGCGATCCAGGCGACTCTGATAGAACGAGATCACCTCCTCGGCCCGCTCCGGGTCGCCAAGTAGTTTTCCGAACGTCCTCAAGTCATCAAAGTACTGGTCGGGCGTCTCCAGCTCCACACAGACCACCGGGATGCCCAGCTCCTCGAGCGGGTTTCCAAGTCGTTCCTGCATGTAGCTCTTGATGATGACCACGTCAGGCTTCAGCGGTGCGATCTGCTCGGGCGCGGCGTCGTGTTCAAGGTGCGGCTTGTCGTCGAAGTTCGGGTCTATGGCCGAAAGGAACGTGCTCACGGTGCCTCGGCGATCCTCCATCGCAAGCAACCGTTCCGAAGCGTTCGGGAATAGATACAAGGGGTGTCCTACCATCCACGACCCTTTGCCAGGGACGACGATGTTCTGGGGAGGTTCATCAAAGGTGATCGTTCGCCCGAGGGCATCGACGACCTCAGTGGCTTCGCTTGCCTCGCTCGTACCGGTTACCTCGATACCGACCAAACCCTTGACCCAGAACATTCCCTCCATCCCGGACATCGCCGAGCGGAGGCTGTCGCCGTCGAAGGCCACCAGGCAGTCCTCGCAGGCCTGGGCATCGGCGAGCGCTAGATCGATGGTGTAGCCATCGTCGGCGACGAAGGTGAGGGTGTCACCGGTGGGGCCGGCGGCCTCCAGGACCTTGCTCAAGCGCACGCCTTCGTAGGTCTGTTCCCCTTTCTTGGGATGCTCGACGGTGACTTCCTCCGCGCCCATCGCCTCCAGGTCGGTCCTGGAGAGCGTCAGTTCGTTCTCCACCGCACCGGTGACGCTCAGGGCGACATCGGCAGCGGGGGCCTCAGCGGCTGCTGCGGGCTCGACTATGTCCTTCAGCCCGGCGGGGAGGCTGTCCACATCGGCAGAGACGGGCGGCACGATGGGCGGCTGACCCTGCTTCTCCATGACCGCTTGCCCTTCGGGGCCGAGCAGGAATTTCACAAACTCGACAGCCAGCTCGGGGCTGGGCGCGTTCTTGGGGATGGTCACGCCGTAGACGATGGGCTTGCCGTTCATCGTGATGGTTTCCCCCGGCTCTTCGCCGCTGAGCTCCACCTGCGCCTGACTGTAGAAATCGGTGTGTTTGACCATGCTGAGGTTAAGCTCGTCTGGCAGTTCGACAAACTCGAGCTCGTGCTGCACGGCCACCGAGCGATACTCGAAGGCGTAGTCCATATCGCCTGACTCCAGCAGGGCGATCAGCTCGACCGACTTGGGGCGTATGTTCTCCGGCGGGCAGTTTTCGTCCAGCTTCTCGTACAGTCCAGGCTGATCATAGTACTTCTCCGCCAGTTGCCAGACCATCAGCGTACGGTAGCCGCAGGGATCGGCGTCGGGCTCGGAATGGCCGTAGACCACGCCTTCGCGGGTGAGGATATCGTACCAGTTCTCGGCGTTCATCTCGTCGGCGTGCTTCGATTGGTCTGTATAGGCCACGACCACCGTGTTGCGGGCGAAGCGGACGTTCCAGTCGGCGAAGTCGGGGATCAGCAGGTTGTCGATGACGGTGTAGTCCGCCGACATCACCAGGTCTGCTTCACGCCCCAATTCGCTCACCTTGCGTGCGGTCGTGCGGCTGCCTGCGGCTTCGGTCTCGAAGACCACGTCGGGATACTGGGCCTGAAAGGCCTTTGCCAGCTCATCAACGGGCACAGTCAGGCTGCCGGCGTGGAAGATAATGAGTTTGCCTTCCAGGGTAGGTTGCTCTGGGACGGCCGTCGGTTCCTCTGGAGCGGCGGTTGGCTGCTCAGGTGCAGCCGTCGGCGAGACGGGTTGCGTTGGACCACACCCGGCCACCAGGGCTAACAGGATCGCTAGAACTGCCACGGTCGAAAGTATTCGCGCTTTCATGGTGAGTCTTCCTCCTCTTGTTGTGATTTGTTGCTAGATGTTAGGTCATGCGATGTCTGTCAAGTTCGCCTACCGTCGATTTCCCTTTCTTCTACCACCCCCTTTTCCTTACACGCCTCCGTGTCGGAAAGAGGAGAGAGGATGGAAGCCGTATGAGGAAAGCTCATCTATCTGTTCCCCAATCGAAAACCGGCGTCCACCTGGAAAAGGTGGACGCCGGCACGTTTAACTCCTCGTCCTTCTCCTTTCCAAGCACGGGAGGCGTGACCGTTTCCAACCACACCCTGTCGCCCATCCCCCATAGGCGCGGCCCTTAGGGATGATGGGTCGGAGAAAGAATACGTTGTGTTTCTATTTTACACGATTTCGCCTCAAGGGCAAGCGAGCCCCTTCTCTCTGGATCAGGCACTTGCTCCTTCTATCCGGCTGGGGTATACTCTAAGCATCTTAAGAAAGGATGGTGTACATAGTGAAAGATAAAACGCTGCTCATGATCCCTGGTCCTATCGAGTTCACTCCGGAGGTGTTGCGGGCGATGGGGACGTCCACCGTCAGCCACGTGTCTCCCGGTTTCATCGAGTGCTTTGGTCAGGCGCTGGAGCGCCTGCGCCAGGTATTCCTGTGCCCCGGCGGCCAGCCTTTCGTCATCGCGGGTTCCGGCACGCTGGCTATGGACATCGCCGCCGCCAACCTTGTCGAGCCCGGTGACGAGGCCCTGGTGGTGAACACGGGCTACTTCGGCGACCGCTTCGGCACTATCCTGGAGCGCTATGGCGCGACGGTCACCCATGTGCGCGCCCCGGTCATTGGCGATGCACCCACCCTGGAGGATGTGGAGGCCGCACTGAAGGAACACAGGTACAAGTTGATGACCATCACCCACGTGGACACCTCCACCGCTGTGTGCACAGACGTGAAGGGCTTGGCCGCCCTGGGTGCTGGGCTAGGCGCGCTGGTGGTGGTGGATGGTGTGTGTGCCGTGGCCGGCGAGGAGATGCGTCAGGAGGAGTGGTCCATTGACCTGGCGCTCACCGCCTCTCAGAAGGCCATCGGTGTGCCGCCGGGGTTGGCCTTGGTGGTGGCTGGGTCCCGGGCGATGGAGGCCTTCCGCAATCGGAAGGCGCCGGTGTCCAATTACTACGCCGATTGGAACGAGTGGTTGCCCATTATGGAGGGCTACGAGGCCCGACAGCCTCGTTACTTCGGCACACCGCCGGTGAATCTCATCCGGGCCCTCAACGTGAGCCTGGACCAGATCCTGGAGGAGGGGATGGAGGCTCGTTTCGCCCGTCACCGCAGGCTGAGCGAGGCGGTGAAGGCGGCCATCGCTGCGCTGGGGTTGAGGCAGGTGCCGGTGAGCCCCGACAAAACGGCCACCACGCTGACCGCTCCCTACTATCCCCCAGGGGTGGACCGCAAGATGTTGGGATATGTCAAGGAGGCGGGGGTGGTTCTGGCCGGCGGCCTGCATCCGGACATCAAGACCCAGTACTTCCGTATCGGC
>Ga0180431_10010181_pt1 | contig 10489 bp, 12 predicted proteins | sample SS_ome_11_FD_132459 | JGI IMG/M metagenome (GOLD analysis project Ga0180431, IMG submission 132459) | Hypersaline lake sediment archaeal communities from the Salton Sea, California, USA - SS_1_MS_1 metaG | ecosystem: Environmental > Aquatic > Non-marine Saline and Alkaline > Hypersaline >... | reverse complement strand
CCAGGAAGAGGCATCTTGGGCAGGAAGCATCGAAAACACGGGGTGTGGTGGGGAATAATGGCCATAGTCATCCCATAGGTCGCGATCACCGCCGCGTAGACCCAGGGGACGTCATTCTTCACGCAGGCATCGTTGACCAAATAGCGGACTTCGAAGTTGTCCGTGCCATCTAAGACCAAATCCACATCACTGATCATGCGCTCCACGTTGTCCGGGCGAACGTCAGCCACAAGAGGCTCCAACGCAACTTGGGAATTGACCTTCTTGAGTTTCTGCACGGCGGCGACTGCTTTGGGTAACCCCTTGGCGATGTCCTCTTCGTCGAACAGGACTTGGCGTTGAAGGTTATTCAGTTCGATGCTGTCACGGTCCACGATCCGAACTTTTCCCACTCCAGCACGTACCAGTCCGTCAGCGATGACCGTTCCCAGTGCGCCGCAGCCGATGATCGCCACTGACGATGCCAGGAGGCGCTTCTGGCCATCGGCCCCGATCTCAGGCAGAAGGGTCTGTCGGCTGTACCGATCCAATTCAGTCATTGTCGAAAAGACCTGTGCTCAAGTAGCGCTCCCCTGTGTCCGGAAGGACGACAACGATAAGGCGGCCAGCATTTTCTGACCGAGCTGCTATCTGCAATGCAGCGAAGGCAGCAGCGCCCGAAGAGATGCCAACAAAGATCCCTTCCTCTCTTGCTAGGCGACGGGTTGTAGCTGCAGCATCTTCCTCAGCTACCTGCATTACTTCATCAACCAAATCCATACGGAGCACTTCGGGAACGAAGCCTGCACCTATCCCTTGGATCTTATGGGAACCGGGTTTGCCGCCGGTGAGTACTGGAGAGGCAGCTGGCTCAACAGCAATAGCCCGGAAACCTGGTTTGCGTGGCTTGATCACCTCGGCAATACCGGTGATGGTTCCGCCGGTCCCCACTCCTGCCACAACGATGTCCACCGCTCCGTCGGTGTCGTGCCAGATCTCCTCAGCTGTGGTACGCCGATGGATCTCTGGGTTCTCTGGATTCTTAAATTGCTGGGGAATGAAGTAGCGGGAATCTTGTTCTGCCAACTCCTCGGCCTTCTGAACCGCGCCTGGCATTCCTTCTGCACCAGGGGTCAGGATCAACTCTGCACAGAACGCCTGCAGCAAACGCCGGCGCTCTACACTCATCGTTTCGGGCATCGTCAGGACCAGCTTGTACCCTCGGGCAGCGCAGACGAAGGCGAGGGCGATCCCAGTGTTGCCACTCGTTGGCTCAAGAATCACGGTGTCCTCTTTGATCAAGCCTGCCTGCTCTGCCGCATCGATCATGCTCACGCCGATACGATCCTTCACGCTGCCCAAGGGGTTAAATGACTCTAACTTTGCCAGCACTGTGGCGGGCATGTTTTCTGTCAGTTGGTTCAACCTTACCAGGGGCGTGTTCCCGATGGTTTTGGTGACGTCCGAAAGAATCCGTGCCATGCTTACCCCTCCTCTTGCTGGAGATTGCTTACCTCTTCGCACAAATCCTCCAGCGTGACAGAATCCAGAAACTCTGCCATCACTTTTGACAGCCGTTTCCAAAGAAGGTGTGTGACACAACCATCGACCCGATTGCAGGAGGGCTCGTCGCTGGGGAGGGTGCAGTGCACCAGCGCAACTGGTCCCTCCACTGCGCGGATTACATCGCCTGCTCGGATCGTCTCAGCCTCGCGACCCAGGCGGTATCCGCCACCAGGCCCTTTTACTCCTTCTAGCAGCCCTGCTGCGCAGAGTTGACGGAACAGGTGCGCTACGTAGTCAGGTGAAATCTCTTGGCGGGTAGAGATGTCCTGTCGCAAAACCGGCCCTGCCTCAGCGTGCAGAGCCAGATCCACCATTGCTCGCAGCGCGTATCGTCCTCGCGTCGAAATTCGCATCATCCTGACCTCTCAAATGTAATGATCGTATACTAGTTGACTATTTTTGTCAACTATTGCCATAACGCTGAATTGAAGGTGGTTTCCTTGGCATGGTACATCAACCTTATCTAAGAAGGATCACTGTAGATAACGCGGTGGACTTGACAATCTGATTAGTCAGCGCTACTATATTTGTCAGATATATCTGATATCGCTGAATGCAGGAGGACTCTAGATGGCAAAACAAGCGGAAGATCGCCCCTCAAAAGCCACACCAGAGTGTACAGAGAAATGCTGCAAGGTGGAGGCCCTCGTCAGCGTGGATGACAGGGGGCAGATGGTCCTTCCCAAGGAGATCCGGCAGAAGGCCAATATCCGCGGCGGTGACAAGCTGGCCGTAACCAGCTTGGAGAAAGACGGCAAGGTGTGCTGCATTATTCTGACCAAAGCAGAAGAGCTCGCCGATATGGTGAGGGCCACGCTTGGGCCGGTGGCAAAAGAGATCCTGGATGATCGGTGACCAATGGAGGAGCTGCTAGTGAACGAGCAAGACATCAGAAAAGCGGTAAGGGAGCGTTATGCTCAAAGGGCTAAGCAAGGTAGCTCTTGCTGCACTCCTGCCAACGATTGTGGATGTGGCAACACGTCTCAGGGGACTGTGAGCAAGGCGATTGGCTACACGGAGCAACAGCTTCAGGCGGTTCCCGAGGGAGCCAACCTGGGGCTAGGTTGCGGGAATCCCACTGCACTGGCCTCTCTCAAGGAAGGCGACGTGGTGCTCGATCTTGGCACCGGTGGGGGGATTGATTGCTTTCTCGCTGCTAACGCTGTGGGTAAGCGTGGGCATGTCATCGGTGTGGACATGACCGCAGAGATGGTCGAAAAGGCAAGAGGAAATGCGAGGAAGGGCAACTACCACAACGTCGAATTCAGATTGGGGGAGATTGAGAACCTGCCGGTTGCTGACAATTCCGTTGACGTGGTGATATCGAATTGTGTCATCAATCTCTCTCTCGACAAAGGGCGTGTCTTTGAGGAGGCCTACCGAGCGTTGAGGCCAGGAGGACAATTGCTGGTTTCGGACATCGTCTTGCTGAAAGCCTTGCCCGACGCGGTCAGGAATTCGGTCGAGGCATACGTTGGCTGCATTGCTGGAGCGGCGATGAAACCGGAGTATCTAGCGTCAATAGAGAATGCAGGATTTCAACAGGTGGAGGTTCTAAGCGAGGTGTCAGCCAGGGCAGCGTTCTCCGGCGCCGTTGTGGACGAAGCGGCAAAGACAACTGGGATCTCATCGGACACCTTAGAAGAGGTGGCGAAAACTGTAGAAAGCATCAGTGTGCGAGCGATCAAGCCAGCTGGTGATGAATAGGCGGGTGAGGAAGCACGCGAGAGTATTGTTTGGAGCTGGCTAGGATCCCTACCTCGGCAGCGTGGTTGACTAAGCCGCCCTAAAGTAGTGTACAGCTACGATAGATTCACCGCCAGCTTTGAATCAGCTAAAGGGAAAGGCGAACCAGCTAATGTATCTGCATCACTGAGAGTCCGTCAGCTGCCATAGCTTGACCACGCCCTTGAGGTTTCCGATGTAGAACGTGTCGATGCAGACGAGGTCTCCGCGTCTGTCTGCCTGCACGTGACGGACCTTGCGGTGTGACAGGTTCCGCCGCGTCCTCTCGGTGAGAAGTTCAGCGCTGTTCGCGCTGTGCATCTCCAAGATCCGTAGGTGCTCGGTTCGCGTTCCCAATCCCAGCCTGTGCAGGGCTCGCCAGACGGTGCTTGGTGAGACGAGGATGCCCTCTCTCAAGTTGGAGGCTCACCTGCTTCGGTTCCCCAGGCAGGCCCCGACAGCGCCATCGCGGCGATCTTGCGCTCCTTGGTTGAGTCAAGCTGTGGACATCGTCCTGGACGCGCTGTTGTTCGTCGAGGGTGAAGACCGTCGATTCCATACAGTGTGAATCGCGTCCTTTAGCGATAGTAGAGCATTCGCGAGATCCCTGCCTCGCGGCATGCAGCGTTGACGTTCTCCAACTCCTTGGCGCGCTGCAGGACATGCAACCGAGAAAGGTATACGTTGTCTTCGAGGGTCATCGGCAGACCTCCCAGGTTGTTTTGTCGCTACCTGGTGGTTCTGCTCTTGTGACCCTCTTCTTTCTTCCTACTTCACCCCGCCACCCGTAAACAGGACTACGAAACTCGACATTCTAGAATCCGTAGCTATCAATGTTGAAGCCTCCGAGGGCGTTCGGATCGAACGTTTCGAGAGTAAGTAAAACGCTGGGTCGGCGGAGGTTCGAGATCGTCACCGTACTTGCAGTGCCCTCGGTAAGGTCGATCGAGTGGATGACTTCGGGCGTCATGTCGCCTTCGAACTCGCCGATTGCGAGGAATACCATCTCCGTCTCCAGCACGTCGGGATCGTTGTACGACTCCATCCTCAGCGGCAGGTACTCGGATTTCTCTACCCACACGAGAACGCGCGGATAGTCGGCATCGGCGTCGGGCTTGGCGATCAGCTCGAGCGCCCACACGTCGTAGGACGTCCCGTCGACCTCCATCGTCTCGTCTCCGACGATCGTTGCGTCGTAGTCGTCGCGTAGATCGCCCGCACCACCGAGGTCGTCGTAGCTCATTGAGCTGCCGGCGAAACTGCCGGACTGGTCCTCGTCGGTGACGAGCTCCTTGGTCAGTCCGAGCGCCGGCAGATAGAGCCACATGCGGCTGTCCACCGCCTCGTCCTCCGGCGTCTCCATCAGGAAGATCGAGCCGTCTTCGTCGCCGCCGGCGAAGTACATCAGTGCGTGATACACTTCGTCGCCGTCCTCGGGCTTCGTCGTATCGAACGTTGTCAGTTCGAGTATGTGGAGGGTGTACTCGGATATGACGTCGTTGCCGTAGTCGTTGTGCATCGCCATTGTCGCAAGAACGCCCTGGGCGCCATCGTCGTCGAACGAGTACAGCTCTTCCATCTCGTCGAGGATCTCGTTTGCGGTGATACCGAGCGCGGCGACTGCTGAGCCGATCACCATCAGGCTGCCAAGGACTGCGACCAAGAACATCTTGCTTCTGGACATCTGAACCTCCTGGTTTTCTCCTACGAACCGGACTGCTTGATTGTCTTTCCGGACCGAACGCGCAGCGCGTGGCGGCCCTTCACGATGTCGTGCCACGTCCTCTCACTGGCGAGGAACCGAGGCTGCCACTGGACGAAGATCGCCGGGATGACCGTCAGCGCACTGAACGCGCTGACCGCCATCGACAAGGCGATCAGCTGCCCGAACTGCGACAGGCCGAGGAACGAGGACGCCGACAGGACGAGGAATCCGCCGATGACAGACACGGCATTGAACAGGATCGCTTTTCCCGACGTGCGCATCGTTGCCACGACAGCCTCGGTTCGCGAGCGACCCTCCCGGATTCCGGCACGGTAGCGGGAGATGAAGTGGATCGCGTAGTCGATGCCGATCCCGATCGTGATCGACGCGGTGATCCCGGTAGCGATGTTGAGCGATACGCCGCTGTACCCCATCACGCCGAAATTGACGACCAGCGTGGAGACGAGCGGGATGACGGCAATCAGGCCGGCGACGATCGACCGCATCAAGAGCGAAACGACCGCGGCGGCGATCACCACTGCGACGGCAAGGCTGACGAGCTGACTCAGCATCAGTTGGCTTGTCATCCGATGCGTCAGCTGCGTTGCGCCGACCATCGCGGCGGACAGGCCGCCCGCGATTCCCGCTCCGAACTCCTCGTCGAGATACGTCTGGACCGACTGCACGATCTCTGCCAATCTGGCGGCGGAGACCTTCGGGTAGATCCCGACCACCTCCCCGGCCGAGTAATCGCCGAGGGCGAGGCTGCCGAGGTCGCCGCCCTGGAACGAGAACAGAAGCAGCAGCTGCGAGATCAGGCGGCGATCATCCGGGATCGTCTCGTAGGAGGCATCGTCGCCGTGGAACTTCCGATTCAACTCCTCGATGAGGCCGGTGAGCGATGTCGTCTTGCGGATGCCGAGCCCCTCGAGGAACGCCTCCAACTGCTTCATCTCCGCGAGCACTGCGGGATCCTTCAGGCCGTCGCGACGCCCGGTGTCGACCTCGATCAGGATCTGTTCGCTGCCCGACAGGTGGTCCTCCATGACCTGCATCCCGATCACCGTAGGGTTGTTGTCGCCGAGCATCCCCACGACGGACGAGTCGGTGGTCATTCGTGGAACGCCGAGGGCGAATGCGCCGATCACGACGACCGTTCCCATCAACACCCATTGGCCATGAGTGCCGACGAAGCGGCCCCACCGGGAGAGGATCCGTCCCAGGCAGCCCCCCTCTTCGTCGCCCGGCCGACGCTTCGTCGGCGGAAGAAGCGACAGAATCGCCGGGATCAGGATCAACGACAGCGCCATTGCCACCACAACGCCGATTGCCGACCCGAAGCCGAACTGAGCCAGCACCGGTAGGAACGACGTGGTCAGCGCAAGGAATCCGGCCACCGTGGTCAGTCCAGCCATGAGGACCGGAGCGTTGATGTGCGCCATCGCCGCCTTCACCGCCGCGCGGTGGTCGCCGCCGTCGAGAAGCCGCTCGTTGGCGTGACTCAGGATGTGGATTCCGTACGCGATGCCGATCGCCAACAACAAGACCGGGAAAATGAACGAGATCATCGTGACCGGCAGTCCGATCCACCCGGTGAGTCCGAACGTCCATACGATCGACAGGACAACGACCGAAAGGGGCAGGGCGACGCCGCGTACCGACCGGAAGCTCAGGAACAGGACCAGGATGATGATCGCTAGGGCGATCGGCAGCAGAAGCGTCAGGTCCGAACCCATCGCCTTGGACATCGCGAGCGACATGTACGGGATACCGGTCATCTCGAGCTCGGCCGCGCCGCCGAGCGCCGCGCTCGTCTGGTCGACGAGGTCGGCGATTTGGCGGGTGAGTGCAGTCGAGTCGGAGCCGACCTGGTACGCGACGTAGAGGCAGGCAGCACGGCCGCTGGCCGAAACGAGCAGGTCGCGATAGTCGTTGCTGCTGAGGATCCGATCTCGATGGGCAGCGATCTCCCCCTCCGTCTCGGGAGCCCGTTCGTCCGGGGCTGCCGGGCCGACGATGAGCGAGTCCTCGGTCGCCTCGATCAGCTGAGCGTTGAGCGGTGCCATGACCTCGTCAACACCTGGGAGTGCCTCGATTCGCGTGGTCAGCTCCTCGATCGTCTGGAGGATCTCGGCGTCGAAGACCGTCTCCGGTGCGACAAGGGAGATCATCAGGGTGTCCTGGGATCCGAAGCGTTCCTCGGCGCGCTCCCTGGCCACGACGGACGGATCGTTGGAGTCGAGATAGCTCTCGAAATCCGTGTTGATCTGCAGCCTTGGGAGGCCGAGGCCGACGACGACGGTGGCGGCAAGCACGACTGCGATGGCTGGCCACGGGTGATCGACGATCCAAGAGAAGAGCCGGTTCATCGCAGCCATCCCTGCGTTTCGTACAGCGAGGCGAGGCAGGCGACCCACAGGTCCTCCGCGGCACCCAACGGGACGGCCAAGCCTTCGAAGACCGCCGACAACAGGCCGCGTAGCGGCTCGATCTCGGAGCGGGCCGGAGCTCCGGTGCTGGACCCGTAGAGCAACCACACCTCCGGGACCGATCCGTCCTCGATCCCGATCGGGACGATCAGGATCAGATCGAATGACTCTCGAGGCGCCGCGTCGGCGGCGAGCGGATCGACGTAGCTCGAAGAGAACGTTTCGAGTCGAACCTCGAGATCGACTCCTCCCTGCCGAAGCGCGCCAGCAAGCCTACCGACACGCATCGTCGAGGCGAACGTCCTCGTCTCGTCGATGAGGAGAATGCGCGGAGCGGATCCCGATGTCGCGCCCGAATCAGCTTCGTGCGGCGTTTGCGCCACTCCGCTCAGGGTGACAGCGGCTGTGATCCAAAGGATCGCGGCTATCCAGGGGGTGAACCGTTTGGTTGTCGTCATCATGAACCTTCCTTCTTCAATCCGTTCCAGAGAATCTCGGACAATTCGTCCGCAACGTGGGAAATGGCCCTTGGAAGCGTGGTATCCGAGGACACCGCCCGGTACAACGGCATCGCGCCGGGGAGGGCCAGCAGCACACAGGCGCACAACGTCGCGTTGCACGGTCGGACCACATCTTGAGAAGCGGCGTCACGGATTCGCGCCGCGCCGCGCTCGACAACCCGCTGAACAAGTGTTCGCTTCTCCCGCTGCAACGCGAGATCGGCGAGAAACGGCTGTTGGGCCATCAGCCGGAAGACGTACGCCTCCATCATCCCGTGGTCAAGCTGCTCCGCGACGAGACGACGGACTGCCTCCTGTAGGGACGCTCCGTTGACCATGACTCGGTCCAACACCCAGATGAGTTTGTCAACCAGTTCGTCGAACAGCGAGACGAGAAGGTCTTCTTTCCCGTCGAAGTAGAGGTAGACCGTGCCCTTGCCGACGTGAGCCGTGCGGGCTACCTCGGAGACGGTGGCGTGGTGGAAGCCCCGCTCCGAGAAGACGCGCATCGCTGCTTCGAGGATCTGCTGTCTCTTGATTCGTCTTATCTGGTCCAACATTGCCATCCTCCGCTCATACAAACTGACCAGCCGGTCGTCTGACTGACCGGTCAGTTTCACCTAAAGAGACGCCCCTGTCAAGTGCGTCACTCACAACGTGCACCTCAGTCGTCGAAAGCTCGGCACGGGATGTCGGGAACAGAGATGGTTCGATTTTGGCAGGAGGGCGTGATGGTGCGATCTACACGTTTCCGGTCCCACCCGGCTGAAGCGCCGCGGTGATGAAGCGGGCCAGCTCGTGCGTGAACCGGGGCATGACTTCCTTCAGCTCCGCCTCCGGGTGGAGCACGCGATAGAACGTTAGCGAAGAGAGGGTTCCAATGATGGCGCACGCCACAATCGTGGGATCGCAAGACCGGATCTTCCCGCGACGGATCACGAGTTCCAGCTTCTCGACGATCCGCCCGATGATCGACCGGAAGAATTCGTCCCCTCGCCGCCGCAACTCCGGATCGGCCAAGAAGACTCGCTGTTCCATCAATGCGAAGAATCCGGGGTTCTCGACGAGGCGTTCCAAACCGCGCTTGAAGAACAACTCGATTCCTCGATGCAGGCCGACGTCCTGCTCGTCCAGCTGATCTGCAAACGCGAAGGCTTCAGAGACGTACTGCTGGAGGATGGAGATCAATAGGTCTTCCTTGCTGGAGAAGTAGAGATAAACAGTGCCCTTACCGATTCCAGCGAGCTGGGCCACGTCGCTGATCCGGGCCGCGTGGAATCCTTTGGACGCGAATGTCTGGATCGCTGCTTCGAGAATCGTCGTCCGCTTCTCCTCTACCATCGACTGCACCTCATCTTCGCCTGGGAGTCGCCCTGGCCGATCAGTCATCCTAGCCGCATGCCGAGCGCACATCAACTCGGCAGCTCAGTGAAGCCGTACCACACTACCGAGCTGGATCGACTTCGCCCGGGTGGAAAGGAGGGCCCTTGAGGATCCAGCGTAGCGCGAGCCAAGACCCGCGCATGCCCCTGACCTGCCCCACGATCTCGGTTCGGTTCGAAAGCTAGTCCGCGTTGATACCCAGCCCACTCTCAGACGGACACCGGACGGACCAGTGCCAGATCCGAAGGGGATCTCACATGACGCCGTTTCGGGAAAGGTGGCGAGGGAGCCAGACCGCCACCAATGAACACGTTCTACATTCAGTCCCCCAGGTTCCAAACTACCCCTCAATAGTCAGTGCGGAAGTTCTGCCTGCTGTCTTATAGGCTCCGGCAATGCGCATCACATTGGCAAGATGATGTGCGCCGGATGCAACGTCACCGATTGACGCCGCTTGACTGTGGTTCGATCTTCCGATTGAGTAGAGGTTAAAGGTCTGGGTTCCTCCTCTTCCGATTGGTCCGAAGATTGGGCAGGGTCAATCAAGGTCGATTTTCACCTTATCCCTGGTCAAGTTTTCGCGGTGACTGTAACGGCATCGGACTATTTCCAGTCGATTGCGTTTCATCCGTGGCCTTGGCAGAGGCTTGCCAGTCATGGAAAATAGCTCAGCCATTCAACAGAAAGGAGCGGTTCCATGTTTCGTGTATCTTGTTCGTCCACGCTGTGTCTAGCCATCGTCCTCGTCGTGCTTGCTGAATTCGGCACCGCCCTGGGAGCGGATTCACCGGCTGCTCTCATCGCTCAGGCCGACCTGGCCTGCATGACGCGATATCTTCAGGAGAGCATGATCGAAGCCATCGCGCTCTATGAGGCGGTCCTTCCAAGTTTGGATACGCTCTCGCTTTCGTCCCAGGCGTACGTGCTCAATCGTCTGTCGCAGCTGTGCTACGAAGCCACCATGTTCTCCGATGGCAACACGCCCGAGGACAAGGAGCTGTTCACCAAGGGCAAGGCTTTCGGTTTGCAGAGTCTTCGGTTGAACCCGCATTTCGCGGCGCACGGATCCAAGGGACTCAAAGAGGCCCTGTCCTACGTCACCGATGTCGCGGCGATGCACTGGGCGGTCGATAACTGGGGAATGCTGTGCGGGATGGATCCGGTCCAGGGGCTGCTTCAACAAGGTTGAGTCCTCGCATTGT
>Ga0180431_10010180_pt1 | contig 10490 bp, 7 predicted proteins | sample SS_ome_11_FD_132459 | JGI IMG/M metagenome (GOLD analysis project Ga0180431, IMG submission 132459) | Hypersaline lake sediment archaeal communities from the Salton Sea, California, USA - SS_1_MS_1 metaG | ecosystem: Environmental > Aquatic > Non-marine Saline and Alkaline > Hypersaline >... | reverse complement strand
GGCGCTCGGCCTTGCCGGCGTCCTGCGTCGCGACGCCGTGGGCGTGCCAGATATCCGCAGCGGCCAGGACCGCCACCCAGAGTTTGCCGTCCTCGCCATAGGGAATGGTGGAGTCGTCGAATTGCCGCTCCGCTCCCTGCCCCGCGAGGCTGACGCGCACGTCCTCGGCGGCCGTCTTGACGACCGTCATGACGATGGCCCGGCGGCCGGGCAGCAGGCGGAGGACCACGTGGTCGGCGGGCAGTTCGGCCCGGGTGCCCGGCAACTCGCGCGCGTCCAGGACGATGTCGTCCGCGAAGAAGTCTGGCAGGACCATGAACCGGCAGGGAGCCTCCACGCAAAGCGTCTTCGTGCCGTCGCGGGCCGTCGTCTCAACGAACACCTGCCCCATCTGCAGGGCGCAGGCGACGCCGAGCGTGCCGCCGCTGGAGGACGTATACGCCGCCTCGAGCAACGCGCCGGCCGGGTCGTTCTCGAGAATCCTGACCGAGGCGAGCCGCCCGACCGGCGCATCGCCTGCGGGGATGAGGCGAGCCCGCAGCGTCGGACCTGCCCTGTCCAACGCGTAGACCTCCGCCCCGTTTCCACGGCGGCGAAAGACCAGAGCGATACGATCATTCAACAGGACGACATCACCCTTGAACGGATGCTCGACGTCGTCCTCGGGTACCTCGACCCACCCCGGCCGCTCCCTGAGCGCCGCCGCGGGTAGAGGGTCCGGCGACGGCGCGGCCGTGTCGAACAGGTGCACCGCCACTGGCACCTCGGCTTGGCGCGCGGCCTCCTTGTAGGGAACGTACTTCCCTTCGTACAGGCGGAACATGTCGGCGCGGAAGCGGGCACCCGGCTGCGTGCAACTGATGTACGCGAACCACCCCTCGGGGAAATCCTTATCGACCGTGAACGTGACGCGCAGTTCATCCCACTGGTCCGTAAGCATGAACGTGCGGCTCTTGGCCGCCCGGTCGTACGGCTTACCGCCGCGTTCGATCTGGAGGTCGACGGCGACCTGCCCCTCGACGGCCCGTGCGAAGACGGCGAACGTGTACGTCCGGCCCTTGGCGCCCGCCGTCATGGACTGGCCAAACTGCATACCCCAGTCCTCCACGCGGTCGACAGCCACGAGGGCGCTGTGCCGGCCGGCGGCGCCGTCCGCGTCGTCCACGCTAAACGTACAAGCCGTGCCATCCGTCTTGCAGATGCGCCAGGCTTCGCGGGCCATCTCGAAGTCAGGGTTCGCGAACAGGTTCTCCGCGGCGGCCGCGGACGCAGCCGCGAGAGCAACGCAGCCCGCCACGAAGAGTAAGGTCATGCGGTTCACGGCGAGGCCTCCCTACCGCGGAGCATCGCTTCGGCCTGTGATCTCACGGCGCCGGCCAAATCGGCCAAGGAGGCTGTATCGGCGGCCATGCGCGCCCATGCCTCCAGCCGCCGGGCGGCCATGCGGCACCGGGCGAGGGTCCGGTCTTGGCTTGCGCCGAGTTCGCGCAGGCCGACGGCGAGCCGCTGGACCTCAGCGACCGTTCCATCCCGGCCGATGAGGGCCGCGATCTGCTCGATCATCGGTGCGGCGAGGTCGGGCGCCTTCAGGGCGTCCTGCCCGTTGGCAAGGTTCTGCCCGAGATCGTCCAGGATATGGATCACCTCCTGCACGGGCCCGGCCACCGCCTCGCCTTCGGCGGGCGCCAGGGCACGGACCTGCTCCCTCCACCGGGCATACTGCCGAATCCGGGCCGCGGTGCGGGCAAGGTGGGCGCGCATCGCGCCCAGCCGCCCCCGAATCTGCTCCGCCCCGCGGGCATCGCGGCCTCGGTTGAACTGCCGCTCGACCCACTCCGTCACCTCGGCCGGCGTCGGGCCGCCTTCCCCGCCCAGACCCTCGGCATCCAGAATGTACCGGCACGGGCCCACGCCAAGGACGTCGCGAAGGACGTCGACGGGGCAGAGCATCGTCAGGGGCGTGTCGCGGCTCCGGTCGATGGGGTAGAGTAGCACGTCGCCGGCGCCGGCACGACTCGCCCAAGCGGGCGGAGCCTCGGCGCCGAGGTCCCAGGTATCGGGCGCGGCGTCGGAGCCGAGGCAGCCGGCGCGCCACTTCGCGGGGAACGGAGGCGTCCACGCGGCAACCGTTTCGACCGCGGTCCTGTCAGCGGCGGGATGCAGCCGCTCGCAGATCCTCGGCGCCTCCAGGGATGCCACCCACACGGGCCGGTCCGCCGTGTACTCGACCTCGAACCCCGCGATCGCCGGGTCGTCGGCCGTCGCCGGTGCAAGGACGAGGTCGGCATGCTGCGCCCCAGATCGCCAGACGCCCATCAGGAGCGCCTCGCGGGTGTGGACCAGGAGGCAGTTCTCCGCGGGCACGGCCAGGCGGGTCCCCACCGGCGTCTCGCGGGGCGTGCCACCCGCGGATTCCGCAGCGAAGAGGATGTCGCCTGCGAAGAAGTCCGGCACGATGATATGCGAGGCGTTCACGCGCACGCCCACCCGCGCGGTGCCTTCCATCGCACGAATCTCCACGGAGCGCGCCCCGGCCGTCAGGCGGAAGAGCGCCGAAGCCATCGTCCCATCGGGGTATCGGAAGGCGGCGGCCACGGCGACAGCGCCACGCGTGTTCTCGCGGAGCCGCAGGTCCGTGCAGGCGGGCACGTCGTTCGTCGCGGACAGCCGCGGGACGAGGACCGCGCGCCGCCGGAAGCCGTCGTCCGTTCGGGCATAGACCGCCGCCCCCGCGCCGCCGCGGACCAGGACCAGCCGCACCGCCTGGTTTAGGAGTACGGCCCGGCTGGCGAACGCGTGCGCGAGGTCGTCCTCCGGCACGAGGGTCCAGCCGTCCGGCTCGTCCGGCATGCGGGCGGGAAGGGGTTCCTGCGTAGGAGCCGGGGCACCGAAGGCGTACGTGCTCGGGTCCGTGGCCGCGACCGCGCCCCAGCAGACCGAAGCCGTCCCCACGAGGCAGGCGGCCAGGACGATGCCGCGTGTTGCAAGCGCCTTCACGATGCCGCTCCAAAACGGGATATATGCGCCAGCATACTCGTGCATGGCCGCGGTCATTTCCAATCGGGATACATGTCGGAGCCGTCCTCGGTCAGCCTGCGGGGCGTACCGCCGGCGGCGGGAATAACGTAGAGTTCCCACGGTCCCTCGGGCGACGGGGCTTGGCAGAAGACGATGTGGCTCCCGTCGGGGCCGTAACGGCCGTAGCGCTGCACGCCGCCGAAGTACGTAACGAGCCGGCCCTTCGTGCCGTCCGACCGGATGGTGCAGATGTGTGTTTCGGTCTCGTAGACCAAGCGGGTGCCGTCGGGGGACCAGTGCGACTCGCAGGCGCCCTTCGCGTCGTAAACCATCGTCGGCTTCCCGCCGTCGGCGGGCACGGTGAAGAGGGCGTTCGACCCGCCGCGGAGGCAGGCGAATGCGATCCTCTTGCCGTCCGGGCTCCACGCCGGGCCGGAGCAACGCTCAAAGCCCTCCGGGGTCAGGGTCTTCTCGTCGCCGCCCGCGAGGTCGCGGACGACAAGGCGTCCGCCCCGACGGAAGACGATCTTCTTGCCGTCGGGCGACCACTCGGCCTGGTCGCCGCCCGTGAGGCGCTCGGGGGCCGAGCCGTCGGCAGCCATCCGCCAGATGCCCGTCTTGCCGCCCCGTGTCGAGGTGAAGAGGATGCTCCGCCCGTCCGGGCTGAACACGGGGTCTACGTCGTGCACGTCCTCGGAGTCAGCCTTGGAGAGTCGCTTCAACCCTGAGCCGTCGGCGCCCACGGTCCAGATGCGCCACGGCCCGGAGCGGTCGCTCGAGAAGATGATCCGTCCATCCGGTGCGGCGGCTTGCGCGGCGGAACCGCACGCGCAGGCCATGAGGGCGACAAGGCTCAGCCAGGTCCGTCGCATCATTCGGACGCCTTCGTCTCCGCCTCCGCCGCGAGGAAGCGGCGGAACGCCTCGCTCCCCAAGAGCCGTTCGGCGAGCCGCGCGTAGCCGCGGCCGAGGGGATGACTAGCGTCGGCGTAATCCTCACTCGGCAGGGGCGCCGCGGCCAGGTGCGGAATGCCCTGCTCCGCAAGCCACCGGCCGACCTCGCGCTTCCTCTCCTGGTACACGGCCCGGCTTCCCTCGGTCAGCATGTGCTCATTGAACGGTCCCATGAGGACGAACACGCCGTTGCCGCGCTCCCGTAAGACCGCGACGGCCCGCCGGAACGACCGCCACTGGAGCGAGTCGTCCAGTGTGACCCACGGCGCGTCGAACGGGGGCATCCGCTTTTCGGTCCACGGCCGGGCGTCGGGTCGCGGCGAAGGGGGCTCGTCCGGCAACGGCAGGTCCAGGGTCACCGCCCCCAACGGGTTCGCGTACGGATGGTCCACCGTCCAGGTCGGCAGGCTCCGGTTGCCGAAGTAGGCGGCCTCCAGATGGTTCAACCAGCCCGCCAGCGTCAGGTGCCGCTCGATGACGATGGCCAAGCGGCCCGCGGCCGATTCGCGGTAACACGGGATGTCCGGGTAGAACTGCGGCACGAGCCGCGGGTGATTGAAGGCAAACTCCTTCAGGGTCCGCAGGTCGTGCCGCTCGGAACTCATCCAGAGCAGGTTGGAGTGCAGCACAACGGCGCGCCCGCGAAGCGCGCCGGCGTAGTAGTCGAGGAGCCCGGCCAGCGCTGCGGGGTGGATGCCGTCCACGCCCAGGTTGGCGAAGCAGTCGCTGGCACGGGCGCTCAGGTGGTGCGAGAGCGTTTGGTCCGTGTCGACGTAATGGCCCCAGATAACGGAGTCTCCGATGATGGGTGTCGCGCCGCGCTCGGCCACCTGCCCGCACCAGCGGCTGTAGAGCCAGTAGTCGCTGCTCAGGGAGTACGGGAGGCGGTAGCCGGGTCCGGGGTCGAACGGCTCAACTTGCGTCCATACGTAAGGAGCCGTGACGAAGACCGCCGCAACGATCGCCACCGCCACGAGCCACTGGCCCGGCGAGAGGCGAATCTCGTTCGACGCGAACGGGACAGGCTTCGGCTCCGTCACGGCACCATCCCCTCAGAACTGGAAGTAGATGAACGGCTGCTCGGCCGAGGCGGCGAAGACCACCACCCACGTGATCATCAGCACCACGAGGCCAACGCGCACCGGCACCAGCTGCAGCATCCGCCGCAGTTCAGATTCGTAGAGGCGCTCGTACAGCCAGACGGCGAGGACCAGCCCCACCGCCACCAGGGGAAACCGCGGGTCGGCCCACCCGAAACGGGCGAGCCGGCCGACGATGAGGAGGGCGTCGTCGAACGTATGGGCGCGGAAGAAGATCCACGCGAACGTCACGAACGCGAACACCCAGACGCGCTTCACGAGCATGGGTACGCGGTCGCGATAGAAAGGCGTGGCCTCCAGCCGCCGCGTCAGGACACGGCCGACGGCGTGCACGGCACCCCAGCCCACGAACGTCCAACTCGCCCCGTGCCAGAGGCCCGAGACGAGCATCGTCAGGCACATATTGACGTAGGTTCGAAACTCGCCCCGCCGGTTCCCGCCCAGGGGAATGTAGACGTAATCGCGGAACCACGTCGACAGACTGATGTGCCAGCGGTTCCAGAAGTCGCCCAGCCCGGTGGCGAGGTACGGGTGGTGGAAGTTGAGCATGAGGCGGATGCCCAGCATCCGTCCCACGCCGCGGGCCATGTCGGTGTACCCGCTGAAATCGAAGTAGATCTGCCAGCCGAACGCCACGGTTGCCAGCGCCAGGGCCGGCGCCTCGTACTCCGCCGGCGCACCGTACACCTTGTCGACGTACAGGGCGAGGTAATCCGCCATGGCCAGTTTCTTGAAGAGGCCCACGACGAACAGCGAGAGGCCGTCGGCCACGTCGTCGATGCCGATGCGCGGCGGCCGGTGAAGTTGCGGCAGGAGGTTCCGGGCGCGCTCGATCGGCCCGGCCACCAGTTGCGGGAACAGCGACACGAACGTGGCGTAGCGGAGGAAATTCGGCTCCTTCTCCACGTGCCCGCGGTAGTAGTCGATGGTATAACTCATCGACTGGAACACATAGAACGAGATACCGACCGGCAACAGGATTCCCGGCTCCGGCACGACCGGCGGCGCGCCCAGCCATGCGAGCAGCGCGTTCAGCGTTCCCGCCACGAATCCGCCGTACTTGAAAAATCCGAGCAGACCCAGGTTGTTGACAACGCTGAGGGCGAGCCACGCCTTCCGGCGCCGCCACCGCGACATCCCGAGGACCACAAGGTAATCGACGCCCGTCGACCACAGGATCAGCAGCAGGTACAGCGGATTCCACCATCCGTAGAAGACGTACGAGGCGACGAGCAGCCAGGGCAACCGCCACCGCGTGTTCTTCAGCAGCAGGTACACGGGGTAGACGGCCGCCAAGAAGAGGGCGAAGACCCAGGTGTGGAAGAGCATCGCCGCCCTTTACTCCATGAGGACCCGGAGGTGCGCCTCGGCCGAGTCGGCCAAGCCCTCGAGCTGGTAGCCGCCCTCGAGCACCGAGACGAGCCGCCCCCCGCAGTGACGCTCGGCAACGGCTCGGACGATGCGCGTAAGGTCGGCGAAGCCGTCGGTGGTCACCTTCATCCGGCCGAGGAGATCGCCCTCATGCGCGTCGAAGCCGGCCGAGATGAGGACGAAGTCGGGCCGGAACGCCTCGGCCGCCGGCCGCAGGTCCCTCTCGAACGCCTGCCGGTACGCGCGGTCGCCGGCGCCGGCAGCGAGGGGCACGTTGAGCGTTGTGCCCCGTCCCTTGCCCTCGCCGCGCTCCTCGGCACGGCCCGTGCCGGGGTAGAACGGCGACTGGTGAATGCCGAAGTAGAAGACCGTCGGGTTGTCGTAGAATATCTCCTGCGTGCCGTTGCCGTGATGGACGTCCCAGTCGACGATGAGCACCTTCGCCAGACCGTGCTTCTTCTGGACGTAACGGGCGGCGATGGCGACGTTGTTGAAGAGGCAGAAGCCCATGGCCCGGTCGCGTCGGGCGTGGTGCCCCGGCGGGCGGACAGCACAGAAGGCGCTGCGGACCTTGCCCTCGACGACGGCGTCGACCGCCGCCAGCACGCCGCCGACGGCCGCCACGGCCGCGTCGTACGACTGGCGCGAGACGGGCGCGTCGGTCGTGTCCACGTACCCGGCGCCAGCCCGGCACCGCTCCCGCACGCGGCGGACGTAGTCGGGGGCGTGGACGGTCGTCAACCACTCCTCCGCGGCCGGCCGCGGCTGGATGGTCACCAGCCGGGCGAGCAGGCTGCTCGCCTCAAGGCGCTTGACGATGGCCCGCAGCCGCTCGGGCCGCTCGGGATGGCCCGCGCCCGTCGTGTGTTCCAAGTAAATGGGGCCGTAGACGAAACCCGTCTTGCGGTCGCCGGCGGGTGGTTCGCCGCCGCACGCGGCGGTAAGCGCCGCGAGGAGCGCGAGGCAGACTGCCGCGCCGCGGCCGGCGACCAGCCATCGTGTTGGCGTTGACGGCTTAGGCGCCATCGCTCCGGTCTTCCGATGTGCTGAGCATGGAAATTGGCGGCCACGTGCCACCAGGCACCTACCCCTTCACGGCCGGTGGACGGCAAACGCACCGGAACCCCACGAAGCCGCGCGTGTCCGCCCCGAAGCAGACGTCGGTGTATCCGGGATTCTCGTCCAACCGGTACGACGAGCGGCACACGTCGGGGCGTGAGTTCCAGCACCCGCCACGCAACACGCGCCGTTGTCCGTCCGCCGGCCCCGGGGGATTCCTCTCCGGGCTCGACGCGTAGTAATCCTCGCCGTAGAGGTCGTTGCACCACTCCCAGACGTTGCCATACATGTCGTACAGTCCCCAGGGGTTGGGCCGCTTCAGCCCCACGGGGCGAGGCCTGGTCGTACAGTTGACCTTGCACCACGCGTAGCGGTCCAGTTTCGCCGGCGTGCTTCCGAAGAAATACAGCGTCGTCGTGCCGGCCCGGCAGGCGTACTCCCACTCGGCCTCGGTCGGGAGGCGGTAGCCGTCGGCGTCGAAGTCGCATGCCCACGTTTCAACGTCATAGCAGGGATGGAGCCCCTCGCTTTCCGAGCGGGCGTTGCAGTAGGCGACGCCGTCGGCCCACCGGATCTGCTCGGCGGGATGGCACTTCGCCTTCCAGCGAGACGGGTTCTTCCCCATCCGCCGCTCGTATTCCTCCTGCGTGACCTCGTACCGGTCGATGCAGAACGGGCTGACATAGACGCGATGGGGCGTCTCGTCCACCTGGTCCGCCGTGTCGCTGCCCATCTCGAACCAGCCGCCGGGCAGCCGGACCATCGCGACGCCGCCCGCCGTTGTGACAACCCGCACCACCCGGCCCGCCACGGTCGGCGGGGTCTCCTCGCCGCACGAGGCGCAGAACAGAATCGCTACGGCCGGGAGCGCGAGCGCCTTCGCCGTACCGGGAGAGTGCTCGCGCGGGCCGGGTATCGGTGTGGGTCGGTCACTCATCGGCCGGCGGCAGCCAGTCGTAGTCCCAGTGGTGGCCCACCCATCCGGGTGGACTGATCACCACGGTCGCCCCGTCGGCGACTCGGACGATACAAAGCGGGCTGTGCACTTTCCAGCTCCCCTTGTGGGGAATCCTGACGTATGCGACGTAACGGCCGCAGTGCGACCACCGGCCGCACGGGTCCTGCCCCAGGCGATCTCCGGGCAACGTGACGACCTTGCCGTCAGTGCCTTCCGGCAGGGCGGGGTCGAAGCGTCGAACGGCCAGGCTGCCGCCCGCGTTCCAGCACATCCACTTGCCGTCCGGGGAGAAATGCGGGTGACACTCGCCGCTGCCCTTCGGGTGGTTGGGCATCTTGCGGATTTCGCCGCCGTCGACCGACATGAAGTCGACGGTATACTTCTTGCCGCGGAAGTTGCGGATCTCGAAGATCACCCACTTGCCGTCGAACGACAGGTCGGCCACGCTGACACGCTGCGGTACGGAAATCGGTTCGCTGCGCATGCCGGTCCGGACGTCGGTGTAGACCAGGCCGCGCTTGTCACAGTGGAGAGTCCGCTTGCTGTCCGGCGTCCAGGCATAACCGGAATATATCGGCTCGTCCACAATCTTGAGCGTCCGGACGTCGACAAGGTAATCGCCGTAGTTGAACGTGAACCACTTGCCGTCGGGCGAGGTGCGAGGCACGTGCTCGTCCTTCTCGGGCGTGTCCGTCAGGCGCGTGAGGCCGGTGCCCTCGGCGTTGACGACGAACAGGTCGCGTGGCGGATAGCCCTTCTTCTCGTCGCCCTTCTCCGGGTGGATAGCGATGACGAGCCGGTACCCCGTCTGCCGCAGTTCCTCCTTCAGGTCCTTAACCCGCACGGGGGCAAACGGCGTGCAGTTCGGTGGCATCGTCCAGTCGGAGCGTAATGAAGGAACGGCCCCCGATGCGCAGGCGGCAATTCCGAGCACCAGCAGCCGCATCGCACCGCCGCGGATTGACATGGCGTGCTCCTTTTGTCGGCAAGGAACTGCTGCGGCTCTTGCGAGGACCGCGGGCACGAACCGGTCCGGGCAGTCACTCGCAACGCTCATAGTACACTGACCACCGCGGGCCGGGAAGCAGAAAGGAAAGACGTTGCTGACTCCGCATCGGCTGCGGCTTCCGACGGGGTGCATGGCCCTGGCGACGAGGGGGTAGCGGGTCCGGCATGGGCCCGCGGCTCCTGCCATCCCAGCGGGCAGGAAGCGAGAATCCAGCAGGCGTGGACACCGGAGCCGGCACAGAGGCGTTGCAGCCTCGGCTGCTGCGATTACAATGCCCACGCACGGTATAGATGGAGGAGCCCTCGTGGACAAGGAGATGCCCGCGCAGCATTCACGTGCGGTCGTGCAGCGAGCCCCGGCGCTCGCGGCCGCACTGGCCTGCGCAGCCACACTAGTGCTGCGAGCGGGCCCCGCGCCGGCCGCCCAGCCGTTTACGTGCCTCTACGATGCCCCGGCGGAAGCCGTCGCCGCGCTCTCCGAGAAGGAGTTGGCGGAGAAGCGGGGATGGACGGCCGTTGAGGAGGGCGACACGGCCCATCGCTTCCAGGGGTCCGCCGTCTTCATGAACGACAAGATCATGGCTGTGCTGTGTGGCGACACGTCCGACGTTGACCTGTACTCGAGGCAGACGGAAGGTCTGAAGCGCTGCGCGCGGCTCCAACCTCTCAGCCGCGACGGCACCGTGATGAAGCGGGCCTCGCTCGCGGTTCGGGAGAACACGCCCGATGGCGTCTCGGTGGAAGTGGCCCTGGAGTCATCGGACGAGACACCCTGCCACTTGGCTTACCAGACGACGATGGGCGCGGCATTCCTCCGGACGACGGCCGCGGGGGTGGCGAAACTCCGCGTCCGCGCCCCCTGCCAGTTTGCCATCATGCCCGACTTCTTCGGCGATGACGTCGTGGTCGACGCGGAGGCGATCCCCGCCGGCCGGGCTGATCTGGCCGGCGAGAACTTCCTGATGCACATGCTTCACCACGGCGAAGCCATCGTGATGACCGTGTCCGCGTCGCGGGAGACCG
>Ga0180431_10010177_pt1 | contig 10491 bp, 21 predicted proteins | sample SS_ome_11_FD_132459 | JGI IMG/M metagenome (GOLD analysis project Ga0180431, IMG submission 132459) | Hypersaline lake sediment archaeal communities from the Salton Sea, California, USA - SS_1_MS_1 metaG | ecosystem: Environmental > Aquatic > Non-marine Saline and Alkaline > Hypersaline >... | reverse complement strand
GTCTACGTGCTGACGAAGGAGGAGGGCGGCCGCCACGCCCCGTTCTTCAGCGGATACAAGCCGCAGTTCTACTTCCGCACGACCGACATCACCGGCAAGATCGAGCTCAAGGGCGCCGAGATGTGCATGCCCGGCGACAACGTCACCGTCACCGTCGACCTCGAGGGCAAGGGCGTCGCCATGGAGAAGGGCGTCCGCTTCGCGGTCCGCGAGGGCGGCCGGACCGTCGGCTCGGGCGTCGTCACCGAGATCATCAAATAGGTCAGACACGTAGTAGTCGGGCGGCGGGCGATCCCGCCGCCTCTCCTTTGGCGACAGGTATCCGGAACAAACGAGCATGAACGGCCAGAACATCCGCATCAGACTGAAGGCGTTCGATCACCGCGTGCTCGATTCCTCGACCCGTGAGATCGTCTCGACCGCGAAGCGCACCGGCGCCCGCGTACGGGGTCCGATCCCGCTGCCGACCCGGATCGAGAAATTCACGGTCAACCGGTCGCCGCATGTCGATAAGAAGAGCCGCGAGCAGTTCGAGATGCGCACGCATAAGCGCCTGCTCGATATCGTCGACCCGACGCCGCAGACAGTCGATGCGCTGATGAAGCTCGACCTTGCTGCCGGCGTCGACGTCGAGATCAAGCTCTAGCGGTTGGGGAAACGAGTCCGATGCGCGCAGGCGTGATCACTCAGAAGCTCGGCATGACCCGGATCTATACCGATTCCGGGGAGCAGGTGCCCGTGACTGTGCTGCGGCTCGACCGCTGCCAGGTCGTCGCGCACCGCACCGAGGACAAGAACGGCTACACGGCGCTTCAGCTCGGCGTCGGTATGGCCAAGGTGAAGCGGACGCCAAAGGCGATGCGCGGTCATTTCGCGCGTGCTCAGGTGGAGCCGAAGCGGAAGGTCGCGGAGTTCCGCGTCTCGCCCGACAATCTCATCGATGTCGGCGCCGAGATCACCGCCGATCATTTCGTCGTTGGTCAGTTCGTCGACGTTACCGGCACCTCGATCGGCAAGGGCTTTGCCGGCGTCATGAAGCGCCACAATTTTGGTGGCGGCAGAGCGACGCACGGCAACTCGATCACCCATCGCGCGCACGGCTCGACCGGTCAGCGCCAGGACCCTGGCAAGGTCTTCAAGGGCAAGAAGATGGCCGGCCATATGGGCGACGAGCGCGTCACGACGCAGAACCTGCGCGTCGTCAAGACCGATCCCGAGCGCGGCCTTATCATGGTCGCCGGCGCCGTCCCTGGATCGTCGGGCGGATGGATCCTGGTCCGCGACGCCGTGAAGCGGAAGCTGCCCGAGGGTGTGCCGGTACCCGGCGCCTTCCGCAAGGCCAATGACGACACGCCGCCCGCACCGGCTGCCGCCGATGACGAGGGACCCGCGAACGAGGCTGCCGAAGCTGCTGCGGGCGCCGAAGCGGCGCCGCCGCCGGCCGAGCCGGCATCGGTTGCGCCTGCCGAAGAGGCGGCCACGGCCGCTCCGGCAGAGGCCGAGAGCACCGAGGCCGCTGCCAGCGATGCGGCGTCAGGCGCGGGCGACACGAACGAAACTGCGGCCGACGACACCGCAAAGTCAGACGAGAACGACAAGGACAAGGCGTGATGGACCTCAAGGTAACCACGCTCGACGGCAAATCGGCCGGGTCGATCTCGGTCGCCGACGAAGTGTTCGGCCTCGAGCCGCGCGCGGACATTCTTGCGCGGACCGTGCGCTGGCAGCTCGCCAAGCGCCAGGCCGGCACGCACAAGAGCAAGAAGCGCGGTGAGATCGCTCGCACGACCGCCAAGATGTACAAGCAGAAGGGCATGGGCCGCGCCCGCCACGGTGCCAAGACCGCACCGCAGTTCCGCGGCGGCGGCAAGGCGTTCGGGCCCGAACCCCGCAGCCACGCGCACGACCTGCCGAAAAAGGTCCGCGCGCTCGCCCTGAAGCATGCGCTGTCGGCCAAGGCTCGCGAAGAGGCAATCATCATCGTCGACGGGTTGTCCGTCGAATCCGGCAAGACCAAGCCGCTTCGCGAGAATCTGAAAGCGCTCGGCATCGCCAATGCGCTCCTTATCGGCGGCAACGCGATCGACGACGATTTCCGTCTCGCCGCCCGCAACATTCCCAACCTCGATGTGCTGCCGGTGCAGGGCATCAACGTTTACGACGTCCTCCGTCGCAACACGCTCGTGCTGACCAAGGATGCCGTCGACGCGCTGCAGGAGCGGCTGAAATGACCAAGCTCAGCCACTACGACATCATCCGAAGCCCGGTGATCACCGAAAAGGCGACTATGGCGTCCGAGCAGGACAAGGTGGTCTTCATCGTCTCATCGGACGCCACCAAGCCGCAGATCAAGGAAGCGGTCGAGAAGCTGTTCGAGGTCAAGGTCAAGGCAGTCAACACGCTGAACCGCCAGGGCAAGCAGAAGCGTTTCCGCGGCCTCATCGGCCGACAGAGCGACACCAAGCGCGCGGTCGTGACCCTTGCCGACGGTCACTCGATCGACGTGACGACCGGACTGTAGGGAGAAGCTCGGAAAATGGCACTCAAGACCTACAAGCCGAATACGCCGGGCCTGCGCCAGCTGGTGACGGTCTCGCGCGACGGGCTCTACAAGGGCAAGCCGGTCAAGACGCTGTCGGAGGGCCTGACCGGCGCCGGCGGGCGCAACAATGCCGGCCGCGTCACTGCGCGCCGTCGCGGCGGCGGCCACAAGCGCACGTACCGCGTCGTCGATTTCAAGCGCGCCAAGCGCGGCGTCGCCGGCACCGTCGAGCGGCTCGAGTATGATCCGAACCGCTCCGCATTCATCGCGCTGGTGAAGTATGAGGACGGCGATCTCGCCTATATCCTCGCGCCGCAGCGGCTTGGCGCAGGCGACAAGATCATCGCCGGAGACAAGGTCGACGTTCGGCCTGGCAATGCCATGCCGCTCATTTCGATGCCGGTCGGCACGATCGTCCACAATGTCGAGATGAAGCCCGGCAAGGGCGGTCAGATCGCGCGCGCCGCGGGCGCCTATGCGCAGTATGTCGGCCGCGACCAGGGCTACGCGATCCTGAAGCTGAATTCCGGCGAGCAGCGGCTCGTCCACCAGAACTGCATGGCAACGGTCGGGGCGGTGTCGAACCCCGATCACAGCAACACCAATGTCGGCAAGGCAGGCCGCTCGCGCTGGCTCGGCAAGCGGCCGGCCGTCCGCGGCGTCGCCATGAACCCGATCGATCACCCGCATGGCGGCGGTGAGGGTCGTTCGTCCGGCGGTCGCCATCCGGTGACGCCCTGGGGCAAGCCGACGAAGGGCAAGCGGACCCGCTCCAACAAGTCGACCGACAAGTTCATCGCGCGCTCCCGTCATGCGCGCAAGAAGGGCAGATAGGGAAAAGCGACGTGGCGCGTTCGGTTTGGAAAGGTCCTTTTGTCGACGGCTATCTCCTCCGCAAGGCGGAGAAGTCGCGCGAGTCGGGCCGCAATGAAGTGATCAAGATGTGGAGCCGTCGCTCGACGATTCTGCCGCAATTCGTCGGCCTGACCTTCGGCGTGCACAACGGCCAGAAGCATGTGCCGGTGCTCGTGTCGGAAGACATGGTCGGCCACAAATTCGGCGAGTTCGCGCCGACACGGACCTACTACGGCCACGCCGCCGACAAGAAGGCGAAGAGGAAGTAGAGATGAGCAAGCCGAAGCGCCAGCGCGCTCTCTCCGACTCCGAAGCCTCGGCGAAGCTGAGGATGGTTCGCGTGTCGCCGCAGAAGCTGAACCTCGTTGCCGCGTCGATCCGCGGCAAGAAGGTCGGCCAGGCGCTCGCCGATCTCGAGTTCAGTCGCAAGCGCATCGCCGGTCCGGTGCGCAAGCTCTTGGAGTCCGCAGTGGCGAATGCTGAGAACAACCACGGCCTCGACGTCGACTCGCTCGTCGTCTCCGAGGCGCATGTCGGCAAGGCGCTTGTCATGAAGCGCTGGACGCCGCGCGCCCGCGGTCGTGTCGGCCGGCTGACGAAGCCGTTCTCCAACCTCACCATTGTCGTCCGCGAAGTCGAGGAGACTGCCTGATGGGTCAGAAGGTCAATCCCGTCGGGCTGCGGCTCGGCATCAACCGCACCTGGGATTCGCGTTGGTTCGCCAACAAGAGCGAATACGGCCAGCTGCTGCTCGAGGACATGAAGATCCGCGACACGCTGATGGAGGACCTCAAGCAGGCCGCCGTGTCGAAGATCGTCATCGAGCGCCCGCATCGTAAGGCACGCGTCACGATTCACTCGGCGCGCCCCGGCATCGTTATCGGCAAGAAGGGCGCCGACATCGAGAAGCTGCGCAAGAAGATCGGCGCGCTGACCAATTCAGAGGTGCACATCAACATCGTCGAGGTGCGCAAGCCCGAACTCGATGCAACGCTCGTCGCGCAGGGCATCGCCCAGCAGCTCGAGCGCCGCGTGGCCTTCCGCCGCGCCATGAAGCGCGCCGTGCAGTCGGCGATGCGCCTTGGCGCCGGCGGCATCCGCATCAATTGCGGCGGTCGTCTCGGCGGCGCCGAGATTGCGCGGACGGAGTGGTATCGCGAAGGCCGCGTGCCTCTGCACACGCTGCGCGCCGACATCGATTACGGCCAGGCCACCGCCAAGACCGCCTATGGCGCCTGCGGCGTGAAGGTCTGGATCTTCAAGGGCGAGATCATGGAGCACGATCCGATGGCATCGGAGAAGCGGCTCACCGAAGGCGAGCAGCCGGCCGGACGCCGGCGCGAAGCCGCAGCCTGAGGACTGAAGGATGCTGCAGCCGAAACGGACGAAGTTCCGCAAACAGCACAAGGGCCGGATTCGCGGCGACGCCACCGGTGGCACGAAGCTCAACTTCGGCGCCTATGGTCTGAAGTCGATGGAGCCGGAGCGGGTGACCGCGCGGCAGATCGAGGCCGCCCGCCGTGCCATCACGCGCCACATGAAGCGTGCCGGCCGGGTGTGGATCCGCGTCTTCCCGGACGTGCCGATCTCCTCCAAGCCGACTGAAGTGCGCATGGGTAAGGGCAAGGGCACGCCGGAATACTGGGCGGCGAAGGTGAAGCCGGGCCGGATCATGTTCGAGATCGACGGCGTCAGCGACACCATTGCCCGCGAGGCGCTCCGTCTCGGAGCGGCGAAGCTGCCGGTGCGCACACGCGTCGTGCAGCGCGTGGTCGACTAGGGAAGACGATGATGAAGGCGGAAGACATCAAGCGGATGACCCCCGACGAGCGGACCGACGAACTGGCGTCGCTGAAGAAGGAGCAGTTCAACCTCCGCTTCCAGCGCGCCTCGGGCCAGCTCTCGAACACGGCCCGGGTCCGCGAAGTTCGGCGCGACATCGCGCGCGTAATGACAATCCAGCGGCAGGATCAGGCCGCCAAAGCGAAGAAGGACTAGACAATGCCGAAGCGCGTGCTGCAGGGCATCGTCGTCTCAGACAAGACCGACAAGACGGTGGTCGTGCGCGTCGAGCGCCGGTTCACCCACCCGGTGCTCGCCAAGACGGTTCGGCGCTCGAAGAAATACCAGGCCCACGATTCCGAGAACGCCTGCAAGGTCGGCGACACCGTCTTCATCCAGGAGACGGCGCCCATTTCGAAGACCAAGCGCTGGGTGGTGATCGAGCAGCGGGCCCGACAGACCGTTTGAAGTGAAACCGGCGTCGAAGAGGCGCCCAAGAAGAGTTGGCGGTAGCCGATGATACAGATGCAGTCCAACCTTGATGTCGCCGACAATTCCGGCGCGCGCCGCCTGATGTGCATCAAGGTGCTGGGCGGTTCGAAGCGGAAATACGCCTCGATCGGCGACGTCATCGTCGTCTCGGTCAAGGAAGCGATTCCGCGCGGCCGCGTGAAGAAGGGCGACGTGATGAAGGCCGTGGTGGTTCGTACCGCGAAGGACATCCGCCGTCCGGACGGCAGCGTCATCCGCTTCGATCGCAATGCGGCCGTTTTGATCAACAATCAGAAGGAGCCGGTCGGTACGCGCATTTTCGGCCCGGTTCCGCGCGAGCTCCGCGCCCGCAACCACATGAAGATCATTTCGCTTGCTCCGGAGGTCCTCTAGATGGGCACGCGCATCAGGAAGGGCGATCGCGTCGTGGTCCTGACCGGCCGCGACAAGGGCCGGACCGGCGACGTCCTTGGCGTCCTGCCGAAGGAGAACCGCGCCATCGTCCAGGGCATCAATGTGGTCCGGCGTCACCAGCGTCAGACGGCTTCCCAGGAAGGCGGCATCGTTTCCAAGGAGATGCCGATTCACTTGTCGAACATCGCTCATGTCGACCCCAAGGACGACAAGCCGACGCGCGTCGGATTCAAGACCGACGAGAAGGGCAACAAGGTGCGCTACGCGAAGCGCTCGGGAGAGACGATCGATGGCTGAGGCGGCTACCTATGTGCCGCGCCTGAAGGCCCGGTACGAGCAGGACATCAAGCCGAAGCTCGTGGAAGAGTTCGGCTACAAGAACCCGATGGAAGTTCCGCGGGTCGAGAAGGTCGTGATCAATATGGGAATCGGCGAGGCTGTCGCCGATTCCAAGAAGGTCCAGTCGGCTCTCGGCGATCTTGCACTCATCTCGGGCCAGAAGCCGGTGGTGTCGCGCGCCAAGAAGTCGATCGCCACCTTCAAGGTGCGCGAGGGCATGCCCGTGGGCGGATTCGTCACGCTCCGTCGCGGCCGCATGTACGATTTTCTTGACCGCCTGGTCCATATCGCGCTGCCGCGCGTACGCGACTTTCGCGGTCTCAATCCCAAGAGCTTTGACGGCCACGGCAATTTCGCCATGGGCGTCAAGGAGCACATCATCTTTCCGGAGATCAATTACGACCAGGTCGACCAGGTCTGGGGCATGGACGTGATCGTCTGCACCAGCGCCAAGACCGATGATGAAGCACGCGCGCTTCTGCGCGCTTTCGACTTCCCGTTCCGCCAGAGCGGCGCACGGGACTGACTGGAGCAACGAATGGCGAAGAAGAGCCAGATCGAAAAGAACAAGAACCGCCGCCAGCTGGCTGCGCGCTATGACGAGCGCCGCCAGAAGCTGAAGGCGATCGCGCGGGACGAGAGTCTGTCGCTGGAAGAGCGCTTCCAGGCGCAGCTGAAGCTTGCAGAGCTTCCGCGCAACGCGTCGCCGACGCGCATCGTCAATCGCTGCGAGATGACGGGCCGGCCTCGCGCCTATTACCGCAAGCTGCGCATGTCGCGTCTCGCGCTGCGTGATCTCGGTGCCCAGGGCAAGATCCCGGGCATGGTCAAGTCGAGCTGGTAGGAAAGGGCGAAGAAGATGGTTCTGTCCGATCCGCTCGGCGACATGCTGACCCGCATCCGCAATGCGCAGATGCGCTCGAAGAGCAAGGTCTCGACGCCCGCCTCCGGGCTGCGTCAGCGCGTCCTCGACGTGCTGCAGTCCGAGGGCTATATCCGCGGCTACTCCGCGATCGACTTCCAGGGTCACTCGGAGTTCGAGATCGAGCTGAAGTATTTCGACGGTGAGCCCGTCATTCGCGAGATCCAGCGCGTCTCCCGGCCCGGTCGGCGGGTGTATGCGTCGGTTCGCAATCTGCCCCGCGTCTCGAATGGCCTTGGCGTCGCGATTTTGTCGACGCCGAAGGGCGTCATGTCGGATTCCGACGCGCGGGAGAACAATGTCGGTGGCGAGGTCTTGTGTCAGGTCTTCTAGGCCTGACCGACGGTTTGAACGGTAGGAACTGATGTCTCGGATTGGTAAGCGGCCTGTTGCGATTCCCAGCGGCGTCACCGTAACGGTGGACGGACAGAGCGTGGCCGTGAAAGGCCCGAAAGGCGAGCTCGCCTTCACTGCCACCGATTGGGTTGCGCTCTCGATGGGTGACGACGGAATCAAGGTCGAGCCGGCAAACCAGAGCCAGGAGGCGCGCGCTGCCTGGGGCATGTCGCGCACCCGCGTTGCCAATCTGGTCAAGGGCGTTACCGACGGTTTCGAAAAGCGCCTCGAGATCAACGGTGTTGGCTACCGTGCGGCCGTCCAGGGCAAGGACCTTCAGCTCTCGCTCGGCTACAGCCACGACGTGAGGTACCCGATCCCGGAAGGGATCAAGATCGAGTGCCCGAAGCCGACCGAGATCGTGATCTGGGGAATCGATGCGCAGGAGGTAGGGCAGATCGCCGCCGAGATCCGCGAACTTCGTCCGCCGGAGCCATACAAGGGCAAGGGCGTCAAATACGCCGACGAGCGGATCATCCGCAAAGAGGGCAAGAAGAAATAGCCATGGCCAAGTCGACCAATCTTCGCCGTTCGCTTCGCGTCCGCCGCTCGCTGCGGCGCGCCGGCTATACGCGGCCCCGGCTGTCGGTGTTCCGCTCCTCGCAGCACATCTATGCGCAGGTGATCGATGACAGCAAAGGCCACACGCTGGCCGCCGCGTCCTCGCTCGACCCCGATATCAAGAAGGACCGCAAGAACGGCGCCGACACCGCCGCGGCAACGGCCGTCGGCGCCCTGGTTGCGGAGCGGGCGAAATCGGCCGGTGTAACCGATGTCGTCTTCGACCGCGGTCCCTATCTCTATCATGGGCGCGTCAAGGCGCTCGCCGACGGCGCCCGCGAGGGCGGCCTGAACTTCTAGGAACTTGATCCGGGACGACCCGGGATTGGAACGCAGATGGCACGAGAAAGAGACAGAGACCGCGACGACCGCGACAGCGAATTCGTCGACAAGCTGGTCCACATCAACCGCGTCGCCAAGGTGGTGAAGGGCGGCCGACGCTTTGGCTTCGCCGCTCTTGTCGTCGTCGGCGACCAGAAGGGCCGGGTCGGTTTCGGCCATGGTAAGGCCCGTGAGGTTCCGGAAGCCATCCGCAAGGCCACCGAGGCCGCGAAGCGCTCGATGATCCGCGTGCCGCTGCGCGAAGGCCGCACCCTCCATCACGACGTCGACGGACGTCACGGGGCGGGCCGCGTGCACGTTCGTGCCGCGCCTCCGGGCACAGGCATCATCGCCGGCGGCCCGATGCGCGCCGTGTTCGAGACGCTCGGCATTCAGGACGTTGTCGCCAAGTCGCTCGGCTCGTCCAATCCGTACAACATGGTGCGCGCCACCTTCGACGCGCTCACGCACGAAGACAGCCCGCGCTCGGTTGCGGCCCGCCGCGGCATCAAGGTGTCGGCGCTTCAGGCCAAACGGCGCGAGCTCGACGACAGCGCCGCGGTCGACGGCTAGGAGCGGGAAATGGCTGACACCAAAAAGGCAGACGGCAAGACCGTCACGGTCGAACAGATCGGCAGTCCGATCCGGCGCCCGGTTGACCAGCGCCAGACGCTGATCGGCCTTGGCCTCAACAAGATCCGCCGCCGTTCAACGCTGCCGGACAATCCGGCCACCCGTGGCATGATCGCCAAGGTGCAGCATCTCGTTCGTGTTGTTGAAGACTAGGAATAGGTGCCCCACATAGGCGGGGCGGAAGGGACCGACGTGAAGCTCAATCAGATCTCCGACAACGAGAGTGCCAGGAAGACCGGCAAGCGCGTCGGTCGCGGCATCGGCTCGGGCAAGGGCAAGACCGGCGGCCGTGGCGTCAAGGGCCAGAAGTCGCGGACGGGCGTTGCCATCAAGGGCTTCGAGGGTGGCCAGATGCCGCTCTATCGGCGCCTGCCGAAGCGTGGCTTCACGAACATTTTTGCCAAGGATTACAACGAGGTCGGCCTCGGCCGTATCCAGGCGGCGATCGATGCGGGTAAGCTCGACGCCAAGGCTGCGGTGACGGCAGAGAGCCTCAAGGAAGCCGGCGTCATCCGCCGGGTGAAGGACGGCGTCCGCATCCTCGGCAATGGCGAGCTGAAGGCTGCCGTCAACTTCGAGGTCGCTGGCGCATCGAAGCCGGCGGCGGCGGCGATCGAGAAGGCCGGCGGGTCGCTGAAGACACCCTAACGGTCGGCGGAAGCCGGCCCACGGAGAGACTTGAATGGCATCGGCGGCCGAACAACTCGCAGCCAACCTGAATTTCAGCTCCTTCGCCAAGGCGACGGATCTCAAGCGACGCATCTGGTACACGCTGGCAGCGCTGCTGGTTTACCGGCTCGGTACGTTCATTCCGCTGCCCGGCATCAATCCCGTCGCTTTCGCCGAGACATTCCAGCAGAACGCGTCCGGCATCCTGGGCATGTTCAACGTGTTCGCCGGCGGCGCCATCGAGCGCATGGCGATTTTCGCGCTCAACATCATGCCCTACATCTCGGCCTCGATCATCATGCAGCTGATGACCTCGGTCGACAAACGGCTCGAGGCCCTCAAGAAGGAGGGCGAGCAGGGCCGCAAGCAGATCAACCAGTACACCCGCTATCTCACGGTGCTGCTGGCAGCCGTGCAGGCCTACGGCATCGCGCTCGGCCTGGAAGGCTCATCGAGCCAGTCGGGCCCGGTCGTGCTGGATCCGGGCTGGTTTTTCCGCATCTCGACGGTCGTGACGCTGGTTGGCGGCACCGTCTTCCTGATGTGGCTCGGCGAGCAGATCACC
>Ga0180431_10010176_pt1 | contig 10491 bp, 5 predicted proteins | sample SS_ome_11_FD_132459 | JGI IMG/M metagenome (GOLD analysis project Ga0180431, IMG submission 132459) | Hypersaline lake sediment archaeal communities from the Salton Sea, California, USA - SS_1_MS_1 metaG | ecosystem: Environmental > Aquatic > Non-marine Saline and Alkaline > Hypersaline >... | reverse complement strand
CCCCATACTCAGGCTCGTATCCACCAGGAACATCGCCCGAGAGTTGATCACTTCCTCCCGTTCGGTCCGCCACTGCGGCTCCAGGTAGATGACCAGCAGGCCGAACATCGCCACGGTGCGCAGCCCGGTCAGGATCCACCCGAGCGCCGGGTTCAACTCGCGGGCATCGCGAATGTACATCCAGCGCACGAACAGCATCAGTGCCACGCACACGGTGATCGGGAGAATCCAGTCGACGTTGGATTGAATCCGTCCGAACTCGAAGGTGGTTCGGGTGACACCCTGAGCCAGGAGGGGTAAGGAGGCGGGAATCATCGCACACCTCCTTTCGCCCGCGCGGCAAGCCGGGTCGGTGGGTGGTAGCTGGCCGACCAGGCCAGGATCTGCTCGCCAATCAACAGGAGAATGAGCAGGTACAAGAGTGCCTCGCCCAGGTTGTAGCCAGCCAACTCGTGCCCGGAATACTGGAACGCCGAGGACTGGTCATACTGGTACTCGACACCTGGGAGCCGGACCGCCAAACGTGGCCCGTCCAGCGACTTCAAGTCGCCCTCCTGGGGATCAACGTTGAACGCATATCGGCGCACTTGGGCGGCGCCGTCGGTCTTGGTCAGCCGGGCCTCGTAGATCCCACCGATATCGGTCTCGGGCAAACGGACCGCCAGCGAGCCGTCGGGGCCGGGAACCGCGTCCGCGGTGGCCGGTGCGGCGCCCTGGTCCGGCGTGGTAAAGCGGACCTGCGTCTGGTACTCGCCCGGGTCCAACTCCAATTCCAACGTCGAGCCCACCTGGTGAACCACGTCGGCCGAAGGTGATCGCGCCAGGTATGCCTGCATCTCCTGGATCGCCACCACGAAACTCGGGTTGTTTCTCGCCCAATTATTCCAGATCGGTGCCGCCGTGGTGAGAAAAGCCAGCACACGGCCTTCGCCGAAACGTTTTTCCACGGCCAGCGGGGCCCCGTTTCGGAGCCGGGCGATGACGCGGACGGTTGAATCGGCCTTGGGCTTCCAGCCGTTGGGGGCGGCGAAGTACCGGTTCACGTTCACCGTGGCGATGAAGCTGTTCCGCTGGCCGGAGAAGATGCGAAAGATGGGGTGGTCGGTTACTTCTAGATCGGGGGCCTTTTCGAGCCGGTCGACCAGCAGCTCCGCTTGACCGGCCAGCGGCAAGGGGAAAATGCCCTGCCCGTCGCGATACAGCTCGTCGTTGAAGAACTTGCTCCGGCACCGCTCGCCCAGGAAAACTCCCACTCCGCCGCCGTCCTTAACGTACTGCTCCAACGACTCGATGGCCGATTCCTCGATGCGGTCGACGTTCGCCAGGTATATGGTGTGGAACCCGTCCAGCGAGTTGAGGCTCAAGTATCGCGGAGTTTCGATCTGCGGCGTGATCCCGGTCTTGGTCGCCCCGCCAGGCGCCAGGGCGACGCTCAAGAATCGGGCATCGAAAGCCTCGGCGTCGCCATCCACCAACAGCACGGGGACGCCCACTGGTAGGTCCACGACGTCGTAGCGGAAGTTGTCGGCGGCCACGGCGTCGCTTTCCAGCCGGGCCGTGATCTGGTGTTGGCCCGCCGTGGGAAAATGGACCAGAAATCGCTCCTTAACCGTTTGGCCCGGGGGGATCTCGGAGATTTTCACCGCGGGGCGGGGATGGCCATCTTCTTCCAAGAGCACGGGGACTTCCCTGGCAGGAGCCGTACCGAAATTCCGTACGCCGACTTCCATAAACAGCGGCACGCCGGCCGCGCGGGTGCCAGCCGCCGGCGTGAGCGACACGACGGCCAGGTTGGGCCGCGACGCCTCAACGCAGTTGATCAACTGGATTTTCGCGCCGACCGTGTTGAGATGCTCCAGGTGTTTTCTGAGATCGGTCGGATCGTCCCATTGCCCGGCGCGGAAATCGGAAACCAGGTAGACGATGCGGTGTTCGTCGTCGCCGGAACCAAGCAACTGGCCGATCGCCTCCAGGGCTTGAATTGGTCCGGCCGCCGTTTCAGAGGCGTCCAACGGTTTGAGGGTATCGCGCAATCGTTCCACGAAATCCTGATCGACAAGCTCTTCGAGCATGTCGGGCTGGGTGCCGCGGGCGACCCTGCCCGCCTGCGAGAATCGCAGGAGCGTAAACTTCTGCGGCAACCGCTCGTCGGCGGCCTTTGCGCCCAGCCGCTCGATCACCGCTTTGGCTTCGGCCATCGCGCTGGTATCGGCCCAGCGGTCCGACATCGAGAAGCTGTCGTCCAGGAGCACGATGTGATGGGTCTTGCTGCCGCCAAACAGGTCTCCCAACCGGCTGCGCAAGAGCGGTTGGGCCACCATCAGCACGATGATCGCCACGGCAGCCATCCGCATCAGCAACAGGAGAAGCTGTTTGAGCAGAATCCAGGTGCGATTCTTCTTCTGGCTCAGCAGCAGAAACTCCATGGCGGCCCAATCGACCCGGCGATGTCGCAACATGTTGATCAGGTGGATCAACACGGGCACGCCGACAATCGGAAGCCCCCAGAGCAGTGCTGGATGGACAAAAGTAGGCATGGACCGGTTATTTCTCGCTTGATGTCGGTGTTCTAGTTCTTACCGTACTTTCCCAGGCGATTGCTCAAGTAGGCGGCCAGCGCGGCATCCAAGGGCTGACTGGTCCGCAAAAGGGAGTAATCGACGGCGCCCGCCGCACAGCCCCGTCGCACTTCTTCGAGATACGAACCCAGCGCCGCAAGGTATCCCTCGCGCAAGGCGCGGGGATTGCAGCTAAGATGCTCAGGCAGTTCGAGCCCTTCAAACCGGGTGGGGCCGGTGAAGGGGAAGTCGAGTTCGTCGTCGTCCATCACGTGGAAGACGATGATGTCGTGACCGCGGCTCCGCAGCAACCTCAGACCCCGGAACAACCCGGCGCGGGGAACCAAGAGGTCGGAAACCAGGATCATCATCCCCCGCCGCGGATACTTCTCCACCACGTTGCGGAGGATCGCATACAAGTCGGTCTTGTTCTGCGGCGAGCTGATGTCGAGCGCCTTGACGATCGAATCGACGTGGTTTCTCTTGGTGCGCAGGGGGACGGTCATCCGGGCGTCGTCGTCGAAGGCAACGCATCCGACGGCGTCCTGCTGACGCAACGCGAGGTAGGCCAGGCAGGCCGCCACGGTGCAGCCGTATTCGTACTTGCTCATCGACCCGTTCCCGTAACGCATGCTGTTGGATACGTCGACCAGGAGCGTGCAGCGGAGGTTGGTGTCCTCCTCGTACTGTTTCACGTAGTAGCGGTCCTGCTTCGCCCAAACCTTCCAGTCGACGTCGCGGAGATCGTCGCCCCAGGCGTACTCCCGGTGCTGAAGAAACTCCACCGACTGGCCGAAGTAGGGACTGCGGTGCATGCCCGCCAAGAAACCTTCGACCACGTGCCGGGCACGGAGCTCCAGCCGCGCAATCCGCTTGATCGCGTCAGGATGCAAAAATCTTCTGGAATCGGGCATCGTTGGTCAGTTCGTCTTCCTTGGTGGGTGTAACGGCGAGAATCTGTTCGATCAGGTCGTCGGGTGTGACACCCTCGCTCTGTGCCGTGAAGCTCAACACCAGGCGGTGCCTCATCACCGGCCTGGCCAGTGCCTGGATATCGTCGCAGGTGACGTGGGTGCGGCCCCCGAGCAGTGCTCGTGCCTTCCCTCCCAGAATTAGATACTGAACCGCCCGCGGACCCGCACCCCAACTGAGTTGGTCTTGGACGAATTCCGGTGTACCCGGCTCGCCTACGCGCGTCTGGCGCACCAGCGAAAGCGTGTAGCGGATGATGTGGTCGGTGACCGGCACCTCGCGCACGATCTGCTGCAAGCCGATGATTTCCTCACCCGTCAATACGGTCTCGATCGTGTCGCTCAGCGTGGTCGTAGTTCGCCGGGCGACCTCGAACTCCTCCTGGAAATTGGGATACTTGACGAAGACCTTGAACATGAAGCGGTCTTGCTGGGCTTCGGGTAAGGGATAAGTGCCTTCCTGCTCGATGGGGTTTTGGGTAGCCAGCACGAAGAACGGATCGGCCAGGGCGTGGCGCACGCGACCGACTGTCGCCTGGCGCTCCTGCATCGCTTCCAGCAGGGCGGCCTGTGTCTTGGGTGGGGTCCGGTTGATCTCGTCGGCCAGGATGACGTTTGAAAAGATGGGGCCTTCCAGAAAACGAAACTCGCGGCTGCCGGTCGACCGGTTCTCCTCGATGATCTCCGTACCGGTGATATCGGCGGGCATCAAGTCGGGCGTGAACTGGATGCGGCTGAACGAAAGGTTCAACGAGCGGCTGAGCGTGCTGATCATCAGCGTCTTGGCCAGGCCCGGCACACCCTCCAGCAAGCAGTGCCCACGACTAAACAGGGAAATCAACAATTCGTCGATCACGGCTGTCTGGCCCACGATCACCTGGGACAACTGGTCCATGATCTTCTGCCGCGCGGTACCCAGCTTCTCGATGGCTGCGGCCTCTTGGGTGGTAAAGCCTTCTTTCGTCATTGCGTGGTCCTTAGTGGTTGCGTGGTTCTCACCGCTGATAGATCGGCAGTGTGCCTTTCTCCAATTGTAATATGGTCAGGTTCATAGCCGTGGTATAAACCGGCCCGATGTATCCCTGGCTCCAGGAACCGTCCGGGGAGGCCTCGGCGACGAGTCGGGCGTAGATCTTGTCGCGATATTCCTGCCACTCCTTGCCAGCCTCGCGATATCGCACCTGGGAGTAGTAGTAGTGCGTGTAGTGCCAGTGCCCGAATCTCTGGTTGCCGAGGTCCGAGAGGTTCTTCCTGCAATACTTCAATAGATTGGGGACGTAGACGCTGTCGTATTCGCCGGCATTGAACAGGCAGGCGATCGCCGCGGCGGAGATCGCCGGTCGTCCGCCGCCGCCCCGTATGTTATACTGTACGCCGCCAAGCCCTTCCTGCAAGCTGCACTTGCGAATATAGGATATCGCCTTGTCGATGATCTCCGAGGGGACGGGAATCCCGGCGTTGCGGCACCCGCGCAACCCTTGCACCTGCGTGATCGTGGTGGAGCCCTCGTCGAAACCGGCCCCGTCTTTGGCGCTGACGTATCCCCAACCACCATCCTTCGTCTGGGCACGCCCGCAAAACACCACCGCCCGAGTCAAAACGTCGACCAACTGCTCGCGGCGGTCGATATCCTCCTCCTCACCCAATACTTGTGAGAGAAACAGCATCGAGAATCCGTGACCGTAAGTGTAGCGATCGTCGCGGGTCGGGTCGCCGATCAGTCCGTTGGTGCGGCTACGGCTAACGAGGTAGTCGACGGCCCGGCGGACGTTCGCGGCATACTCGCCTTGGGTGGTAGTCGACCCCTCGCACAAGAGCGCGATTCCAGAAAGGCCAGTCATGGCGGTCGGATAGCGGCTGTCGTTGGCTGCCCAATGTCCCAGTCGCGACTGGTGGGTGGCCAGCCACTGCAACCCCCGGTCGACGGCACGCTTCACATCCGGGTCTTGCACGTCGGCTGCCGCCTCGACCGCGTGGATCAAGAGCAAAGAGGCCAGCAGGACAACGATAAGTTTGCAGCCGTTCTTCATGGCAACGTGATCTCCCGGTTTATTAGTACGTCCCCTGCCGGCAACACCACTCCGTCCCGCGTGATCTCGCGCATGAGCGCGTTGCGGTCGGGCGACCGACACTCACGGGTGTCTTGCTCACGGTCGGCAAACCTTTCTCGGCTTGGTGTGCGCATACCTTCAGACTCCACATAGCGAATGAAACACTCGAATGACGCGAAGGTATCGTAAACTCCTGGAAAAATCCTACTTGTTCCATTTGCTTTACAAGGGCGGCCGGGCAACGCTCTCTCGGGTGGCGTGAGCAGGTCATTGGCGTGGCGACGAGGTTTCGGGACAAGACTTCTCGCGGCTACCGCAGCGGGGGCTTTTGCGTCTCGGCAGGCGGTTCTTTGGCCGCCGGTTTTTCCAGCGCATCGCCCAGGGCTTTTCCGATCGCCTTCCAAAGGGATCGAGCCGTTTTGGGAAGCCTCTGTTGGCCGGACGCGTCGTCCTCCGACGGCTTCTCTTTCTCGGGCAACGGGGGAAGGGGCTTGTCGGTGAAAGTCATCGTGACGAGGTGCCGCTGGAGCCGCATCTCGACCGTCTTTTTCTGGGGATCGCCGACCAGTTCGAACGTGTTCGTGTTGCTCGTGATCGGTAATTCCTCTTCGCCGATTACCCGGCCGTTACGCTTGTCGACGCAGAGGATTCGCATCTTGCGTATCCGCCTGTTATTCGATTGCCGCTCGTAGGTTTGGCAGGCGAACGCAACGAGGGGCAACCGGTCGGGCTGGTTGAGCAGAACGTGTTGGTCCGCAATATCAACAGGAGTGCCCACCACTTGTCCTCCCTCGTCGAAAAGATAAACGCGTCCGTTGTAGATCGGCCGGTAGATTGTACCGGGCATTGCCTGGAGCGATTTCCTCGGCTGTCCGGGGGGAAGGCTGGTGACCAGCACGTATCGGTTCTGGGTTTTGTAGATTACGATGCTTTGTAGCGACGGTTCCTTTGCGAGAGTCGTCTCCACAATCGTCCGGCCGTCAGCCAGCGACAGGAGGACGAAGCGCCCGTCCGGCTCCATCACTCCTACCAATTCATTCCGGAAGGCGCAAGGTTTTGCGGCGGTGGTGAATTTACGGGCTGGCCAAACGGCCTCTTGTTCCCATGGATCGAACAGCTCCAATACGCAGTTGACACCATCTTGCCTCCAGAAGAGGATATTTCGACCCAGGGTTGCCAGCCGCTGGTCCCTGGGGAAAGGACGCGTAGCCAGCTTCTTTCCGTCCAGGGCCGACAACACAATCGCGTCGGAGCCGTCATTGGGTACGGCAAACACATACTGATCGTCGCCCAGCAGGGCACTGCCGGGCGGGATGTCGTGTCGCACCCAAAGGTGTTCATTGGTGAGCGGGTCGACGGCAACCAGACTGCGAAGACGCCAGTAGCAAACGTAACGGTCGGTAACCGCACCCAGCGAATTCAAATTGTGACCATAGCGCCGAAGCAGACGGAAAGGTGGCAGGCCTCCCCACGCCCTGTTGACTGCCGGGATGGGAAACGCCGGCTTGTTCTTCTCAGTAAACACCGGCTCGGCGGAGTCCTGGCTCCACAGAAGCTGCGGTTGGTCTCCGGTAAGCGTGTCGATCGCGGCAACCTTGTACCCCATCAACAACAACAGCAAATGACCCCGCATACACGCTCGGGTCAACCCCCGGTTGAAAGGAAAGCTGTGTCGGTTGCCCTGGGCGACGACGGGGACTTCCCACTGCCGATTCCCGCAGCCGTCGCGACACGCCACCACCCGGCGGTTTTGGTTGAATTCCAGCGTTACGTGGGAGAAGAACGGCCCCGGGCTGTCCAGGTAGTTCAAAGTGAAGTCGCCGTATCCTGGCGGGCGCGGCCTGTTCATTTTTCCTATTTTCCATTCGACCAGGCCGCCGGGCCAAGTGACGTTGGAGCGGAGACTTCGCCGCACGGGGCCGTCGTCGGGCAGTTCGTCGACGAGCTGCTTTCCGGTCTTGCCGTCGACGCAGACCACGTCGGCCAATTCCCCTTCCAATCGCCGGTAGCAGAGAGCCGCATCCTCCGCTCGCCCGGCCTTGCGCAGCATCGCACCAAGTGTGGCGACGGCCTCCGCCGAACTCCGCCGGTCGTCCGACCGCTCGAGGCGAGCCAGCAGCAACTCGGCCTCCAGTAGCTGACCGGAATCTTCCAATCGCCGGGCGAGCTGCATTCTGGCCCGGTCGCCGATCGGCTGGCTGCCGAAGTAGTCGACGAATCGTCGCAAGGGCTCGACCGTTTCCGAATTCAACGCCTTGTCAAGTCGCTCTTCGAGCGAGCGGTGGATCTGGGCGGAGACTTCCGCCGGCCCATCCCGGCGGAGTTCCACCAGTTCCGCTTCGATCTGACGGTCGCGACGGACCATCAGTGCCCTGCTCACCCGCTCCAAACCGTGGTGGTCCAGGTCCAAAGCGAGCAACCTCAGGTAATGATGCCATGCTTCCTGCCACTTGCCTGCGCCCCGCAATCCGGCGGTCATCAACCGCAGATACGTCGCCCGACGCTCCGGCCGTTCAATCAGGCTTTCGATCTCCGCCGCGTGTTTCCGGTGCGTGGCAAATTCGGATTTGATGCCCTCGAGCAACGCGCTCAGAAGCAGATCGCGAGTTTTGGGGTCCTTTGTCCTACTGTAGGAAAGGCGAAACACGTCGATGGCCTCGGCCAGTTTTCCTTCGTCGAGCAGGATTTCGCCGCGGAGGAGCATTGCTTCGGGGTCATCGGGCCGATCGTTAAGTGTCTTGTCGATCTGTTTACGGAGTGCTTCCAATTGGTAGAAGGCTTCCAGGCCGTAGGGTCCCTGCGAGAGCACCTTGCCCTTGTAGCAGACGAGGTTACCCGGCACGTCGGCGTTGCGGGACTTCGCCAGATGGACGATTTTGCCTGTTTCCAGGTCGACTCCGGCGACTTGGGCCGTGCTCAGCGGCAAGTAGTAGCGATCCCTGGCCAGGAACCCCCGGCCGCTTGGCACGCCCTCGTCGGGTAGCCGCGCGGTGCGACCGCCCCAAGCGACTCTGGGTTTGGGATGCTTGGGGTCGGTCAGGTCGGGATCGCTCAGCTTCAACGCCCGAACACCTTCCCGGCCGACCAACACCACGTTTCCCTTGTGCACGCAGGCGATGTAAAGGTCGTTTTTCCGGGGATGCGTCCAAAGGCATTTTCCATCGATAAGGTTGAGGCAGTGCAGTTCATCCGACTCGATGGGTGTAACCAGGACCTTTCCGTCGGCCACGATCGCGCTGGAATCGGCCCAGCGGCTCACGGCATTTGGATCGGGGAATGATCCCATTCGGATGGCAAGCATTTGACGGGGATGTCGGGCGCGCGGACTCCGGCCGTAACGATAGCCCCAGAGCAGCGACCGGGTGGCCAACTGCACCGCCACAACCGCACCGCTGCAGGTCGGACAGACGAGGATTCCATCGGCGTACGAAGGCGACACCCCGGCCAGGCGCCGCAAATGGTCTTGCAGGATGTTCCGGTCGACCACGGCCAGTTGTTGCGACCAGAGGAGCTTGCCGGTCTTCGATTCCAGGGCCAGAAGCCGGATCTCGCCCGACGCCTCGGCAATAACGTAAAGCTGGTCCATCAAGACCAACGGCGCGCCTAGAAAGAACATCCCCGCCTGCGGCAGGTCGAATTCCTCCTCTGATCCGCCCACATGCCAGACCAGCTTGCCCGTGAGGATATCGTGGGCCGCCAGCCGGTTGTAAGGTTTCGGCCAGGAGGGGTTCCTCAGGCGACGGCCGTTGATGATCACCGTCCGCCGATTCGATATGCCCACCCCCATACCCAAGTCTTCAACCGTGAATACCAACCGCCCGTCGCTGCTCATCGTGCCGTAAGTGGCATCCTCCCACAATCGTTGTCCCAGCCCGAGCGCCAGTTGTGCCGACCGGCGACCGCGGGTAGGATCGCCCGCTGCCAACTGGTCCAGCGGATCCTCGGTGGGCACTTCCCAAAGCCGCTTACCGGTCGCAAAATCGACCGCCAGCAGGTTCCGCGTAGTCCGCATCAGGACCACGTCGCTGACGACCAGGGGGTGTAGTTCGGGCAGGGCCGGGATGTTCTCGTCGTTGTAGATCCGGCCGAGAAAGGCAAGGATTCCTTCCATCATCGGATGGTCGGAGGTCGGTATGCGCCATTGCAGATTGAGGAGGGGTGCGCTACCGGTGGTCGAAGCGTTTCGGGCAGGATTGCCGCGGGGCATGGCCCACTGTTCCAACTGTCTGGGGGCAATCAGATTGCGAGTACCGATCAGGTTCAAGAGCCAGTCGAGCGGCTTGCCACCCATGCCAGTCAACGAGGTCTCCTTTCCCGCAATCTCCAGGGTGACGTTGGGATACCGCCTTCTCAGCGATTCCAGGATTTCTTCGGCCTTCTCGGGCGCGCCTGTCGCGACCCAGCAAGCGGCCGTCGCCAGCGACAGGGCAGGCTCGAATATCTCGGCGTTGGGGCACTCGCTTTCCAGCCGTCCCAACATCAATGCGCCGGCCAGGGGGCGAGCGTGGTCCAGGTGATACAAGCCCAGCAAGAACGTTGCTTCGTAGCCGGCCCTGGTGTGAAAGAAACGCCGCGAAACCTCGGCCAGTCCGGCGGCATCCCCGATTGCTCCCGACTCGGTGAGCATCTGTCGGGCTCGGGCGCCGTACTGCAACTCGTACAACTCGCGGCCCCGACGAGGCATCTGGCCGATCAGCCACTGTGCCTCCGCTTTGAGGCTCCGGTGGATGGGCAGTTTCCGGTCGGGCTGAAAGAAGAAATCCTCCGGCCCGTCGAGAATCCTCAACTGGAGCAGGCGTATCGCCTCGCTGGGGCGGCCGGCCGCCAGGAACTGGCGGGCATGGGAAAGGGCTTGGAGGACCCGTCGGTCGGGACGCTTGAAACCCGCGTCGGCCAGTTCCTCCGACTTGT
>Ga0180431_10010175_pt1 | contig 10491 bp, 9 predicted proteins | sample SS_ome_11_FD_132459 | JGI IMG/M metagenome (GOLD analysis project Ga0180431, IMG submission 132459) | Hypersaline lake sediment archaeal communities from the Salton Sea, California, USA - SS_1_MS_1 metaG | ecosystem: Environmental > Aquatic > Non-marine Saline and Alkaline > Hypersaline >... | reverse complement strand
TGTATCCAACTTGGAAGGCACGATAGTCAATAGAGGATTCAGTGTAACTATGCCCGGATATTCCATCTCTGTATCGATATTTATAACTATAGGTATCCTGGCTTTACCCTCGAGTCTATTAGCAATGTTCTCTGCAAATGACAGGTCAGCAAAGACCAAAGATATACCATCGTTCTCTAAATAATCCCGGAGCTCTTGGCGATTTATTGCCCTTTCTATTTCCCAACCTTGCTTTGTTAAAGCAGGTTCGAGAGACGATGCCAAGGTATCGTCGGATGTGGCGAGAAGAATACGGTTAACATTCTCCGACTCCAAGACAGTTTTCAATCTCTTGCGAATATCCTCTTTAGTTGGTGGCGATGGCAAGAGATAGACCGATTGCCTGCCCTTGATTATTGGAGCGGGTTGGCCAATCAAGGTCCAGAGGAATACTGGCAAGCGTCTTTCCGAAATATATTCTATAGCAGCTTCGCGGAGATTACGGTCGATGGTGGGGTCGATAATAGCCGCAGCGATATTCCCTTTTAATTCCAACAACTCAATTCGGCTGGATATAACCTCCAGCTCGTAAGCTTTACCGAGCGCCTTGCGAACACTGTCGAGCCTTTCGTTGTCAAGGTCGAAGGCTAATATTCTTTCTTTGGGCATCACAGTCTCCCTTTATTTAACCACAATTACGGGGCATCTCGCCTCGCGCACAACCTTCTCCGAGGTGGACCCTAACAGCATCTCCGAAATAAGGCTTTTGCCGGTCGAGCCGATAACGATTGCATCGACGTTCTCCTTATCGGCTATGCGCAATATCTCCTTAAACGGAATGCCTTCTAACAATCGTTCCTCAGTTTTGAAGCCGAGTTCCGTAAGCTCTTTCACGATGGGCGCTAGATTGTCGCTGGCTTTGCGTTTTAATTCACCACGTATCTCCTCGACGAGGTTCTCGTATTGTATCGAGCTAAACCCCTCCATCTCGGCCATTGTATTAATCTCGCGAACATCTACACAATGTAAAACAACCACAGTTTTTGTGCCAGCTTCCTGCAGCTTTTTTACTACGTTGAAAGCGTGTCCGGATTTATCAGAAAAATCCGTAGGGTAAAGTATTTTCGTAAACATTGTTTCCTCTCGTATTAGATTGTTACATCAATAAATATTGTATATTGCTAAAATTGCAATAAAGGGTATTTTTGTTTCAAATTATAACCCACTGCTTTTAGAACATATAAATATACAAATCTATAGGGAATTGCAAGTAGGAGAATTGCAGTATGAAATGAGTATAGAATGCCACCTAAACGATTAGTATATTATATATACATATAATATACTATTATTCCCTATTCGTGTGCCTCGAAAAGCCCCTCATCGTTAAGAATTATGAAATATGCCTTAGATGGGGAAATCGCCATCTTTCTTGTCCACCTGCGAGCCGCAGCGTCCCAATAGAACAGCTCTGGCGGGTCCCATATCCCCGATGGTGTAGTAGAAACCTCCGAAGCATCTAATCCCTCATAATTTGACAGCCCTCCGATGAACTCGAACCATGGGCCTGCCCAGGGGATAGTGTAGTCGTGTATCGGCACGCCAGACAAACTGATATTTGTATCCCTATCACTCAATACGAAGTATCCTTTGCCTGTCTCGAGAGTCGTAGTGCTTTGCCAGCTCTTAATATCTGAGTTCCAGCCCCAGATTGGGCCGAGAGCGAATGGGAAAAGAGTGCTTGCATCGAGTCCCACAGAAGGTATAATCGGCAAACTGACCGCATTCCAACCGGGGTACAGATGGTAATAGGTTTTACCGTCGCAATACTCGACTAAAGCCCTTATGTAATAGGTAGTATCGGATATTTCCTGCCAAGTCCCACTGGGCGGTAGGTCCCAAGCATAACCGGGGAAGCCGGCATCGAGGGAAATGCCAACGCCAGATGTCATCTCCAAGCCGGCATAGAATGTATCGTCAAGGAAGATGCCAAAACCGGAAACGTTAACTGACCGCCATCCAATTCCAGAGAAGCTTACATTGCTTGGATAGTCGAGGATTTCTGTGCCAGGCTTGCCGTCGCTTTTCAAATATATCCGTGGGATACCGCTTCCTACTGTATTTATATGGTAATCCAAGCGGATGAGTTTGCACGGTGTCCCAGCGTAAAATTGGTCGGCCAGAACCGCGCCGGGGTATTGGACTCCCGCATCGGAAAAGCCGTCGTCGTGGCGCAGAGTGTCATATATAGTCGTAGCATCGCCGCTATAGGGCGTTCCATATACCGTGTCTGGCATCGGGCTTTCGCCACCGGGGAAATCGGCTCGAATGGTATAGTAGTAGGTATGTCCGCTGGTAACCGAGTAATCGCTGTATGTCGTAACACTGCCCGCGACAGCAGCGATACGCGAAAGAGAGCTTCCCCAAGTGCTCGCTCTGAATATGATTATGCTGTCGGCCTGAGTTACTGTCATCGGTGCGCTGGGACGCGCGCGACCCATAGGCGGCAATGGATTGAACGGCAAAAATTCTACATCATCATTATCGGGAAACGGCGCAATCGGTGTTACTGTCTTCTGGCCAAACGGAATCTCCGATGGCATCGGACGTGCGAAACTCGAAATCTCGCATATCTCGCGTGTATCGAGATACATAACCACCAAACGCAGAAGCAAGTCCCCCGGTGTAGCGAAATGGTAGATACCTCCCCATGTCCGATAAGAGCGAACCGGGTCAGATGGGGCGTTATCATAGTAGATTAGAAACTCCGGTAATGTGTCTAAGGGATGTTTCCCGACTCCGAGGAAAAAGCTGGGTGTATTAAGGACGATGCCCGCCGATGAAATATCTATATCGTTCCAACCGACATTGGCATAAGCCTCGACAGGTGTTGCCAAATGGTTATGAATATTGGGATAGCCCCATCCGTCGACACCCCAAAAGTAGAATTTTACTGGTCTCAAACCTAAAAGTGTGTAAAAGGAGGCTTGGACAGCGATTAAGCTGCATCTTCCGGCGAGTGTAAACCTGACGGAATAGTATCCGCTGTCGAGGTCGCCGCCGCCAGCACCAGAACCGGCATCATAGGCTAATGTGTCGGCTGTATAGATGGGTGGTGGAGCCGTCCATTCGAGGTCCACGCGGTCGGTAAGACCAGAATACGCTGTGAGTCCTGTTGGCGGCGGCCATTGGCCGACGACTGTGCTAGCTAAAACGACTAGAGCGAGTAAAAAGAGCGTTTTCTTCATTTTTTCTCTCCTTGATTTAAGTTCATTAAATCTTTCATATCAAAATAGCCCGTTTTTTCGTGGATAAACGCCGCGGCCTCCAATGCTCCTGCTGCGAAGAGTTCCCGCGATATGGCGCGGTGCTCGAGTATTATCGATTCGTAAGGCAGCGTAAGAAAGATTCTGTGGTCTCCGATTATTCCTCCGCCTCTTATAGCATGGATACCTATCTGTTCCGGTGGCCTTGTTCCGAGCCGTCCGTGCCTTCCGAAAACTGCCACGTTGTCGAGTGTTGTTCCGCGGGCGTTAGCGATTTCTTTAGCTAGTGTAATCGCTGTTCCGCTGGGGGAGTCGGCCTTCGCTGCGTGATGTGCTTCGACAATCTCGACATCGGCCTTCGGTAGGGATTTCGCGAGGTTGCCTACAATTTGGGCCAGAGCTGTGATACCGAGACTGAAATTCGACGCTTGAAAAACTCCAATTGTCCTCGATGCATCCATAAGAGCGGTATGATGCTCCTCTCCGAGAGACGTCGTTCCTGTAACGAGAGCTGCCTTCTCGGTGAGCGCCATCTCGATTGCCGATAGCGTTCCATTGGGAGTCGAAAAATCTATCAAAACCTCGAAACTTTGAGCGCTCTCGGTTATCGGCAGTCCGTTCGTGCCTATACCTGCTACCACGCCGCTATCGGTGCCGAGCTGTTGGTGGCAGGGTATTTCGATAGCTCCGACCAGTTCGAATCGTTCATCACAGGCCGCTAATTTAACGACCATTCGCCCCATCCGGCCGGCAGCACCATTGACCGCCAGCCGTATCATCGTCCTACTCCAAGCTCTTGGAGCACTTGAATCAGCTTAGTCTTATTGATTTCCGACATCTTCGTTAAGGGTGGTCTAAGTATCGGCGAAGGCAAAAGCCCCGCAAAGGACATTGCGGTCTTTAGAGGAACGGGATTGCCCTCGATAAAGAGCGCCTTCATTATCGGGAATATGCGAAGATGCATTTCTGCGGCTGTGGTAAAGTTGCCATCGAGAGCAGAGTGAATCATCGTGCTGAATTCGGCTGGCAGAAGATTCGCGGCAGTCGAGATAACTCCTCTCGCGCCGAGCGATATCATCGGAATGCTCAGCGAGTCATCACCGGAGAGCACTGTGAGGTCGGAACCACGGAGAATCGCGCTAACGGCGTCCAGTGAACCGGATGCTTCTTTTATAGCGACGATGTTCGGGTGTTTGGAAAGCTCTATCGCCATTTCTGGGGACAGCGTGGTGCCCGTCCTACCCGGGACGTTGTATAAAACGACGGGGAGCCCCACATCGGCGACCTCATTGAAATACGACACAAGGGCGTGTTGTGACGGTTTATTCCCGAAGGGAGTGATAACGAGAGCGCCGTCAGCACCGGCCTTCTTAGCGGCCTTTGTCCTCTCGACGGCTTTCGATGTCGATGATGCACCAGTGCCGATGAGAACCGAAACGCCATCACCAATGGCCGCTTTTACAGTATTGAAAAGCTCGATTCGCTCATCGTCGGTCAGCGTAAAGCTCTCGCCTGTGCAGCCAGCGACCAATATGCCGTCGGTGCCCGATTCTAAGTGCCATTTGGCAAGCTTGTTAACCGTTTCAACGTCTAATTGGTAGTTGTCTTTGAACGGCGTTACAAGCGCAACTATCGAACCCTCGAACATAGCATTCTCCCCTTAGTATAGTACTATTTATAATATATATAAGCTGAATCGCTTAAAGTCAAGCCAAATTAAGGGAGGAGTGTCCCCGAAAAATTTTGAAGGAAGGAAGATTTTTATTGCGGTTTATAGCCCACAGCTTCAGCTGTGGGTAATGGTGAATTTGGCGCAAATCGAGGGGCTTTGCAGTGGTCGCTGGCGCGACTCGTGCCCGTAGGGTAGCACGAGGCGTGACAGCCCGTATTAGAGTGGAAATCGAGGGGGTAATATGAGCATTTACTATACATTATCGCAGCTTGACAATATAAGAATAACGACTTAAATTATAAATTTGTGGGAATACGATTGGAAAAAATAACGATAAAAGATTTGGCGGTAATAAACCGTGCCGATATTGTTCTCGATGGCGGCTTTTGCGTGCTTACTGGCGAAACGGGAGCGGGAAAGTCATTGGTGGTTAGCGCGATTGAGCTTCTGCTCGGCGGCAGAGCCGACACGAATAGAGTCCGAACGGGCAGCGATGAGGCCAATATAGAAGGCGTATTCGAGGTGGACGGCAAAAAGATAAATATTCGTAGGAGAATAACTGCTTCGGGCCGAAGTTATGCGTATATTGATGATTCTCCAGTTAATTTGAAAGAGCTTGCCGCCAGGACAGAGAAATTCGCAGACCTCTTAGGGCAACACGAGCACCAAGCGCTGCTCGACCCGGCTTCGCACGTTGTTTTTCTCGATTCCTACGCGGGACACGCCGACCTCGCAAATTCGTATAGGGAAGATTTCGAGATTTATACGAACTCTCTTTCGGAACTCAAACGCTTGGAAAAGGATATCGAGCGCGCACGAGAGCAGGCTAAGCTGCGCGATTTCGAGCTGAGAGAATTGCGAGATGCCGAACTCGACCCCGAGCAATACGAAGAGCTTAGCGCTAAATTGAAGCGAATAGAGGCCGCCGAAACGATACTCGAACACTCGAACACGGCTCGGGAAGTACTTACCGAGGGCGAAAACAATATTCAAGGATTTCTGGCAATCGCCGAAAGAGCTATACAGGGATTGAGCGGTATCGTCCCTGAATCAGAACAGGTATTGGAGCTGCTGGAAACGGCCTTTGCTGCGACAGCGGAAGCGAGTGATGCGACCGAAAAAATTGCACAATCGGTGGAAGTAGACCACACCGAGGCTGACCAGCTCCGCGGTCGTCAGATGTTCATTCAGCGCTTGTGCCGCAAATACAACCGAAATATCGAGGAGCTTATAGAATACCTCGCCGAACTGGAGAAAAGCGCGGTCGCTGTCGAGGAGCTCGAGGACCGGCAGGATAAGCTCCGTAAAAAGTTAGAGAAATTAGAAAGGACTCTATCCGAACGAGCGGGCGAACTTACCAAATCGCGAGCGGAAGCGGCCCCCTCGCTGGCCGACGATATCGCAACCTCGCTGGCGCCGCTTGGTATGGATAATGTGCGATTCACGGTCAGATTCGACCGAAAGCCCGACCCGAATGGACCGATTTCAATGGATGGCAAGAATTACGCTCTTTTGCCAAGTGGTGCAGAGGAAGCAGAGTTTTTGATTTCACCAAATCCCGGCGAAGACATCAGACCATTGGCTACTATTGTCAGCGGGGGCGAGCTGTCACGCATTATGCTCGCGCTTAAATCATTGATAATGACGGAAGAACCGACGGGAATTTTAGTTTTCGATGAAGTGGACACGGGAATAGGCGGCGATGTGGGCCACGCAGTAGGAGAAGCGTTATGCAAGCTCGCACAGCACCAACAACTGCTCGTAGTAACCCACTTGCCACAGATTGCACGACGAGCACAGACACATTTTGTGGTTGACAAGTTCGAAGAAGGCGGAAGGACAAAGGTCAATATACGGAAAGTTACCGGAGAAGAGAGAGAGAAGGAATTTGCAAGAATGCACGGTTCGACAGGCTCACCTACCACGATGATAAGGTAGAAATTATTATTGAGAGGTAGCTCGATGGGAAAAATCCGAGATTATTTCAGTCAGTCGTATCATAATACTAACGACCGAACGGTCTATAGCGACCGTATTCTGACTATCCCAAATTTGCTGACTATTTCGCGACTTTTCGGACTTCCTTTTTTATTGTGGTTTATTCTCGATATGGAGGAATTCGGGCCGATACCAGCGCTTGTCCTGGGCAGTTATATGATAATATCGGACTCCCTCGACGGGATACTTGCAAAAGTGTTGAATCAGATATCTCTGGTCGGTGCTATTATGGACCCTGTTGTAGATAAGATAACGGTTAACGCCGTCGCCGTATCGCTGGCGTTTCACGGCTGGCTGCCTTTTTGGGCAGTAATAATTCTGGCGTTCAGGGATATCGTAATCCTTGTTGTTGGCTTAAGGATATTTATTAATCATGGTATATTGATAACTCCGATAATCTGGGCGCGAGCCAGTACCCTTTTCTGGGGAGGAGTACTCATCGCCGCCATTGCCCAGATACATCTCGCCAAGTGGATATTGCTCCCGATAGCGGTGGTATTGACGATTGTCGCCGGCATTATGTATTATCGGCGTTATAAAGATTTAATGAAAATGAAAAGCTGGGAGTAAAAGATGCGCCAATTTGCAGTAATTGGACTCGGGAACTTCGGCACAACGGTCGCTCGGGCGTTGGCCGCACGAGGGTTGCCTGTTGTAGCTGTGGACCTTAATCCATCGAGGATTGACGAAATAAGAGATAGCGTAACGCACGCGTTAGTCGGTGACGCCACAAACCCGACTTTGATTGGCAGCTCGGGCATATCCGATGTTGACGCTGCATTGGTAGCTCTGGGCGACGATATAGAGGCGAGTGTACTGGTTACACTAAACTTATCCGAGAGTGGCGTGGAGCAGATTATGGTGAAAGGCATTTCGCCGGAACACGGCGAGATACTTAAAGCGGTTGGTGCGCATCAGGTCATATTCCCCGAGAAGGAAATGGCCGAACGAATTGCAGCATCGCTCGCTACGCCGAATATTATTGATAACATCCCGCTTACGGAAGGATATAATATTGTCGAGCTAGTTGCCCCAGAGTCGTTTAATGGCAAGACATTACTCGAACTAAACCTCCGCCGAGAGTATGGGGTTGAGCTATTAGCAATAAAACGTAACGACCCAAATGCTACCCCGAAGGTAGTAATAGTTCCCAGCGCAATCGAAATTATCAACTCCGATGATAAATTGGTTGTTATGGGTGCGGTAGAAGATGTGGAACAGATTCGCGAACTGTGAGATTCGATTGCCCCCGAGGAGCGTTCGAAAGGACGCTAATTTGTAAGAATCTATAGTTAGGAGAGATATTTGACCAAAATAAGGCAAATATCAGCTTTTTCTACCGTGATAGCGGCGTGTGTTATATTGAGCTTATCCTGTGGTAAAGGACCTGTCGGAGGATATAAGGTTGACGTATATTTTAACAACCAGTCCATAGTGTTCAATAACGCACGCATTTATGTGGAGAAGGTAAAGTTGTTCGAGCGTGGAGATGGGACAATCGGCTATGAATCTGTGCCATCAAACGGCACCGATTTCACGCATATGCTCTTTACACTCGTAACCGGACAAGAGGGCCACGAACCGACGCTCAATATGAGCTGGATTGCAGCGGTTAAGGATGTCCCCGAAATTGCCGGACGTAATTTCGCCGCGTTTTCTATAAAGATGTTCCCACCGCTACCGGAATACTCCGCTGTAGCTACTACTTCTCAGTATATAGCCTCACTCAATGGCGAGACCTGTTATATTCTTATAACAGTAACGAATGTGGAACCCAATAAGAAGTGGATTAACGGTATTTTTAACGGTGTATTTGTTGAAAGAGTAGGTAATGAATGGAAGAGGATGGAGGTTAGAGATGGGCGATTCGGGGCGAACTACAGTTGGGCTGCACCATTGAAACCCGCCGGAGAAAAGTAGCATCACCTCACATCAAACGATGCCTCGATTCCGAATCGCACGGTAACGTGTGTGAGCCTTAATCTGTGCTCTCTCGGGAAAAGTTCGATAGTTACCGAGTCACGTGGATTACCCAATGAGTCCGTCGGCTCGATAGTATTATCTACATCGTCCAGTTTGAACGCTTGATTCGGTATAAATACGCCGTCGGCCTCGAGATGGCAGGCGACATTGTCGGTAATTCTCACGCGCAGACCGAACAGCAGGTCGAGACCGGTCGAATAGAACTTGGACGTTTTGTTGAAATCTGCGCTAAAATCGCCACCACGGTAATCATAGAAAGAGCCTGCAACATTGTAATTTTCTTCGGCCTCGAAAGAGCTTGTGGCCAATCCCAGACCGATATACGGCTCTAATCCATATGGCATCGCGGCCGAAAGCCGCAGCCGCGGTATTATGTCGCTGATAATAACCGTAAAGCTATCCTGACGATATGTTACCAGTGAATCACCCTCCTGCCGTTCTATATAATTCGTGACCATGGCCATTTGCGTTTTGGCGAACACGACCATAAGCTCGATTCGCTCTCCGCTCGGGAGTCTGATATATCCTCCCGCTTCGCCGCCCCACACAAAGCCCTGCTCCATCCGGTAGCTTTTTACATCGTAAACAGTTAGCTCGTCGTTCTCGACAAAGCTACCGACGATATCCGGTCCGAAAGGCCCGGCACCGACTAAACCCGCAGCTGTGAGACCAAATTGGACGCCCCTCAGATTAGCCGTATTGGCAGGTTCGGTTTTTACGCAGTAATAGGGATTGTAGTCGTGGTATGGTGCCTGTCTTTGAGCTGTGAGAGTGAGTGCTGCGATGAGCAGCATTAAAATATTTATTATCTGCCCCCGCATAGAGCCATTATCGGCAATGTGGGCAGTTCGGACTGGGGCCGCGAGTGCTGCTGCCGGATGACGGACATGATATACAGAACGAGATGGGGAACTCGAAACCCACCGATACCTGACTATACCCCGGTTCAAGGCTGACAGTGGTTGGGTCGAAATTTGCAAAAGTTGGGTCCATCTCGCTTAACGGGAATTCGAGGCTCATCATCGGACTTGTTTCATACTCGAAGTAGAAGGCGTATTTGCTACATAGCTTGACTCTTATGCCAGCACCGACGTTTGGTCCGTGCGAAGCGCCCTGTGCCTCACCCAGTTTGAGCTGATTAATTCCATAACCGACGTGAACATAAGGCTCCCAGCGTTGCTGAACCTCGACCGCCCAGCGTATCCGGATTACCGCGCCCATTCCAGTCAGTGACCATCGGCCGACAGAATATTTACCAATACCGCTGACATCAGAGTATACCTGATATCTGAACTCGTTATTGAAATAATCTCCTTGCACCTCGATATCAAAGCGGTGCCTTTTTTCGTAGTTGTCCGGACGATAGAATATGCCGAGCTTGCCTCCAAGGGAAAGTCGTCTTTCAGCATCAGCGGGTGTTGGATTGAGAAAAGCAGTGTCTATTCCTGTTCCCGTTTCGTAATAGAGGTAAGGGAGATTATCGGCGGAGATGCCGAAATGGCCGGATGTTACAAGTGGTGCGATGTAAACGCCGAACCCGGGGTCGTCCGTGCCCGCGAAGATTATGGCGGGAACGAGAATTAACACAGATAT
>Ga0180431_10010174_pt1 | contig 10494 bp, 8 predicted proteins | sample SS_ome_11_FD_132459 | JGI IMG/M metagenome (GOLD analysis project Ga0180431, IMG submission 132459) | Hypersaline lake sediment archaeal communities from the Salton Sea, California, USA - SS_1_MS_1 metaG | ecosystem: Environmental > Aquatic > Non-marine Saline and Alkaline > Hypersaline >... | reverse complement strand
TCTGGCCGCGCACGAGCACGGTGGCGTCGGTCTGGCTCACGCGGCGCACCAGGTGCATCACCTCGCGGATCGCCCCGCTGTCGCCCACGATGCAGTGGCGGGAGCCGAGCGCCCGGCGCAGCCGCAGGTTCTCCTGCCGCACCTTGCCGTGGAGCCGCGCGTTGGCGATGGCGATGGCCGCCTGGCTCGCGATGGCCGCCACGAGCTGCACGTCCTCCTCGGTGAAGGCCGCGGCGGTGCGGCGGGTGTCGAGGTAGAGCACCCCAGGCGCTCCTCGTGCACCACGAGCGGGCAGCAGATCATCGAGCGGATGGCCATGGCCTCCACGCTCTCCGAGGGCGCGAAGCGCGAGTCCGCCCGCGCGTCGTCGCTGAGCACAGGCCCGCCCGAGGCGAAGGCCTCCTCGATCACCGCGCGGCTCACCGCCAGGTCGGCGCCGCCACCCTCCCCGCCGCCAGCGTGCACCGCCGCCGGCACCCACGTGCCCTCCTCCTGGACCCACAGCAGGATGGCGCCGTGCTCGGCAGGCACCACGTCGAAGATCGTCCTCAGGATCCGCTCGAGCAGCTCGGGCTGGCTCATCTCGCTGTTGAGCGCGTTGCCCACCTCGTAGAGGATCCGCAGCCGCGCGCTGTCCTCGGGCAGGTGCACCTCGCCCCTGGCCGAGGCGCGAGGGCCCTCGTCCTGCTCCACGATCTGGAGCGACACCGTGGGCGCCGACGCCCCCTCCCAACGCTCCAGCACCGCGTGGCTGTTGCCAAACCGCAGCTCGTCGCCCTCCATCACCCGCGCCGACTTCACCAACTGCCCGTTCACCCAGCTCCCGTTGTGGCTGTCGAGATCGGCCACCGTCACCCCGTCCTCCCCCACGGTGAGCGTCGCGTGGCGGCGCGACACCGACTCGTCCGACAGCCGCACCTCCACCGACGGCCCGCGACCGACCACGTGCTCCCCGGGCGCCAGCTCGTAGGCCGCACCGCCGTCCACCCCGCCGACCACCACCAGTCGATACATCTCAGCTCCCGCTCCTCATCCGCTCCAGGACTTCGGCCAGGTATCCCTCGAGGCCCGCGCCGGCGCCGGCCGACGCCAGCAGCGCCTGCCCCCCGCCCCGCCGCTGCCTGCGCGCCATCAGCAGCACCGTGCGTGCCCGCGTGCCCGCGGCCGCGAAGGTGGCCTCGGGCAGCGCCACCACCGCCTTGAGCGCCGCGCGCTCGAGCACCCAGTCGCGCAGCGCCTGGCACCGGGCGTTCGCCACGATGCCCTCCGGCACCACCGCCGCCAGCCAGCCGCCCGGCCGCGTCATCTCCACGAAGCGCCGCACGAAGCGCTCCTCGATACGCTCGCGCCCCTCAGGCCGCGGCACGCCGAAGCCGTAGGGCGGATTGCCCACGACCACGTCGAACGTGCCTGCGCCCAGGCCGAACAGCGGGCCGTCCACCAGGCCATCGTGCACGGCCATGTGGGCGCGCGGCTCGCGGAGGCCCGCGGCGCGCCACCTCGCCGCCAGCGCGCCATCCACGTCGCAGCCCCACAACTCCGCCTGCGGCAGCCGCCGCGCCACCGCCTGGAGAAACACCCCTTCGCCGCACGCAGGGTCGGCCACCCGCAGCCGCCCCCGCCGCAGGCCGAGCGCCAGCAGCGCCTCGACCGCAAACTCCGCCACGGGCCGCGGCGTGAAGAACTGGCCCAGCTCCGCACGCCTCGCGCTCCTCGCCGCCATGGCGCCGCTCCGCCCCACACGGCCTCACAAACGCTTCAGGGCCACGTGCTCCAGCGAGAACAGCCGCTTCACCCCGTCGCTCATGGCCACGGTGGCCAGCGCCATCCGCTCCGACTCCTGGAGCGCCACCACCCGCCCCCTGCCGTACATCGGGTGCTCCACCCAGTCGCCCACCGACAGGCCGTGGGCGTCGACCACGGGGGTGGGCTCGACGGCAGGCGCCCGGCTCGCCGGCTCTCGCCGCCGACCCAGGGACGACCGCCTCGGCCTGGGGGCCCACTCGGGGGCCTCCTGCTGCTGGGCGCTGGTGGCCTGGAACTCGGCGAGCGCCCTGCGGCTCTGGTCGTCGAGCACGGCCCGGTCGATTTCGTGAAGGAACCTCGACGGCTCGCGCCCCCACTGGGCGCCGCGCTGCGCGCGCTGCCGCGCGGCGGTGAAGACCAGCTCGTCCTGCGCCCGCGTGATCCCCACGTAGCACAGCCGACGCTCCTCCTCCACCTCCTCTTCCGTGGCCATCGAGTTCGCGTGCGGCAGCAGCCCCTCCTCCATGCCCGAGAGCAGCACCACGGGGAACTCCAGGCCCTTGGCCGCATGCAGCGTCATGAGGGTCACCGCGTCGGCCGCGCCGTCGAGGTTGTCCACCTCCGAGACGAGCGCCACCTCCTGGAGGAAATCGCCCAGGTCGCTGTCGGGGTGCAGGGCGTCGTAGGCCGTGCACTTGCCGAGCAGCTCCTCCACGTTCTCGCGGCGCTCCTCGTTGTCAGGCCCCTTCAGCCACTGCTCGTAGCCGCTGTCGGCCAGCACGCGGGCGCAGAAGGCCGCCACCGGCCGCTTGTCGGCCTCGCGAAGCTCGCGGATGAGCTCGGCGAAGCGCGTCACGGCGCGGCGGCCGGTCGCGCCCACCCCCTCCACCTGCTCCACCGCGGTCGCCGCGGCCCACAGCGACATGCCCTGCGCCGCCGCCCACCTCTTGAGCGCGTCCACCGTGCGCTTGCCGATGCCGCGGCTCGGCGTGTTGATGATCCGCAGCAGGCTCAAGTCGTCGCGCTCGTTCACACACACCCGCAGGTAGGCCAACAGGTCCTTGACCTCCTGGCGACCGTAGAACTCCACGGCGCCCACGATGCGGTAGGGCACCGAGCCCCGCACGCAGGCCTCCTCGAAGCTGCGCGACTGCGCGTTGGTGCGATAGAAGACCGCGAAGTCGCCCCACCGGCGGCCCTCGCCCCGCCGGTCGTGGATCGCCGCGAGCGCCGCGCGAGCCTCGCCCTCCGCGTCCTCGCCCACCCGCAGCCCCACGGCCACCCCCTCGTCGTTCTCCGTCCACAGGCTGCGCTCGTGGCGCTGCGCGTTCCCCGTGATGAGGGTGTCGGCCGCGCGCAGGATGGTCTTGGTCGAGCGGTAGTTCCGCTCGAGCTTCACCACCACGCCGTCGCGGTAGTCCTTCGTGAAGTCGAGGATATTGCGGATGTCGGCCCCCCGCCAGCCGTAGATCGACTGGTCGGGGTCGCCGGTGGCGCAGATGTTGCGGTGCTCGGCCGCCAGGTCGCGCGCGATCAGATACTGAGCGTGATTCGTGTCCTGGTACTCGTCGATCAACACGTAGTCGAACCGCCGCTGCCACCGCTGCCGAAACGCCTCGTCCCCCTCCAGCAACAGCGCCACCCGCATGAGCAGATCGTCGAAGTCCAGCGCCGCGTTCGCCTCCAGCAGCTCCTGGTAGGCCCCGTAGACCTTGGCGACCATCTCGTCGCGAAAGGTCACGGCCTCGCTGGCAAACTGCTCGGGCGTCTGGAGCGCGGCCTTCGCCGAGCTGATGGTGTTGAGCACGCTCGCCGGCCGCAGCGTGCCGGCCTCGAGCTCGAGGCGCTGCATCGCCTCCTTCACCGCGTTGCGCTGGTCGGAGCGGTCGTAGATGGAGAAGTGGCGGTCGAGCCCGATCTGCTCCGCCGAGATACGCAGCATCGAGGCGCACAGCGAGTGGAACGTCGACACCCACGCCCCCCGCGTGCCCGCGAGCTGCTCGATCCGCTCCCGCATCTCGCCCGCCGCCTTGTTGGTGAACGTCACCGCGAGGATTCGGTGCGGCGGCACGCCCCCGAGGGCCAGGTATGCCACCCGCCGCGTGATCACCCGCGTCTTGCCGCTCCCCGCGCCCGCCACCACCAGCAGCGGCCCCTCCACGTGGCTTGCCGCCTGTCGCTGCGGAGCCGTCAGGTCGCCCAGAATCGCCTCAGAGTCCTTCACAGCACCTCACCATGCACAACGAATCGCCTTCCTCCCCCACCACACGCTCCCACGGCCCACTATAGGCGGCACCGTACGGGCTGTCAAGCCGGCGGCACCACACTCGCAGCATGGGAAGGCCGGGCGGCCCATTGGCTCTTGGAACTACACCCCTAAGGGTGTGCTCAATGCTCGTTCGGGCTCGCCCGGCCATCGGATAGTCTGACTGCTCGTCGCCTGGCGCCGCCGGTCACTGGCCGCCGGCCACGTGCACGGCGTCGAAGCACACCGCCGGCGCCACCACCGCTCCGTGCACCTCCTGCTCCCGCCCGATCCCGCGGATGCGGCTGAACGCCTCGAACACGTTGCCCGCCACCATGCAGTCCTTCACCCGGCCCACCCGCTCCCCGCTGTCGACGAGGAACCCGAGGCTCACGTTCACCGAGAACTCGCCTGCCAGCACGTTGCTCTGGCCCCCGCCGATCACCTCGTCGACCAGCAGGCCGCGGCCGATGCCCGCCAGCATGTCGTCGAAGCGCTCGACGCCAGGGGCGAGCACCAGGTTGGTCGTGTCGGGCTGGGGCATCGACGCGAAGCCCCTCGCCGCGTTGCCCGTCGACTCGACCCCGAGCACGCCGGCCGTCTGGAGATCGAACACGAAGCTGCGCAGCTCCCCGCGCTCGAACAGCGTGGTGCGCCGCGTCGCCACCCCCTCGCCGTCGAAGGCCGAGCTGCCGTCGCCGTAGTCGCGCGTGCCGTCGTCCGCCAGCGTCACCCGCTCGTCGAGCACCTGCTCGCCCAGGCGGCCGGCCAGCGGCGAGGCCCCCTTCTGCACCAGCTTGCCGTTCACCGCGTGGCGGAAGATCTGGAGGAGCAGGGCCACCGCCTTGGCGGTGAAGAGCACGGGCATCTCGCCGCTGGGCGCCTCGCATTCCGTCTCGGCCGCGCGAATGTCCGACACCACCTTCGACACGTAGCGGTCGAAGTTCGCCACCAGCGCCCGCGAGCTCTCGCCGTCGCCGACCCACAGCAGCCCACCATCGCGCACCCGCAGCCCCGTGAGGTAGCAGTCGAAGCCCGTGAGCTCGTCCTCTGCCGACAGGCCACAGGTGTTGGCGATGCGCGTCCGGCCTTGCCACTTGGTCACCTCGACGCCGCACTGCACGTCGGCGAACTCGGCCAGCACGCGGTCGATGGCGTCGCGGCCGGCCTCGATGCCGCGCTCGACGGCGAAGTCGGCCACCCGCGGGTCGTAGACCGCGACCGAGGCGGGGGCCACGTCGCTGGGGAAGCCGAGCTTCGCCTCCTGGCCGAACCTCGCGCTCTCGAGCGCGCTGGCCACGAGGCGCTCGGGCCGCGACGGGTCGGTGGTGCTTGCGAAGCCGAGCCTGCCCTCGTGGATGACCCGCAGGCTCAGGGCGCGGCGCGACTTGGTGGTCACGTACTTCAGCTCGTTGTTCTCGAACTCGATGGGGCGCGACTCGCTCTCGTCGAGGCACACCTCGGCGGCCTGAGCCTTCGCGCCGGCGAGCTCGAGCACACGATCGACCACCGTCAGCGCCCTCCCACCAGGCAGTTGCGTATGCGGATGTGCGGCGCGCCCGTGGCCACGCGCAGCGGGCTCTGGCCGCCCTTGCCGCAGCCGCCGAGGCCCCCGTGAAGCGCCAGGTCGTCGCCGATCGCGTCGATGTTGCCCAGAGTCTCGAACACGTTGCCTGTGAGCACCACGTCGCGCACCCGCTCGGCGATGCGGCCGTCGCGGATCACGAACCCCTCCTCAGCGGAGAACGTGAACATCTCGATCTCCGTCTGACCGCCCAGCGACCCACAGGCGTAGAGCCCGTCGCCGGTGTCGGCCACCAGCCCGTCGAAGCTCCACTCCCGCGGCTCGATGTAGGTGTTGGACATGCGGACGATCGGCTGGTACTCGTAGCTGAGCGCACGGGCGTTGCCGGTGGGCTCCTCGCCCATCTTGGCCGCCGTCTCGCGCGAGTGCAGGCGGCTGGTCAACACGCCGTCGCGGATCAGGTACGTGCGCCGCGCCGGCGTGCCCTCGCTGTCGTAGGCGTAGTGGCCGGCCTCCTCGGCCAGGGTCGGGTCGTCGACGATCGCCAGGTGCTCCTGGCCGAATCGCCGCCCGAGCTGCATCATCTCGCGCAACGGCGGATTCTCGTGCACCAGGTCGGCCTCGCTGAGGTGGCCAAACGCCTCGTGGGCGAACACCCCGGCGAGCTTGGGGTCGGCGATCACCGTGTAGCGCCCCCCCTCGACCGGGCGGGCGGCCAGCATGGCCGCCGCGCGCGCCACCACCTTGTCGCACGCCTCATCGAGGTCCGTCACGATCTGGAAGCCCCGCAGGTCGCCCACGTGGTCGAAGGCCTGCTGCACGTTCATGCCGTCGCGCGCGAACGCCGCGACCGCGGCGCCGCAGAACAGCGCCTCCTGCTCCAGCGACGCGCCCTCGCTCGTCACCAGAGTCGTGCGAGCCCACGTGTCCCGATACCGCACGCTCGAGGTCTGCACGCACTCGTGCGCCAGGATCCGCTCGTTGTACCGCCGGCACAGCGCTTCCTTCTCCGCCAGCGGCACGCGGCGAGGGTCCACGTCGGGCACGGTCGCCACGCGGTCGGTCACGGGCGGCACGGGGGCGAGGCCGCTCGCGTTGCGGCCCACCATGGCCGCCTGCTCGCAGGCCAGTCGCACGTAGCGGGGCAGGCTGTCCAGATCGTTGAACGACACGAATCCCCAGCCGCCGTCGACCAGCGCGCGCACGCAGCCGCCGACGGCGGTGAACTCGGAGATGTTCTCGAGCTCCTTGCCCACGTAGGCCACTTGGGTGGTGGCGCGCTCCTCGGAGCGCAACTCCACGTAGTCGGCGCGCGCGTGCTTGAGGGCCTTCTTCAGGAATGCGTCCATCGAGCTTCCAGCGGCGGGAGCAAACATGGGGAGCAGCGGCGCAGGGCCGCGTGGCGCGGCGCCATGCCCGGCCTCAGCCTTCCTGGGCCTGGGACGCCAGGCGATGGACCATGGCGGCAAGACGGGACTTGCGGCGGGCAGCGGTGTTCCTGTGCAGGACTCCCTTGCCGGCCGCCTTGTCGATCGCCTGCGAGGCAAGGCGGAACTCGCGCCGCGAGGCCTCGACGTCGCCGCTCTCGAGCGCGGCGAGCAGCTTGCTTATCTGAGTCTTCACCTTCGACTTGGCGGCGCGGTTGCGCGCGCGACGTTTCAGGTTCTGGCGGACTCGTCTCCCTGCGGACAGCGACGTGGGCATGCACGTTCTCCAAAGCACCTTTGCACAGCCAGGGCGCGGCGCCTAGCCGCCGGGGGCCGAGGTCCCTTCGGCCTCGCCGACCACGTCCTTCGCGCCCTGCTTATACAGCTCCTCGATCTTGCTCGACACGTCCTTGAAGTTGATGTCGACCTCGAAGACCCGCTTGTAGGCCTCGAGGGCCTCGCTCAAGCGGTTCTGCCTCTCTTGGGCCCGGGCGAGAGCGTAGAGGATCGACTTGACCTCCTGGTCGACCAGGCTGGCGCCGGCGATGGCCTTCTGGAACTGCTCGATCGCCAGGTCCACCAGGCCCTGCTGCATGAAGCACAGCCCCAGGCGGTAGAGCGACGGCCGCCTGGTCTTCGGGTCGCGGGCCGAGTGCTGGAACTGCACGGAGGCGTCCTTGTAGCGCTTCATCCGCAGCAGGATCTCGCCGAGGTGGAAGCGGGTCGGCAGGTCCTGGGGACGCGCTTTGACCCGCCGCTCGTACTCCTCGAGGGCGTAGGCCATGCGCTGCTGTCGCAGCTCCTCCAGGCGCGCCTTCTGGCTCTCGTCCTTGCCGAGCGCCCCTATCTGCTCGTCCATTTCGGCCAGCTTGAGGTCGCCCAGCCGCTCCTTGACCAGGAAGTTGCTCGGGTCGAGCTCCAGTGCCTGCCCGTAGGTGGCGCGCGACTGCTGCCAGTCGCTGAGCATCTTGTAGAGGTCGCCGAGCTGGATGAGGTACCGGGTGTTCTGGGGGTCGTCGGCCAGGTCTTTCTTCACGCGGTCGATGGCGAGCTCGACATCGTGCTGGGTGCGGATATCGCGGTGTGCGTCCTCGAGGTCCTCGGCCTTCTCCTTGCTCTTGAGCACCTCGCGGTACCCGCCGACCCGTCCCGCCTTGTCCCATCCGCCCTCGACCATCGACCGCTGCGCGGCCACGTCGCGGACCCGCCGCTCGGCCTCGCGGTCCTTGGGCACCAGGCGGAGGATCTCCTCGAGGCGCTCGTTGGCCAGCGGGAGCTGCTCCGTCTGGATGTAGAGCTCTGCGAGCTGCCGCAGCACCTTGACATACTGCTTGAGCGCCATGCCCTTGGTCGGCGTGCCGCTGCGGCTGCGCACATCCTCGTAGACCAGGATCGCCGTCTTGAGCATGTCGCCTCGCTCCGCCGCCCTGGCCAGCAGCCGCAGCACGGTGCCGTTGTAGGGGTCGTTCCTGAGGAACGCCTCGCACGCGGCCATCGCCTTCTCGTACTTCCGCAGCACCATGTACAGGTAGGCGGCCAGCAGCGAGCCGATGCCCTTCACCCAGCCGCTGGCGGTGGCGCTGGTCACCCCGCGCTCCTGGCACTTGCGCACCTCGACCGACCGCAGGAGCTTCCGCGCGTCCTCGTGGTCGGGCTGGAACTCCAGAAGCTGCAAGTAGAGGGCAACGGCGTAGTCGTAGTTCCCGCGCTCGGCGGCAGTCTGTGCCTTGTCGAGCAGCTTGCTTGCGTCCACGCCAACCTCCTCCAGCGTCGGAGTCGCCCGCCCACGCCTCGCGCAGTTCCCTTCCCGCCCGCGCTCTGCCAAGCCCTGACTATAGCAGAGGCAGCAAGCGGAGTCAAACGCAAGATCCCCCCGATAGCCGTGCACAGAAGTGCGCCATTCCGCTGCCCGCCGCCGAGGCCCCCACGCCCTCAGGCCGCCACGCTCCCGCCCGCCAGCCACCTCGAGCGGAGGCGGGCGCTTGACGCGGGGTGGCCAGCGGTGTATCCTCTCCCCACAAGGCACGCCGAGACAACCGCAGCAAGGCCAAAGGACCCGTTGTGAGCACCCCACCGACCGAGCAGCAATCGCCGCCCGAGACCGCCGTCTCTCCCTCCGTCGCCAAGCCCGTGGGTTTCGACAACGACCGCTACCTCGAGGAACAGACGGCGGCCATCCTCGAGCGCGTCGGCAGATTCGACAACAAGCTCTACCTCGAGTTCGGCGGCAAGCTCGTGTTCGACTACCACGCCGCGCGGGTCCTCCCAGGCTTCGACCCCAACGTCAAGATGCGGCTGCTCCAGCAGCTCAAGGACCAGGCCGACATCCTGCTGTGCATCTACGCCGGCGACATCGAGCGCAAGAAGCTCCGCGCCGATTTCGGCATCACCTACGATGTCGACGCCCTCAAGCTCATCGACGACCTGCGACACTGGGGCATCGGCGTCAAGGCCGTCGTCATCACCCGATACGACGACCAGCCCGCTGCCCAGATCTTCAAGAACCGCCTCGAGCGACGCAACATCCGCGTCTACACCCACCGCGCCACCCGAGGCTACCCCACCGACGTCGACGTCGTCGTCAGCGACGAGGGCTACGGCGCCAACGAGTACGTCGCGACCGACAAGCCCCTGGTCGTCGTCACAGGCCCCGGCCCCGGCAGCGGCAAGCTCGCCACCTGCCTCTCCCAGGCCTACCACGAGCACCGCCGCGGCGTGAACGCCGGCTACGCCAAGTTCGAGACCTTCCCCATCTGGAACATCCCGCTCAAGCACCCCGTCAACGTGGCCTACGAGGCCGCCACCGCCGACCTCGGCGACTTCAATCTCATCGACCCCTTCCACCTCGACACCTACGACTCCAAGGCCGTCAACTACAACCGCGACGTCGAGGTCTTCCCCGTCCTCAAGCGCATCCTCGAACGCATCATGGGCTCCGAGTCCGTCTACCAGTCCCCCACCGACATGGGCGTCAACCGCGCAGGCTTCGCCATCACCGACGACGAGGTCTGCCGCGAGGCCGCCCGACAGGAGGTCGTCCGACGCTTCTTCCGCGCCTCCTGCGAATACGCCATGGGCTTCGCCGACAGGGATACCGTCCAACGCACCGAGCTGCTCATGGAGAACCTCGACGTCGAGCCGACCCGACGACGCGTCGTCGAGCCCGCTCGACGCGCCGCCGACGAGGCGCAACGCCAGGAGAAGGGACACAAGGGCATCTACAGCGGAGCCGCCATCGAGCTCCTCGACGGCTCCATCGTCACGGGCAAGAACTCGCCCCTCATGCACGCCGCCTCCAGCCTCCTCCTCAACGCCATCAAGACCCTCGCAGGCATCCCCGACCAGCTCCACCTCCTCTCCCCCACCATCATCGGCTCCATCGCCAGCCTCAAGAACGACGTGCTCAACTCCCGAAGCGTCAGCCTCAACGTCGAGGAGGCACTCATCACCCTCAGCATCAGCGCCACCACCAACCCCACCGCACAGCTCGCCATGGAGAAGCTCACCCAGCTCCGAGGATGCGAGGTCCACCTCACCCACATCCCCACCCC
>Ga0180431_10010173_pt1 | contig 10494 bp, 7 predicted proteins | sample SS_ome_11_FD_132459 | JGI IMG/M metagenome (GOLD analysis project Ga0180431, IMG submission 132459) | Hypersaline lake sediment archaeal communities from the Salton Sea, California, USA - SS_1_MS_1 metaG | ecosystem: Environmental > Aquatic > Non-marine Saline and Alkaline > Hypersaline >... | reverse complement strand
TAATCATCTCTGAATTTGTGAATTGCATTCTTGAATTTTACCCTGTTCTTTGATTCTAACCATAGACTACCGATTACCATATAATTTGCTTTTGACTTCTGAGTTGATAAAAGATCAGGACAACTTTCATCACAATATATTTCAAAATTCATTCTTTTATAACCATAAAAGCTGTTTGTTAATACAACAATTGCTATTTATTCTATAGCTTTCCTCTCCAATATTATTTATATGTCTACTACTTTTCAAATAAGTCAATAAACAGTTAGCCATTGCGAGAGATACACGAATCCTCCCCCTACCCCTTCCCCTCGTACATCGACTCGATGATATCGCCGTAGCGCTTCTTTAGGACCTTTCTTTTAATCTTCAACGTGGCGGTCACCTCCCCCTCCTCCTGCGAAAAATCCCTGGGGAGGATGCGAAACTTCTTTATCGTTTCGTATGAAGGGAGAGTGCCGTTTACCTTCTCGACCCCGTCTTCCACTACCTTTACGACCTCGGGATTTTTAGCAAGCTTGGCGTAGTCCGCGTCTTCAAGGCCGAGCTCCTTTGCGAAGTCGAGGAGTTCCGCCTCGTCCAGCGTGATCAGCGCCGTCAGGTATTTCTTCCTGTCGCCGTAGACCATGGCGTTCGCCACGAGCTTGATCTGCTTGAGGTGGTTCTCCAGGTTCTGGGGGGAGATGTTCTTGCCGCCGGAGGTAATGATGAGGTCCTTCTTCCTGTCGGTGATGATAAGGAAGCCGTCCTCGTCCCACCTGCCAACGTCGCCCGAATAGCACCAGCCGTCCTTGATCAGCTCTTTGGTCATCTTCGGCTGCTTGTGATATCCCATGAAATTGTTGCCTTTTATCAGTATCTCGCCGTCCGGGGCGAGCTTCACGTCGAAGCCGGGCATGGTCTTTCCCACCGTGCCGTAGCGGCAGTGGTCAAACGTGGTCATGGTGCCGCCCACGGTCTCGGTCAGGCCGTAGAACTCCAGCACCTGTATCCCCACGCTGTGGATGAACTCCCCCACCTCGGGCGAGAGGGGCGCCCCGGCCGAAAGCGCGAAGGTCAGTCCGCCCCCCAGCATCGCCCTGATCTTCTTGAAGACAAGGGCGTCTGCCACCGCGAACTTCGCGCGAAGGAGCGGGGAGAGCCGCTTCTTGTTGTTGAGGAGCCTGCTCCTCTTCCTCCCCACGCCGACGGCCCACCGAAACAGGAGGCGCTTTACGAACGAGCCCTTTTCCGCCACCGAGACGATCCGGGCGTAGACCTTCTCGAAGATCCTCGGGACACTGGTGAAGTAGGTCGGCGACGTCTCCATCAGGTTCACCGCCAGGGTGTCCAGCGACTCGGCAACCGCAAAGGGGATGTTCTTTATCAGGTTGTAGTAATAGCCGGAGACCCGGGGGAAGAAGTGGGATATGGGAAGGATCATGATCGACATGTTGGTCTCCGGGTCTATCTTTATGATGTCGTCGGTGGAGTCGATGACATAGGTGATGTTCCCGTGGTTGAGCATACACCCCTTGGGGGGGCCTGTTGTCCCGGAGGTGTATACGATGGTGGCCATATCTTCCGGCCTTATGCCAGTGGCCTCCTTGAGGATTTTTCCCTCAAGCTTATCCCTCTTCGCACTACCCTCCTCCATGATCTCGGCATATGTAATTAAATTTTTAGCACCCTTGGGTGCTTTCCCCTCTATCAGGATGATCTTTTTCAGTCCCTTGAGCTTGTTTTTTACAGATAAGATCTTTTCTAATTGGGCTTCGTCCTCCACGACGACGTAACCCGCCTCGGAGTCGGTTATGATGTAGGCGCACTGCTCCGGCGTGTTCGTGTGGTATATAGGGACGTTGACACAGCCGATGAAAAGCGTGGCCAGATCAGAAGCCAGCCACTCGATCCGGTTAAAGGAGAGGATTGCAAGCCTGTCTCCCCGCTTCACACCGATCTCCATCAATCCAACGGCGAAGGAGAGGACGAGGTCTCTCAACTCGCCCCACGTAACGTCGACGTACTTCCCCCCCTTCACCTCTTTGTGCTTTAAGATAACCCTGTTTGGATACTTCTTTGCGTGATCTAAAAATATTCCGTTCAACGTCTTCCCGCTCATATCGGACTCCTTTATATATAAATTATTACATGATTACGACAGCCCCTTCTTCTCAAGCAGTGTCTCCATGAAGGCGTCCATCCTCGTCTGGAACTGGGCGACGGAGAAGTTTCTCTCATCCATGTGGTCGGCGTCGATGATGACAGACGGGATATCAAGCTCCTCCACCAGCGCCCGCTTGATATCCATCTGGCCCAGCGTGATGGGTACGCAAGACTTGTTCCTGTGCAGCACCGCCCCGTCGATGTGAAAATCCCTGCACGCCTTTAAGACCATCTCCTTTCTCTTCCGGGTGGAGGTGCACGACACAAGGGGATACGACATCAGCGACTTTATTGCTATCGCCTCCAGCGGGTCACCCGGGTCGAGGCGGATAGACCAGGCTGCGGAGTAGGTCTCCGCAACGAAGACGCCCCCCATCTTCTCCACGTAGTTGAAAAGCCCCATGTTGTACCACAGCGGGATGTTGTCCCAGAAGAGCCTGATCTTCTCGTCTTCGATGATGCCTATCTTCGCAGCAGCCCGCTCCTTCACCTCGTCAAGCACCTTTTCGAGGTAGTCCACTGCGATCTGCGTTCCCTGGCGGGTCACCATGACGAACATGATCCCTATCTCGGCGGCCGAGATGGGGGTGGGGATGAACCGCCGGTGCGATGTTATCTCGTCCCAGAGCTCGCACGCCCTGTCGGAGAGTCTCACCGCTTCCCTCAGCTTATCCATGTCGAGCTTTCTTCCGGTCACCTCGGTGATAAAGTCGATGAGCCTGGTGAAGACGCTCTTTACGTAGTCGATGTGGTGTTTCTGGATATTCTCCGGGGCCACCTGGGGGATGCCGCCGATGAAGTGGGCGGCGTCGGGGAACCTCTTCTCCATCGCCTGAAGTATCTTCATAGCTGGGACGCACCCTCCGCCGCCGGAGAAGATTATGTCAGGCTCCGGGAGGCCGCCCAAGGGAACGTCCTCCTTTCCCATCAGGCCGTAGACGTAGCCCACGATGTTTCTCAGATACCCGCAGAGGTCCTGGGAGTAGCCCATCCCCTCAGAGACCTCGAAGTCGGTGGGGGTGAGGCCGAAGGCGGCGCATACCGGCGACCAGTTCTCCGGAAAGACCGGCTGGAGGTCCATGGCGTAGAATATCTCCGTTGTGCCGATCATGACGGGAAGCCACCCCACCGGCTTTCCCTCCTCCTTCGCCCTGTGACCCTCGAGGTAGAACTCGGTCACTATTTTGTTCAGCTCCTTGGCGGTCTTCAGCCTCTTTTTCGATTTGCTCGTTTTTTCCATATTTTGTCTCGTGTCTTTATACTAATTTTTAGTATCTAACTTCCTATCATCTCGAAGAAGCCCTCGAGGCGAGTCCTCAGCTGCCCCTCCATTATCCCGGTCTCCTCCATCTCGATTACGATCTGGGGAATCCCCTCCCTCTTCAGCGCTTCCACGGCCACAGGGTGGTCCGCCAGGTGGGGGGAGCAGAACTTCTGGAAGAGGAAGATCACACCCCTGGCGCCGGAGTTTTTGACGAGCTCGACCAATCTCGGCACCCTGACCCCAGTTCGGGATCGGGAGGGGCAGGGGAACCTGTTTATGTATCGGTCGATCAACCTCTCGGTCGGTGTTTTCCCCTCCCCACCTTGCGGATAGAAGTTTCTAAACCCGGTGCAGAGGTCGTCGGCGACGACCACACCCCCCGACTCCTCCAGTATTTCGAGGACCCCCGGCTCCTCGACGAGGCTCCCGGAGACCAGGACGGGGATACCCTCGTTCGCTCTTGTTTTTCCCTTTTCGCCCTTTTCCTCGATCTCCGCCGACAGCCCCTTAAGCATCGAGAGATACTCCTCCGGAGGGGTCACGAATCCCGCCAGGACGACCGTCAGGAACTCCGCCGCCGTAAGGGGGAGGCTCCGTTTCTCTCTCAACTCCACCAACCGGAGGACCATCCCCCTTATCTTCCCGTAGAGGGAAAGGGCGCTATCGAGCGATTCGTCGGACACGTTCCCGCCCACGGATTCTAACTTCTCTTTAAGCTCCTCCAAAACCGCGCCGAAGAACTCCCTGTCTGCCGGGTAATCGTCATAGGGGAGGGGGATCGTATGGTAGAGCTCCCCCTTGAAGTTGTCCTCCCAGACGTTCACCGCCCCGCAGACTACGTCGCAGGTATATCCCTCTATGACCCCGGATAGGTAGTCGTATCGGCCCATGAGCGCCCGCTCCGTGGCCTGGCGGACGTAGGGACAGATGAAGTTCGGGGTCAGGGAGTCGGCGAGCTCCACCCTCCCCTGCCCCCCGGCGATCCGTACGGGTAAAAAACCCGCGGCGTGAATCATCTCGACAGGGGTGTAGGTGCAGAAGTAGCCGAAAACCTTTTTCCCGCCTGACGATATCTCCTTCAGGTTTTCGTCCATCTTCTTAACGGCGTCGGTGAATCTTTCCAGCGTAACATTTGAGTTTTTTGACATTGCTACATTCCAATCGTGCAGTATATGAAAAGGTGTTTACTTTTTATACCAGAAAACTCTCCCCGTGTCCTCCAAAAATATCTTTGGACAACGACAGAAGGAGCACTCCTCAAACTCCCGGTTCAACCAAGGAATTTTCATCTCTATCCCACAAACCAGAACACGAAAAGGACCGTGACCGTGCTCACCACGCTTGCCGCCAACAGGAGCGTGGATGCCAGGGCCGCGTCTCCGCCGTATCGCTTCAGGAAGACCGCCCCGAGGATGGCCGGCGGCATGGCGGCGAGGATGATCAAGACGTCCTTCCAGAGCTTAGAGAAATCCAGGATCGACGCGACCCCCCCTATAAAGACCGGCTTGAACAGGAGCTTTATCAATATAACGACGGCCAGCGGCAAGAGAACGGTCTTCAATTTGGGCATCTTGAACATCAGCCCAACGGAGAGTATGGCGATGGGCGTCAACGCAGACGCCAGAACGTTGCATAGCTGAAAGAGGGGGGCGAAAACTGGGTGCTCCTCCCGGGGGAGCCCGAAAAAGCCCCATAAAAAGCCGAGAAGAAGGGCGAAAAATACGGGGGATCTGAAAAACTGGAGGGAGGCCGACCAGGCCGATTTGAGATCGGACTCCCCGGAGCCGAAATAGGACGCCAGGACGGGGCCCAAGATGAAAATCGGATAGCCCACGCCTATCTCGGAGATGAGGACCGCCTCCGTCATGGCCTGGGGCGTCTCAGGGAACAACTGGATGATGATCGAATAGCCCAAAAACGTAGATGAGCCGAAGGCGGAGCAGAAGACGACCGCCCCCTGCTTCGCCCTGTCAAACCCAGCCCAGACGGCAACGAGCCACGCAATGCCGATGCAGAAAAGCTCGGTAAACAGCATTACGAATGCCGGTTCCAGCTCGGATAACTCGATAGTCTGTTTTGCCAGAGTAACAAAGACTATGGCGGGAAGACAGAGGTCGGTGACAATCCGGGCCAGGACCGCCGAGTGATCCTCGGTCAGTATCTCCCTCTTTCGCATGAGTAGGGCCAGCAGGAAGATAACGACTATTACGAGAATCGCCTTCAACAAATTATAAAAGATCTCCATAATACTTCCCCCGCCTGTGAAAAAACCTTAAAACTTTATAAATTTTTTAGGCCATTACAAATCGTGAGGGCCGCCCTATGCCAAAATTGTATAGATCCACCAGTTTATTAAATATTTCAATAAAAAATCAATTCCTCACCGTTGTATGAGAAACGACTCCCTACTCGGCCCTCAAAATCCTCCCGGGGAGCTTTTCGGTTACCTCTCCGTTTAAGAGCGCCCACGTTCCGTTTACCATGACGTGGGGGATGCCTGTGGGTTGAACGTTCGGCTCCCTGTAGGTTCCGTTGTCTCTCACCTCTTCGGGATCGAATAGCGTTATGTCGGCGAAGTAGCCTTTTTTAATATATCCCCTGTTCTTGAGTCCCAGCTTGTCGGCCGACTTCCCCGTCATCTTCGAGATCGCCTCCCCCAACGTCAGAACCCCCCTCTCTCTGACGTAGCTGGATAGGATTTTAGGAAATGTGCTCGTCACCCTGGGGTGCGGCTTTCCCATCTTGTCCTCTATCCCGTCCGATCCTATCATCGTCCAGGGCTGTTTCAGAAACTCGACCACGTCCTCCTCCGACATCCCCCTCCCCACGCCGAAGGCGGATGGGCTCTCGGCTATCAGTCTCCTTCCAGCCTCGTCGGCGGACACCCCCCACATATCGGCCAGCTCCGTCATGGAGCGCCCCACGACCTCCTCCCACATCTCGCCGTCGGACCTGAAGGCGTTGGAGACAAAGACGTTGTCCGGGTCGGCCCCGGGCATCAACACGATCATTGCCAGGAGGGTGGAGGAAAAAAGATACGGATAGATATCGGCCGTGACGTCAAGGCCGCTTTTAATGGCGGACTCCACTATCTCGATTACCTCCCCCGATCTGCCCCAGTTCTTCTCCCCCATGCACTTGATGTGGGATATCTGGAGCTTGGCGCCGCTCTCCCTGGCAATGGTGAAGGCCTCGTCGAGGGCGGTGTCTATCCCGTCACCCTCGTCTCGCATGTGCGTGGCGTAGACCGGGACCGCGTTTTTACCACCCCTCATCTCCACGGCCCTCTTCATAAGCCACGTCAGCTCCTCCGTCTTTGTCATTGCGCCCGTGGGATATATGAGCCCGGTGGAGATGCCGAGGGCGCCGTTTTCCACAGCCTCGTGAAGGAGGCTTTCCATCTCGCTCTTCTCCGCCTCCCCTGCAACGTCAACCGACATCCCCATGACGTTTCCCCTTATCATCCCCTGGGCCGTAAATGACGCGATGTTAATCGCCATCCCCCTCACCTCGAGGAATTTGTAATATTCCCCAAGACCCTTGTATCCGGTAAAGTCGGTTCCTCCGATCATCGTGGTTAAAAGGGACGCCATATCCCTCATTATCGTCTCGTTTATTGGATACGGGCTCAACCCGCAGTTTCCCACCACCTCGAGGGTGCAGCCCTGGGTAAGCTTCTCGTAAGCCACGGGATACCTCATCCTGTCGAAGTCGCCGTGGCAGTGGATGTCGATGAACCCGGGGGCGGCGACAAGGCCGTCGGCGTCGAAGATTTCGGCGTTCGGGGCGTCGATCGACCCGGCCACTTCTACTATCCTGTCTCCTTTGACGAGGATCTCCCCGGGAGCCGGCTCACTCCCCGTCCCGTCCGCCACGCTGCATCCCGTGATCAGTATACCGTCCTTTTCCATAGATTATTCCCTTTCAAAGATTGCTTTATATTATGGAATAAAGGGGCCGGTGTCAATCCAAATACGGATCTGTGGAGATTCCTGCATGAAAACCTCATCTCAGGTCGCGTAGATTTCAAGGAGGGGCGGCGTGGGTCGGTCGGATCGAATCACTCCTTCGGCGGGGTATAGGGTAGGAACTTCGCCTTGTCGTAGAGGAGGTACTTCATAAGCTTGTACTCCCCCTCGGTCCTCCTGGGGAGGTAGAGCCGATCCTTCAGGCTGAAGAGGGTCAGCTCCTCTTCCTCTTCGTCGAGGTTGTCGTTTATCTTCATGAAGGCGAGGTTGTTGCCGTAGGACTCGTATTCGATGAGAAACGAGTTCAATTTCTTTTGGGATTGTTCGATCGTTACATTCTCATCGAACTGCGGACCGGTGGCCTCCGTAACGTCCTTTGCCGGAACCCCCGCATACACCTTGTTGTATCTCATCTTGTCCGTGACGACACTTCCGGCAAGGGCCATCGATCTGTCCTCCGCGGTTATCGGCAGTACGATGCAGTGATTCGCAAACCATACGTCGTCGCCGACGGTTAGGCTCTCCTTTACCGAAAAGCGGCTGCCGAACGTCCTGTCGCCGAACATCTGGTGGGACAAGAGCTGGCTGTGGGCGCCGATTCCCACGTTGTTTCCGATCTTGACGTTGCCCACGGTATCGATCATCGAGAACTCGCCGATAAACACGTTGTGGCCGATATCGCAGCTGTTGTATCCCCTTATGGCGCTCCCCCGCTCGATCGTCACGTAATCTCCCAGCGTCAGGGTCGGCAGGTCGATCAAAACGTCATCCCCGATGGAGCAGCCGAAGCCCGCATTTATCGTGTTGACAAGGGGGCCCAGAGTTATATTCCTTCCGAGTACGAGCCTGCCCGGACTCTTTATCCTGTCACGAACGCTTTTGGGCCGCATTCTTCATCTCCAAAGCTAAAACGCAAAGAATAACAATCCCTTATTGCATATCGGCGTCGTTCCGTAGCGAAAGGATTCTTTTCTGAGCATATAAACCAAGAATATCTAAAAAGTATATCAAAATTCTACCAAAAAGTGAAAATCCTTTAAAATTGTCTTGCCGATATTTTTAAGATTACAAAATTTGGATTTTTTTGCTAAAATCATCAGATAAAGATATATGATAACGCCAAAATATTCAACGTGAAAATGAGGGAAAAATGAAGGTCATAAGAAAGTCGGGCTCACCAAGATATATGAGGGACGGGATAACTTCCTACCTGCTCATATCCGAGATAACGACCGACTCCAGGAATTTGACCACATCATTGGTGGAGATGAGCCCGGGGGGAAAACAGCATATCCATAACCACGAAAATGAGCAGTGTTATTTCATACTCAAGGGCGAGGGAACAATGACCGTAGGGAGTGAAGAGAAAAGGGTCATCGAGGGGGACTGCATACTTGTTCCGTCAAATGAACCCCACGGTCTCAAAAACGACGGCAGGACGGTTCTAATATATTACAGTGCCGCCTCGCCCCCTTTTGAAGGCAGGTTACTTCGTGAGCTGTGGCCAATGGAGAGCCCGGGATAAAAGGGGGTAAAACAATTCTCCACCCTCTGATCAAACTTAAAAAAAGAAACAAATTATTTTGTTGTAGGCCACCTTTGTGATATAAGAAGTTGAATAGACATCCATAGTATCCGTTAATCAAAATTCGGAGATTAGATATGTCCGATTCAAACGCCCGTCGCATCCTCTATCTGGGTAAAGATAAAAACCTCGCCGGCTGCATAAAAGAAGAGGCCGCCCTGAGAAAATATGTCTTTGAAAGCGCAAACGGCAGGGATGAGGGCCTGTCGACAATAATAGGGAATGCCTTTGATATAGTTGCCGTGGATCACAATCTCGAGGACGGGGAGAGCACCGACCTGTTGGAAGACCTCGCCTTCGGCGGAATCTTGCCCCCCACGATCTACTTTGCGCGCAAGGGCACCGAGAGCACCGTCGCCCGCGCATTGGAGCTGGGAGTAAAAAACTACATAGTAAAAGACCGCAAGCGTAAATATCTGGAGCTCGTTCCGGTTGTAATAGACAATATCCTAAAATGGGATAAACCGGTTAAAGGAGAGGATCGGCCGCCGACAAAACCAAGGGGTACAAAAAAGGAAGAGGCGGGCGACTTTGAAAAGGGTAAGCCGAGCAGGGCCGAAAAAGAGAAAACGGCCATCTTGGACAGCCTCTCCGAGATGGTGATGTTTATTGGAAACGATATGAACGTCATCTGGGCGAACAGGGCGGTCGCCGAGTTCGCAAATATCACCCAGAGGGAGCTCGTGGGTCACCGCTGTTATCATGTTATACTGAATAACCTCGATCCGTGTGTCGGCTGCCCCATTGTAGAGGCCCAAAAAACACGCGAATCAAAAGAGGTCGAGATAATCTCCGAGGACGGAAAAGCGTGGTTCGTAAGGGCCTATCCCGTATTGGACGACAACGGCGAGGTAGAGGGAGTGGTAGAAGTAAAGACGGACATAACGGCAAAAAAGGAGTGGGAGGGGATGTTGAAACAGGCCTCCGGTGAATGGAGAACCACATTTGACTCCATAACGGACATGGTCGCAATCATAGGCAAAGACTATAAATTCATAAAAGTAAACGTGGCCCTGTCCGATTCCTTTATTATGAAGCCGAAACAGATTGTCGGGAAGAAATGCTACGAGCTCTTTATGGGGAGTGACAAACCATGTAAGGACTGTCCCCACGAAGAGGCCATCATGTCCGGAAAAGGAGTACAGAGAGACAACTTCGACGATCGCATCAAGGCCCATCTTCATATATCAGTATCCCCTATTTTCGACGATAAGGGAGCCGCCGTGGGCTCTGCGATAATCTTCAAAGACATCACTCAACAAAAAGAGGCCGAGGAGAGACTGAACCAATACTCAAAGCATTTTAAACAGATGGTTGGGGGCCTTACGAAGGAGCTCAAGGAGGCCCCTGAGCTCCTTATCGACAAGACGAAAAACACCGTATTGAGGCAGTTCGCACGAGGTGTAGGTAACGAGCTTCGCGGACCCCTGGAGATCATCTCAGAAAAAGTGTTCTCCTTGAAAAAGAAAATTTCAAAAAACGATAAGCCGGTCCATAAGATTTTAGAGTTGATCACGTCTGAGATAAAAAAG
>Ga0180431_10010172_pt1 | contig 10495 bp, 7 predicted proteins | sample SS_ome_11_FD_132459 | JGI IMG/M metagenome (GOLD analysis project Ga0180431, IMG submission 132459) | Hypersaline lake sediment archaeal communities from the Salton Sea, California, USA - SS_1_MS_1 metaG | ecosystem: Environmental > Aquatic > Non-marine Saline and Alkaline > Hypersaline >... | reverse complement strand
GACGTGGAGAAGCAGGCCGCCCAGCTTGCCGAGGCCATGCAACCATTCGCCTCCGGCACGACCGTTGCCGGAACCGGACCGCTCTCTCGAATTCCGGTCGACCAGGCCATCGCATCCCTTCGATCATCCTTCGATGAAAATCGGGGCGGCTTCGGCGGCGCGCCGAAATTCCCCCCCCATGGATCACTCCGCCTGCTTCTTCATGAGGTCAAACGGACCGGAGACACATCGCTTTTCCGGATGGTGACACGGACTCTCGATGCGATGGCGGCCGGTGGAGTCCGGGACCACGTCGGCGGCGGGTTCCATCGCTACTCCACCGACGAGCACTGGTTCCTGCCTCACTTCGAGAAGATGCTTTACGACAACGCCCAGCTATCCCGGGTATATGTCGATGCCTTCCTTGTCATGGAAGATCCCGGGTATCGAGCCGTTGCCGAAGAAACCTACGATTGGGTCCTTAGGGAAATGACGGCGGAGGAGGGAGGATTCTACTCGGCGCTTGATGCCGACAGTGAGGGCGAGGAGGGAAAGTTCTATCTGTGGAGCCGGGAGGAGATTCTCTCCGTCCTCGGCGAGGAGCGCGGCGATCTCTTCTGTCACGCGTACGGCGTCGAAGACGTCGGCAACTACCGGGACGAGGCGACCGGGCATGCACCGGGTACGAATATCCTCTATCTGCCGAAGTCTCTGGAGACAACCGCCGAGGTCGAGCAGACGAGCGTCGATGATCTCCGCTCACAGCTGGCGGAGGACCGGAAGATGCTACTCGGCATCCGCGAAAAACGGATCTGGCCCCATCTCGATGACAAGGTGCTCACCTCCTGGAACGGTCTCATGATCGGGAGTCTCGCCTACGGCGGGCATCATCTTGAGAGGCCCGAGTACGTCTCGGCGGCGGAGAGGGCGGCGACCTTCATCCTGACTCGTATGCGCGAGGGCGAACGGCTCCTTCGCTCATTCAGAAACGACCGCGCCGACGTGGCGGCGTATCTGGACGATTATGCCTTCCTGGCCGATGGACTCCTGGATCTCCATGCCGTTACGGGGAACACGCGCTATCTCGACGAGGCGACGGCCCTCATGAACACGCTCGTCGAGCATTATCATGACGAGGCCGAAGGTGGATTCTTCTTCGTGGCGAACGATCATGAAAGTCTTATAACCCGCTCCAAGAATCCGCTCGACAAGGCAATCCCGTCCGGTAATGGCGTGGCTGCAGGAGTGCTGGTGCGGCTGGCCGAGCTGACCGGAGATGACGAGTACCGGAATCTGGCCCGCAGGACGCTCGAGACATTCCAGGGTTTCATGGAGCGCGCGCCCCGGGGAACCGAGAGACTCATTCAGGTGACAGCCGAGTACCTGGATCTCGGATCCCCGTCCAGGGGGAAGAGTCGCGTCGCCGCAGCCATCACCCCTCCGGCGGAGACCGTTCGGCCCGGGGACGAGGTTCATCTGGATCTGCGGATCACGGTCGATGAAGGCTGGCACATCAACTCGCACGCGCCACTCCAGGACTATCTGGTTCCGACGTCGGTCACTCTCAAGGACAATCCGGCGGCCCGCGTCGGAAACATCACGTATCCCGAAGGAACATCGATGACCTTCGAGTTCAGTTCCGAACCGCTGTCCATCTACAAAGGCGAGATTGCGATCCAGATCCCCATCGAAATCGCTTCGACTGCAACCGAGGGAGTCGTTGATCTATCTTTCAATCTTCAGATCCAACCCTGCAATGAAAGTGCCTGTTCCGCTCCGGAAACACTTGTGCTCTCCGTTCCCGTGGATGTAGTGTTGCAATAGTCCTCATCTGCGTAATCTGCGGATAGGATCTCGGCCGTTGTTGTTCACTTCATTGCCAGGGATCGAGAATGAAAGACCAGATCCTCCGATTCATCGCCTCCCAGCGTGAGGGCATTCTGGCGTTCACCGAAGCGCTGGTCCGGGTTCCTACGGAGAACCCTCCGGGGCGAAACTACCGCGAGTGCGTCGAGCTCCTCGAGGACCACCTCCAGCGGATGGGATTGTCTCCCACCGTGATCGAAGTGCCCCCGCCCGGAGGGGGAACCGGAGAGACGAAGAGCGATACCGAATCCTATCCCCGCTACTGTGTTCTGGCCGGTTACGGGACCGGCGAACGCATTCTCTACTTCCATGGTCACTACGATGTCGTACCGGCCGGCAGCGAGGCTCAGTTTGCCCCGAGGGTGGAGAACGACAGACTCTATGGGCGAGGGACGGCCGACATGAAGAGCGGGCTTGCGGCCATGATCTATGCCGTCGAAGCGCTCCAGGCCTGTGAGGTCGATCTCGATGGGCGGATCGGTCTGGTGATTGTCCCCGACGAAGAGACGGGCGGATGGGGTGGCGCCAAGTGGTTGAGCGAGTCCGGACTCCTCGGGCGGAACGGGATCGGGATGTTGATGCCTGAACCGACGGGCGGCGTCATCTGGAATGCGAATCGCGGAGCGCTCTCTTTGAAGCTGACGGTGAAAGGGAAGACGGCGCATGTTGGGCTCCAGCACGAAGGAATCAATGCCTTCGAACGGATGCTGGTGATTGTCGGTGCCCTGGCCCATCTGAAGTCAGAGGTCGAGGAGAGGAGAACCGAATTCCGGATTGAGCCTGACGAGGCGAGACGCTCCATCCTGATGATGGGCGGGCGTCTTGAGGGCGGCGTCGGATTCAACACGGTTCCTGCCAAATGTTCCTTCACCGTGGACCGGCGAATCAATCCGGAAGAGGATCTGGAAACGGAGAAACAGCGCCTGTTCGATCTCTTCAACTTGATCCGCCGTGAGGGAATCAACCTCGAGGTGGAGATTCTGCAGGAGGGGGAGTCGGGTGGACTCGAAGAGGATCATCCCTTCGGCCGGGAGTTCGCTGCCGTGGTCGAGGATATTCGCGGCGATCCCCCGCGCTTCGAACTGTGCCCGGGTCTTCTCGAGACCCGATTCTACCGCGCTCTTGGAATCCCCGCGCTGTCCTACGGCCCCGGACTCCTCAGCGTCTCCCACGGTCCGGAAGAATACGTCGAGATCGAGAGAATCTCCGAGTGCGCCGCGGTTTACGCCCTCGCAGCCGTGCGGCTGCTGACAAACCGGTATTCGTAATTCGATATTCGCAATTGGTTGTCGGTGAACACCATCGGAAAGATCGAGCGTCCACCACGAAGAGCACGAAGGACACAGAGGCGAATGCCAATCGCCGGCGACATGTTCCCCTGTCAAATCTGCGCCATCTGTGGCTAGAGATCTGGAGTTTCAATCTTAATCCAAATCCAACGCTTCCAGCTCCTCCTCATCCATGCCGAAGTAATGCCCGATCTCGTGGTACACGGTGATGGTAATCTGGTCGGAGACTTCTTCGGCGTTGGCCGATTCTCTCTCGATGTTCCGCTGGAAGAGGTGGATGACGTCGGGCAGCGTGGGAGGGGCCTGCGCGGACTCGCGTTCGGGGAGCGGAATGCCCGTGTAGAGACCGAGCAGGGAAGGCGAGAGCGGAGGATCGCTCATCTCGAGAACGTCTCTCGGTGGCACGGGCTCGACGACGATGGAGAGGTTCTCGCGAAGAGCCCGAAGGAACTCTTCGGGAAGATCCTCGACCGCCCGGTCCGCGATGTCCTGGAATGCGGATACTTTCATCCGGGGAATCGGCGGGAAGGATTCGGGATCGAGTTCCGTTGCAAGAGCGGAGAGACGATCGCTTTCGTCAAGATGTTCATCTCTCTCCGCCAGGCAGCTCAGAAGGTCATACATGTCCGCCCGCGCCGAGTCCTCCAGGTCCGGATGTCCGAGCGCTCGAGTCGCCAGGTCATGAGCACTCTTGAAATCCAGTGTCTCGTAGAGTGCCAGGGCCATCGCACCCATGCAGTCGGTGGAATTCGGGGCCAGCTCCAACGCTTTCCGATAGGACGCAAACCCGCGCTCTACATCCCCGCCCGCCCAGAGCGTGTCGCCTCGAAGAAGATGGAAGGAGGGCTCCGAGGTGAATTGCCGTTCAACCGTCTCCAATTTCTTCTTTGCCTCTGCGATCTCGCCGGCGGCGATCATCCGGGCAATGGACGGTGCGGTATCTTCCCAGGTGGTCATCGGATGGTCCTCTCCTCGGGGTTGGGGGTCTCAACGGAATTGTGACGCGGCCGGGTGAAACGACCGAAGACCATTGCCAGAAAGAACAGGAACGACGCCACTGCGACGATCGTGGCACCGGAGGCAAGATCGGCGTAGTAGGAGACAATGAGTCCCCCGATTGTGGAAATGAGCCCTGTGGCGATCGAAAGAGCCAGAGCTCGGCCGTAGCGCCGGGTGATCTGAAGGGCCGTAGCGCCGGGAATCACCAGAAGGGCCGAGACAAGAACGATCCCGATCACCTTAATGCTGATCACCACGGCCAGGGCGAGCAGCGTCAGGAGGAGGTGGTCGAGAAACACGACGGGAATCCCGCTGGCCCGGGCGATATCCCGGTCGAACGCCGTGAAGAGCATCTCCTTGAACAACAACACGATGAAAATGAGAATCACGGCCGCCAGGGTCGAAGTCAAAACGAGATCCGCGTGGGTGACCGCCAGGATGCTGCCGAACAGATAGCCGAAGAGATCCACGTTGTACCGGTTCGAGAGACCAATGAAGATAATGCCGAGCGCCATCGCCAGGGAGAAGAAGATACCGATCGTGGCGTCGACGCCGATCCTCCCCCGGCGGCTCACGACACCGATGGCGTTGGCTACGCCCACGGCGAAGGGGATCGCCATTGCCGTCGGGGAAACCCCCAGCAGGGCGCCGAGCGCAACGCCTCCGAAGGCGGAGTGAGAAACACCGACGCCGATGAAGGAAAGATTTCGCAGAACGACGAAAAAGGAAATCGCCGCCAGTACGGTGCTCAGGATCGCACCCGCGGTGAGTGCCCGTTGCATGAATTCCAGTGAGAGGATCTCGGCCATGCTAACCCCAAAAGCCTTCCGCAGATCACGCAGATTACGCAGATGAGGGCTCTGTGGCCGAAAGCCCGTGGTGAGGGACAGTCAACGTAGTGACAGTCCCTTCACCACGATCTTCCGGCCGGTGCCATCAGCAAAAAGACACCTCTCTTACAGTTGCGTCTCTCGGTCTTGCTCCAATTGTAGGAGGCGAATCCCTTTGCCGATCCCAGGCGACCGCTACGCGGTCGGGGAAAGGATTCCCCTCCTAGAGTGAGTCTGGAAGCTCCTCGCCCTTTCGTCAACGTTCTTCCTCACAGGTCTTGCACTTCGGATCGTGGACCATCACCTGCAGTCCGGTCCCGTACGTGCGCTCGAGGATCTCGCGATTCAGACAGCCGTCGGGCTCGCCGTGGTAATGAATCGTCCGGTTGAGACAGGCGATCTGATCGGTATGTGCCGTGATCACTCCGATGTCGTGAGAAACCATGATCACCGCAAGACCGAGTCGATCGCGCAGTTCTTCAAGCAGTCGATAGAAACTCTCCTGTCCCACGGTGTCGATGCCCGTGGAGGGCTCGTCGAGGAGTAGAAGATCCGGATCCGCGACCAGCGCTCGGGCAATGCTGACCCGCTGTTGTTGACCTCCGGAGAGAGTCCCGAAGGATTGATCCGCCTGATCGGCCATGCCGATGAGATCCAGAATCTCCGCGGCCCTCTTCCGGTCACCTGGCCCCGGTCGTCGAAACAACCCCAGGCGGCTGTAACGTCCCATGAGTACCACGTCCATGGCGGTCACGGGAAACGCTCTGTGGGCCAGGGAGATCTGGGGTAGATAGCCGATTCGAGAACGGTCCTTTCCCAGCTCGCCGGGTGGTTTGCCGAGGACGCGGACCTCGCCCTTCTCGGGTGTGATGAGTCCCAGGATGATCCGGATGAGCGTGGTCTTGCCGCCTCCGTTGGGACCCACGATACCGAAGATGGACCCGGCCGGGCAGGTGAGAGAAGCGTTTCGAATCACCCAGGTCCGGTCGTAGCGCGACCACACCCCGCGGAGCTCAACCACGGGTGTTCCGTTGGTTTTGTCCTTCGTCTCCGATTCCAAAGGGACGCCCTTCCTATTTCCCCAGCACCTTCTCCATCTCCCTGAGATTATACCGCATCAGGGCGAGATAGGAATCGCGGCCTTCGAGTCTTTCTCCACCCAGTGGATCGAGGAATGCGACCCCTGCGCCCGTCTCCCTGGCGATGACCTCGGCCTCCTTGGGATTGAGCTGCGGTTCCGCAAAGACGACGCGAATCCCGTGCGAGCGGATCGCGGCCACAATTCTCTCGAGATGTCGGGGCGTCGCCTCCTTCCCGGGAGTCTCCTCAATGATCCCGGCGGCTTCCAGCCCGTAGCGTTTCGAGAAATACGCCCAGGCCGGATGAAACGCGATGTACCGCCGTCCGTCGAAACCCGAGACTGTCTCTCGAATGGTCTCGTCCAGAGCTTGTAGTTCGAGAATGTACGCCTGCGCGTTCTTCCGATAGGCGGGCGCTCCGGCGGAATCAATCTTCGAGAGGGTCGAAGCCACGCGCTCAACCATTTGCATCGCGTACGCAGGATCCAGCCAGACGTGAGGATTCGCACCGCCATGGTCGTGTCCGCAGTTATTGTGGCCGGAAGAGCAGATGAGCTCCAGCCCGTCGGACAGCGAGATGATCTCCATCTCCGGGTTGCCGGCGGCGAAGGCGATCCGCTCAGACCACTGCTCGAGACCGGCACCGATTTGGAAGAAAACGCGAGCTTCCGAAATGTCCCGGATCTGACTCGGCCTCGGATCAAAGGTGTGAGGGCTTGCTCCGGGGGGGAGAAAAACGGTAACAAACACAAGCTCGCCGCCCACATTGCGGACGAGATCCGCCACGGGAAAGATCGTGGCGACGATCGGGATCGGTCCTTCGCCGTTCCTGGATCCACCCGACCCGCATCCGCCCGCGAGCGCGGCAACCGCAAGAAGCAGAATGGCACGTTCCATGGCGAGAAGGCTAGCAGCCGGGCCCGCAGGTGTCAACCAACAGCGAGAACCAGATCAGACGCAGCCACAGATTTCACAGATTACAGGGATGGACATTGTGTCGAGGCAAGTCCTTGCCTCAACGGGGGAGAAGCAAGATCTAAAGCCATCCGCAGATTACGCAGACTTCACAGATGAGGAAGCCGTGGAGGCAAGTTGTTGTCTCCACGGGGGGAAGATTCACGCAATTCTTGGTTGTGAGCATCTGGGGTACTTCGCTCACGCGGCCACTCTCATGCGAATGCAATGAATAGAAGGCCTCCTCGCCTGGTTGTGGGGCCGGACGTGCAGTCCGGACCAACAGAATCTTTTTCCGTTTTTGAATCTGCGTAATCTGCGGAAAGGAAGTCCTACGCTCCGGCGAGGCCCTTGCTGAGGGCGGCGATGAAAAACACTCGTGGCAGATATCCGATAAAGAGGGCGGCCAGGTACCGGGGAATGCCGAGACGGAGAGAACCGGACGTCCAGAGCGCGTATTTCATCGGTATGGGGGTGGCCGCGCAGATGGACACGGCGAAGATACCGTACCTGTGGAACAGGCGCTCGATCCGCTGCAGTTGTTTCGGGCGATTCCGAAACGCGCGCTCGAGCAGAGCCGTACCCAGCGTGCGTCCCACAAGGTACCCGATCAGCGCCCCTGCCCCGGTGGCGATCGCAGCGGCAACGGCCAGAGAATAGGGCGAACGGCCGACCAGCGCGGCCGCCGCGATAAAATAATCTGGGGCCAGCGGTTGCCACAGACCTACCGCCAGCCCCAATCCGACGACGATCCACACGCCGTAGACTTCAAGGAGATACTGGGCGGTTCCCAGCGTTTCTGGAGAGACGAATCGCTGAAGGAGTTCCGTCACGCCTCTTCACCCGGGGCTCACTAGATTCGCTCGAGCCCCAATTCCCGCAACTTGGCGTCGGTCGGCGCCCCGTTGGGATGCCAGTCTCTCGCTTGGTAGTACTTCAACAGCTGGTCCTCGAAAAATTCATGCCGAAGCGTCTTGCCCTCGAGCAAACCCGCGGTCATGGGTTCGGTGAAGAACCTCTCGGGCAACGTATCCTGATCTTGGGTCCTGCCGTTCCTGCGGTTGAACATGCGAGCGAGGTTGGCGATCCGTTCTCCAACCTGCATGAGACTGTCCGGCGTTACATTCATCCCGGTGGCCGCGTTGAGGATCGGTGCCAGCCGGTTAAGGCTGAACATCAAGAAATCACAGACGACGAGGCAATTCCGAACGTTGACCTCGTCCTGCCCCTTCTTGACATAGGCCGGAAGATCTTTCACCCGAAGGGTCCCGGACATCTCGTCCGTCGCCGTCCACAATCTCGTGTGAGAAGCGAAATCGGAAGTCACGAGCGCCAGGCCCATGGAGAAACATCCCTTGACGTTGACGCCCGAGAGCTCCATGCCGGCCGTCTGGATGGCGAAGTCGGCGCTGCCCTGTCCGATCTGCTGCGCCGCCCTCCGGGTTCCTTCGGCCAAAACGTCTCCCAGGCCCTCTCTTCGGGCGATCTTCGGGATCAGCTGAAGGAGCGCGTCCTTGTTCCCAAACCGGAGATCCAGACCGTCGGCGTTGCCGATGAGCCCCTTCTCGAAGCACTCCATCGCGAAGGAAGCTGTAACGCCGCAGGAAATCGTGTCCAATCCGAGATCGTCACACAGCCAGTTGGCTTCCGCAACGGCCTTGGCGTCCGCGATTCCACAGCCGGAACCCAAGTAGGCGGTGGTCTCGTATTCCGGACCCTCGAGTTCTTTTCCGTCCCATCGCGCCAGTTTCGAGCAGCGAATGATGCAGTGCCAGCATCCGGTGTGTTCCCAATTCAGTTCCTTGTTCATGGTCTCGGACGTGATCTTCTCATAGTCCTCGAAAGTGCCCGACTGGAAATTGCGCGTGGGGAGGAACCTGCCGACTTCCTGACCCATCCGCACCCACATCATGGTTCCCAGGTCGTACCGGCGCTGCCGGCTCGGGTGAGCCTTGACGTCCCTGGCCAGCTTGCGGTTGAGTTTCATGAAAGTCTCGCGGTCGAAGTACTGGGCCTTCTGGTCCCCCTCCACCACGATCGCCTTCAGATTCTTGGAGCCCATGACCGCGCCGGCGCCTCCCCGCCCGTAGTGGCGGTAGAGGTCGTTGGCCACGCAGGCGAAGCGCACGAGATTCTCTCCCGCCGGACCGATGGAGATGACGCAGCCGTTCGGAAACCGCTTCTTCAGTCGCTTCTCGGTTTCGAAGATCCCCTTGCCCCAGAGCGTGTCGGCGTCGATGAAATCCACGCCCTTCGAAGAAATGTGAAGCATCACCGGAGAGGCGGCCTTGCCTGTCACGGTGATGTAATCGTAGCCGGCGGCTTTGATCCGCGGGCCGATGGACCCCCCCACGTGGGAATCGAGCGCGCCGCCGAAGAGCGGAGACTTGGTAACCAGGGCCGATCGGGCGGCCGTAGGTACGTGCGTGCCCGTGAGGGGGCCGGTGAGAAACAGGATGGGGTTTTCCGGGGAGAAAGGATCGACGTCCAGGGCCCGGTCCGCCAACATCCGGAATCCGATCCCCTTGGCGCCGATGTAGTGGTCCACAATGGACATATCCAGAGTCCCCGTCTGGATCTTGCGGGTCGACAGATCAATCTCGATCCACCGGTTCTTGTACGCCGAGTACATGTCTTCTCCTGTGCCTTCCGATCAATGAAGGTTCCGGTGGATCTCGATCAGATCCGCGAAGAGTGCAAATCCCGTCTCGATTCTCCCGGCGCCGGGGCCGACGACCGTGACGTCCTGAACCAGATCCGTGGAAAACGTGATAGCGTTGGTGGCTCCGCCGACCGAAGCGAGAGGGTCTGTCAGGTTCACCTTCTCCGGGGATACTTTCCCAAGGACCCCGGCGCCTTCCCGGCGAACCTCGCCGATGAGTTTCCAGCGCTTCCCCTCGGCGGCGGCCTGCTCGACATCCTCGGGAGTGATTCGCGTGATCCCCGTGCGCTCGACGTCCGGAACCTTCAGATCCGCGCCCATCACGGCATTGGCGAGAATCACGACTTTGGCCAGAGCGTCCCACCCCTCGACGTCCGCGTCGGGCACCGCCTCGGCGTAGCCGAGATCCTGGGCTTCCTTCAGCGCGTCGGCATAGGTCATACCGGTTTCCATCTTGGTGAGAATGAAGTTGGTGGTTCCATTGAAAATACCGCGAATCCGTTCGATGTGATTTCCGGCCAGGAACCGTTCGGCGAGATTGAGGACCGGCGTCCCCGCGATCACCGTGCCCTCGTACCGGAATTGGACCTTGTGAGCCCCGGCGATCGCTTTCAGCTCCTTGAGGGCGAGAGCCGTAGGTCCTTTGTTCGTCGTGGCGAGGTGCTTGCCCGACTCCAGGGCGGCGCGGAAATGGGACATCGCCGGTTCGCCGGTCTCGATGTTGGTGAAAGTGGCTTCCAGAATCACATCCGCGTTGGACTCGCGAATGGTCTTGAGGGCGTCCCACCCCTTTTCGGGCGCGTCGTATCCGTCCAGAGTGCCGGACGATTTCACCAG
>Ga0180431_10010170_pt1 | contig 10495 bp, 15 predicted proteins | sample SS_ome_11_FD_132459 | JGI IMG/M metagenome (GOLD analysis project Ga0180431, IMG submission 132459) | Hypersaline lake sediment archaeal communities from the Salton Sea, California, USA - SS_1_MS_1 metaG | ecosystem: Environmental > Aquatic > Non-marine Saline and Alkaline > Hypersaline >... | reverse complement strand
TTTTACTATGTCCCTACTTTTTTCAAAATCTTTTCTTTTAAACTTTTCTTCTTGTATTAATGTCATAAAATTTTAGGCAGGATACCCACTAATTTATTAGTGGGAGGAATGCCGTACCTCCTTTGTGTTTTTCTGCGATAGGTTGCCCGTTTAGCGAACCACAGAATAAAATTATTGGTTGTCTCAAGTGTGGCTTTTCAGGGACATCAGATAGACGATCCTTTACTCTATCCCGAGCTACATCTATCCCATAGCTCACCGTTCTTGCAACTAATAAATTTATCTTAAGTGGTTTGCGTGGTGCAACCGTTAAAATTGTGCAATTTGTATGTGCCATTTTTCTTTTCTTTCTTGTTCAAATCCCCATAAAACATATTTTAATTTATTTTTTAATGGATCTGCTTTCATTTTATTTATACTTCATTATAGTTTTATAATCTGGTAATAATCCATTCTGATTATATACATTCACTATACAATCTTTGCAAATACCATGAGATTGTTTAAATGGTATATAATCTGGCACTTTAGGTTTATTATTAAAATCTATAAACCTATTATTTATTATGTATTTATACCCAATCACTTTATTACCATAACTACATACTCGTTCTATTAACATTTGCTCATTCTTCTTGCCTGTAACAGTTCTCATATTCCTCACACTCACAACACCAACTATCTCCATACATACATTTCATATAATTTTAGGCAGGATACCCACTAATTTATTAGTGGGAGGAATGCCGTACCTCCTTTGAGTTTTTCTGCAAGAGGTCACATTGAGTAACCTCTAGTTTGTTTTATCCATGTGTTATCAATCCTCTTTGTCCATTCTTCCAATTTTCGTATATTCTAACAAGATAAAAATAATCTAATAAAAATAATCTACTTGAATCAATATTTTTATTCTGCTTAATTAGTTTTTCAAAATATGATTTAAGATAATAAAAGTGTATGTTTAAATTAGATATTTCTCTAACATCAATATCTTCTTTACTTTTTATCTTATCTAACATTGATTCTTTCTTTTCAAAAGATTCCATTATAAATTGTTTATAATAGTTTAATAGTTCTTGAAAATCTTTCTTTGTTAAGATATAAGGTGGGTATTCTTCATCCTCATAACCCTTAACTTTCTTAAACTTCTCAATAGGAGTTTCATCAAATAATTCAATATCTCTTGAATTATAGAAAAAATCCCATTTTTTATCATAGTCTTCATCACTATTAGTGAAGCTCTTTTTTAAGTGATTATCTAAATCACTTTTTATAATTAATCCAAAATGTATTCTATAAGACATTATGACCACTCTCCAAGTTTAGTTTGATTACCTACAATAATTACATCTTGTTTCTTTTCCTAATGTGGAAAATATTTTCCCACAAATACAACAGTATTTATGGGAAGTATCTTCCGCACCTATATACCCAACTAAACTCTTATTCCTACGCATTTCTTTATATTTCATTCTATTATGATTTTAAAAAAACCGTTGGCATTAGTTTTCATTTGTACTTGATCGCCGACTTCTGGTAATTTTTTATAATACCTATTATATTTTCCTAAGTTACTGTTTGTAGAATATACTGTATTACCATCTGTATTAGTTCTATATGGCATTATTCTAGTATCTTTATAGGTGTTACCTTCATGTTGACACTCTACTACTAATTCTATTGCTGTTTCTTCTGGTTTTAACCACTTTGCCAAAGCTACCTCATTAATGAAATCTTTTACAATTCCATCGTTTATTTGTATTATTATACCTTTAATAATAATACCCGCTTGTAGTTGCTCTTGCTCTATTGCATTATTTACATTATACATTTTTTTATTCCTCCTTTAAATATTTTGTCAATTTATGACCATAACATTCTTTACATATTGGATTTCCTTTTTTAGTCCATCCAATACACGGGGATAAACCACAAACACTACATTTATGGTTAATTAACTCTTTTTTTTCTTCATTTGTTAAAATAAATTCTTCTTTTGGATATTTTGGACTGTTTGGACAGTGGTTCCACTTAGTTTCTATACTGTATAGAATCTGAGTGGAAGTGTTGTCCAAATTGTCTAAATTATCCAAAAAATTAATCCCTTTTATATAATACCCTGATTTATATGATCCATCATTCTGTTTTATATTGTCTTTTTCAACAAAAAAACCTTCATCCTCTAATGCATTTTTAAATTCTTTCATCTTTACCCGTCTTTTTTTATGTTTTGCTAAATATTTAATATAATGAGTATATAACCTATTGTATAATATTATTTGATCTTCATTTATTTCACAATGTTTTTTTATAAAAATACTTAATGGGTTACTCATTTCTATATATTTCCGTTTTCTATTATTTATAGTACCTTGATTATTAAATTTTCCGTTTTTTAATAATATAGGAAGTATTTCTATAATTTTTCTAGCTAAATTATTATATTCTGATTTAGGAATTGTTTTCCAGATTTCTACCCCTGTTTCTTCAAATTCATTTGGAAAATCTATAATAAACCATCTTCTATAAAATCCATCACTTGTATCTGTACTAGAAGGTAAACTATTAGAAGAAATAATTATTTTTGCATAGTTATAATCATCAAATGGGTCTTTATTTTTTTTTTCAAATCCAATTCTATCCCCACCCACTAATTTTTTTATTAATGAAGATTGTGTTAATATTCCAAAATTAGTTTCCCCAATCATACACGCTAATTTTTTATATAGTTTAAAGCTTTCAAATCTACTGTTTAACAATACATCTAATTCTGTGGCAGTTATGTTCTCTTTACCAATAAAGTTGTCTAAAACGTTCATAAATTGGCTTTTACCGTTTCTCCCTGAACCACAAAAACAAAATAATAATTGAATTGGATAATTTCTATAACAACAATAAGCAATTATATTATATAAGTCAGAGATGTATTCATCCCCAACCCATTCTTTAAACAATTTATCCATTGTTGGTGTTTCTGTTGTATCTCCAATAGAATAAGGTATTGGGTTAGTAAAAAAATAATCTGGAGTTACATCATATATATTTTTACTTCTTAAAGAAAACGCTTTATTTTTAAACTGAATCCATCTGGAAGGTGCATTTTTAGGTTGTTTCATTCTACCCACCCTTCTAAATGCTTCTAAATAATTCTGTTTAATTTTGTTAGAAACAGTCTGCCCTAAAAAACCCAAAGCAGTATCTATTTTTACCATAAGATCTGTTTCATCAACAATTTCATATTTAAATTTCTCTTTATCCCACATCCAAAATATTTTAGCTTTATCATAAAAAAAAGCTTGTTCTTTCCAGTATTCCTCTACATTTTTCTGGTAGTTATCTATTTGCAACTGTCCAATAATTTTAGATTTATTTTTATATTTTTCAATTTGTTTTTCTTTTCTTTCTTGTTCAAATCCCCATAAAATATTTTTTAATTTATTTTGTGTCCAATCTCCAACAGAATCTATTAATGTTTTTGGTATTCCACTTTTAAAATGTATATGGTCTTCTAAAGCAATCATAGAATTTTCACTTTTTTTCGACAAATCTGCATCATATATATTAATAAAAAAAGCTCTTAATGTTTCTCGTTTAGCTTTAGAATAACCTCTTAATTCAGGAAATATTAAATGTATATGTACTCCCCGACTTCCTGTGTCATAAGTTTTAAATTGATATCCTAATTTTAACAATGATTCTTTTATGTCTTCATATTTTTCTCTTTCTTCAATATCTAATATTATTTCTATATCTAATATAGAACGCATATTAGCTTCTTCTCTTTCTTTTGGAGAAGCTAAAGAATATTTTATCCATTTTCTTTTTATTTTTTTAGTTTGTAATGTAACTTGAAAATCATAATCAAATGTTTCATATAATTTATTTAAAAAAACAAGTTGTTTTTTAGATTCCATAAATTTCCCTCGTTTCTTTTGTTAATATTGGTTTTAGATATAATCTTAAAAAATTATCAAATTCTATAAATTCTCCATAACCCCATTTACAATTATTAGATAAATGTTTAATTCTAAATAAAATATCTCCAAAATCAATAAAAATTTTTTTATTAAAAGTTTTAAATGTTTTTCTAGCCCATAACCATTTAAATGAGTAATTTTTATGTTGTCTATCATAAGTTAAATTAAAATTTTTTTTAAATTCTTTACCATTAATTATCCAAATCATATTATTATAAAATAATTCTCTTTGTATTATTTCATATGAAGAAATAGAAGAATTTTGTAGCTCAATCACCCAATTAGGGTGTAAAATATCTGCTCTATGTATTTTGTTGTCTTTTTTAATACTTACTTCACAATATTTTTGATTTACCAACAATTTCCAATTTATATGCCATTCAGTTTCTCCATTATACCATGTATCACAATCAGTATTATTTTTATGAGACCAGTGCCATATATTTATTAATCCACATTTAGGTATTAATTTTTCATCACACATTGGACAATAACCTTCTTTTTTTTTATCGGCTTTAATTTTATTGTTTTTTTTATCGATTGCATAAATCATGTTTTATTCTAAATCATAAAATTTTTCTTCTTCTTTTTTCTTTTTAATCATAATTTCAACTTTATTACCTTCTTTAAATCCACCATATTTAATTAAATTAGAAGGAATAGTCACAATAAAACTATCACCCTGTTTCCAAATTTTCCCATAAAATTTATCAAATTCATAACCCATTGTTCTCACCTAATTATTTTATAATTATTTTATAGATATAACTAATATATAAATTTTTCTATTATAAAAAAAAATAAAAAATTATTTTTTAACTTGAATATAAATTCCATCCTTTGAAACTATCTGGTTTAATGATCTACCAATAATAAACAAGTCTAATTCTATTTTTTCTAATGTATTGTTAATTTTTTCTAATTCTTTAGACATTTTCTAACCTTCTAATACTATTACACATTTCTTTTACTACTTCTGCAACTGCTTGTCTTTCATGGACTTTAAGGGAATTAATATATTCCCAATCTTCCTTAAATATCTGCACTGTTATTTTTTCTTCATTCATTTTTATTTTGCCTCTTAATTATGTCAAATATTGCTTTTTCCATCTCTATATAATCTTCCTGTGTATGTGAACTTGTGTTTTTAATTTCTTTTACCATTTTGTATCGCCTCGTTAATCATTATTAAGAGATAAGGGGAGTGGGTCATACGGAAAAAGAGGTTTTTAAAACCGTAATTTTCCCTTATCTCTTGTTGAATATTATAAGAACTTACTAGTATTTAAATATTGTTGTAATAGAGAATATAAATTATGATATTAATGTCTCATGTTTTAGTTTATTTATAAATAAATTGATATAATTGTCACAGTTTAAGAACTCAAATCTTTATCCTGTAATAATATTATTCCTATTACAATCATTACTAAATAAAAAACAGCTAGCCACATTGTTATTAATTGAGCAGCTAAGAATAATAAACTTAATACAAAACTAATAGAACCAGAAGCAAGAATACTTTTTCTAAAGTCTCTAGTTGCATATAAACCAAGTAATAATATAATAATAAAAATAACAATACTCCAACCATTACCCAAAATACCAGTAGTTAAATCGTTTATAGCTTGCATTTGTTCAAGCAAACCATCGGCATTGTTCACAGCTGTTAAGTTATACGTCATTTTTATAATCTCCTATTTCTCCAAAATGCAATAACTGCAAAAGTTAAGGATAAAATAAGTAAACCAACAATAGCAACAAGTATCGCACCATTAATTTTTAAATAGTTTCCAATTTCTGTTATTGTTCCTTTTGCATCGTCTTGCGGTTGTAATACATCCCAAGTAGATTTTAATGCTTTACCTTGGTAAACCCAGAATCTACTTTCGTCAAAACTAGACTCATCTGTTTGCCCTGGGTTTTCTGTTGTTAAAAAATCTTCTTCTAAATTACTTTGAGCACCGCTAAAATTATTATACATATTACTAGCATTTGAAAATGTTGGTACATTTCCAAAATTAAATGAGTTTTGTAAAGTTGTACTTCCAAGTATAGTTAAACCTAATATAAATACAACTATTACAATGTAACTTGCTTTTGTAAATGTTTCTATTTTCATTTTTATACAACCTTGTTTAAATAATACATTATTACAAACGACCCAGGAATTAATATTCCTAGTGTATAAGTGTCAAACGGATATAAACCAGTTATCCATAATGCAATAATAGAAATATCCATTGCAATTATTGCACCTATTAAACTTTGGCTAATGTATAATATACCAAATATTATTACTAAACTTATTACAATACCAATTAATAAACCTAACTTTTTCCAATAATTCTGGTATGCAGTTAAAACTGTATATTGTAAATCATCAATTGGCACTCGTTGTCCGTTACCAGAGACATAATAAGCCCTTGCATAATGAGTATAACTACCATCTATACCAATATATATTGAACTTGAAGCACTATTACTACAAGTAGTGTTTATAGTTGAATAATTATTATATGCAGTTATTTTTTCAACTTCTAAACATACTTTACTAATTGTAGATTCTTTATTATTATAAGTTAAACTAAATATTTTTGTTGAATTATCAAAGTTTAATATACCATCTAAACTACCCCATTGATAATATAATGTTTCTAAATCTGTAATAATTCTATATGATAACCCTGTTATTACTTCCCAATCTGTTGAATATATTGTTGTACCTTCATAAGATACAATAATTTTATAATAATTGTTTGTGATATCTAAATAAAACCGTTTTATACCTTGAGTATTAGTTTTACCCATGGCAACTGTTGAACCCGTTCCAGTCGTAGCATCCCATTTTTGTATAGTAACGGTTGCATTTCTTATACCAGATAAACCAAAGTCTAATACATAAACATCTAAATAATTACTGGTTTTTGAAGCATATAAATCTAATTGTAAAGTTTCTCCATAAGCTAAAGTACCAAAGTAATTTCTAAGATTATAATTTGTTCCATAATACCTTATTTCAAAATCTTCATAAGGTACCCGTGTAAAATTAATTTGTCCATTTGTAACAATAGATTGGTTATAATAATCGTACCCTTCATTAATTAACTCTACATATAAAGTATCATTTATATGTTGTGTTTTATCTGTTTCATTATAAATATTAATATTAATATTAGCTAAACCGACTTCTAAAGTTTGTGTATAATTATATGCCGTTACTCCGTGTATATCATATACCCGCACTTGTTGGTAAAAATCCCCATAACCGCTAAATGTAATATTATAAACATCATGATCAGTCGGATTATAATTATATACAGTATTATAAGAAACATCATCCTTATATGTTCTTATTCTAGTATAATCCCACTCATCCTCATCTGCAGAATCATAAATAAATGAAGGTACAAAAGTGTTCCCTGTACAAACACAATCAGGAATAACCCTTCTAATAACTATATTATCAAACTCACACGTTCCAAGTCTACTTGTTAACCATAATCTCCCAACATCTCTTGTATCTAAAGTATAATTTTGTATTGATACCCAACTGTTTTCTGGACTTTCTAAATTATCTGTATAATAATGATACATAGTTGTACCATTTTTTAAAAACCTAAAATAAACCCAATTCCCTACTCCAACATCAAAACTAGAATCAATTGTATTACTATCATCATCTCTTGAATATAATCTTGCGTTATTTGAATATAAATACTGTCTTATATATCCATAACTTCCATCATATAACGAAACGTCACACACAGTGCTACTACTTGTTTGAGATAACATTTTAACTTTTACAATAACTTCAAAATCATCTGTAAAATTACTCATATCAAAACTTATATCATCATATATATCTTCATGTTGTGAAACAGCAATAACTGGCGTATCACTACCAAACCCATTATCTGATAATTGTATATTAGCTTCATTAATATTAGCACCAGTTTCATCCATATCCCAATATTTATCTAAATAATTACTAGAATTATATACATAAAAATTATCTAATGCACTAATTGTAGTTTCATTATTAGTAGCCATATCTGTGTATACTTGTATCCTTATACCTTGTATCCAACCATCATAAAATGCAGATTTAGTTATAGAACTAATTGGTATTTCTATTTTATTCCATCCATCAACAATTGGCATATATAATTTATTCGAATCTATATATGTAGTACTACTATTATAAATATCAAAATAATTATTATATCCAACATTATCATAAAACGCTACAAAGAATGTTCTGCCTGTCGGACTAGTACCAATATATCTTGAATCATTTATATAAAACCAAAATCCTAACGTATCATATTTTTCTATTGAAACATTACTAAGAACACTACGATAAATTCTTGCATAATTATTTATATTTAATGCAGGATTATTTTCCCATGAAATAGAAGCAGTACCTTCAACAAAATTACTAGAATCAACTACTAAATTTTGTGCATCTCTACTTAAAACAAAACCAGGATCAGAATCTAAACTATAACTAGTATTATATGTATAATCCCTCGCAGTATCGTGGTAAGGATATGGGTAAGGAATTGTTAAATAAACAAACCCTGTTGTTTGGTTTACATCTCCATTCCACCACGGATCAAGTTCATAATAAAAATCATAATTATTAGTTATAAAATCATTATAACATGAACCAGATTTACTATTCCATGTCCACAAATCCCATTTACCTTCGTTAGCTTTCGGATTATACTGTATTCTCCATGTATGATTGTCCCATGCATTAAAAGATAATGGTATATTATGGTAATACACACGCTTTCCAAGGTAATTTACATTTTCAAATAATAAACTTACATCTTGCCAATCTTCATAATAATTATCTCTTATTTCATACGTTAAACATTCTTCATCTAAACAATATTTATACGGATGATTAGACAAACTCCATAATTCGATAGATCCAGAATTAAGTGATTCATTAAACACATATGCAACACATAACTCCCCTGCACTAGCTTTAGAATGTACTGTAAAATATTGCCATTGTTCAGAAGGATTATAAACCGTATGCGGGGTTACACTCATATTAGCATAAATAGAATCATAATAAACAGTATTTCCATTAATAGTATAAGCAAAACTACTAGAAAGAAGCAAAAAGGCAGTTAAAATATATATTAAATATTTATTCCCCAACATATATGTCACCACCCCCCGCACTTTTATATTTAAAAAACATAATTATAACCATTAATAATATAAAAACTACTTCTAATAATAAGAAATTATCTAATACAAAATTAACCCCTGTATATGAAACGCTTAAACCCGCCAAAAACTCCGATATAGCATTAATTATTATAGCCGAAGCAAATGTATAGATAAAAGAAAACAAGAAAATAGCACCAATATACATAGGATTATGTCTAACATACAATGGAAGTATTATACAAATTAAAATATTAAATGCAAAATATGCAATTACACATAAACCATCTATCCAATTATAAACAGAAGTTGGGTCAATGTTATCTAATGCATCTTGTGTTGAGGGGTTTAAACCGTATAATACATCATAAATTGGCGTATATAATAATGATATTGCACCAACTACAATTACTATAAATGCTACAACAAATAATAAATAAAGTTTATCTTCTATGGTGCCTTTCTTGTTCATTAAAAAACTCCCCCACAACTTTAAACGGAAATGTAAACATTTTGTAAACCATTAATATAAATATTAAAAATATCCCTGCAACACACATTACCCAGTATATCATTAAGAATTTACCAAATAATACATTTAAACTATTACCTATTACATAAGTAAACCCAACCATTATTAATAACATAATTAACGCAGAAAAAATACCTATTGCTTTTACAATCATATCGCTTTTTATTTTCCATAATCCTTGTGCTTGTTCTTCCGCACTAAGGTTTTCTAAATTTATTTTTATATTATTAATATAATAACCAAGAGCAATAAAACCCCCAAACGTCATCATTATAAATAATGCAAACGCTATATACATTTCATCCACCTCATCTTGACATATTTTATAAGCAGTACTGTTTTCATTCCAACCCCAACTACAATTTATTGTAGTGTTTAAACAATCAATACAGTTTAAGGAAACCGTAGTTATATTATTATTTATAATAATAGTTATGACACTTGAACTTTTAAATTTTTCTATTGTTTCATTTTCTTGGGTTGTAATGTTTAAATAATATGTTCCATCTGTAAAATTATTTGTATTAAATAATATTGAAGTATTAGTACTTGGTAAATTAGACTCAATAATTGAATTATTAAGTGTAACATTAGTTAATGTATTATCATTATTAAAATCTTCAATTAACCAATTAATATTAATTATTCCGTTTACTGTTGTTTGGTTTATTGGAAAATTTATAGTTACATTTGGTTTCACATTTCCAACCATTGTAAATGTTGAGTTAAGTCCAACTATATTTAATCCCCCAATAGACTCAGACAAATCTATAACCTCACTTCTTAAAAATTTAAA
>Ga0180431_10010169_pt1 | contig 10497 bp, 12 predicted proteins | sample SS_ome_11_FD_132459 | JGI IMG/M metagenome (GOLD analysis project Ga0180431, IMG submission 132459) | Hypersaline lake sediment archaeal communities from the Salton Sea, California, USA - SS_1_MS_1 metaG | ecosystem: Environmental > Aquatic > Non-marine Saline and Alkaline > Hypersaline >... | reverse complement strand
CCCGTTGACTTGATGCGTCGGGCAGCCTAGGATTGGGGGCGGCACCGTCGGGGGTTCACTTCTCCTGGATGGGGCCGGAGAGGAGACTGATGAGGAACCTTACGTTCGACCGCCCTGTCGTTTTCTTCGACCTTGAGACCACGGGGATCAGTGTGCCGCACGACCGGATAGTGGAGATTACGGCGATTCGCATGACTCCGGAGGGTGGACGCGAGATGTGGACGAGGCGCATCAATCCGGGAAGGCCGATACCCAAGAGCGCTTCCGACGTGCATGGCATCAAGGATGCCGATGTGGCCGGGCTTCCCAATTTCGCGTATCACGCGCAGGAATTGCTCGATTTCATCGGAGACGCCGATCTCGGGGGGTTTGGCATCAGCCGCCTCGACATCCCGTTGCTGGAGGCAGAATTTCGGCGTGCAGGATTGGACTTCTCTCGACGCGGACGACGCATACTTGATGCGCAGATACTCTTCCACATGCTGGAGCCTCGCGACCTGTCCGCCGCGCATCGCAAATACTGCGGTAAGGAACTTGGCAACGCACACGCCTCCGAGGCGGACGTTGAAGCATCGATCTCGGTGCTGGACGGAATGCTCGACGTGCATTCTGACCTTCCCCACGATGTGGAGGGGCTGAATGGTCTCTGCAATCGTGAGCAGGAGAGCTGGATAGACTCGCAGGGCAAGTTTCAGTGGGTCAACGGCGTGCCCGTGCTGGGATTTGGCAAGTACAAGGGCGTCAGCCTCCGGGACATCGTACAGAGGGATTCGGGCTACCTTGAATGGATACTCAAAAGCGACTTCGCCGATGAGACGAAGGAAGTGGCCCGAAGGGCGCTTCAGGACGACTATCCTGAGTACGGAGCGGCGTCCGACTAGCTGTCGGCGGTGGAGAAGTCGCAGTACTCTTTCCAACGGCAAGAGGTGCATTTCCGGCGAGAGGGGCTGGCGATTGGTTCCCGTTCGTACGTCCAGTACGCCAGTGCCCAATCCAGTTCATGGCCTGACCTGTCGTGATCGAAGGGGTAGCACTCCCGTATGCATGCTCCCCGTTCGCACGAATAAGAGGTGACGCCACCCGACTGCAGCGGGCAGCTGCCCATGCTGAGTTGGTCGCAGTCGTGGCATGCCCGTGAGAAGACGTCAACGCAGTAGCGTGCGTCCTCCGCTTCAAAGCCCATCCCCTCGAGGCCGAGGCAGTAGAGGCCGGCCTGAACGTGGTACGTGTCGTACACGGCCAGGCTGCTGCTGAACTTGCGCTCGGCAACCATCTGAACGCGGCCATTGAGAAACCATGCCTCGTCAACATGGCCAAGCACGGGGATTCCATTTTGCTCCCACCCTATCTTGAATTCATAGATACAGAGTGGCTTCTCACGCTCGATAACCGCTTGTATGACAGACTCCTCCTGTGTCATCGGCACACCAAGCGCAGCCACGGCTTCGTGACCTGCGGTGCCGCTTCTCATGGCTGCCGTTGGCCGCTTTGGCCGAATCATGGAGAGATGAAGCGCCATCTCGCAGTAGTACTGTTGGGCGATGGCGCTGACCTGGACGGTCCTTCGGCCGAATCGCAGTTGACATTCAGACTCGCGGGACCGACGGAGTACCTCACGGTAGTGCTCCAGTATTGAATGAGCTGGCTCGATGACCGATTCCGAGTCTGATTCGAGATTCTGCATCATGTGAAAGGGCAGGCGAGACTCGCCTGTCGTTGGCCGCCCTCCATGAGGGGCGCGGCCAGGGTGTCATCCTAACCAGTACCACATCATGTACTCGGGAGAGACGATAGGGCGAACGTCGGCAGGGATGTGTACGTGGCTGCCCTGGAAGCCAGGAAAGTCCAGGGATCCCGTCTCGTATACCCAGCCTCCGCCTATCGCTGATGCTTCCTGGTCGAAAAGGCCGTCACCGTCGTCGATCTGCTCTACCCAGAAGCTGTCGACGGGGTCTGCGTTGCCAATGCTCCCGTACCAGGTGAGTTTCATCTGGTTGATCCTCTTCTGGTCCGCCAGGCTGAGAAGTACGTCCAGAGCGGTGATGGTCCCGGGTTGGAGCACGTCAGCCCGAGCGTCGTGAGCACTGACAGGGACATTTTCATACACGGCTGTCCCCACTCTTACTTCAGGGATGACTGTCCTTCCCTGGTGCTGGGACATTCTCATGACTTCCCCGGCGAAGCTGTTGTAGAGCCGTCCGATGTAGTCTTCGGTCTGTCGGCGCATGCGTATCTGCGCCCCGTCCTTGTAAGGGTAGAGGTCCATTCGATGCGCGCTTATCTCATACCAGCCGCCTGCGTAGTGCGCGCGATACCACCAGTTCATCTGGCCGTTGAGTTCTTCTATCACGTGTGTGTCGAGGCACTCGTCATAGTGATAGTCAAGGGTGTACCACCCCTTGTCGGCAAGATGAACGAGCACATCGAACAATGAGAAGTGTCCCTTCGCAAACACGTCAGGGCGCAGCGTTTCAATTTCCGAAGGATCGAAAGTAAAAGGCCCGAGTCCCTCTATCTCTATTACGCCCTCACATGAGGGGGTCCTGCCAGTTGGCGTGTCCTTCGGGAACTCCCAGCGGCCATCCTGCGGGAGGTAGATGGACATAGGTGGAGAGGCAGGTTCGTCGGGGCAGGCCTGCGATGCGTCGGGTTCTGATGATGGAGCCAGGGTATCGGCGGTGCCCGGCGCACATGCCCCAAGCAGTAGCAACGTGAAAAGAGGTAGAAGGAACAATCGCTTGTCCGCAGCCCTGTGCCTCACCATCGCATCCTCCCTTGCGTGTTACGCGGTCAGTATGCCAGAACCAGCATTCCCGGGCCAGTCAAGTCGTGCGAGAACGTGCCTCACGTACCCGAAAAGAGGAAGAGACGAAGTGCCATCCCACCACAGGGCGTCACTCAACTCCCGACGGTTCATGCGTATTTCCCCAACTGCCTCGACCCCGTAGACGAGGTACGTGTTGAATACGTCGCTCGTGTTGCATTCGAGCAAAGGACAGACGCACGTGGCCTCGAGTCCAGTCTCCTCGGCCAACTCCCTGATCGCTGCTTGTTCAGGAGATTCGCCACGATTGACCCCGCCCCCGGGCAGCGAGTAGTGCCGAAAGCCCCGGTCTCGCACAACGAGCAAGGTGCCATCCCGCCGGACGATGGCCGTTGCCCTGTCTCGCAAACCGTAGAAGCGATCGAACAGTGGTCTCACTCCTCTCCATCCATGCCTATGGGTAGGTGACTACCGGGATTATAGCGTCTTCTCTCGCCAACAGCAGCCGCTACGTGAGTGTGACGTTGTTGAATAGTCGTTGGGCAATAAGGCCAGCCAATGGCGCCAGGAAGAATGTGCATGCCAATCTGATAAGAGTGAACCTCCATCCCATGATACCCACCTCGAGTGGAAGGCGCGTGAAGGCAAGGAGCGACCAGCCGGTAATCATCGCGACGAGGGTGCCGGTGCTTGCCCCGACGTGGAGAAATCCGGCGAGAATCGGAAGGCTCACAGCGGGCCCACCGGGGAGCATGCCGCCGACAGCCGCACCGATGAAGATTCCTTTCAGGCCTGACTCTGCGCCGATCCACTGTGTAATCATTTCCCGGGGGATGACAAGGGGGAGTGTGCCGGCAATCGCGAAGGCGAAGACAAGCAGCGGAAGAAGCTGGATGAGCATCCACCCGCCCGCCTTGAGCCCCTGCACGTGGGTGTCGTCACCCTTCCCGTAGGCTACGAGCAACACCACGGCCGCGATTGCGGCCATGATAATGGTGGAAATCAGCATATTGCGGTTCCTCCTTGACCGGGCCAAATGGTCTGCCCCGCCGTTTCTGTCTTCAGTTGGTTTCATTGGATTGCGTCGCATGGATGATGCAGGAGCGATACGAAAGCACTATGGTGCCTTGCTCAACCACGACAGGCAAATCATCGCTCACTCCGGGCCGGACGGCGGTGATAGAATAGCCGCGACTGCGCCACCCGAGTGTTGAGACAACCGGCGGCTCCCTTTCATCGTCTTGGTAGGGTGGCGGAGGAATACAAGCGCCAAGGAGGAGATAGGAGATGCCCAAGTTCAGTGCGAATCTTTCCATGTTATTCAAGGAAGTCGACTTCCTCGACAGATTCGAAAAGGCGGCCCAATTCGGATTCAAAGGTGTCGAGTTTCTGTTTCCTTACGAATGGGATAAGGAGGAACTCCAGGAGCGCATCAGCAAGAACAACCTGGAAATGGTGCTGTTCGACTTCCCTGCCGGACACTGGGCGGCGGGAGAGAGAGGGCTTGCGTGTTTGCCGGACCGTGTAGGGGAGTTTCAGGACGGAGTTGGGCTGGCTGTTGATTATGCGAAGGCACTGGGTGCTGGTTGTCTCACGCTGCTGGCGGGAATCCCTTCGATTACGGAGTCGGACGCGAAGAAGTTCGAGACCCTTGTTTCCAACGTCCGCTTTGGCGCAGAGGAGGCGCAAAAGGTGGGAGCCAAGCTGATGGTGGAAGCGTTGAACGCACAGGACGTTCCCGGCTTCTGCCTTTCGACGACCCGTCAGGTTCTGGAGGTACTGAAGGGTGCGAACCATCCAAATGCCTACCTGCAGTATGACATCTACCACATGCAGATCATGGAGGGGAACCTGACGCGGACTATCAGCGAGAACCTTGAGCGGATCGGCCATATGCAACTGGCCGATGTACCCGGTCGCCACCAGCCGGGAACGGGGGAAATCAACTTCGAAAACCTCTTCAAGGCGATAGACGAGATGGGCTACAAGGGATGGATAGGCTGTGAATACAACCCGACCGTCGCGACCGAGGACAGCCTCAGTTGGGTCAAGAAGTATCTGTAGCAGGCAAAAGGAGGTGCTGGAATGGCACAAATCGGCTTCATTGGTCTTGGCATCATGGGGAAACCTATGGCCGGGCATCTGCTTGCGGCGGGGAACACCGTCTTCGTGAATGACCTTTCCGCCGAATCCGTGAAGGAGCTTGCCGCGAAGGGTGCGGTGGCGTGCGGCAGCAATCGAGAAGTGGCGGAGAAATCCGACATCATCATTGTCATGGTTCCGGATACGCCGGATGTTGAGGCTGTTCTGTTCGGCGAGAATGGAGTAGCGGAAGGCGTGAAGAAAGGGTCTATCGTTGTTGACATGAGTTCCATATCGCCTATCGCGACGAAGGGATTCGCCGCGAAACTGGCCGACATGGGCGTCGAGATGCTCGACGCTCCGGTGTCCGGAGGACAGGTTGGTGCAGAGAAAGCGATTCTCTCCATCATGGTTGGCGGTAAGCAGGAGGTCTTCGACAGGGTCAAGCCCTATTTCGAACTGATGGGGAAGAACATCGTTCTGATAGGTGACAACGGCGCCGGACAGACGTGCAAGGTTGCGAATCAGATTGCCGTGGCCGTGACCATCGCTGCCACTGCGGAAGCGCTTACATTCGCTTCCAAGGCGGGTGCGGACCCCGCGAAAGTGCGCGAGGCACTGATGGGAGGACTGGCTGGCAGCCGAATCATGGAACTGCTCGGGGACAGGATGATCAAGCGAACATTCCAGCCCGGATTTCGCATCAGGCTGCATCAGAAGGACCTGAACCTCGCGCTGCAATCCGCGCGAAGCCTGCATATGAGCATCCCCAGCACGGCCCTTGCCCAGGAGATGTTCAACTCGGTGGCGGGCCGCGATGGATTGGACCTCGACCACTCTGCGATGGTCCTCGCCCTGGAACAGCTTGCCAATCATCCGGTTGCGTAGGCGAAACGAATAGATGTCGTCGCGGCATGCGACGGGTCGAGAATACCGCGGGCGTGCTCATGGCGCGCCCGTGGTACGCCGACAGCCAAATTTGAAACTAGCCTGGCGTGGGCCGTGGCAGAGAGTATCCCTGTCGTGATCCTCAACGGTTCGCGTCGTTGTATGTCTGGACCGGTCTCGAGAGCCCACGGCGACTCTCCGCGAATCGCCCGTGCCCTCGGCGAAAAGGAACGCTCAACCGCTACATGCGGAAGCTGCGGCGGTGTGCATGACCATGGATGCCATCGCTTACGCGGGCCGAACGCTCACCCGGTGGCACACTGAAGAACGCACAGTGGATGAGGTGGTTTTCGTGAGTCAGTGCCGAGCCGACGATGTCTTTCCCCGTGTATCTGTGGTCATGGCCCAGGCCAACGGACTCATGCCTGGATTCCAGTGTCTCCATGGCCGTTCCAATGAATCCAGCAGCCAGATGGCTCGCATCTTGGCACGCTGAGTCCGTTCTGCGTTTGAGGTAGGCGTCGAGCACGTAGCTGCGCGCGAGCTTCTGGTGCAGTGTTCGGTATACCTCCGGTCTGGATATGACATCCATGCCGAGCACGATGCCGTTGACCATGGCGACAAGGCCCACCTGGTTGGTGGTGACGGTGCTCCTTCCTACGATTTCATCGAGAATGGGCAAGCGCGCTTCGAAGACGTCCCTCATGGCCGCTGTGGAGGAGTGCACGCCGGCCTCATCGCTAATCTCTCGTACCCGGGACCAGACCTCGGGCTGGTTGGAGCCCCAAACCCCGGTGTGCCGGAGAGAATCTGCCATCGTGCTCTGGTTGGAGCGTCGGATGCGCGGTGGCGCCACTGAGAACGAATCCGCGAACCGCGATGACATGTACGACCATCTTCCCTGCTCGGTGCAGCTAACCGGTATGGTCAGATGGCTGTTGGCGGCCGCAAGTATGGTTGTGTTCAACACGCGGTTCTGTTTCGCGCCCGACAGCTCCTCGCCATCGAGTAGAAGAACGTGCCCGGGTCCCGAGTTGACCACTCTCAGGCGCCCGACGACGCCGTCCTCGTTGAGTTCCTCAACCGCGAATGTGCCCTTCTCGAGGGCGGTCTTGAATCCTATGTAGTCGACTCCTACCGGCGTCGTGCTCAGGAGGGGCACGATACTGATGCCACCGACATCCACCGCTATGCCAACCTGTAGCTTGGCAAGGTACCTGGCCACGTTCTCATCCATGCGGCGTCACCTCCTCTTCACTGTTGACTCAAGCCTAAAGCAAGGCCGTGACACCTGTCTGTCACAAGGCGGCGTGGTCGCCATGAATCTCCTGCACCTCCGCGCAGTAGCTTGACAAGTCTCATGCGTCGCCTATACCTTCGGCGAACGGACAAGGCTCTCCCAATGGCTGTCGGGCAAGGAGGGTATGACGCAGAGGTTTGCCGTTGTAGTCAACTTCGATGAGCATGGTCGTCCAATAGGCACGGTGCCCACTCTCGACGACTGTGCTGCGACGGGTGGGGACATGGAGGAGATGCTGGAGCGTCTTGAAGAAGAGGTGCGCTATCAACTCCTGTCCAGCGGACAGCTCGATGATGAAGACGAGGACATCGAACTGGTTGGCTACGACTCTTGGCCGATGTAGTACCTGCCAGCCAAGCTGGCCAGCCGACCCGGCCAGCCGCATGCTCGTTTGAACGGCGCCAGTCCGGGGCTAGATCTCTCGAAGGATGAGGTCGTCCAACGACCGTTTCGGCACGTGGTGAATGCCGGAAGCGTCGTTCCAGTACGCAGTGTCGCCGTCCGCACCCACGGGGTCAAGGACAATGGTCTCGTTCGGCTCTCCGAGCGCCACCACCAGCAGAGGATCGTATTGATCGGAAAGGTCGAGGACCTTGGACACACCCTTTCTGCTGAAAGCACCGATCAGGCATCCTCCGAGGCCCTGCTCCGTCGCCCCGAGAAGTATCGCGGTTCCTGCAACAGGATGGTCATAGTTGAACAGCTTGCCCAGTTGCTTGTCTGCAACAATCACGATATAGGCTGCGGGTCTGTCTCCTTCTGCCGGACCAGGCCACTCGGGCATCCGGGCAGCCCATTGAAGGTGAGCAAAGATCTCCGCATTGACATCGGGGTCGCTGCACAAGATGAACTTGAGGGCCTGTTGATTCCATGGGGACTGGGCTATGCGAGCCAGTTCCACGAGCTCTCGAAGCGTCTGCAGTGAGACTCGATTGTGCTGTTGGAATCGGCGATAACTGCGGGTACGCAGAATCAGTTCATGAACGTCCATCGATGACCTCCATCGAGGCATGCTAGCAGAGCGTGAATGGCTGCGCAACACGCGTGCCGGAAGGCTCAATGGCGGCGAGAGACGCAAAGGAGGACTACCAGGTCTCATTGAAGTGCTCGCCAACAATGAGTATGTCGAAAAGGTCGATTGCGCCATCAGCGTTGAGATCCTCGGGGGTCCATCCTGGAAGCCCGGACTCGTTGAAGTGAGTGCCGACCATAAGGATGTCGAAAAGGTCGGTGACGCCGTCTCCATTCAAGTCCCAGGGAGGGACTGAGGGCTGTTCCGTATCAGACACGATAGTCCCGCCCTCGCCGGCAAGAGTGAGCGCACCGGAAGGAGCGACCCAGGCTCCGTAGAGTGTGTTGCTGGTGAAGGAATCCACCGGCTCCCACATGCCTCCGTCGAAATGGAAGAGAACCCCATCGACTCCACACGCATAGATGTCATCACTTCCGTTGCCACAGACTCCCAGGAGAAATGGCTCTCCAGAGAGCGTCACTGAATCCCATGCGACCCCATCGTAGTGAATGATGGTGCCGGAGGAGCCAACCGCGAATACATCGTCACCTGTGCCCCAGACCCCGTACAAGTCGTTTGCCGTAGGGCTGGCCGCGTTCGACCATGTGCTGCCATTGAATCGGACCACTGTGCCGTTGTCTCCCACGGCAAACGCGTTTATTGGGCTTGCCGCCCAGACCGCACGCAGGTGCTGACCAGTGCCGCCCGGCATAGTGCTCCATTCTGTTCCGCTCCAGTGAAGTGCCGTACCGTTTCGGCCCACTGCAACTGCTGAAGACGCGGAGCATACAGAGACCCCGTAGAGAGTGGCACTGGTTCCCGTTGACCGTTCTGTCCATTCTCCGCCGGCATAGTGCATTGCGGTGCCACCCTGGCCGACTGCTATGATGGATGCGCCCAACGGGTCGCCATGTATTGAGTGCAGCGCTCCCGAGGTGAGCGATTCTTCGGTTGTCCACGAGTCGCCGTTGAGCCGAATCACATTCCCTGCGGATGTGACCCCTCGAGGTGAGCGAGCAGTACTACCCCAGATCGCAAGTACGTTTTCACTGAGGCCGTACGACTGTTCCGTCCATCCTTGACCGTCGTTTTCGAGAATGCACCCGTAGTCGCCCACCGCCACGTAGCGATTCCCAGACTTGCAGATTCCGGTCAGCATATGGTCGACTGGCGTAGGGGCCTGGCTCCAGGCTGAGCCGTCGTACTTGACCGCGGTGCCCGATTCACCCACCGCCCAGCCATTCGTCGGGTCAGAGGCGTCGACAGAGAAGAGATCATGCGAGACGCCGGTCGTGACAGATGCCCAGGAGGAACCGTCGCCGTGGAGAGCAGTTCCATCCTGTCCCACGACGATGATGGGGCCTGTTGCCGAACCCGATATGCCATGAAGGTACGAAAGGGTGCCACTGGGTTGCTTCGTCCACCCCGCTCCGTCGTAGTGTAGGATGGTGCCAACATACCCAACGGCATACACGTCGTTTGATGCATTTCCCCAGAGAGCACAGAGTGGGAATGTCACAGGCGTATCCATCTCCTGCCATTGGACGCCGTCGTAGTGGAGGACTGTTCCGTTCCATCCGCATGCGAAGACATCAGTCGCCGATGTTCCCCAGATATCCAGCAAGTACTCGGTCGTTCCGGATGACATGGGGGACCATCCTCCCCCCGTATCGACGATTATCGTTCCATTCTCGCCGGCTGCGAATCTCTCACCTGTTGGCGACACCCATGCGGATTGAAGCCAGCGTGATGTGCCGCTCGGTTCGGTGTTCCATTCTCCGCTACGCACCACAATAGTGCCCTGGGTACCCACGGCAAGAAGATTTCCCGAGGGGTCCGCGCACACGGCCGCAAGCGGGTTCGCCTGAGGGGAGGGATTCTGCCAGAACCACCCGGTAGCGCCATCCGCACCCACATGGCTTGTCGAAGGCAGGCAAAGAGACGCCGCGAAAGCGACTATCAGAAGCCGTAGCAGTGTTCCGAACGTACGATTTCGAACAGTCACGAATCCTCGAGTGGCAGGAGTCTCTTCATCCACGACTACGCCTGGAGATGCAGTGTGGCGATGGGGCCACCCTGATGCTGACTCTCGGTCAAAGTGAGCGACGAGCCGCAATGAATCTGGCGCAGCGACTCTCCCTGCAGAGAGGCTATCATTCGCGTCGCGTCCTGTGGTTAAGACGTAGTTAAAACGCTCCAGTCTCAGCAAAGGCCGTCCCGGAGGCCGAGCGCGGCAACCTCGAGCAAACCCGGTGTGGGAGTGCGTTGCAGGTGAGGAAACCGCGTGCTTCTTCTAGCCCCCCCCTTGCCTGGCCTATCTGCTTCTGTTCAGAAAAGGGGGGCCAGAAGAAGCACGCGGTTTCCTCACCTGCAACGGACTCCCACACCGGGTTTGCTCGAGGTTGCCGCGCTCGGCCCCCGGGACGGCCTTTGCTGAGACTGGAGCGTTTT
>Ga0180431_10010164_pt1 | contig 10501 bp, 3 predicted proteins | sample SS_ome_11_FD_132459 | JGI IMG/M metagenome (GOLD analysis project Ga0180431, IMG submission 132459) | Hypersaline lake sediment archaeal communities from the Salton Sea, California, USA - SS_1_MS_1 metaG | ecosystem: Environmental > Aquatic > Non-marine Saline and Alkaline > Hypersaline >... | reverse complement strand
GGTGCCCGTCCACTCGACGAACCGGTAGCCGGGATCGGCCTCGGCGACGATCGGCGCCAGGGTGCCGTCGTCATAGTCGTAGTCGCCTTGGCCCGGATCGGTCACTGAACCGCCCACGGTTGATGACGTAGTGAGGGTGTAGACGGCGATGAAGTTGGCGTGGACGGCATAGTCGGCGTCCATTGTGATCGAGGTGCTGGCTTCGGTGGGTGCCGTCACCTTGCCGGCGTCCACGCCGGTGCCCGTCCACTCGACGAACCGGTAGCCGGGATCGGCCTCGGCGACGATCGGCGCCAGGGTCCCGTCGTCATAGTCGTAGGCGCCTTCGCCCGGATCGGTTACCGAGCCACCCACCGTGGACGTCGTCGTCAATGTATTGACGACGATGAAGTAGGCCTCCACGGCGTAGTCGGCGTCCATCGTGATCGTCGTGCTCGATGCAATCGGGCTTGCCACCTTGCCGGCGTCCACGCCGGTGCCCGTCCACTCGACGAACCGGTAGCCCGGATCGGCCTCGGCGACGATGGGCACGACGGCGCCGTCCTCGTAGTCGTAGTCGCCTTCGCCCGGATCGGTCACCGAGCCGCCCACCGTTGAAGTGGTGGTCAGCGCGCTCCCGCGGTCCACGGCGCAGATGCACGTGGGATCAATGCCGGGCGAGTTAATGCGGAAACCCTGAATTGAGCTGCTGTTTGTCAAAGGAGTGCCCGTGTCGTCCAGAAGGTCCGTCACGGCGAACGACATGCCCAGCAGCGGCCGGCCTGAGGCCTGGAAGGTGTTGGTCACGTAGCCCGTGTCCGTCCAGTCATCGTCGCCGAAGCTGACCGGGTTGCCCAGGCTCCCGTCGGCCAGCACTGCCTGAAGCGTCCCCGCATCGCGCGGGCCGCCCGGCGAGGGGCCGTTGTCGAACACGAAGAAGTCCGGGTTGTCTCCGTTCGTGTCCCACCACAGGGTGTTGCCTTCGAACAGCACGATGTCGGTCGGGTCGTACTCGCTCTGACAACTGCCAAGCACATCGAAGTTATCTGCGTTGCCGATCGGCCACTGCGGCTCGCCGCTCCCGTTGTACGTGCCGCTCGAAGTCCCGTTGCACAGGTCATCAACAAGGACTGTGTAGCTGTCGACCGTGATGCTGGTTAGATCGTTGCCTGAAACGGTGATCGAGAGCCCACCCCCGACCTCCGTGAAGTTGGCCTGCACAGCGTAGTCGGCGTCCACGGTGATCGTGGTGCTCGCCTCGGTCGGCGCGGCCACCTTGCCCGCATCTACGCCGGTGCCCGTCCACTCGGTGAACTGGTAGCCGACACCGGCCTCGGCCACAATCGGTACCACGGTCCCGTCGTCATAGTCGTAGGCGCCCTCGCCCGGATCGGTCACGGAGCCGCCCGTCGTTGAGGAGGTGGTGAGGGTGTAGACGGCCACGAAGTTGGCCTGCACGGCGTAGTCGGCGTCCAGGGTGATCGCAGTGCTCGCCTCGGTCGGCGCGGCCACCTTGCCGGCGTCCACGCCGGTGCCCGTCCACTCGACGAACCGGTAGCCGGCATCGGCCGCCGCGAGGATCGGCACCACGGTGCCGTCGCTGTAGTCGAAATCGCCCTCGCCTGGATCGGTCACCGACCCGCCCGCCGTCGACCCGCACGTGAGCGTGTAAACCCCCGTAGGCTTCACGGCGCAGATGCACGTGGGGTCAATGTCGGTGCCCGAGAAGTGAAGGCCCTTGATGACGCTGGCGTTGGTCAGCGGGTTGCCCGCCGCGTCGAGGAGATCCGTGATCGCAAGCGCAATCCCCCCCAGGTCCAGGCCCGAGGACGGGAAGCCGTTGGTGTCAAAGCCTGTGTCAGTCCAGTCGGCGCCTGAAAAGGCAATGGCCTGCCCAAGGCTGTCGTCCGAGAAGACGGCCTGGATGGAGCCGCTGGCGTCGGCGCCGTTCTCGAAGATGAAGAAATCGGGATTGTTGCCGTTTGTGTCGGACCACAGCCCGCCAGCGAACAGCACGGTGTCGATGGGGTCGTATTCGATCGCGCAGCTCCCGAGCACGTTGAAGTTATCGGCGTTCTCGATCGGCCAGGTCGGCTCGCCGCCTCCGTTGTACGTGCCCGTCGAGGTCCCGGTGCACAGAGCCGTCACGTCGGCGGTGTACGTGCCAACGGTGACGCTCGTGAGGTCGTTGCCGGAGACGGTAATAGAGACCTCGGCCATCCGGGATTCCACCGCGCACACCGTGAAGCAATCGAAGCCCGTGGAGTCGATGCGGACTCCCTTGACCGGGACGTCCGTCGTAAACACGAGGCCCTTAAGGTCCTGTGCCCCAATGCCCGTGTCGTAGGTGGTGTCAACGAACGTGGCGGCGGTGAACGCCTGTGCGACGCCGAGACTGTCGTCGGCGAAAACGCACTGGATAGTCCCCGGCTGGTTCCCCCCGTTTTCGTAAATGAAGAAGGTGTCGTGCAGCTCAGCGAAGACGGTGATCATGTGGGTGATACCGTCGAGACTGCAGCAGTCGCCGGCCACGGCGAACCCGAAGTTGTCGGCCCCCTCGGGCGGGTACGTGCCGTCGAAGATCTGAGTGTCGCCGTCCCACTTCGTCGTCGTGCCGGTGACAAGGTCGCCGTTGGCGACGACGTACGTGTCACCGCCGGAGGTGATGTCCAGGATGGTTCCCGCGTTACCGGTGGCCGTGATATCGCCGTGCCCGGCCACGGTGTCCGCGTGTGCGGGCAGTGCCAGCGCGAGAGTCAAGAGCAGAATAACAACGTGCGGTTTCATGGGTGTCCTCCTTTGTGCCCGGGTTGCCGGGCACACGCAAAGAGGCCGCTGCTGACGCGGCCGACCAGTTCGATATAACCTCGGCGAGATCCAACCCGTCCACGGCGCCGTTGCCGTCCAGGTCGGCATCGGGGTTCCAAAGTGGGTCACCGGGCGTTGTGTCCCAGGCGCTGATAACGGCTGCCATGTCCAGCCCGTCCACGACGGCGTTGCCGTCCACATCGCCCGGCATGGCACTGGACTGGGCGAAAAGCCACTCGCGTGTGCCGTAGGTGATCCCTGTCCAGCCCATGGCAGGCGGGTTGTGGCCCATGTCGCTGAATCCCGTATAAATCAATCTCTTGTCCGGCGTCGGTTCGTCGCCCGGATCCGGATCGTCCACGTAGACCATGGCGGTCGAGTTGACGCCGTCGAACGACGGATCGATCAGACCCAGCATTCCGAGCGACCCGGCGCCGTCCGGGTCGCCCGCATGCGGCAGGTAGTTGGGCACCGTGGTGTCGAGCTCGCCGTGAATGGCCCAGATCGGCGTCATGAGCAGCTCGGCGAGCTTGTTCTTGGGGCCGCTGCCGCCGGAGGTGATCCCGGCCGCTAACAGCGCCGGCTGCCGCGCGAGAATGTCCCAGGTGCCGTAGGCGCCCATCGAGTCGCCGACGACGTAGATCCGGCTCGTGTCAATGTCGTCGGCGGCGATGCCCAGCATCGAGCCCAGGATGGCATCGTTCGAGTTGTCGGTGATGAAATAGAGCAGGTTTTCCGTCAGGTGCATGTATTCCGAGTAGGTCGTGCTCGAGGCCGCAGTCGCCGACTCGAGCAGGCCGTCGCCGTCGATCACGTCGAACGTCACGGTGAGCGCGGCGCCCGCCGTGCCGCCCCCGCCGGATTCGGTGTACGGGGTGGCGGTCACGGTGTGCGAGCCGACGCTGGGCGTCCACGGGTTGTAGTCGCCGCCGCTGTCACCCGTGAGCGAATATGGCGTAGAATTCTCAAGACTGTAGTTGTCGTTGCCGTCGAGCCCGAACCGGACGCTGCCCACCGGCGACGGCGACGTGTTGGCGCGGATGCTGAGGTTGCGCGTCGGCAAAGCGGCCAGGTCGAGGGTGACGCCGTCGTTGAGCGGATCGAAGGCGGGGATCGGCACGTCGGCATCGGCGTCAATCAAGGTGAAGCTCGCCACCGCAGGCCCTGAGACCTTGACGGCGCAAATGCAGAACGGATCAATGCCCGAGCTCTCGATGCGAATGCCCTTGATGGCGGTGCTGTTTGTCAGGGGATTGCCCGACGCGTCCAACAGGGCCGTGACCGCGAACGCCATGCCCGTGAGCGGCTGGCCGCCAACGTGTGTCGTGGTGCCCGTGTCACCCCAATCGTCGCTCGAGAAGCTGACCGGATCGCCCAGGCTGTCGTCGGGGAAAATGGCCCGGACTGTCCCGCTGTCGCGTGCTGCGCCGTTCTCAAAGATGAAGAAATCGGGGAAGCTGCCGTTCGTGTCAGACCAGGTCGAGCCGTCGAACTCAACGGTATCAAGCGGGTTGTACTCACTGGCGCACAGATCCAGGACGTTGAAGTTGTCGGCGTTCTCGGCTGGATATGAAGGACTGCCCGGCGTGCCGCTCGAGGTGCCGGTGTATAGATCAGCCACGTTGACGACGTAGCCGCTGACGGTCACGCTGGTCAGGAGGCTGCCGGACAGTGTGATGCTCGTCACGGGCGTCATATCCGAAGTCGGCGGGCTGCCGGGATCCGTCTGGTCGTACGGGCCGTCGCCCCAGGGCCAGTTGACCCACTGGCCGCTCAAGGGCACCTGGGGCGCAAGGACGAACGCGTTGTAGAGCGACGGATCGGATCGAGCGGACTTGGCAAAGAAGCGCGCCGTCGAGCGCACCAGCATCGCGTTGTTGTCGCCTCGCGCGCCCGCGCCGTGCAGGTACAGCACGAGCGGGTACTTCGTGCCGCCGCCGGCAACGTAGCTGCTGGGATGGGCGATGCCGAAAGGGATCTGCACCTCGCCCGTTCCGGCGATGTTCAGGTCCCGGTAGTAGGCCTTCTCCCAGTAGATGTAGTACCCGTCCACCGTTTCGCTGAAGTCGTCCTTGTCAATGAGCTCTGCCGCCTCCGCGATTCGGACGCTGGGCAAGGCCCCGCTCACGACGAGAAGAACACAAGCCGCAGCCGCGCTTGTCCGAATACGATTCACTCCGAGGCCCTCCACTAGCTGAAGCGATACAATGACGTTGTCAGGCGTCCTACGTTGTCCCCGCGCGTCCAGCATGCCTGCTCGCCGCCGCAGACGGAAGTGCGCATAGGCTATCTCCTGCGCACGTTCCCAGGTCGTCTGTGGACATTCCCCGGGTGAGACCGACGATCGCCTGGAATCACTGCTTCTTCCACGGCTTCCGTCGAGGCACCCGGTTCGGGAGCAGCCGCTGCCGATGCCGTCGACCAGTTTGATATGACCTCTGCAAGGTCTATCCCGTCCACGAGGCCGGTGCCGTTCAGGTCGGCATCCGGGTTCCAGAGCGGGTCGCCGGGCATGGTGCCCCAGGCGTTGATGACCGCCGCGAGATCGAGGCCGTCAACGATGCCGTTACCGTCCACATCGCCCGGGCCGGCATACGGCTGGGCGAACAGCCATTCGCGCGTGCCGGAGGTGATTGCCACCCAGCCTGCGGCCGGTGGATTGTGGCCCATGCCGACGAACTCGGTATAGACTAATCTCTTATCCGGCGTCGGGTCGTCGCCCGGGTCGGGATCGTCCACATAGATCATGGCGGTCGAGTTGACGCCGTCAAAGGTGGGATCCATCAGCCCGAGCATCCCGAGCGAGCCGGCGCCGTCCGGGTCGCCCGGATACGGCAGATAGTTGGGTACCGTGGTGTCGAGCGACCCGTGGATGGCCCAGATCGGCGACATCAGCAGCTCGGCCAGCTTGTTCTTGGGGCCGCTCCCGGCGGAGGTGATCCCGGCCGCCAACAGCGCCGGCTGCCGCGCGAGAATGTCCCAGGTGCCGTACGCGCCCATCGAGTCGCCGACGACGTAGATGCGATCCAGGTCAATGTCGTCGGCGGCGATGCCCAGCATCGAGCCCAGGATGGCATCGTTCGAGTTGTCGGTGATGAAATAGAGCAGGTTCTCCGTCAGGTGCATGTATTCCGAGTAGGTGCTGCTCGCGGCCGCGGCTGCTGAGGCGGCGAACAGCGCGCCGCCGCCATCACCATCAATGACCTCGAAGGTGACACTTAGCGCGCCGCCCGCGGTGCCCCCGCCGCCGGACTCCGTGTACGGGGTGGCGGTCACGGTGTGCGAGCCGACGCTGGGCGTCCACGGGTTGTAGTCGCCGCCGCTGTCGCCCGTCATCGAATACGGCACCGCGTTCTCGGTCTGGTAGTTGTCGTCGCCGTCGAGCCCGAAGCGCACGCTGCCCACGGGCGACGGAGCGGTGTTGGCGCGGATGCTCAGGTTCCGCGTCGGCAGGGCGGCCAGGTCGAGGACGGCGCCGTCGGGAAGCGGGTCGAAGGCCGGGATCGGCACGTCGGAATCAGCGTCAATGAGGGTGAAGCTCGCCACGCGCGGCTCGAAGTTCGCCTCCACCGTGTAATGGGCGTCCATCGTGATGGACGTGCCTGCGGAATTCGGATCGGCCACCTTGCCGGCATCGACCCCCGTGCCCGTCCACTCGACGAACGAGCAGCCGGCGTCGGCCAAGGCGACCAACGGCACCACGGTGCCGTCGTCGTAATGGAAGTCGCCCTCGCCCGGATCGGTCACCGAGCCGCCTGCCGTGGAACTACTGGTGAGGGTGTAGGTCGCCGCGCCGCCCCGGTCCACGGCGCAGATGCACGTGACGTCAATGGTCGGGCAGTTGATGCGAATGCCCTGGATGGAGCTGCTGTTCGTCAAAGGAGCGCCGGTGTCGTCGAGGAGGTCGGTCACAGCGAAGGACATGCCCAACAGGGGCCGGCCGGAGGCCTGGAAGGTGTTGGTCACGTAGCCTGTGTCCGTCCAGTCATCATCGCCGAAGCTGACCGGATGGCCCAGGCTCCCGTCGGCCAGCACCGCCTGGATCGTCCCCGCGTCGCGCGGGTCGCCCGGCGAAGGGCCGTTGTCGAAGATGAAGAAGTCCGGGTTGTCTCCGTTGGTGTCCCACCACAGACTGCGGTCGCCGAACAGGACGGTATCGGTCGGATCGTAGAGGCTGTGGCAACTGCCCAGCACGTCGAAGTTGTCTGCGCTGCCGATCGGCCACTGCGGCTCGCCGCTCCCGATATACGTGCCGGTCGTGGTCCCGTTGCACAAATCACCGACCAGGACCGTGTAGGCGTCCACACTGATGCGTGTAAGGTCGTTGCCGGACACGGTGATGGAGAGCCCAACGCCGGTTCCCGTGAAATTGGCGTGCACGGTATAATCGGCGTCCATCGTGATCGAGGTGCTCGCGGAGTTCGGATCCGCCACCTTGCCTGCGATCACCCCGGTGCCCGTCCACACAACGAAGCTTTCGTCGGGGTCGGCCTCCGCCACCAGCGGCACGACGGTTATCTCGCCGTAGTCGAAGCTGCCCTCACCCGGAGCGGTCACCGAGCCGCCCGCCGTCGAGCTGGCTATCAGCGTGTAGACATCGTCAGGCACCACGGCGCAGATGCAGAACGGGTCAATGTCGTGGCTTTCGATCCGCAGTCCCTTGATCACGCTGCTGTTCGTCAGCGGAACGCCCGACGCATCCAAGAGGGCCGTGATCGGGAACGCCATGCCTGTCAGGGGCTGGCTCGCGATGTTCGTGACGAATCCCGTGTCGCCCCAATCCTCGCTGGTGAAGGCCACCGGCTGGCCGACGCTGTCGTCGGGGAAAATGGCCCGGACGGTCCCGCTGTCCATCGTTCCCCCATTCTCGAAGATGAAGAAATCGGGGTAGTTGCCGTTCGTGTCGGACCACAGGCTGCCGCCGAACTCGACGGTGTCGAGCGGTTCGTACTGGCTCGCACACAAGTCCAGCAGGTCGAAGTTGTCGGCGTTCTCCACGGGCCACTCGGGCGGTTCGGGGCCCCACAGGACGCCGCTTGAGGTGCCGGTGGCAAGGTCGTTGACGCCGAGCGTGTAGCCGCCGACGGTGACGCTCGTCAGGAAGTTGCCCGACATCGTGATGCTCGAGACGGGCGTAAATCCGGGGCTCGGTTCGCCGGGATCCGTTTGATTGTACGGGCCGTCGCCCCAGGGCCAGTTGACCCACTGGCTGCCCGAGGGCACTTGAGGCACAAGGACGAAGGCGTTGTACAACGACGGCTCGGCCCGGGCCGATTCGGCGAAGAATCGCGGCGTTTCCCGCTGAAGCGCGGCGTTGTTGTCGCCCCGCGCGCCCGCGCCGTGCAGGTACAGCACAAGCGGGTACTTTGTGCCGCCGCCGGCAACGTAGCCGTCGGGATGGGCGATGCCGAACGGAATCTGCTCCTCGCCGGTTCCGGCGATGTCGAGGTCCCGGAAGTAGGCCTTTTCCCAATAGACCAGGAAACCGCCGACCATCTCGCTGAAGTCGGTCTTCTCAATCAACGTCGCCTGTGCGCCCTGCAAGGCGAGGCACAGCAGCAAGACCGAGCATACTCCGAACTGGCTTGTCTTCATGTGGTTCATCGTGGTCCTCCTCCGGTCCATGGGTGACATGGACTATGCCGACCCATCTCCTCAGTCTCCTTTTCCCGAGCGCGTTGCCCTTTTCTCAGGGCATCGCTCCGGTGCGAACGCTGCTCGACACAAAACGTACCAGGGCGACGATGGCACCAGCCACCGCCGTCCAGATGCAGCGGCATCTCCGCTTGCACAGTCCCAATGTGCGGATTCACAGTCGGCCGCGTCGTTGGGCTGTTCTTCTTCCGTCAGACCGTGCGCCCCACACGCAGGAGACACACGCCCTGCGGCCTGTCCTGGGCGGGGCCGGCCCGGCCTACCTGCGCCTCAGGCGCCGACGCAGGATCAGGCCAAGCAGGCCGAAGCCGAACGTGGCCATCATGCCCGGCTCGGGCACAACGGCAGCCACGGTAAAGCAATCGAACCCCGACGAGTTGATGCGAACGCCCTTGACCGGCACGTCCGTCGTGAACACAAGCCCTTTGAGGTCCTGACCGCCAACGCCTGTGTTGTAGGTCGTGTCAGTGAACGTGCCCGAGGTGAAAGCCTGGGCGGTGCCAAGAGTGTCGTCCGCGAACACGCACTGGATATCCCCCGGCTGATTGCCCCCGTTCTCGTAGATGAAGAACGTGTCGTGCAGTCCATCAAAGAGGGTGATCATGTGCGTGATGCCGTCAAGACTGCAGCAATCGGCATTAACCGCGAAAGAAAGGTTGTCCGCGCCTTCGGGCGGGTACGTCCCGTCGAAGATCTGGGTGTCGCCGTCCCACTTCGTCGTGGTCCCGTTCACGATCTCCCCGTCGTCGGCGACGTATGTCGTGCCGTCGTAGGTGATGTCCAGGATGGTTCCCGCGTTACCGGTGGCCGTGATGTCGCCATGCCCGGCGACACTGTCGGCCCGCGCCGACGGCGCCAGGACAACCAACACCAGGGCCGCCAACACTGTGGCCGGGTAGGTCGTCAGTCGGTTCACTCTCATCGTTTGTCTCCTCTCCTCGTTTGCCCCGGAGTTTCTGCGCCCGGGGCGTCCTGAAGTGTTTGGTTCTGCTCTTGGACAGTCTTCCTGCGTTTTCGCATCCCTGTGTCTTCCGGGATTCCACTCCAGCCATCCAGTTTCCCCTTCTCGGTTCAGCCGCCGGCGCGGTGACCCCGCGAGAAATCACGGCTGATCCTCGTTGCAGACGCGCCAATAGCCCTGACGCCACCTCATCTCTGGGCAAGGCGGCGTCACGGGGCGGCGCTCCCGCTGGAGGCAATCGCTCCCGTCATTAGGGGAAAGTGGTTTGAATTTGACAGAATCCCCGTAATTCTGGCCAATATTGTACTACAGCGGAGGTGGCGTGTCAACGATAATATTCATGATTAGGTTGCCCGATCTAAGTAACTCTACCACAACTGGAAGCGTTGTTTTTCGCCCCTAGAACCGCCTGGGGTTTCCAGGCACTTGCGAGCATGAAAGCTACCTTTGGCGCCACCCGCAATCAGGGAAGGTGATCCGGGAAGAGAGGTGCGTATGGCAAGGGGGAGGCTTGAAGCGTCCCCTGGTGGTCAGGGGTTCTCCCCAGAAAGGAAAAGGCCCTCAGCCGCTGGGGCTGAGGGCCGGATCAGTCTTCAGAAGGAGCGATCTCTAGCGCTGACGCCGGCGCGCCAGAAGCCCCAGGATGCCAAGGCCTACGAGCGCCATGGTGCCCGGTTCGGGGATGGTGCGGAACGTCAGGTTGTCCAGCCCGCCGGAGCCGGAGAAGTCAACTTCCAGCTTGCGGACGTCATAGGGATCAAATCCCGTATCCTCGAGCGCCGTTGCGCTCCCGCCGGTGCCCAGCCCGGGCTGAGCCAGAAGCGTCGTGAGATCCAGCGTATCCCAACCCTGCGTGCTGGTGTTCTCGCCGGTCCACTCTGACGGCACGTCATAGACCCGTGTAAGGCCGGCGCCGTCAGTGAGCGTCACGTCTGTCTGGCCCCCGCCGTTGATGTCAATCAGGTCGACGCTGATAAGATACGACGGCAGCAAGAAGTCGAAGATGATTGAGCCACCTGCCGCCGAGTCGTCGGGTGTGTCGAATATCCCCGCCACGGTCTGCGCCGGGGAGTCCGTGCTCTGAAGGATCAGAACGTT